>OGCL01000328.1_pt1 | contig 53380 bp, 51 predicted proteins | sample 1570041 | NCBI WGS metagenome assembly OGCL01 (sample SAMN06266162, study PRJEB24511) | hot springs metagenome | isolation source: Hot spring water | place: South Africa: Limpopo | collected 2015-06-22
TCCAGGCGATAGCGAAAGCCGAACAGCCGCTCGGTGCGCTCGCGCTCCCAGATCAGTGAATCGAACGGCGACAGCAAGGCGCTATGGCGAACACGCCGGGGAATGCGCGGCTCACCACGGCAATAGGCCACCTGCCGCCAGCCCTGCACCGAGACGGGCAACAGTTCGCCCGCCTCCACCAATTCGGCGATATGGCGCTTGCTGTCACTGACGTCCAGCCGGTAGTAGTCGCGCAAATCGCGCTCGGCCGCCACGCCAAGGGCATCGGCAGAACGCAGCAACAGGCGGCGCTGCGCTTCGGCCTCATCCAAGTCCGGGTGATTCAGCACATCCGCGGGAATGACCCGCTCCGGCAGGTCGTACAGCCTTTCAAAGCCGCGGCGCCCAGCCACAGTGACCAGACCTGCGGCGAACAGCCATTCCAGCGCCATCTTTTCCACGCTCCAGTCCCACCAGGGGCCGGCCTTCTCGGTACGCGAGGAAAGGCTGCCGGCGCCCAGGGCACCGCGCTCGCGCACGGCCTGCAGCACGCTGGCTATCGCATCGCGCCGCTCAACGCCGAACTTCGCCAGCTGACTGTAGATGCCCTGCCCATCCGCGGCTCGGCGCATTCGCCAGCGCAGCAGCGGATAAAGCTCGAGCGGCAACAGCGAGGCTTCGTGCCCCCAGTATTCGAACAGGCGTCTGCGCCGCGCCCGGCCCCAGGCCAGTTCATCGAGGTGCTCGGCCTGGTAATGACCAAGACGGGAAAAAGCCGGCAGGTAGTGCGAGCGCACCAGGGCATTGACCGAGTCGATCTGCAACACGCCAAGGCGCTCGATCTGCACCTGCAGCTGCTTGTGGGCGATGGTGCCGCGTGGAGTACGGCCGAACCCCTGAGCAGCCAGGGCCAGGCGGCGGGCTTCGGCGAGAGAAAGTGAAAGCATCATGGCGACCAGCCTATCAGGCAGTTTGGCTGCCGACGAGTTCAGGCCGGCGCGGCGAACGCGTGGCGAAAGGTGAAGGCCTGCGCCGTCGCGCCATACTCGCGCAGATGAGCCAGGCGCTCGGCGGCCTCGACCACGCTCGGCCGATGCCCGGCTGGCACCCACCACAGCACCTGGTGCGCCTGCTCGACACGCTCGAACCATTCGCGACGGCGCTTGAGCATCTCGGTATGTGCCGATTTGTAGACGTAATCACTGAGCGACTGTAGGTCGTGCCAGACCGACATATTCACCAGCACCTCGTCACCGAACGGTCGGATCGCCGTAGCATCGCCCGCCTCGTCCTGCAGACGCCAGACATACCCGGGCGAGCCCTCAGCCAGCGCATTGATACGCTCCAGATTGGCAACGAAATCGGCCATCTCCGGTGACTCCAGCGGCGTCTTCATCCAGGCAATGTTCAGTTGGGCCAAATGATAAGCGGACAATTTCCAGCCTCCATGCAAACGAATGATCAGGGTTGCTGCGGCAGGCCACGCCAGCCGGACAGACGTCGACGCAACCAGGCCTCGCTGCTGACCAGAGTGATACCCGACAGCACCAACGCCGCGCCGATGATGAAGTTCAGGGTCAGTGGTTCGTCCAACACCAGCACGCCGAAGGTGACGCCAAACAGCGGGGTCATGAACGAGAACACCGCCATGTTCGAGGCCAGGTAGCGGCGCAGCAACCAGAACCAGGCCAGGTAGGTGAAGAACGACACCACCACGCCCTGCAGCAGGATGCTGGCAATGGCCACGGGCGTCCAACGCAGCTGGGAAAGGTCCACCACCACCAGCGCGTAGGCCAGCAGCAGCACGAAGGCCACTGCCAACTGATAGAACAGGGTCAGCCCGGCCGGCGCCTCGGACAGGCGCGAGCCACGCACCACGACCGTGGTCGCGCCCCAGGCCATACCGGCGCACAGCCCCAGCGCATCGCCGAGCAGCATGTCGCGATCGATCTGGGCCCAGTTACCGCCCACACCGAAAGCCATCACCACGCCGCCGAAACACAGCGCGATGCCCAGCCACTGCAGGCGACGCAGACGCTCGCTGGGCAGCAGCAGGTGCAGACCCAGCGCCGAGAAGATCGGCGCCGTGTACAGAAACACCGCCATGTGCGAAGCCGTGGTGTAGCGCAGGCCCAGCGCGATGAAGAAGAACTCCAGCGCGAACAAGACACCGGCCAGGATTCCGGCCAGCCAGGTCGTACTGACCCACTCGCGCCAGCCGCGCTGCCACAGCAACAGCAGGCCGACCAGCACCGCGGCAACACCCGAGCGCAACGCTACCTGCAGCATGGGCGCGATATCGTCCGCCGCCAGCTTGATTGCCACCTGCTGGCTACCCCAGATGGCGCATAACAACAGCATCAGTTGGAACAGGAAAAAATCGGCGCCCTTGCGTACCGCGGTCATTCAGCAACTCCTGTCATGTGCCACTCACTTTCTCAACGGGTCATCCCAGAACGGCCGTTCGGCCTCCTGCACCGCATCGGCCCGGGACAGTCCCAGGTCCTTCAATGCAGCATCATTCAGTTGCGCCAGCTGTGCCCGCTCGCGTGCCAGTTGACGCCAGCGCCGCAGCATACGCCATACACCGACCAGTGACGGCAGACGTTCGAAGTGGATGGCCTGAGCCAACGCATAACCTTTCTGACCTTTCATCTTTTCGCCCTCCCTGTGGGGTTGGCGTCAGTGTCGGGTCGAGCTTAAGATCAATCCAACGAATGTTTCTTATGGAATCCATCTCGAGGATTGATGAATGGCCTTCCACCCCAGTATTGATACCGAATTGCTGCGCAGCTTCGTTGCCATTGCCGACACTGGTGGTTTCACCCGCGCCGCAGAAACGGTCAATCGTACCCAGTCAGCCGTGAGCATGCAGATGAAGCGGCTGGAGGAAGACGTGGTGCAGCGCCCGCTGTTCGAGCGCGACGGCCGCCAGGTACGGCTGACACCCGAAGGCCAGGTGCTGCTGGGTTATGCGCGGCGCATCCTCAAGCTGCACGGCGAGGTACTCAACACTCTGCGCGAACCGCATATGGTCGGTGCCGTACGCATCGGTACGCCGGACGACTACGTGATGCGCTTTCTGCCGGAGATTCTCTCGCGCTTCGCCCAGGCCTATCCGCTGGTGCAGGTGGAGGTGCATTGCGAACCCTCCGGCCAGCTGTTGCTGCGCCAGGATCTCGACCTGACCATCGTCACCCGCCAGCCCGGCAAGGAGATCGGCCAACTGCTGCGCCAGGAGCGCTTCGCCTGGGCCGTGGCCCAGGGCTTCTGCCCGCATGAACAGAACCCCATGCCACTGGCCATGTTCAACGCCGACTGTTTCTGCCGCGAATGGGCCTGCAACGCGCTGGATGCGATGAGCCGTCCCTACCGCATCGCCTACACCAGCCCCAGCCTCTCGGCGATCTTCGCCGTGGTGCGCGCGGGCCTCGCGGTCACTGCGCAGCTGCAAAGCCTGATCACGCCGGATCTGCGCATCCTCGGCGAAGCCGAAGGCCTGCCCCTGCTGCCGCTGACCAGCATCGTGCTGCTGCGCAACGAGAGCAGCCAGTCCCCCGTCACCGAATGCCTCGCCGAGCATATCGTTGAAGGTTTTCGCCTATAGGCGGCCACCCGACTCCAGCGCGAGCAGCAGTGCACAGAGCAGCAGGAAGCCACAGAACAGACTGCGCAGCAGGCGCTCCGGCAGCGAATGCGCCAGGCGCACCCCCCAACTGATGCTGAGCAGGCCACCGATGGCCAGCGGCACACCCATCCACCAGTTGACGTGATCGTGCAACGCGTAGGTAAACAGCGTCACCCCGGTGCTGGGCAACGCCAGCGACAGCGAGAGCCCCTGCGCAACCACCTGCGTGGTGCCGAACACACTGGTCAGCACCGGCGTCGCCACCACCGCGCCGCCCACACCAAACAACCCGCCCATCGCACCGGACACCCCGCCCAGCACACCAAACCAGCCCCAGTGATGACGCAACTCGCCACTGACCGGCGCCTGGGCCATCAGCATACGCAGCAGGTTGTATGCCGCCAGGGCCAGCAGAAAACCGACGAAGGCCCAGCGCATGGTGCGCGAATCCACCTCCACCGCATACAGCGAGGCCAACCAGGCGCAGAAGAAACTGGTGACACCGAGCAGCAGGGCATGTCGCAGGTCGATACGATTGCGTTGATGGTAACGCCAGATCGCCAGCATCACGTTCGGCACCACCATCACCAGCGCAGTCCCCTGAGCAAGCTGCTGATCCAGCCCGAAAACGATGCCCAGCACCGGAATGGCGATCAGGCCGCCTCCGATGCCGAACAAACCACCCAGCGTCCCCAGGCCTAGGCCCAGCAACAGATTCAACAACAGGTCGAACAGATTCATGACACCTCCAGACAGTGGGCGCATGTTAATCAGTCGCGGCTAGCGCGGAAACGCATAGCAACGCACAATGGTTTTGCTTACTACGCACAGGCAGACTGCCATGAACCCCGATGCCCTGACTGACCAACTGGAACTCTTTCTCGACGTGCTGGAGACCGGCAGCTTCTCTGCAGCGGCAAGACGCCATCCGCTCACGCCCTCGGCAGTGGCACGGCGCATCGACGCCCTGGAGCGCGCCATGGGCAGCAGCCTGTTCAGTCGCACGACTCATGCGGTACGCGTCACCCCGGCGGGCCTGGCGTTCGCCGAGCGCGCCCGGCGCATCCTCGCCGAGCTGCACCTGGCCCGCGCCGAAGCGGTGTCTTTGAGCAGCGCACCGGAAGGCCTGATTCGCATCGACGCCCCCTCACCCTTTGGGCGCCGCCACCTGGCTCCGGCGATTGCCGAGTTCCTGCGCGCAAACCCCGGCCTGGACGTGCAACTGCGCCTGATCGACAGCTTCATCGACCTGCAGGGCGAACACCTGGGTGAGGTGGATATCGTCGTGCGTATTGGCTCCCTGCCCGATAGCCGCCTGGTCGCCACACCTCTGGCATCGATGACGCGCATCGTCTGCGCCAGCCCGGAGTATCTGCGTCGACGCGGCATTCCACGCAGCCCGCTGGAGCTGGAACAACACGACGGCCTGGACTGGGACAGCCTGGCGCCACCCTACGCCTGGCGCTTCGAAGTCGACGGTAAGCTGCAGCTGTGCAAGCCCAAACGCCTGCGCCAGACCAGCAACAACGCCGAAACCCTGCTGTTCAGCGCCCTCGCCGGCCTTGGCGTTGCCCACCTGCCCACCTGGATGAGCAGCGAGCATCTGCAACGTGGCGAGCTGATCCCGCTGTTCTGCGAACAGGGCCTACCGCCCGTCGAGCCGGTGAGCATCTACGCCCTGCGCCTGGAGCGCGAAGCCAGCCCGAGGACACGGCTGCTGCTGAGTTTCCTGAAGCAGCGCTTCGGCTTTCCGCCGCCTTGGGACCAAGCGCTGCAAACCAGCCTGGCCATCCCGCAGCAGTAAGATCATGACCCTAGGGTGCGCCGCGCGCCCCACGGAAACCGCCGCGTGACGGCCACAAAAAACCCGGCACCTAGGCCGGGTTTCTTGTGCAGCTTACGCTCAGGCCGGAGCCTGGGTGCGGCCCTTGTAGGAACCGTCACGGGTATCGATCTCGATCCAGTCGTCGATGTCGACGAACTCGGCAACCTTGATCTCGGTACCGTTGCGCAGCTTGGCAGGCTTCATGACCTTGCCGGAAGTGTCGCCACGAGCAGCGTTCTCGGTGTAGACAACCTGACGCACGATGGTGGTCGGCAGGTCGACGGAGATCACTTTGCCTTCGAAGAACACGGCTTCGCAGACGTCGCTCATGCCTTCTTCGATGAACGGCAGAACGCTTTCCAGATCTTCGGAACGCAGCTCGTAGGAGTTGTATTCCGGATCCATGAACACGTAGTCCTCACCGCTGATGTAGGACAGGTTCACTTCCTTGCGCTCGAGAATCACCGGCTCCATCTTGTCGTCGGCTTTGTAGACGGTCTCGGTCTTGGAACCGTTGAGCAGGTTCTTCAGCTTCATCTTGACGATGGCGCTGTTACGACCGGACTTGGTGAACTCGGCCTTCTGGATCAGCCACGGCTGGCCATCGATCAGGGCCACGCTGTTGACTCTCATTTCTTGTGCAGTTTTCATGCGAATATCCGAAATATGCGGGAGGTACAGAAATCTAGGCCGCGTATGATAGCCAATTTAGGTAAAACTGTTCCAGCGTCGTGGCAAGATCCGGCCGAGCGGCCTGATCGTCACACCATTGCTCGGCGTGTCGCTGCAGTACCGGCCATACCTCGAGAAGCGCAGGCCAGGCAGTCTCCATCCCTTCCCCCGCATTCCAGGCCCGCCAGAATTCAGCCTGAACGGCAGCGGCTTCAGGCATCAGATCGGCGTTATAAATCGCCAGAAACGCCTCAAGTTTGTCCCAGTGCGCCCCTTCCTCCTGCGGGTAGATGTGCCAGAGCAATGGCCGCCCCGCCCATTGCGCCCGCACGAAGGAGTCTTCGCCACGCACCGCGTTGAGGTCGCAGCACCACAACAGGCGGTCGTAGTCATCCTGCGCCACGAAAGGCAGCACATGGATCAGCAGATTACCGCGCCGCCGCTGATCACCTGGCACCAACTGCGCCTCGCCCAGCCAGGCCTGCAGATTCGCCAGAACCTTGCCCTGCGGCACCAGCAATTGAGTCGACTGCGAATCGGCTGCCAGCGCATCCAGCCAGCCCGCCAGGCCCGCATTTTCATAAGCGAACAACGAAATCAGTCGCGCCGCGGGTTCCCTTATCACGCCAAGCGACTGCAGAAACGCCTGCTGCGCCTGCGCGTCTGCCTGAAAGGTGCGCCGCCGCGCCAGCAGATTGGCCTCGCGCAGCAAACCGCCCGTGCCCTCGACGAATCCGGGAAAGAAGAAGAACTTCTGCAAACCGCTTGGTTGCGGTGATGGCAGGCCATGGCAGCCTGCCACCCAGTCTTCGGCACTGAGGTATTCCAGATTCAGCCACAAGCGACGCGTGCCGCTGGCCGCCATTGCCTCGATATAGGCAGACGGCAACCGACAGGCGAAGGCCTCGATCACCACCTGCGCAGGCTCAACCGCAGGGAACGGCTCACGCCACTGGCGCACCTCGACACCGCTCCAGCGTTGGCATTCAGCATCGACACTGGCCTCGGGGCACAAGCGTACGAAGGCCCCCAACTCGTCGACCCACAGGCGCACAGCATGTCCCTGCTCAGCCGCCAACTGTCGGGCCAACCGCCAGGTCACGCCGATATCACCGTAGTTATCCACCACGCTGCAGAAGATGTCCCACCTGGCCACGCTGCGCCCCTTCAGAAGATGATCGCCATTCTAACCGGCGAGCAAGAAAAAGCCCGCCAGAGGCGGGCCAAGGGGAGCGCTGGAGCGAGCGCGGGGTAAAACAGTGAATCAGGCCAGCAGCGAATCGCCCTCACGACGAATAGCACTGCTGAGCAGCCAGACCGCCTGGCAAGCCAGCGCAGCCTCACGGGAAGCGAAAGGGCCGGCTTTGGGCTGGCCATCCACCATCACCAGCCAGCACGCCATATGACCATCGGACCTGAGCTCAGCCGGTACGGCACTACCAACCAGGGAAACCACATCGATACGGGACATCATGACCTCCAAGCCAACTCAATCTTTGTTGGGCTCAACATTAGGCCGATGCCGCGCCAGACAGAAATCAGTGCTCTCGATAGTGACCATGGATATTGCCAATGGCGGAAGCGCAGGCGGCACAAACTGCGCCACGCGCAAGATAGGCATTAAAGTACCTTTAAAACCCAATCCCAGGGCAATTTAAGGCATTTTATTGCCTTTATTCGCAAAGGCTACTAGTCTAAACGGCATTAAAGTGCCGGAGTCCATATGCACTCTCTCACCCTGCAACTGTACAGTGGCCACGCTTGGCATGACGCCATGCATCTCAACTTCGAGCAGCCCGAGGCGGGTCTGGCGGGGGCGTGTTCTTTTGGCTATGAGCAGGCATATCTGCTTGAAACGCTGGAGCACATTGGCAGCCGTCTTGAGCATGCAGTTAGCGTCACAGTGCCGTTGGACTGGGAATCCCATCGAGCAAGCGAAGCGCCTGCCTTCCTGCACGACATACTGCCCGCTGGAGCAGCAAGGCGCTTCCTTCTCCAGCGCCTGGGTGACCAAAAGCCCGAGAATCTTGGACTGGATCTATTTTTGCTAAGTCGGTGCGCACCAGCGCCGGTGGGAAACCTGCGTATCAAGGAGGCAGCAGCAGCGCTTCAGGAAAGCCCGCTGTTAGGCTTCTCTCGCGAGGATGTAATCAACCGCGACGCCCGTTTTCTCGAATACGCCTACGAGCAGGGTGCGGCCATCGGTGGTGCCACAGGCGCAGGTGGCGAAGCGCCCAAATTATTGCTGACTGAAGACCGGGAGGGTGCCCTGCACCCAGATGCGGCTTTGCCGGATGAGTCTGCAACCCGCCACTGGTTTGTAAAGTTCGCGCGAAACCAGGCCAGGCAGACCGACCAAGATATCCTGCGTAGCGAGTTCTGCTACTACAGAGCCATTCAGCAGCTTGGCCTGGATACGGTACCCGCAGAAGGCCTGGCGCTAGAGGAAGGCCGCAAGCCTAGTCTGTGGATGCATCGCTTTGATCGCCATCTCAGCGCCACAGGCGTAGAACGCAGCGCAATGGAATCCCTGTACTCACTCGCAGGAGTAACCGTGCCGGGCAGCTACCTGCTGCATACCGACGCCCTGCATCACTTGGTCCGGCTGTGGCAGAAGACGGGGCAAGGCGCGCAAGTTGGCGACATGATCTTTGAGTATCTACAGCGAGACTTACTCAACCAGATCCTGGGCAACTCGGACAACCACGGCCGCAATACCTCAATTTTGCGCAACAGCACGGGGCTGAAACTCGCCCCTATCTACGACCTTGCGCCCATGGTGATGGATGATGAAGGCGTCACTCGCACCACAAAATGGCCTCAATCCATAGAGATTGCCGGCGAGGTCAACTGGCGCCAAGCCTGCGCCGCACTAGCGCAATGGACCGACGCAGATGTTCTTTATGAAAGACTCAGAGACGCAGCACAAGACTTCCTGGCCCTTCCCGACCTGCTGAGCGATCAAGGGTTGCCAAACTCCACGATGAATCATCCGCGTATTGCGCTGCGCACCCTTCATCAAAGACTCAACCGATGGGAGCTCATCTGAATGGATATCATCGAGCGCAACCGTATTCTGACTGAAATACAGACCCAACTGGCATCGGGCGAATTGACCATCGGCCAGGCCGTGCGCAAATTACGCAAGGAAATCACCGGATTGCAGCAGGTCCGTTTCGCACAGATGTGTAAACTTTCCCTGCGCGCCCTTCGTCAATTGGAACATGACGAGTCGAATCCAACCGTGCAGACCCTCAATAGCGTGTTCAATCCATTTGGGATGCAAGTTGGCATTGTGCCGAAGAGCCGAATTCAATAGAGGTAGCCTGAGCCTTGAGGGTAGCGACAGCCCAGACGGTTCGATGGACGGTTTTCTAATGGTGCTGGGACTGGACTGGACTCGAATCCGTATACCGTTTTAGCGGCGGCGGAATTTAAGTCCGCTGTGTATACCACTTCACCACCCAGGCCAGTATTCAAGGGGGCTTACAGCCCATTTCGAGCAAGATCTGATCTTAACGTTCGCAATGAATCACGCTCCTATACAGACTTACTGCAATTCGTTAGTGAAACGTCCAACCGCTCCAACCACTTGTTTAGCTCCGTCCTGGATTTCTACAATCACGGTGCCGGCCTGATTGGCCAGTGCTAGGCCTTGCTCGGCTTGCTTACGGCTACTGAACATCTCTCGCATCGCTCGCTCTGCAAGCGCCTGATTCTGCTGTACTACGTTGACGATTTCTTCAGTGGCTTCGCTGGTTAGGCCAGCCAACTTACGCACCTCATCGGCGACCACAGCGAAGCCGCGACCATGCTCACCCGCGCGGGCGGCTTCAATGGCAGCATTGAGTGCCAGCAAGTTGGTCTGGGAAGCAATGCTACCAATCGTCTGAACGATTGAGCTGATCAACAACGATTGTTCACCGAGCGCCTCAATGCTCTCGGTGGCCGATTGCATTTGTACAGCAATGCTCTGCATGGTCTGAACGGTTTTCTGCACAACTTCAGCCCAACGCGCGCCAGGACCGGTCATGTCGGCAGGTAAATGCAGCATATCGCTCTCGAAGATAGCGACCAGATTGCGTCCTTCGAACCACCGACTCAGCTTGCTACTGCCGACCTGAAAACAGAACTCAACGCTGATAATATCTGGAGGGCACGTTCAATAGCTTCGACACCCTGGCCCCCCAAGCAGCAAGACAGGCCGGCCAAGCCGAGCCGAATCGCCTCTGCGCAGCCAGGTGCGAAACGCCTGTTTCATGGAGATGTCCCGAGTCTCCGAACATCCCCATTTCAACCATGCAACCGGCTGATGCAGTCAAGTCGACACCGACTCAATTGCCTCGGTATGTCGAAAACCCGTAAGGGCTGAGCAGCAGCGGGATGTGGTAGTGCGGCACAGTACCATCGACCTCGAAGATCACGGGCACCTCAGGGAAGAAGCTGCTCATGTCGTGCTTCGCGAACCACTCTCCAGTCTTGAACGTCACGCGATAGGTGCCCTTCTCAAGCGCCTTGCCTTCCGGGTACAAGGCGGTGATACGCCCCTGCTCGTTGGTGACACCGTCATTGAGCGCCTGCCAGTTCTGGCCATCCTTCTTCTCCAACGTGACGGTCACAGCTGGCGACGGCAGCCCGTCCTGCAGGTTCAGCACATGAACACTGAGTGGGTTGGCATCTGCCAACGCCAGGGAAGAAAGGCCACTCAGAATTGCACCAGCCAGAAGGGGTTTGAGAGCTTTCATGCTTTATCTCCGGTTTATTGATGGATGGAAAGAATCTGTTCGATGGCCTTGAGTGCGCAGGCCTCATCATTGGCAGCACCACCCGCCCCTGCGACGCCAATGGCACCGATGACCTGATCACCGACTTTTAGTGGTACGCCGCCGCCCAACAGCAGAAGCTCATCGAGCGTGTTGAGGTTCTCAGCGTCGGGGGTACTGCGGGCTCGCTCGGCCAACAAACGGGTTGGTGTTTTCGTCGACAAGGCGGTGAAGGCCTTTCGCTGCGCGGCCAGCGTGTTGTGTGGGCCGACGTTGTCGTCGCGCTGCAAAGCGACCAGGTTGCCGCCACGGTCGACGACTGCTGCGACCGCAGTGCGGCCTTCGGCGTGGCAGGCAGACAAGGTTGCATCCAGCAGCTGATTTGCCAGCGGCAACGTCACGTCCTGACGCATCGCGACTTGCTCGGAGGCCCATGAACTTGAGGCGATGATAGAAAGCGTCAGTGCGGACAGAGTGATGTGAAGCTTGGGCATGCCGTTCTCCTGGTAAGGCTCTGCTGAGCGGATGCCGACAATCTTGCCCACCGGCGTCCGGCAGATGGATTGCGCCAGGATTACGAATTTGTAATGGGAGTCAGCAGCGGTTCCGCCTAGGCTATGCACAGGCTCGGGAGATAGAAATGCGCATTCTGGTGGTGGAAGACGAAGTCAAAACAGCTGACTATTTGAGAAAGGGTTTGAGCGAATCAGGCTTCATGGTCGAGGTCGCGTTGAACGGCCTGGATGGTCAGCATCTCGTGCAGGAGTACGAATTCGACCTGATCATTCTCGACGTCATGCTGCCGGGACTCGATGGCTGGCAGTTGCTGCAGATCATTCGACGTCGGCACGACACCCCGGTGCTGTTTCTGACTGCTCGTGACGCAGTAGAGGACCGGGTCAAAGGGCTGGAGCTGGGCGCCGACGATTATCTGATAAAGCCCTTTTCCTATGCCGAGCTGCTCGCTAGGGTTCGCACACTTCTGAGAAGAGGGCCGCCCCGCGAAATAGAACACTTCCAGGTAGCGGACCTTGCGCTCGATCTGCTCAAGCGCAAGGTCAGCCGCGCAGGTGATCGTCTCAACCTGACGAACAAGGAATTCGCCCTGCTCCATCTTTTACTCAGCCGGCAAGGTGAAGTCCTGTCTAGGGCTCTGATCGCCTCGCACGTGTGGCAAATGAATTTCGACAGCGATACCAACGTGGTGGACGTGGCCATTCGACGGCTGCGCGCAAAGGTTGACGATCCCTACCCACTGAAACTGATTCACACCGTGAGGGGCATGGGCTACATGCTGGATCTTCAGGCATGAAACTGTGGCCCAGAACGCTCAGCCTGCGCCTGGCGCTAATGTTCGCGCTTTCGAGCTGCGTACTGCTCGGTGCCGTGGCGGCCTACCTGTATCACTCGCTTGAGCGGGAAATCCTCTGGCGAGATGATCAGGCCCTACTGGGTCGCCTGCAACGCATGCAGGCTCTCCTGGATGACGCCGAGAGTATCGAAGCCTTACGCAGTCGCCCCCAGCTTTACGAAAACATGTTAGGCAACAGGGACAGCTTCCTGTGGATAGTCGATGCTGCCGATCACATGCTGATCGAGGTAAACCCGGCGTCGCTGCCGCTACCCAAATTACCGGATGCCTCTTCACCCAAGCTGGGCAATGATCCGCACAACACATCCCTGCGCCTGGCCTGGCTGGACGTATCGCGCGCCGGAGGAAGTCTGAAGCTGATAGCCGGGAAACGCGCAGATGAGCGCGAGCAAATGCTCAGCGCCTATCGAAACACAATCTGGATGGCGCTTGCAGCGGGTGTTTTCCTTGCATTCGCACTCGGCTGGCTGATCGGTCAAAGAGGGTTACGCCCTGTAAGAACGTTGGCCACTCAGGCAGCGGGCATCGACGTTCGCAACCTTCATCTGCGCCTCGACGACTTCGCCGATACGGCTGAACTCGAAGTGCTGAGCCAGACGTTGAATCAGATGCTGGCCAGGTTGGAACACGGCTTCGCACAGCTATCGCGCTTTTCTGAAGACCTGGCACACGAGATGCGTACCCCCTTGACCAACCTGATGGGGCAAAGCCAGCAATTGCTTGATCGCAACCGCTCGCACGAGGAGTACCAGAACGTACTGGCCTCCAATCTGGAAGAGTACGAGCGACTGGCCCGGATGATCGACAACATGCTGTTCCTGGCCAGATGCGAGCAGCCCAAGACCACACTAAAGTACGAACCGGTAGACCTGCAGTCTCTTGTGGAACAACTGTGTGAGTATTTCGAGGGCATGGCAGAGGACCGTGGCATCTGGTTGGTTAACCAAAGTCATGGACAGTTGGAAGCAGAACCGGAGCTCCTGCGTCGAGCATTGGCTAACCTCATTGCTAACGCTCTTCGCTATGGCGCTGCCGATAGTCCAGTCACGATCAGCACAAAGATAGAGGGCAATACATTGGAGATCTTGGTCCATAACCACGGCAAGCCTATAGAGGCCATGCACCTACCCCATCTGTTCGAGCGCTTCTATCGCTGTGATGCCTCACGCAATCAACCTGATGACTCCGGCGGACTGGGACTAGCAATCGTCCAATCAATCATGCACGTTCATTCGGGAGAGGCCAGCGTAAAAAGCACCGGTACAGAAACGGTCTTCAGCTTGCATTTTAAGGCCATCCCGTCGCTGGAAAGACGGAGTGAATCCGCCCGGTGAGGTTCTAAAAGCTTCACTTAACTAACCATCCAAAAGCCGGTATTGACCCTTTTCGTTCTCTGAAAGCTAGAGGCTCTTGCCCCCCTCAAAATCAAGAAAAATAGACGGTTTCCATCCTGCCGCTGCGCTGGGGGGAGCCTCCGCGATTTTTCCTGATTTTGCACGACCGCCTTAATCGCCTTAGTCGGCAGGGGGTCATGCGCAGCGCAATCGCAGATCCCCCGGTTCCGCCAGAGGCCACCCAGCCCCAGCACGTTCGCCAATCTGCCCCCATAAGCGCCAACAGAGAGAAAGCCCTTCTGTCTGCGATTTGGAACTATGCCCGAGAAATGGGCTACACGGCGATGGCTAACCCTTGCTCCGGAGCCAAAGGAAACAAGGAGAAAGGTCGTGATGTATACATCGAAGACTCCCTGTACCAGACAGTTTATGCAAAAGCAGACCTAGACCTGCGAGACGCGATGGATCTCGTCTATCTCACAGGCCAGCGCCCTGGTGACACGTTACGTCAGTTGCGGGGCTACGATGGACTGCTGTTAATCAAGTTTCGAGGCGTTAGCTGTCCTGGCTGGAGAACCCATAGCCAACCCCGAACATCTGAAAAGGGTCACCCGGAGGCTTGTAACGGCATCGGGGGCCAAGGCAGTCCTGATATCGCTAGGCGCACAAGGCGCTCACTGAACTGGTGACCGCTGATCTATGCGAATGAATTCCCGCGCCTACTGTGCCGCGCCGCAGTACGGTGGGCGCCGGCGACTGTTGCCGACCAGCCGATCTAGCCTCGAATAGTCAGTTCGCGCATCTCTTCTTTCCCTGTCCTGTTTCACTGTCTCAGTCCAGAGACTGATCGCGGAAAAGACCGCTAAGTCCCAAAGGCTAAGGCTTCCCTCGATCATCCAGGTGCAGACGCTGCTCGGCGATTGTCTCGAGACTGCAACAATTCTCTCCCTCCCGCATCCCGAGAAATCTCCTTACTCATTGAAAAAAAAGACCTTTTCAGCTCTGGCACGCGAAGCGCATTACCACAGTGCCAGCGCTTGAAGCAGGCTCACAGGTCTCGGGGGAGGTAGGTCATGCGCCTTTACACTCGCTACAGCAGCAAGGTGCTTCTCGTGTGCACGGCCGTCGCGCTGTCAGCGCCGCTGGCCATGGCCGAGCCGGGACAGATCATCATCACTCGCGACGTGCAGCCGCGCAGCGCCACCCGGCCAGCGCTCGTTCCCGATCCCAATCCAAAAACCGTGAACCCGGGCGCCATCACCACAGGCGCAATGGTCGAGTTGAGCGATGGCGACTTCGCCAGCGTATCCACCGGCTCGGTCCTGCCAGGACTCGTGGTCGGTAGCCCGCAGATCGGTGGCCAACTGCAGATCGAACGCATGCCCTCTCAGAACCTGCCAGGCATGAGCGCCGTGCATGGCGGTGCCCGCGGCGCGGACGGCGGAATCTCCGGTCAGGTGAACCGGCCACTGCAGCAAGGGCTGCGTCCACTGCAACAGTTGGGAGGACGCTGACATGCGCAGCTTCGCACTCTTGCTGCTGCTCGCCTGCGGGCCGCTGCTCGCCGCCGAACCCGGCGCCCGCTCGCAGGTGGAACTGAACGACAGCTTCAAGCACTTCAGCGGCAACGCCAGCCTCAACCAGGCAGCCGGCGACGGCCACCAGCAAACCAATGTGCGGATGATCAGCATCGGCGATCAACCGACCACCAGCCTGCGGGTCGAGCAGGTCCGCGGCGCCATCGCCCTGCCCGAAGGTCTCGATGCCGCTGCCCGTATCCAGGGACCGGCATTCAGCCAGGCCAGTGGAATCAGCGGCATCAACCAGAGCGCCGGCATCGGCAACCAGAACATCAATGCTTTCCGGATGGCGGTCGGCGTCATCCCGGAAAGCCTCGACGACGCCGTTCTTTCCCAGAGCACGGCAATCACCTCGGCAACGCTCGGCGGCGCCACGGTGGACGGGGAAAGAGTCGTCGAGATCAGCGACCAGGCCTTCTCGGGAAGCCGTGGCGTGGTGCAGCTGAACCAGAGTGCCGGCGTTGGTAATAGAACGACCAACAGCCTGAGCATACGGGTCGCGGACCGACCCTGATGTAGACGATACCTCACAATCCGATAGGAGAAAGACCATGAAAGCATCGATGATCTTCAGCCCCCTCGCCCTGGCGATGGCAGCAGTATTGGCCTCGGGCGCATATGCCGCTGGCGGTCCGCCCGGCCAAGGCACCCATGCCAGTGGCTCGTCTGCCAGCGTGAACGACACACAGCACAACTATAACAACCAGGTGATCAACAAGGAGACCAAGAACACCGCTTCCATCGATGGCTCGCTCAACGGCGCCACCGGTAACGTGGGTGCGAACGTGGCTGCCGGCGACAACAACCAGCAGGCCAACGCTGCGGCGATCGCCACCGCTGACGCCCTGTTCGTCTTCGGCCAATACCTGGGGCAGGAAGCCAGCGCCAGCATCAGCGTGACCCAGAAGGCCCACGACAATGACCTGGTCAACTATGGCAACCCCAACTCGGCCAGCGTTAACGACTCGGGTAATGGCGCGCAGGGCAACGTCGGGATGAACGTGGCGGCTGGCAACTTCAACCAGCAGAAGAACGACCTGTCGATCGCCTCCTCCGAGCAGGCCACCACCGCCACCGCATCGGTGGACATGCTGCAGGAATCCCACGGCAACTTCACCGATAACAAGATCGGCGACGTTTACGAGGTCGCAGCCGGCCTCAATGGCGTCTCCAGCGGCCAGGGCTGGTTCCCTGTCCCGCAAAAACCGCAGACCCCGGTGGTCAACACCGCCTCCATCAGTGCCTCGCTCAACAACGCTTCCGGCAACGTCGGCGTGAACGTGGCGGCCGGTGGTGGCAACCAGCAGAGCAACGCTCTGGCGATCGCCGCCGGATGCAATGCCTGTCGCTAAGCAGCGGTTGAAACGGACGGGGCCGGCGTGGCCGAGCCTCGTCCATCTTTAGAGATCGTCACCATGAAGAGCCTGGCCTGGCTGTTGAGCATCACCCTCCTGCTAATCGGCGTTGACGGGGCGTACGCTGCGGAAATCCGCTTCGCCGCGCTACCCGGCGGCAACCTCGCCTACAAGCAGGTGGTAAGCATCCGCGAACGCCGCTTCCAGGATCTGGTGGAACAGAAAACCGACTTCTCCTGCGGCGCAGCCGCGATGGCCACCATCCTCAACAAGGCCTATGGCTGGAACCTGGAAGAAGACGATGTCATCCGGGGCATGCTCGCCACCGCCGACCCGGAGGTCGTGCGCACCCAGGGTTTCTCCATGCTCGACATGAAGCGCTACGCCGAAAGCCTCGGCCTGCGCGCCCGTGGTTACCGTATCGAGCCGGACAAGCTGGAGAACCTCAAGGTACCCAGCATCGTTCTGCTCGACGTACGTGGCTACAAACACTTCGTCATTCTGCAGCGGACCTTCAAGGGCTACGTCTATCTCGGCGATTCGGTGCTCGGGCACAAGAAAATGCCGCTCGACGAATTCACCAGGGGCTGGAACGGCATCATCTTCGCCCTCATCGGCCCTGGCTACGACCGCAACAACGCCCTGCTCTCGCCGCCGGAACCTTTGACGGCGAAAACCAGAATTCACACCTTCAGCCCGGTCAGAGACGCCGAGCTGATGGATTTCGGCTTCATCCAGAGCGATTTCTTCTAGATCACCACGGGCAAGACTGCCCCAAGGCAGGCGGTAATGAAAAAGCGAACCTGGTGCCTACCGGCACTTCTGGCACTCAGCCTGCCACTCAGTGCCAGTGAGATGTTCAGACCAACCGAGCTGAGCGATGGCGAGCTGGCGCAGTTGCGCGGCCGCTACGTTCTACCCGACCGCATCATCAGTTTCGGTGTGGTGATGACCTCAACCTGGGAAAACGCCGCCGGCCAGGTCATCGGCGCTCAGGTGGGCATGAGCATGTCCGCCGGCCAGCCACAACCGGTGCTCTATGCCATGCCCATCGAGGGGGCCGGCAATGGTGGGACGGTGACTGCCGGCAACGGCCAGGTCCTGGGTGGGGCCGGCCTGGATAGCGTAAGGGGCATCGTCCAGAGCGTACGCGTGGCCGGCAATGGCAATCAGGGCGAGAACGGCATGGAAATCCGTATCTCCAGCGGCTCCAGCGGCGATATGCCCAGCGGCGCCCAGGCCTGGAGCAACGGTCAGGTGTGGAGCAACGGCGCCGGAACCGTACGCCTTTCCAGCCAGAACGGCGGCCTGGCCATCGCCATCCAGGCAGGCAATGGCCAGGGCATCGCCAACCAGCAACTCGGGGCCGGCGGCATGGGGCAGCACAGCGCCATCGGCGGCAACCTGAACACCGTACGCAACCTCGCCAGCCTCGACATCCGGCTGCGCGACCTGTCCGGCTCGGTCGACCTGCGCGGTTGCCTGGACCAACTTCGGGTCCTGAATCCAACCCGCTGAGGGCTCATGAGGAGTACAAGGCACATGGTTCCATGCAGAAACCTCGCATTGCTTCCACTGGCTGTCGCCCTGAGCCTGCCGGCGCTGGGGGCCTCCAACGATCCACAGGTACAGGCCCTGCTCGATGAGCTGCGCATGCTCAAGGAGCGCTATCAGGTGCAGCAGAACGCGCTGATGGTGATGGAGCAACGCCTGCGACAGATCGAGGAGCGAGGCCAGAGCGGCGCCGCCGGCACGCAGATCGCCCAGGCTGGCAGTGCCGGCAGCGGCTACGGCACCCAGCTGCGGGAAAACGCCGAGCCGCCAGCGAGTGTCGAGGCCCTGTATCAGGAAGCCAGTGGTTTCTTCGGCAGTGGCACCTTCAGCATCGAACCGGGCATCACCTATAGCCATTACGACTCACGCCAGCTTTTTCTGAACGGTTTCCTCGCCCTGGACGCGATCTTCCTGGGCAACCTGGGCGTGGATCAGATCAATGCCGACACCTATACCTTCGATCTCACTGGTCGCTACAACTGGGGCAATCGCTGGCAGCTGGACGTCAACACCCCCTGGATCTATCGCGAAACCACCTACCAGTCGGCCGGCGCAGGCGGCTCATCGGCACAGATCAGCGAAGCCACGGTGAATACCGGGCCACGTCTTGGGGATGTCAGCGCCGGTGTTTCCTACAAATTTCTCGACGAAGGCCCCGGGCGCCCCGACGCCGTGCTCAGCCTGAGAATCAAGGCGCCGACCGGAGTGGAACCCTATGGCATCAAGCTCGATCCGGTTCCGGGCAACAACAATCTCAACGTGCCCGAAGACCTGCCTACCGGCAACGGCGTCTGGTCGGTGACACCCGGTATCGCCCTGGTCAAGACCATGGATCCCGCAGTGGTCTTCGGCAATCTTTCCTATACCTACAACCTCAAGGAAAGCTTCGACGACATAAGCCCGCAGCGCGGCGTGAAGGTGCCGGGCGAAGTACGACTCGGCAACTGGTTCCAGTTCGGTGTGGGCGTGGCCTTCGCCCTGAACGAGCGCGCCAGCATGTCGATGTCCTTCTCCGAGCTGATCAGCCAGAGCAGCAAGATCAAGCCCGAAGGAGAAGACTGGCAGACCGTGACCGGCAGCGACGCCAACGCGGCCTACTTCAATATCGGCATGACCTACGCCGTCAGCAACGATCTGACCATCGTCCCCAATCTGTCCATCGGGCTGACGCCAGACGCCCCTGATTTCTCGTTCAGCATCAAGTTTCCCTACTACTTCTGAGGCGCTCAGGCACTGCTTGAGCCGTCCTCCAGAATATGGTGCTTATGCAGCAGCCTGTAGAAGGTCGGGCGGGACACGCCCAGGGTCTTGGCGGCCTTGGTCATGTGCCGGGAACATCGGATCAACGCCGCATCGATGGCCTTGCGCTCCGCCTGGAACAGGCAGTCGTACAGCGTCATGGCCTGGTTGTCGTCCTCCACCAGGTTCCCTAGCCCAAGGTCCGCTGCCTCGATCTCACGGCCTTCGGCTAGCACCTGCCCGCGCCTGACCCGATTGGCCAGTTCCCTCACGTTGCCCGGCCAGGGGTAAGCCAGCATCGCGGTGATCGCTGCCTTGCTGAACCGGCGTGGACGCCGCCCAATCTCGCTGGCGTAGATCGTGGAAAAGTGCTCTGCCAGTTCGGGTATGTCCTGGGGGCGACGGCGTAGCGGCGTGGTCTGGACCTGAAGCACGTTCAGACGGTAATAGAGGTCTTCCCGGAAGCGGCGCTCCGCCACCGCCTTTTCCAGATCGATATGGGTAGCCGCCAATACCCTTACGTTGACATTGATGGGTACATGCCCCCCCACTCTCTCAATGGTCATTTCCTGCATGAAACGTAGCAGGTTGGTCTGCATCTCCAGTGGCAGGTCACCGATCTCGTCGAGGAACAGGGTGCCGCCATCAGCCGCCTCGATCCGTCCGATCTTGCGTTGGTGCGCGCCAGTGAAGGCGCCTTTCTCATGGCCGAACAGCTCCGACTGGATCAGGCTCAGGGCCACCGCACCGCAGTTGATGGCGACGAAAGGCCCCTTGCTGCGTTTCGATAGACGATGCAGCGTGCGCGCCACCAATTCCTTGCCCGTGCCGCTCTCACCCTGGATCAGCACCGGCGAGGTGGTAGGCGCCAGCTTGGCCAGCAGGCCACGCAGGGCGCGGATGTCAGGGCTCTGCCCGACCATCAGGTCGGGTTCTTCGGCGGGTGCATGCACGCTGCCGTGACGCCTGATGCGCGCCATGCCCAGCGCACGACCGAGGGCAACGCGCAAACGTTCGGCGTCGAATGGCAAGGTATGGAAATCGAAGAACCACTGTCCGATCAGTTCGCTGCCACCTGCGCTGCGCATCAGATCGTGATCGACCGCAGCCACCCATTCCGTGCCGCTTGCCTGAATCAATTGCTTGATCGGTTCGGGATGCTCCAGATGGGACGCCTGCAGGCGGATCAGGCCGACGTCACAGCGATGTTCGCGAGCGCTGGACAGCTTGCTCAGCTCTATCGACCATCCTGCCCTGCCGAGGGTAGGGAGAATCTCTTCACATTCACTGCAGGGGTCCACGATAAGGAGCTTTCTTTCGCTTCGCGCCGATGTTTCCAACATGGATATGTCCTTCACGCCCTATCCGGCGTGTTGCTCATGATTCGTTCGAAACTGCAGATGCACGATCTGAAAAGCGTCGTCTTGGATTAGGTACCTCCTGAGCTGCAGGTAGACGCAGCACCACCTCCGGCGATGGACCGAACACCACCCACGCTGACACCAGGCCAGATACTTCTGCGGGCGATGGGATGGCGATGGCAGGCCAACTGCCTGGGCAGGATTCGGTCATGGGGCGAAGCCTGCGACGGAAAAGGCTCCCGGGAATTGATTTGCATCATTTTTGACACAAGATACCTGGCCAACGTGACAGAGAAGAGCTGTTGCTAAATTGAGCCCTACACGATGGAAGGTCAGCAGAAACCCAGGCTCTGCAGCGCAGGCCTGGCGAGGCACTGGCGCTGCAGTTCGAGAAAACGGTCATAGCGATAGGTCGGCCCATCCCGGCAGACGTAGCTGGCGCCCAGGTAGCAGTGCCCGCACAGGCCTACGGCGCAGTGCATTCGCCGCTCCAGCGAGAGCCATATCTGGCGTTCGGCAAGGCCTCGCTGCAGACAATGCTCGGCGATTGCCCGCATCAGGGCCTCCGGCCCGCAGCAGAGCACCGCGTCCGGTGGCGCGGCGCCGAACGCTTCGTCGAGATGCTGCAGCGGCGAGCCCTGGCGCATGCCCTCGGGGGCTTGGTCGAGGGTCTCGATGAAGGGCAGGCTCCGGCGCCACTGCTCACGCTCGCAGCGCAGCAACTGCGCTGCCACGTGCCGGGCGCCGTAGATCACGCTCAGTTGCAGCGGCAATTGATGAGCGATGCATTCCTGGATCAGTCCGGCCAGTGGCGCCAGGCCGCAACCGCCAGCCACCGCGAGCACCCGCTTGGCGCCAATCAGCAACGGCCAGCCGTTGCCGAACGGCCCGCGGTAACCCAACACCGCGCCGTTGGCCTGCTCGAACAGCGCTTCGGTCAGCCGGCCCACGCGGCGGACAAGCGCGACGAAACAGCCGTTGCGGTCCGGCCGGGTAACGTAGGTGAATGGCGCCTCGCCGAAGCCAGGTATCGCCAGCATGAAAAACTGCCCGGGAATGGCGCTCAGGTCGCTGTCGCGGGGCAGTTCGATGCAGAAGCTGAAATGGCGAGCGTCCTCGCCGTCGGCATAGTGCTCGAGCAGCAGTAGCCTGCGCGGCGTCAGGTCGCTCATCGCGCACTCAACTCGTGCATCACGCCATGCACGCCGATGCCACCTGGGCAGACCCGGTCGCAGCGACCGCAACCGACGCAACCGTAGCGCTCGAAGCCTTGCTTGAAGGCATCGCCAAACTTGTGCGTCCAGAAGCGCTGAACCCGCTGCCCCGGCCTGGCGCTGGGATTGTGGCCGCTGGCCTCACGCTGGAAACCGTCGTACAGGCAGGAGTCCCACACGCGCTCGTGCAACACGCCTTCCTCGTCGCCTGGAAGCTCCAGCGGCGCGTAGCAGGAACAGGTCGGGCACACCAAGGTGCACCCCGAGCAGCCCAGGCAACGCAGCCCCAGCGCCTCCCACCGAGCGTCAGCGATGCCCCCGGCGTTGAGCGTCTCTATCCCCTCGACCAGTTCGCGCTGCGCGCCCTGCTCGCTCGCCACGCTGCGGCTGTTGGTGGCGCGTTCGGCCTGCCAGTCGCACTTGGCGGCCACCAACCTGAGCCCCCTGAGCGCCTGGCCGCCAGCCTGCGAGGCGACCAGCAGCAGCCAACCGCGCGAGGCATCCTGACGCGGCACGAGGATCAGGTCGGCAACCTGCGCACTCACCGTGGGGCCGCTGTCGAGCAGGCTGCAGAAACCGCCGCTGCAACTGTGCAGGCAGTCGACCCCGACCAGCAGCGTGGCCCGGCGTCGCGCCTGGTAATGGGCGTCGCCGGCAAAGAAGCGATCCTGGTAGGCGACCGCCGTGAGATCGCATGCGCGTACGCCGAACAGGACCTGCGCGACCACCTCCGGCATGGCAGAGAGGAACTGACCACCATCGAAGCGAAACAGCAGTTCGCGTTCGGCGAAGAAGAAACTCTTGACGGAAAATGATGGCGGCTCGTCAGGGCAGTCGAAAACCTCCGAGTCCCCGGCATCCAGCGCTTGCCAGTGCATACCGCCTTGGCCGTCGTCACGCACCTCGTATAACCGTCGAGTTTGGGCCAGGTGCTCACGCAACCGCTCCGGTCTATCAAGATTAAAGGCTTGCATGGACGCCCCCACTCGAACCTATCGACAGCGCCTGCACCGCCACGGCGCAGGCCTTCAGTTCCGGCATCTTGCTTAGCGGATCCTGTGCGCCGTTGGTAAGCCGATTACAAGGCGCCTCGCGGAAGTGATACGGCATTGCCAGGACACCCGGCGGCACGTCGTCGGTAAGGTGCACGCGGGTTTCCAGGCTGCCGCGACGCGAGCGCACCGCTACCGGCTGCTGCTCCTCCAGCCCCAGCCGGACCGCGTCGCTCGGGTTCATGAACAGCAGCGCGGCCGGCGTCCCACGCTCCAGCAGCGGCGATTGGCGGGTCATGGAGCCGCCACCGTAGTGAAAGTGCAGACGATGGGTGGTTAAGGCGAACGGATAATCGGCATCCGGGCATTCATCGGGCTCTACCTGGCTCACCGGTAGCAACCGCGCGCGGCCACGGGGGAAACCTCGCTCATGCAGCAGTGGCGAGCCCTGCGGGTGCTCGGCGTCGCATGGCCACTGCAGGCCATACGATTGCTCCAGCGCGGCGTAGCTCATGGCGCTGTAGATCGGGGTGAGGCCCGCCATTTCTTCGAATACGGCCTCGGCGTCGCCCCAGGCCATGCCCGGATAACCCATGCGCGCGGCCAGCTCGCCGAGTATCTGCCAGTCGCAACGCGCCATGCCGGGCGCCTGGACCGCCTGGCGCACACGCTGCACCCGGCGTTCGCAGTTGGTGAAGGTGCCGTGCTTCTCGGCGAAGGAGGCTGCCGGCAATACCACATCGGCGAGCTTGGCGGTCTCGGTCAGGCTCAGTTCCACCACCACCAGAAAATCCAGCGCGGTCAGGGCGCGGGCCACATGCCCCTGGTCCGGATCGGTGAGTACCGGCTCCTCGCCCATGATCATCAGCGCGCGCAGCTCGCCGTCCAATGCCGCCCTGGTCATGCCCAGCGAGGTCAGACCGGGATGCTCGGGCGCAGGCCGCCCCCAGGCCGCGGCGAACTTCGCTTGCACCGCCGCGTCGGCGGCGTCCTGATAGCCGGGGTAGACATTGGGCAGGCAACCCATGTCGCAGGCACCCTGCACGTTGTTCTGCCCGCGCAGCGGGTTGATGCCGGTGCCGGGGCGGCCGACCTGGCCGCAGGCCAGGGCCAGGTTGGACACCGCGATCACGTTGTTGGTCCCGCTCTGGAACTGGGTAATGCCCATGCCGTAAGCGGTGAAAGCCGTCCTGGCATGGCTGAACAGGTAGGCCACCCGCTCCAGATCGGCCACGGCGATACCGGTCAGTGCGCTGGTCCGTTCAGGGCTCAGACCGGCCAGGTGGCGGCGCAGCGGCTGGATATCCTCGCAGCGGGCCGCCAGGAAGGCATGGTTCTCCCAACCGTTGGCCAGGATGATCTGCAGCAGGCCGTTGAGCAGGGCGATGTTGCTGCCCAGGCGCAGCTGCAGGTGGATATCGGCGAGACGAGCCAGACGGGTCTTGCGCGGATCTACCACGATCAGCGTGGCGCCACGGGCCTGCGCGCGCAGCATGCGCGCGCCGATCATCGCGTGGTTCTCGCTGACGTCGGCGCCGATCACCATGATCAACTCGGCTTCGTCGATGTCGGCAATGCCGTTGGTCATCGCCCCGGAACCCAGCGTCATTGCCAGGCCGGCCACCGACGGGCTGTGGCAGATGCGCGCGCAGTGGTCGATGTTGTGGCTGCCAAGCACGGCGCGGGCGAATTTCTGCGCGGCGTAGTTATCCTCGTTGCAGGCGCGGGCGCAGCTGATCACCCCTACCCCCTGCGGGCCAGCCTCGTCCAGTGCGATGGCGAGCGCTTCGGCGACTCGCCCCAGCGCCTCGTCCCAACTCGCGCGGCGGAACCGGCCATGCTCCTTGACCAGTGGCTCAGTCAGTCGGTTGGCCGGCTCGATGGCGAAACTGGTTGCCCAGCCCTTTGAGCACAGCTGTCCCTGACTGATCGGGTGGCCCGGTTGTGGCTCCACGCCAACAACCCGATCATTCTGCACTCGCAGACCGATTCCACAGCCAACCCCGCAGAAAGCACAAATACTCGGAACAACGTGCATCACCCGCTCCCGGCCTGACGCCATGGGCAAAAGGTGCCCGTCATAGCCCTTCTTTGAACCGTATCTACCGAGCCGATGAACCCGTCTTCGGCATGCAGCAGCAGCAAGCCGTCCCGTCGTTAGGCTCTGACCGCCAGCACGCTACAGGGCACCTGATACAGCACATGCTCCGTGGTACTGCCAATCAGCGTATTTAGTCCTCTGCGCTGCGTTGTGCCCATGACGATGACGTCGACCTGACTGTGCCTGACGAAATCAGCGAGAACAGAAATCGGCGCCCCCATCATGAAATGGCGCCGCTCCATCGGTACCCCATGACTTTCTGCCAGTGCAACGAAGGCTTCTTCCTTGGCTTCACGCATTTCGCCGACGAGAATGGACGCCCCACCTGCCCGGGTATCTGCGAGGTATGCCGAAGACAGATCGTAGGCATGTACCAGATGCAGCTCTGCGTCGCACTGCAGCGCAAGGCCGTTGGCTGCCTGGATGATCCGCTCATTGAGCCCACTGCTGCTGGCCTCCTGCCACGAGGTATCGACTGCAGCGATAACCTTGCGTGGCAAGGGGTGGAGTAGATGGCCGACCAGATGAACCGGTACCGGGCTTTCACGCAGCAGATGCCAGTCGAGCGGCGTGACGAATACGCGCTTGAGTACCGGTTCGTGCTCCACGTCTTTAATCAGCAAATCAGGCTGCATCTCCGTTAGATGCAGCAGAATTTCCTTGAGCGAATGGTGCGTCCACATCACCTCTGTGGTCACCGCTATTCCCTTGCTGCGCATCAGCCCGGCCTCGTCTGCAAGCCATTCGCGATGCTCGCGCAATTGGTTCTCGCGAACCCGTTTCTGGGTATCCTTATCGAGCAAAGCCAAAGTGGCGAAGGGCTCAACGAACGCTGCGATATGCAATGCGGCTCCGCTGGCCTCGGCCAGAGCGACCGCTCGCTGCAGCGCTGGCGAATGACGCATGGCAGGATCGGCGATTAGAAACAGGCGCTTGTACTGGCCCATGGGCACCTCCGTAGACCTGGCTTCGATGGCGCACCGCAGGGAGCGGTGATAGTTTGCAACTTGCTCCCCATGTCCCTACCTAGCGTTGATCTACATCATCAAATGCACTCAGCAGCGTTACCTGCCGCATGGTTGATAAGTTATCGATACCCGGCCTGTACCACGCGCCACAGCCGCTTATTGCGCGCGAAACTAGCCTGCACAGGTCAGCAGGTAATACCGCCACAGGCGTTAGAAGCGTTGGTCGTAATGCATCGCCAGCAAGACCAGATGGCTCAAAGTTGACATGCCAGGCCATCAGCATGGGGTCATGGTCGAAGCCGAAGTTGAGCGAGTTATAGAAGGCCCAGTCAGGCGCGACTGGTTGGCAGCGAAAGGTCACCAAGCAGTTTGATATCGCCCAGTTCAATACTCAGTCGCGGCTGACGCATTACTCTGCTCCAAAGTTGAACGCTGCCATGCCCTCTCCAAAAGAGTGATCACCTGGCGGTCAGTCAACTGAGAAAAGTCTGTGTACCAACTACCTATGGCGGTGAAGAACACGGGTACGAATGGGCAAACAAGTTCATCCACTTCCTCCCTCAACTCGCTGATCGTGTCTTTTGGTGCAACGGGGACGGCAATCACAATTCGTGCGGCGCCCTGATTACGAACCACGCGCACCGCGGCGCGCATCGTGGCCCCCGTGGCCAATCCGTCATCGACCAGAATGACCTGCCTGTCACGAAGCGACGGCAACGGGTGAGCGCCACGATAGAGACTTTCCCTACGCTGCAACTCTTGCAACTCTCGTTGTGTCACCACATCCAGGGTGTGTTCGTCGATGCGGTGCATACGTACCACGTCAGTATTCAGGACGCGAACACCACCACTGGAAATGGCTCCCATCGCCAACTCTTCGTGGAAAGGTACCCCAAGCTTGCGCACCATCAGCACATCGAGCGGTAGCTCCAGTGCCACTGCTATCTCGTAGGCAACAGGCACCCCACCTCGCGGTAGAGCAAGAACCAGCGCTTCGGGCTCGCGCTGGTAGCGGCGCAAATAAGACACGAGTGCTTGGCCCGCGGCCTGGCGATCCTGGATAGGGATATGTAACGTGCTGTCCTGATTCATTTTGCCCCCTGTTGACTAGGGATCTGATAGCGCCGGATCACGCGTCTTCTGGGGGAATGACCAGGACACTGCCGGAAATCCTGTGCAGCACCGCTTCGGTGGTGCTACCCAGCCATTTGTCCAGCACCTTGCGATGAGCACGCCCCATCACCACCACATCAACATGGTGTTCTGCAACGAACTCGATGATGCTCGCGATAGGCTCACCGATCAGGAAGTGACGCCGATCCTGCGGTACGTCATACAGATCGGCCAACCTAACGAAAGACTGATGCAGAGCTGCCCGGAGCTCCTCGGAAATTTCAGCCCAGTCGGCCACCGCCTCGCCGGAACTGGCAATGTACGCCGACATGTTCTCGAAGATGTTGAGCAGTCGGAGTTCAGCGTTAAACTGCGACGCCAGGCCGATGCCCGCTTTGATGATCTTATCGTTGAGCCCAGAATGCCGCGCATCGGGCTCAATCAGATCGACAGCTGCGACCACTACCCGGGGCCTCGGGTGGAGGGCGCCGTTCACCAGATGCACGGGTATCGGACAACTGCGCAGCAGGTGCCAGTCCAGCGGTGTAACGAAAGAGCGCTTGAGTGATGGCTCGCGCTGAACGTCCTTCACCAGCATCACCGGCCGCAGCTCGCGCACCTGGCAAAGGATCTCTTCGTGCAGGTTGTCCGCCCAGGTCACGGAACATGTGGCCTGCAGACCTCGTTCGCGCAGATGCTCGACCTCCCCCGCCCAGATTCGGCGCTGCTCGTTGAGCATGCTTTGGCGTATCTGTTCCTTTAGCTCACTCGACAGTAGCGGATAGGTCAGAAAGGGCTCGATCAGAACAGCAATATGCAGAGGCGTACCCGCTGCCGTGGCCAGCGCTACACCCCTCTGCAACGCAGCGGATTTGGGCTGCTCGGTACTGCCGACCAGCAGGATTCTTCGCGCTTGCTCCATATCCACCTCCAGACGTGGCGTGCCATCTGCATACGTCCAACAGGCTGCGACCAGCGGGAGCTGAGCGGATTGATGTATATCAAATTGTTCGCATGACGCAGAGCCTGAACATCAGCGGCCTTAGTCGTGACATAAATTTGATGTCTAAAACGAGTTATGTGGTCATAAAGAAAAGTGCACAGCCTTTTGTCACTATTCCGACGAAATGCCGGTGCGCCCGCAATATCTTCTTATACATTTAAGCTCCTCCGTCTTCAAAAAGACCTCGGCGATGGTTGACAACAACTCTAAAAACGCCAATCCATCGCGCCAGGTTCACGTTACCTGCCAGGACTGCTCCCTGGCTCGTTTGTGCCTCCCATTCAATCTGGACGAGAACGAGTTGAGCCGCTTCGACGGCATTGTCAAACGCGCCCGACCGATGCACAAAAATGACTATCTGATCCGGGCCGGAGATCCTGTACAGCATGTATATGCGCTGCGCTCAGGGTCGATGAAGAGCTATCTGCTGAGCCCGGACGGCACGGACCAGATCATCGGTTTTCATTTACCCAGTGAGCTTATCGGTCTGGATGCGCTTGGTAGGCAGCGACACCCCAGCTACGCAGTAGCGCTGGAAACCTCCATGATCTGCGCCATTCCTGTTCATCAGTTGGAGGAGCTGGCTGGCCAGATACCAGGTTTGCGTAAACAGCTGCTGCAAACACTTGGCCGGGAAATTCACGAGGAACACGAACACTACAGCCACACTCGCGAAAGTGCAGAGCAGCGCCTGGCTGCCTTTCTACTCAATATTTCGGTACGTCACAGCAGGCGTGGACTTTCCGCATCGCACTTCACTCTCCCAATGAGTCGCCGAGACGTTGCCAACTATCTGGGGTTGACTACCGAGACGGTCAGCCGGCTCTTCACGCGTTTTCGCGATTTGAACCTAGTTGCCGGCCGCGGGCACGAGGTGCAACTGCTGGACATTCGAGCACTGTGCCGGCATGGAAAGGCCGCTGGCGCAACATCCCTCTAGAAAGCCATAACCGCCCTCTTGGCCAGGCATTCCTCGATCATTTTCTTCAGCGACACGGCACAGACGATCTCTATCAACAAATTGATCTTGATCAATCCATTGGGCCTGCGCGGGTGTAGAAATCTAGCGAACTTCCTCTTTGCGGAGTGCGCACCATGCCCTCTTTCGATAGTGCTCCTCAGGTAGAAGCAAAAGGCAATGAGCATTGGATCGAACACCTGAATAACGGCAGCCGTGTACTGATTCGCCCCATCAGGCCAGAGGACTGTGAGCGAGAAGCTGATTTCATACGTAACTTGTCACCACAGTCCCGACGCTTCCGCTTCCTGGGTGCTGTGAAGGAGGTTAGCCCTGCCCTCCTGGACAAGCTCTTGCAGGCCGATTACAGCAAAAGAATGGCCTTCATCGCCCTCGTCTATGAGAACGGCAAGCTGCTCGAAGTTGGAGTGAGTCGATATGCCGCTACGCAAGAAAACTGCCAATGCGAATGTTCGGTGACTGTCGCTGACGCCTGGCAACACCTGGGTCTGGGTACCGCGCTGATGAAACATCTCATCGAAACCGCACGCCAGAACGGCTTCAGGCAGATGTACTCGGTGGACTCCGCAGCCAATACCCATCTGCAGGCCCTGCTCCAGGGATTGGGCTTTCACCGCACCCGCGACCCAGAGGATGCCACCCAGGTGATTCATCGCCTGGAGCTATGACCGCCAGCGGTACCCGGCTCCGCTATGGAGTTAGCAGTAACCGCGGCAACCCGAGTGAATCGTTGACAGCAGGTTCAACGCAAAACGCTTCATCTGACCCAACCTCATCCAGGAGGTAAGCAAAATGGCAAATACCGCAAAGAAAATACTCGACAAGCCAGCTTCCGAACCCATCAAGGCGCCCGCACTGAACGACCCTTGGCGGCCACTTGAAAATCTGCGCAACCAGGTCGATCGCCTGTTCGAGGACTTCACCCGCACACCACTGCATTTTCCCTTTGGCCGGAGTGCGTTCGACGTGGAACCATTCTGGAAACGCAGCATGATCGGTCATGACATCCCGGCAGTGGATATTGCGGAGAAAGACAAGTCGTTCGAAATCACCGTTGAGCTCCCTGGCATGGAAGAAAAGGATATTCAGATCAGGCTGGCCAACGGCAACCTGTCTATCAGTGGTGAGAAGAAGGACGAGCGGGAAGAAACGCGCAAGGACTATCACCTATCGGAAAGACACTATGGTTCATTCGAGCGCATCTTCAGTCTTCCGAAGGGTGTCGATGTCGATCATATCGAAGCGAGCTTCAGCAAAGGGATTCTGGCGATCACCCTGCCCAAACGTCCTGAAGCGGTCAAACCAGAGAAACTCATCCCGGTTAAGTCACGCTGAGTGTCATTGCGCAGGTCCTGCCTACGTCAGGACCTGCGTTATTCATGAGCTCTGGTCTTTGAGGAGGTGCGATTGTGTTCAACGCCGCCCCTCTGCTTTTCGCTCTTCATGAAAGTCAGCCCTTTGCTGCCCGTGTAGCACAGCACCTGGGCTTGTCTCTCAGCGCAGTAGGAGAGCACACGTACGAAGACGGCGAGTACAAAGGAGTCTGTAGCCGGAAGGCATGTCGTGGTGTTTGCAGGGCTCTATCCAGAACGCGGGCTCAGCGTGCACGACAAGCTGTGTCGCCTGCTGTTTCTCTGCTCTGCCATCAAGGATGCTGGAGCTCAACATCTTCGAGTAGTGGCCCCCTACCTTTGCTACTCACGCAAAGAACAGCGTATTCACCCACAAGATCCGATCATCACTCGCTATGTCGCGACGCTGATGGAAGCAAGCCACATAGATAGCCTGACGACCATGGATGTACACAGCAAGGCGGCCTTCGATAATGCTTTCCGCATTCCAACCCAACATCTTGAGAACACGCAGCTCTTTGCCGACTACTTCATCCGGGAACACCAGGGCGGAGCACCGGTGGCCACTTCTCCAGACCTTGGCGGAATCAAGCGTACCGAACGTTTCGCCAGGCTATACAGCAACGACTGGGATATCCGGTTGCCGGAGCCTGCGTGGAAAAATACCGCTATGACGAGGCACTCAGCGGGAGCCGATTGGTGGGCAGTGTCGAAGGATGTAGCGTCGTCCTCATCGACGATCTGATCAGTACCGGGTCCACCCTGATGCGCGCCACTGAAGCCTGTTACACCGAGCCTGACACCGCCTTACTTGAGCACCCCAAGCAGCTTCCATAGCCGCCTGGATTCGGCATCGGCGCTGATCAACTCGTCCAGCAACTCGCCAAGCGGCTGGTTGCCCCACTCCACGGCCCGACGAATGACATAAGGCACCGGGCTATGTGGCTCGGTTCTGGCGAGGTAGTCGGCGATCTGCGCAAGATGGCGATAGGCCTGCTCACGACTGCTGGGCATACCAGCCATAGGCAGCGAAGGTGTAGAGGGCTCGGCAGTCGGCCCGTCCACTACGGCAACGATCTCTGGCTCGGTTGAAGGGATGTGTTCTGACATCGGAACGAACTCCTCGATCTGAGCACGTAAGCTGGTCAGCGTCTGACGCAGGGCACTGAAGCTGGGGGCCAACTCAGCCAGCCAGCCGTCGCTCCAGTTTTCCAGCCGTTCAAGAGCCGCGAGAGCGGCCTGTAGCTCAACATCAGCAGTGATGAAATGACTCGTTGGTGTCTGCCTGAGCCTTTCATGTAGCTTGCGATATTCCAGTCGGGCCGTTTCTGCCGCGATCTTGTCCTGCTTGCTGTCACTCATTTGCACCTGACGCTGCTGCAACTGCAGCCAGTCGTGCAGGGTCACGTGCGCGAACTCTTGCGCATCGATGCCAAAGAGCGGCGTCTGGATCAGCAAGGTAGCGCTGTATTGGCGAACCATCCACTCTAGGGGAAAGACACGCCAGCTGCGGTCACCCTCCTCTGGCTGCGGATGCAGAGTATCCGGATAGCGTTCGCATAACCCAGTCAGCAAAGCCAGTGCCGCATTTACACCCGCGAGTCCATGGCGATGTATCCAGGCTTCGCCCAGCCAAACGGCAATCATCAGATCCTTGCTGCGCCCTCGCAGTAGATCACCCGCCAACGCCTCCAATGCGGCCCAGTCTCCGCGCTTGAGGTCGCTTTGCCAGACACCAGTTGGCAGGCTCGCATCGTCCTCGCGTCGTAGTTCTCGCAGGCGATCCCAAGCGCCCTCGTAACGCAGACTGGGGCCGCAAACGGCATCACCGGGAATGGGTTCCAGATACTGTTCGATAGACGCTGATGTCATGGTTCCACCATCTCACTTCGCGAAGCCTGGAGCTGGAGGCTGGAGAATGGCGAACTGGGTGCGACGACAGGTAGAGGCTGGATTGACAGGGGTAGCTTGCTGCCCTGACCAAGCAGTGAAAGGCGAATGAACATTTGAGCCTGCGGGCTGGCATCCAGCGCTCCCCGAATCGGAACCTGCAAGGTGAGAGGAAAGTCCGTGTAGTCCATGTTCGGCAGACGTTGGGGCACCACGTGCGAGCGCATCATGCGCAGCAAAGCCCAGGGGCCACGATACTCCCAACCCGCTTCAAGGCCATTTACGGCCATGCTTGGTTGCAACGGATCTATCACTGGCCGTTGGCTGCTGTCGCGCGCCCAGCGCAACACGAGCTGCAGCGGATCACCAACGTTCCAGTGCAGGCGCTGGCCAGACTCGCCAGGATGACTGATCTGGTGCCCCGCTCCATTCAAGGTCCAAGCGATTACCTGATCAGCGCCCCGCTCGTCTTCGCGATCCGTTCGCCAACGCACTTCAAGCTCCACGCCAATTGTCCCGGATTTGTCGCGTATGAACATTGGGCCAAGCCAGCTTCTGGCCTGCCTCATCCGAGAGAGGAAATCTTCAGCCGCCAGACGGTTACCTGGCGGCGCTAACACAAGCCCCTTCTCAGCGACCTCCAGATGAGTATCGATCAACTCCAGCAGGTGTTTGACGCGAGCAGGGTCAGCATCGCCATTTTCCAGGCTATATGAGAACGGAAAACGTCCAGCCAAATACTGGTTGAAATAATCCGCCAGTGCGCTCCAGGCCTGTGCTGCGCCCTGTATCTGCAACTGACTGCAGCGCTTGTGCACTTGATCAGTAATACCACGGGTATATCGGGCCAGATCGCCATCTCCCTGTGGCAGGCTGGCTGTTGACAGCACCTGCAGGCAGTTGTCGATGTCCACTTCCACCAAATCCCTGGTCACCAGTTGCTCGAACAACGCAGGAGCGCTGGTGGGGTTCTGCGCTTTGTACTTCTGCATTTCATCCATTATCGAGCCAAGCCTCGACACCTTGTCTTGCAGGGACAGGGGCAAATCTGTCTGTGTCCTCAGCCACGTAAGTTCGGGCCTGACCTTGTCGATGCTGTTACTGATCTCCGCGAACTGTCGAGATAATGATGCTTTCAGATCCTGCACGTCGGTGGCCCGGAACAACTTGAGTCCCAGATCGGGCTTACCGTCCCAATCGGACACCGGGTAGCGTTCGGTGAACAGTGGCAAGCTGTCGATGTCAGCGAGCACGGCATCTACATCCGCCATGGCACGCAAGGTCAACTGGGATTGAAGGGTATTGGCCAAATCGGCACGTCCAAGAGCCGCCAAGGCTTGGATGACCTCCATGGCCTTTTCGACAGAGACATTGAACCGGCTCTCTGAAGATCCGTAGATATACCGTCCACCAGATGAGGTCAGCTCTGACCACATGGCGAGGGCGGCGGCTTGTTCAGCAGCCTTGAGCATGCCGGGACGATAGGCCGGCGAGATCTGCGCCAACTCCTGAGCCACAAAGCTCTGGTAGCTTTGCTGGTAAACCAGTGCCTGAGCCATTTGCTGCTCGGTCAAATTGATCACCCCACGAGTATCAACGGCGCTATCAGTGCGGCGCATTGCGCTTACCGCAAAATCTCGCTTGAGCAGATCATTGATACTCCTCGACAGCTTGCTGATGTGCTCCTGCAAAACCAGCGTTCCGCCAGCCTGCCGCTGCAGGAGGTTGTCGCGACTAGCGGCACCCTCGATCCATTGACTGTGGAAACCCTTGCGCAGTTGCTCAGCCTCGAGCGTAACGGAGGCTTCAACGCTTGGTCCCAGAAGTCGGCTCTGCTTCACATCGTTCATCAGATCGCGGTAACCCGGCACCAACTCCTCACCACTACTATGGCTCCATGCGGAGTTAGTAAGAATGATCAGATCCTCGAGATGCCCGATAAGACTGTTGATTTCCTCAAGCTTGTTCAGCGAGGTATCCCTGCCATATTCCAGATCGTTCAGGTTCCTTTTGAGATAACCGGCAGGCGTGACGAAGTTCCCTGCCAGGAAGTACTGCGCCAGCCAAAACTTCATCAACGTTTGGAACTGTCCAGAGAGTTGCCTGCGATTGGGTTCCAGATCCACCGGGCGCAGTCCAGGTGCAGCAAGGTTCCGCAAGGTCTGGTCGTAAAAGGATCTCCGGGCCAAGCTGGAGGGGTCGAGGCTAAGCCCCAGTGCATCGTTGCTCAGTTGAGTCAGTGACTCGATAAAGCCCTCCTGGCCGCTTAGGGCATCGTTAAGCAGACGATTGTGCCGCTCCAGGCTTACAACGCCCTCAGCCAAGGTGCGAGCCTTCACGTAGTTCGGCCACTGATCCGGCTGGGCGCTTTCGACATCCGGGCGACGTTGCTCGTTGCGGATATCCAGCAACGTCTTGAGCTGGTACTCCTGCAGTTGCTGCAGTGGCACCAGCGCCTCGCGGCGAGCCATACCACGCAATAGCAGGTCCATCTGGGTATCCAGCGAAGAGCCCCAGGAGGTGGGGTAGACCAACGATGAAAAATGCCAGCGGGGGGCTCGCTGCAGCAGCATCCAGAACCCCTGAACATTGAGCCGGGCTTGCTCCTGACGACGCTCGGGGGCTCGCAGGCTCACGTGCCCGGCATGCACCTCCTCCAATAGGCGACTCAACTCACGTGCATCCTGCTGTCTTGCCTGCCATATCCACAGCATGCCCACCAGCCAGCAGAGAGCCAGCACCGCGGCGACGCCACCTACCGTTTTCTGCCAACGCTGACGTAGGCGCAATACGCGCGGAAGAGCCTGTGCCAATCCCTGTTCGGCTAGCAACCGCTGTCGCCACAGCAACTGAGTGAATGCCCCTTGCATCGAAGGCTTCTCGCCAGGATAGAGCTGCTCGGCATTCGATTCTTCACGTACCTGTGAGGCCCCCAGGTAGAGGCCGCGCAATCTTGGGGCCTCGCCTTGGGTATTGCCCTGAAAAACGGGCTCCAGCAAGTTACGCAGGTTGCCCTTGAGAGCCAGCAACAGATCAGGCAGACGATACAAATCCTCAGCCAACTCGCCTTTCAAAGCACCGACCTCGATGATGGCCGCCTGCATGCTTTGAACCACAGATTCCAGCGCATCATCGAGCCAATAACTCTGCCAGCCGGCATCCAGCCCGTAGGGTGATGACCACCCCAACAGACGCTCACGGCCTTCTTCAGGAAGTGCGGCCACCAGCTCCTGAAACCCCGGCATTTCCTCGAAGCCCGTAATCAGGACATACACCGGAAGCCCCAGGCCAAGACGCTGAAGCAACTCACCAAAGCGACGGCGCAGAATAACCACGTCGGCTGCACTCTGGGCTCCGTCCTGCAACTGGCCAAGTGGGATATTCCAGATCACGCCATCCAAAGGACGCTGGCCACGCAGCCTCAGCAGCATACTGAGCAGACGACGCCAGACGAAGGTGGAGGCTGTACTGCCATCGCTGGGCAGGAATACGCCTTGAGGCACCACCAGTACGGCGCCATCCTGGTCGGCCCACCACCGGCCGAACCAAGCTGGACGTCCAACAGGCGTGAGCTGCCAATCGCTACAGAGCTGGCTACCCTCCCGCGGATCGCCGAGCAGCATCAGCCAAGGAACCTGATAGCGCGACTCGATCCCCTGTTCCTGTTCCATCCTGCGTACCGCGGCATAGAAGCTACGAATCGCCATGCCGGATTGAGTACGCAACCACCAGAACAAAGCAGCCAGGGCTACAAGCACCAGGAGAATGCCTACCACGCTGAGAACGATCGCGAGAGCGCTCATTCAACCGGGCTCCCACCGTCGTCCATGGTGATCAGATGCATCAAGGGGGTCAGCTCCGACTGAATGTCACTCCACATCCAGTGTCCGACCGTGCTCAGAACCACCAGCAACCCGCAGATAGCCAGTCCCAGGCGCATACCATCTGGCAGCACTCGCCTCATGGGTAGACGTAAAGGCGCAGCACGGCTCGGCCGTGCCAGGCTGCTCATCGCGCCATTCACCGCTGGCTCACGTTGCCAGGCGAAGGTGAAAAGTGCATGCCGCCAGCGCGCATGCAGCGCCCGACCGCGGTCGCTACGCAAGCCGCCATAGAAGCCAAGAATCAAACACTGGAGGTATACGTTAGCCAGATCACGAGAGGCCGGAGCCCGCTCCTTGAGTAGCTTGTGAATGGCACGTGGCAGTCGCTCACCTGCATTGCGCGAACCATACAAGCGAGTTTCAAGCGGACGTGGCTGCCATGCTGTCCGGCCTGGCCAGTCATCGAACAAGAGCCGTTCATCAACCAGGGCGACGAATGCATAGACCATCGCCTTGACCTGGCTCGAGGAGGATGCGCCGACACTGGCGAATGCGCTGCGCCAGAGACGGCGAACCACGAGGATCGTGGCCTCTGCCATGCGTTCGATCTGTTCGTTGCCAGGGTTGCTCAGTCCTGCCACACCATCCCAAACCTCTCGCCATTCGATCCAGGCTTCCCGAAAAGCCTGGCTCAGAGGTGCCTCTCCGAACTCTGGGGGGTAAAGAGAAACGCTCCTCTGCGACATCTATGCATCCTTGGCTTGGGAAGGCTGATTTCAGTGGCTATCGGTCGTAAATAGAAGAACCTGCCAGGGACTTGAACTCACCCTCTGAGAGGTAACCGCCAGGCAAAGCGGTTGCTCCGGATCGAACCAGTCACCGGAAGCCTGGATCAGAAAAAGGTGAGTTTCCTCACCCACACCGTACGCGGCTCGTTCGTGGCGGTTCATGGGCTGGTGAGGCAGACCGCTCATGCGCTGCTGTACGAGCGTCGGTACATGTTGTCGCGAGGCGATCACTGCCTGTCCCAGCCATGCCCGCGCAGCTTCCTGCCCAGTGCCCGCCGGCATGCGCAGCCCCACGACAAGGCGCTGACGACCTGTCTGGGTATCTGGCAAATCAATCGAAAACCCTTGCTCGGAATGCTCGAATACCAAGCAACGGTAACCGACGCGGATGCTGTCCAGATTCCGGTGCAACCACTCGATTATTTCGTCGAAGCCTCGCTTGAGCTCGAGAAAATCAAGGGGTGCAAACGCAGGTACGCCGTTCAATGGATCCAATGCACTCCAAGCTCCTGCCAACCCGGCCAGTAAGCCATGCAGATTCGCTGGAGTAGCCGCTCGACTGTTCAAAGCGACTTCAACTTCCGGGAGGCGGGCCCACAGCGCCGTCAATTGCCGTCTGAGCTCCTGCGCGTCATCACGATTTCCCGCTTGCTCGGCTTGACGCAACCGTCCGGCGAGGAACAGGCATTTTTCTCGCCCCCTTGCGCATAGCGCAGAGACCATCTGACCCAGGTCAGACTCGGGCAGGATCAATCCCATAGGTGGCACGTAGGGTTGCCTGACGAATCCACCACCCTCGTTGGAGATCCGCAACAGGGGTAGACAAATCGAATCAGCCCTGTCGCTATCAGTCACCAAGCGTAGATTGGGGCGCCAGACGAGAATCGGCTCTGGATGCTCGCCGCTGGCAAGATCAGGTACCGCCTCTGCGAGATGTGATTGCAATCGTCCGTTGAGGGGCAGTACCTGGCCGCTGCGGCCAAGAGGGTTGACGGCCAGGTAGACGGTCACGCTGGCATTGGTTGAAGCTGCCACAGCAGGTCCCACATCCAATTCCAAAACCTTGCCGCCGCCGGGTTGCACACTGACGGGCAAACCATCTGGCAGGATCGCCTCAAGGGACTGGATACGCACCAGGCCGGTACTCAGTGCGGCAGGGTCGACCTCCAATTCGGCCACCCCCCAGAACCAAGGATTGCCGGCTCTGGCGCAGAGCGCAGCGATAACCTCAGCGCGTATCCCCTGCAGTTGGAAATGCTGAGGCAACAGTTGCATGCCCTCGTGCCAGCAGACTGCATCCGGCAACACCTTCATACCACTCCCCTTCGACATCCGCTGTTTGGCATGCACGCAGCGTGCGCAACTGGCTAGCGATCCCGATCCGTCAGCAGACGCATTTCCCTGCTATCGAAGCGAAGCCACACACGGCCTGATTCGCTCAGGCGCAAACGGTGCGCACCAGGAGTGTTATAGCCGGCGAATACCAAAAGTCCAGCCGCCTGGTCACCAGAGAAAGGGAAGTCGCGAACGTCGCGAAATTGGCCAGGCACCAGCTCCAGACTCCACACCGAAAACAGTTGCCGATAGTCACGACGGTACTGATCTCGCTCGGTGAACCACTGTCTGGAAGGAATCTCGGACAGCAGTTTGAGCAGGTCTGGATCGTGCACCGCAACGAAGTCCACAGCGATGGGCGTGTCGTCATTGGCGCGCTCCGCTACATCGAGCGTCAGGCTATCCAGTCCGATCCTCTCGCCTCGAAAACCACATCCGGTCAGCATGAGTATTAGGAGCAGCAGAGCAGGAAAGCAGGAAATCGAACGTCCCTGTGTCATGAAGACTTCACCTTGAATTTCACATTTGCAAATTTATAGACCTGATCTAGCGTCTATGAAAGTTCGTCCTCATGACGGATGTGGATGGATCGTCAAGGACGGGCTCGGTGTTCGGCTACCCCGTTGCAGTAGCGGTCCAGCAAGGGAGTGCGAGCATAGGATCCTTCCGCTGCATTGCGCTCCAGGTACTGCCCCGGAGCCCAACCAACATGGCTGAGAGCACGCAACACAAGCTGGATCGGATCCGTCCGCCACGGGTCCAGATCACCTACGACGTCGAAATCGGTAACGCGATCGAAAAAAAGGAACTGCCTCTCGTGGTCGGTATCCTCGCTGACCTCTCCGGCAAACCCGAAACACCGTTGCCCAAGCTGATCGACCGCCGCTTCACCGAGATCGACCGCGACAACTTCAACGAAGTACTCGCCTCCATTGAGCCGCGCAGCACTTTGCAGGTGGAAAACACCATCAGCGGCGACGGCAGCAAGCTCAACGTTGAACTGCGCTTCCGCCACTTCGACGACTTCGACCCAGTCAACATCGTCAATCAAATCACGCCACTGCGCCGTTTGTATGAGGCACGCCAGCGCTTGCGTGACTTGCTTACCAAGCTCGACGGCAACGATGACCTCGACAAACTGTTGCAGGACGTAGTGAGCAATACCGAAGGCCTGCAGGAGATCAAGTCCTCACGCCCAGAGAGCGAATCTCCAGCCCAAGCCGCAGGCACCGCCGACGTCGAAGCACCAGTCGATACCCCTGCTTCCGACGACGGTGAAGCACCGACCGAACCCCAGGCCTGAGCGCCCCTTGAACATCCGGAGATGACGCAATGGCCACCAAAGCCGGTGCATCCAGCGAGAGCACGACCCAGACCCTGACTCTGCTCGACCGAATCATTGCCGAGGGCCGAATGGCCCATGACGAAAGCCAGCAGGACTACGCCCGCGACATGCTCGCGGAATTCGCCACTCAGGTGCTTGACGAAGGTATGGCCATCGACAAGGACACCGTGGCCATGATCAACGACCGCATCAGCCAAATCGACAAGCTGATCAGCGACCAACTCAACGAGGTTCTGCACCATCCTGACATGCAGAAGCTGGAGGCCTCCTGGCGAGGCTTGCACATGCTGGTGGACCAAACGGAAACCAGCAGTCGCCTGAAACTGCGCCTGCTCAACGTCACTCAGAAGGAATTGCAGAACGATCTGGAGAAGGCCGTCGAGTTCGACCAGAGCTCGCTGTTCAAGAAGATCTATGAAGAGGAATACGGCACCTTCGGTGGACACCCCTTCAGTCTGCTAGTGGGCGACTATGCATTCGGCCGCCATCCACAAGACGTCGCCCTGCTGGAAAAACTCTCCAACGTCGCAGCCGCTGCCCACGCGCCATTCATCGCCGCCGCCAACCCTAAATTGTTCGACATGAACAGCTTTACCGAGCTGGCCGTGCCTCGCGACCTCAGCAAGATCTTCGAGAGCCTGGAGCTGATCAAGTGGCGCAGCTTCCGCGAGAGCGAGGATTCGCGCTATGTCTCACTCGTGCTGCCGAACTTCCTCCTGCGCCTGCCCTATGGTCCGGACACCAATCCGGTGGAGGGCATGGACTACGTCGAGGACGTCAACGGCACCGACCACTCCAAGTACCTCTGGGGTAATGCCGCCTGGTTACTGGCACAGCGCATCACCAGCGCCTTCGCCAAGTATGGCTGGTGCGCGGCTATCCGTGGTGCCGAAGGCGGTGGAGCGGTAGAGGGCCTGCCGGCACACACCTTCCGCACCCTGTCTGGCGACCTGTCGCTGAAGTGCCCGACCGAAGTAGCGATCACCGATCGCCGCGAGAAGGAACTCAACGACCTCGGTTTCATCTCCCTGTGCCACAAGAAGAACACCGACATGGCGGTGTTCTTCGGCGGTCAGACTACCAACAAGGCCAGGCTCTACAACACCAACGAAGCCAACGCCAACGCCCGCATTTCCGCCATGCTGCCGTATGTGCTGGCAGCATCGCGCTTCGCCCACTACCTGAAGGTGATCATGCGCGACAAGGTGGGCAGCTTCATGACTCGCGACAACGTGCAGACCTACCTCAACAACTGGATCGCGGACTACGTGTTGATCAACGACAACGCGCCCCAGGAGATCAAGGCCCAGTACCCCCTACGCGAAGCACGCGTGGACGTCTCGGAAGTCGCCGGCAAGCCGGGCGTCTACCGCGCCACGGTGTTCCTGCGCCCGCATTTCCAGCTGGAGGAGCTGACCGCGTCGATCCGTCTGGTGGCCAGCCTACCGCCGCCGGTAGCGGCCTGACCCGACGCCCCCGCCGGCCGTTCCGACGGGGGTTCACCCACATCACGATCCACTCTGTTTCCAGACCCAGGAGTTATCCGCGATGGATGCCATCATTCTCGACCTCGGCGACGACATCAAAGGCGACAGCCTGCTCGAGGGCTACACCGACAAGATCGAGTTGATGTCCTACAGCCACAATGTGGCAATGCAGGTCACCAACGATGTCAGCAACTCTGAGCGTACCTCCGGCAAGCCGCATATCGGCGAGTTCACCGTCACCAAGTTCGTCGATACCGCCACCCCCTCGCTCAACGAATACTGCTGTGCCGGCAAACCCATCACCACAGCCAAGATCACCATCGGCCGCAACGCCGCCGAAGGCGATGGCAAGTTGCTGCCTTTCATCATCTACACCCTCGATAACGTGGTGCTCTCCAACGTCAGCGTCAGTGGTGGTGCGGGCGGTAAGCCGGTGGAAACCCTTTCGCTGAACTTTACCAAGATTAAATGGGAGCTCACCGCGCAGAAGGACGATGGCACCAAGGAAGGCACCGCCGCCTCCACCTGGGACCTGGCCGCCAACAAGCTCGTCAAGTCCAGCTAAGTTAAGGACACCACCGCTCAATGCCGCACAGCGGACTGCTCCCCCCCCTGTTCGAGCGCCTCTCCACCCAGTTGGACGAGGCACCGGACTTCGACCGCAACGCCCTGGCCGAGTCCGTCCGCCAGGAGTTGGCGCGCCTGCTCAACACTCGTCGCCCCCGACGAGCGCCCGGCCGGCCGCTCACGCTGCTCGACTATGGCATCGCCGATTGGACTGCCCTGCAAGCCCTGCGGGTCGATGACCGCCGTCTTCTGCTGCGAGAACTACGCGCTGCCATTCAGTACTTTGAACCACGCCTGCAGTTGAGCGAGATCGATGTCGAGGCGCTGCCCGACCAACCCCAGCGCCTCGGCATCCGCCTGGCCGGGCGCCTACGCGGTGGTCACCGCTCCTGGCCTGTGTTGTTCCTCCTCGCCCCCGGCGACGACGGTCTAGAGGTACGCCATGAGCGACTCGATTGATGCCGATCTGCTGGACTACTATCAACGCGAACTCACGTGGCTACGCCACGCCGGTGCCGGTTTTGCCCAGCGCTACCCTAAAGTGGCGCGACGTCTGGAGCTGGCCCCGGACGAATGCCCGGACCCCCACGTCGAACGGCTGCTGGAGGGCTTCGCGCTTCTTAGCGCACGGCTCCACCGGCGTCTCGACGATGACTACGCCGAATTTAGCGACGCCCTGCTGGAGCAACTCTACCCACTGGCCCTGAGACCCATTCCCTCCTGCAGCATCGTACAGTTCGAGCCGGACCCGACTCAGGGCAACCTCGCCGAGGGTTATACCCTGCCTCGTGACACAGCACTTTTCGTCACCACCCGAGACGGTGCCAGCGTGCACCTGCGAACCAGCGCCGAGGCGGTGCTCTGGCCGCTGCGCATCCGCGAGGCAACCCTGCTGGATGGCGACGCCGCCGTGGCCTTCTCCGGCCACCCACGCGCGCGCTCGGCACTGCGCCTGACTCTGGAATGCCTGGGCGAATTCGACTGGGCGGAGCTAGCGGTGCGCCGCCTGCGGATTCACCTCGCCGCTTCACCGATGACGAACGCCACCCTCTATGACCTACTCGCTGCCCACGGCCTCGGGGTGTGGAGCGGCGCACCAGAAGCCCCGCTGCAAGCAGTGCCTGGCGATGTAGTCCCGGTGGGCTTCGGCGACCACCAGGCGCTGCTGCCTGACGAAGACGGCCAACACCCCGGCCTGCGCCTGCTGGCAGAGTACTTCGCCTTCCCCGACAAGTTCGCCTTCTTCGATCTGCCGCTGCTGCCACCGATCGATGGCGGACGTAACTGCCAGGTGCTGATCGCCTTCGACCGCGCCCCGCTGGGCAGGCCGCACCTGCAGGCCAGCGAACTGCGCCTGGGCTGCGCGCCGGCAATCAACCTGTTCCTGCGCACTTCTGAGCCCTTGCGCCCGGACGGCACCCGCAGCGAGTATCGACTGGTGGCCGACGCCCACCGCGAGAACAGCGTGGAGATTCACAGCATCCGCGCCCTGCGCGCCGCCACCCCGCAGGGCGTGCGCCGTGTACCGGCCTACTACGGCCACAGCCACACCGGCGAAGGTCTGTACTGGCATGCCCGTCGCGTCCAGGGCCTGAATCCGGCGCGGCCCGGTAGCGACCTGCTGCTCAGCCTGGTGGACACCGCTTTCGACCCGTTGCACGAGGCCCCCGAATACAGCCTCACCGCCGAGCTCCTTTGTACCAACCGGCACCTTGCCGAGAATCTAGCCGCCGGCACCCGCCTGGGCTTCGAGCGCCCCGGCCCAGTGGCGCTGGCCAGCCTGCTGACCCCGCCGACACCTCAAAGCCTGCCGCGTCTGTCCGGCCCCTCACGCTGGCGACTGGTGTCCCAGCTGAGTCTCAATCACCTGTCCCTTGTGGAAGGCCCGAACGCGCTTGAGGCGCTGCGCGAACTGCTACACCTGCACAACCTGCGGGACGAGGCCGGGCCAAGACGACAGGTGGAAGGCCTGATAGAACTGACCTGCGAACGCGTGGTGGCGCGGGTTGGCGAAGATGCCTGGCGCGGCTGGCGCAACGGCCTGGAGGTGCGTGTCCGCCTCGACCCGCAGCATTTCGCTGGCACCAGCGCTGTGCTGTTCTCCGCCGTACTGGCGCAGTTCTTCTCCCTCTACGCCACGCCCAACCGCTTCGTGCGTACGGTGCTGGTAGACGCCGACAAGGAGATCCGGACATGGCAGCCCCAAGCCGGCAAGCCCCTAAGCCTCTGAGCCGGCGCCTGCGCGAAAAGCCCCAGGCCTTCGAGTTCCTCCAGGCCCTGTTGCTGCTGGAGCGCGAACGCCCCGATGCCACGCCGCTGGGTCAGGGCAGCAGCCCGGACGACGAAGCCCTGCGCCTGCGCGGGCCGCTCACGCCGACCTTCGCCGCCAGCCAGGTGGAACGCCTGGAGGAACAGCAGGGGCAGCCGCCGGTGCTGAGCACCGCCGTGTTCGGCCTCGGTGGCCCGGACGGCCCCCTGCCCTATGCCTACCAGGAATGGCTGCAGCAGCGCGCCCGCCACAAGGACCACGCCCCGGCGGAATTCCTCGACCTGTTCCACAACCGACTGCTCGCTCAACTCTACCGGGTGCTGAGTCGTCATCGCCTGGCCCTCGGCTTCCAACCACCCGAGCGGGCCCCCGTTCACCAGCCACTCCTGGCTCTGGCCGGTCTGCTGCCGCACAGCCTGCAGCAACGCATGGACTTGCCGGACGCGGCCCTGACCGCCCGCGCGGCGCTATTCAACGGCCCGCGCCGCTCCCTGGCTGGCTTTGCCGTGCTGGTGCGCCACCACTTCGGCGTGGCAGTGGACTACGAGGCCTATCAGGGCACCTGGCGGGATATCCCGCCAGCCAGCCGCAGTCGTCTACAACGCGGCGGGCGCAACCTCGGCTTGGGCCGCGACGCCATCGCCGGCACCCGGGTCTGGGATGAGCATGCTGGCATCCGTCTAACCCTCGGCCCGCTAAACACCGAGCAAGCTAACACCTACCTACCCGGCGGCGCGCAGCACCAGCGGCTTGCCGACCTCGCAGGGCTCTACCTCGGCCCCGACACGGACTGCCACCTGCGTCTGTTGGTGAGGCCCAGCGCGCCGCTGCGCCTGGATCGCCGCCAACCGCCGCGCCTACGCTGGAGCGGCGGACTGCACCTGGCCGCCGGCAGCTCCCTGCAACGCATCGACACCCGCCTGCGGTTCAAGGAGATGCCCTGATGGAACTCGCCGCGCTGATCGGTCGCCTCAACGCCGACAGCCGCCGTGCGCTGGAACGCGCCGCGCAGCGCTGCCTTCAACGCACTCACCATTACGTGGAGATCGAGCACCTGCTGCTCGAGTTGCTCGACATAGAAGGCGGCGATTTCGCCTGGTTGCTGCCGCGCTTCGGCCTGGAGCGCGACAGCCTGGCCACCGAAATTAACCGCGCCCTGGAACTGTTCAAGGCCGGCAGTACCCGCACCCCAGCCCTCTCCGCCCAGACCATCGGCCTACTCGAAGACGCCGTGGTGCAGGCCAGCGTGCAGGGCCAGGCCAGCATCCGCTCCGGCCTGCTGCTGCTCGCCCTGCTCGACCGCGACGAGCGCCGTAGCCTGCTGCTCAACAGCGCCTCGTCGCTACTGCGCATCCCGCGTGAAGCCCTGCGCGCCAACCTCCTGGAATGGACGCAGACCTCCCGCGAATACAGCGGCGGCCCCGGCCCGGCCGGGAAGGCCCGCCTAGCCCAGGAAGCCTCGCAGGATAGCGTGCTCGACCAGTACACCCAGGACCTCACCGCCGACGCCCGCGCCGGGCGCATCGACCCCATAGTCGGGCGCGACGGGGAGATCCGTCAGAGCATCGACATACTTCTGCGCCGCCGACAGAACAACCCGATTCTGGTGGGCGCTCCCGGTGTCGGCAAGACCGCCGTGGTCGAAGGTCTGGCCCTGCGAATAGCTGCCGGCGACGTGCCACCGCCGCTGCAGAACGTCATCCTCCGTGTACTCGACCTAGGCCTGTTGCAGGCCGGTGCTGGGGTCAAGGGCGAGTTCGAGCAACGCCTCAAGGGCGTGATCGATGCGGTGCGAGGCAGCGAGCAGCCAATCATCCTGTTCATCGACGAAGCACACACCCTGATCGGCGCTGGCGGCAGCGAAGGTGGCAGCGACGCCGCCAACCTGCTCAAGCCCGCCCTGGCTCGTGGCGAACTACGCACCCTGGCCGCCACCACCTGGCTGGAATACAAGAAATACTTCGAAAAGGATCCCGCCCTGGCCCGTCGCTTCCAACTGGTGCAAGTGGAAGAACCTGACGAAGCCACCGCCGTGGAAATGCTGCGTGGCGTTGCTGCCAAGCTGGAGCAGCACCATGGCGTGCAGGTGCTCGACAGCGCCATTCAGGACGCGGTCAAGCTCTCCCATCGCTACATCTCCGGCCGCCAGTTGCCGGACAAAGCCATCAGCGTGCTCGACACCGCCTGCGCCCGCGTCTCCCTCGGCCAACACGACGTGCCGCCACCGCTGGAAAGCCTGCGCCACCGCGAAGTGGCGGTGAGCGAAGAACTGCAACGCCTGCGCCGCGAACAGACCACCGGCCTCGACCACCGCGAACGCATCACCGCCCTGGAGCAGGAATCCACCAGCAACCGCAGCGCCATTCGCGAGCTGGAAACCCGCTGGGGCGAAGAACGCGAAGCCGTGCGCGAATTGCTGGAGGCCCGCCGCGAACTGCTGGCCTTGAGCGAAAGCGCCGATGCCAGCCAGCCCGACGAAACCCTGGATGAACGCAGCGACTACCTGGCTGCCGAACTGGCGCGGCTCGAGGCCGGCCTCGACGCCATCCGCCAGGACGACCCGCTGGTGCCCGAACAAGTGGATTCACGTACCGTGGCGGCGGTGATCGCCGGCTGGACCGGCATCCCCATTGGCAAGATGCTCGCCGACGAAGCCTATGCCGTGCGTACCCTCGGCCAGCGCCTGGGGCAGCGGGTCATGGGCCAGGACAGCGCCCTGGGCACCATCGCCCAGCGCATCCAGGCCTACCGTGCCGGACTCACCGACCCGGCCAAGCCGGTGGGCGTGTTCCTGCTGGTGGGCCCTACCGGCGTCGGCAAGACCGAAACCGCCTACGCCCTGGCCGACGCCCTCTACGGTGGCGAACGCAACCTCATCAGCATCAACCTCTCCGAGTACCAGGAGGCCCACACCGTCAGCCAGCTCAAGGGCGCCCCGCCCGGCTACGTCGGCTACGGCTCAGGCGGCGTGCTCACCGAAGCCGTGCGCCGCCGCCCCTACTCCGTGGTGCTGCTGGACGAAATCGAAAAAGCCCACCCCGACGTGCTGGAAGCCTTCTACAACGTCTTCGACAAGGGCGTGATGGAAGACGGCACCGGCCTGGTGGTGGACTTCAAGAACACCGTGATGCTCGCCACCAGCAACGTTGGCGCCGAATTGTTACTGGATACCCCAACCGACCAGCTCGGCAGCGACGCCTTCACCGAACGCCTGCGCAAGGTGCTGCTACAAGCCTTCCGCCCGGCCTTCCTGGCCCGCATGACCGTGGTGCCCTACCGCCCGCTAGACGAAGCGACGCTGGAAGGCATCGTCCTGGCCAAGCTGGAAAAACTGCGAGAACGCTACAAGGCCGCGACGGGCAAACAGTTCGATTTTGATCCAGCAATCGTCAAGGCCGTACTTGCTAAATGCAGCTCGGCGGGGGCAAGGGATATCGAGAATGTGCTAATGGCACAGGTGACGGGGAAGTTGGCGGAGTGGGTGTTGGAATAAAGAAACTCTAAAAACCAATACGACTCCATGATCGCCTGAAGAATATATTCAAGACGCGCAGGAAAACAACAATGAGCCAAGAAAAACTGGAAGAAATAATAAAATTCGCAAATCTGTTGCTGGATGCAAGAGTCGAAGTCCAGCATCACATCGGCCACCCTGTAGATAAATACTTTGCCGACAAGATAGACGAATGGGCAAGCAAGATACTGGGAATTAGCAATGGATATCAGGCAGAGTTTTTGCAGATGTATAAACACAGGGTGCAGAAAGGCCGTACGCTTTGGCGCGGGCATGGCGACGTAACGGTAGGTGAGCCCGATGATTTACATGCAAGCACCATACAACTCAAGAGCACGATCAGCCAAACCGCCACTGACGTCAACACCATGATAAAGGTAGCGCTAAACCAACTTTCTGGAGAGCGAGGCGAAAACCCGCGAGACGGTGACCGATTGATCGTCGACATGACCATTCATAACCCGGAAAATACCTGGCCTGGTGGAGCTGGATCGCTTGGACATTATGACTGGGTAGCCTATGAAGATGAGGCCATGCGAAAAATTAAACTTCTCTGCGAGAGCTATCGACCTCACACCAAATCTAATAAACAAAAACGTGGCCAGGATGGTTATGGGCTATCGCAAGCAGCGATACAGAGTCTGTCCGACACAACAAACCGACAACTCTACAATGTCCATGCCCTTAAATTGCTCCAAAGGCCAAATAGTTCACAGGTTGTCGCTCACCAATGGGGACATAACCCCAACGACCCTGAACGCATCAAGCACCTGACTATAAAAATTCGCTATCCACACGGATACCCAATACGCGGATCCTTGAGTCAGGAAAACTGCCAATACACTTACTCTTGGCTGGCGATGATAGCTTTCAACGTATTTCGGGTCGGCGACCAATTAATGGTTAGATACAGCCGACACAAGAGCTATCTAGCTTAACCGAAAACCCAGAACTTATTTACATTTCGATATCCAAAAGGCAAGACCATGAATGAGTCGCCCCGTTGGCTGCACAACCAGCCTCTCATTAATAGCCGACGCCCCACCCGACTTTTATGCAATAGATCTGGCTGAAAAAGAGGAATTTAAAATACTTCTCCCTAACTCTACCAGACAACAAAAAATTGGGCAGATTTAATTATTCACATACTCATTGATCAAAAATAAATTTCCTCCCTTTTACCCATATCCCCGGGTACTAGCAAAGGAGCACCTCTGGACAGAGGTTATCTCTTGCGACAACGGGCATGACCAAGCTAGGGCAGAAAAGGACCAGAAAAGCAGAAAAGGGGACAGATTTATTTATCAGCACGGTCATGTCCCAACCTACTAGAGGCTCTTGATGACCCGCCCCACCGATACAACAACCAGCCTCTCCCTCAGCGCCTCCGCCTTGACGGATCTTTACCCCCAGATACTTTCCGGGGACGAGGCGTTGAATGAGCTGGGCAGCCTGGCCCTCAACGGTAGCAGCGCCACCGCGCTGATGTTGAGCAGTGCCGTGGCCACGAATATCACCGCAACCCTCCACAATGACGCCAACCAGCGCCCCCTCGATGCGCTGGTCGCGGAGATCCGCCAGCTCCCCGCCGATGCCACGGCCGACCGCTACCAGGTGGTCCTGCGCCCCTGGCTCTGGTGGCTGACGTTGGCCAGCAACAACCGCGTCTTCCAGAATCTTTCCACTAGCGATATCGTCACCACCATCTTCAAGGCCCACGGCTTTACCGACTTCAAGCTGTCCCTCTCCGGCAGCTACGAGCCGCGCGAGTATTGCGTGCAGTACGGGGAGACGGATTTCGCCTTCGTTTCGCGGCTGTTGGAGGAGGAAGGGATCTTCTGGTTCTTCACCCACGAGGCTGGCAAGCACACGCTGGTGCTGGGCGACAGCAGCGATGCTTTCGTGCAGATCCCCAACGGGCCGCAGGTACCCTACCTGGGCCAGGGCATCGGCGTGCGCGAGCTGCATGGCATCCGCTCGGCACAGTACAGCGTGCAGGCGGTGAGCGGGGTGTACAGCGCCACGGACTATGCCTTCACCACCCCCACTACCTCGCTCTACAGCCAGGCCGAGGCGGTGGCCGGGCCGCTGTCGATGTATGACCACCCGGGCGGCTACATCGCCAAGGCGCGCGGCGATGCCTTGACCAAGCAGCGTGTGGACGGGCTGCGCAGCCAGGAGAAGCGCCTGATCGGCGAGAGCGACTGCCGCTGGCTGGTGCCCGGCCACTGGTTCACGCTCACCGGGCATGACGACGCCAGCCTCAATATCGACTGGGTGGTGACCGCCGTCACCCATGACGCCAGCCACGCACACTACCGCAACCGCTTCGAGGCCATCCCCAAGGCCACCGCCTACCGCCCACCCCGGCTCACGCCCAAACCGCGCATGCACACCCAGACCGCGCAAGTGGTGGGCAAATCCGGCGAGGAGATCTGGACCGATCAGTACGGACGCATCAAGATCCAGTTCCCCTGGGATCGCGACGGCAAGAACGACGAAACCTCATCCTGCTGGGTGCGCGTGGTGCTGCCCTGGAGCGGCAAGGGCTTCGGCATGCAGTTCATCCCGCGCATCGGCCAGGAGGTGATCGTTACCTTCATCGACGGCGACCCGGATCGCCCGCTGGTCACCGGCTGCGTCTACAACGGCGACAACACCCTGCCCTACGCCCTGCCGGACAACCAGACGCAGTCCGGTATCAAGACCAATTCCTCCAAGGGCGGTGGCGGCTTCAACGAGCTACGCTTCGAGGACAAGAAGGACGCTGAGGAAATCTTTCTCCAGGCGCAGAAGGACATGAAGGTCAACGTGCTCAACGACAGCACCGCCACCATCGGCCACGACGAAACCCTCACGGTGCAGAATGCCCGCACCCGCACGGTGAAGGAAGGCGACGAGACCATCACCCTGGAGAAAGGCAAGCGCACCGTGACCATCCAGACCGGCAGCGACACCCTCGACGTGAAGGACAGCCGCACCGTCAGCGTTGGTGCCGACCAGACCCACAACACTGGCGGCAACTACAACCACACCGTCAGCGGCAACTACGAGTTGACCGTGGACGGTAACCTCACCATCAAGGTGACCGGTACCCTCACCCTGCAGAGCAGCGGCGACTTCACCGCCAAGAGCGACAAGAACCTCACCACCCAGGCCGGCATGGCCCTCACCGACAAGGCCGGCACCTCGCTCACCAACCAGGCCGGCACCTCCCTGGACAACAAGGCCGGCACCACCCTGACCAACGACGCCGGCGTCAGCCTCACCAACAAGGCCGCCGCCGAACAGACCGTGGATGGCGGCGGCATGCTGACCATCAAGGGCGGCCTGGTGAAGGTCAACTGAGGCGCCCATGGCCAACGGCAACCTCGACCTCACACGTGGCGACAGCCGCCTCCAGGGCAAGCTGCAGGACGGCGCCCTCGATGGCCCGGTACGCATCCAGGAAGCCGGCCGCCCGCAGGCCCAGCTCCTCTATGCCAACGGCGTGCTCCACGGCCCCAGCATCCTCTACCACCCCAACGGCCAGGTGTCGGCACAACTGCCCTACGCCGACGGACGCCTGCATGGCGTGGCTCAGTACTTCGCCGCCGAAGGCTGGCTGCAGCGCAAGGTCGCCTATCGCCAAGGCTTGATGCACGGCGAGGCCAGCAGCTACTACCCGGATGGCAGTCTGGCCGAGCTGGAGGTATATCGCGATGGCGTGCGCGACGGCCTCTACCAACGCTTCCATAGCAGAGGCCAGGTGGCCCATCGCAGTCGCTACCTCAACGGCAAAACGCTGGACGAAGGCCAGAGCTTCGCGGAAGACGGCCGCCCGCTGGACGCCGAAGGCAAACCCATCTCTAAGCTGCGCTGGTGGTGGCGGCGCTGGCAGGAGTCGGGCGAGGCCTGATCAGGGAATCAGCATCTGCACCTGGCCGGGCATGGCGATCTTGATCACACCAGCCCAATTGCACATCAGGGTGCTATTGGAATCGAGCGACGGCATGTTGCCAAGCAACATGGTCGGTGGTCCGCCCGGGATCCAAGGTGTCGCGGTTGCCGGTACACAAGGCATGGGCGTCAACACACCCAAGGCTGCTGCAGTTGCGGCAGCGACCATAGGGTTGGCAAGGCTCTGGCACATGCCGAAAGGCAGGATATTCACCAGCGGGATGTGATCCATGATGTTCGCTGCAGGCATACCCGCCGTGAGCGTGCGGTTCTGCGGCAACACGCTCAACATGCTAGGGGCGACACCAAAACTGCACTGCAGTGTGGCGCCACTGCATACTTGTGGACAGCCCATTGAAGACCCTACTCGTTGCTGCAGGTTGACTTATCAGGTTAGCCGAGGACTATTGTATGCAACTGATTTAAGTAAAAAATAAATCGCCCCGATAAGTCCGGCCGGAACGACGAACAGCTACGCCAGAACATCCACCAGGCCTCTCGCGAGCTCAGCACTGCACGCAATAGCCAGTCTCGCTTTTGGTTATTTTTATTGAACGGCAGAGGTACATAGCCATTAACCCATCATCCCTGCCAATCGTGTCGTAGCTATCCAGCACCATGCCGCTTCATGTCGACAGGACGAAGTTGGGTAGTACGAACTGACCGAGCTCTTCGATAACCTCGCCCGCGGGACGCTGGCCGTATTTCAAATTGACGATCACATGGTTAACCCCGATCTCCTGCAAGCTTTCCAGCAACGAGATCAGGTGATATCGCCCTAGTTGATAGCCCAGGTGGATCGGTCGTGGTGGTGTCTGCGGGTTATCGGTCAGGTCGATGTATAGCGACTGGGTGAAGGGTTTGAACAGCTCACCGCATTCGGCACGAACCGCAGTGCGCCAGTTCTCGACAATCAGCTGCTGCGTCTTCGGGGCGCGCGGATAACTGATCCAGCCATGACTGTAGCGGGCGATCCATTCCAGCGTCTGGCGGCTATGGCCGGTGACAAAGAAAGGAATTTCCGCCGTGGTCGGCTTGGGAATCAGATCCGCGCCCTCAAGCGTCCCGCCGGACCAGGTCAAAGGCATGAAACTGCTGCGCTGAGCCTCGCGAAATACCTCGAGGTATTCGCGGAACAGGCTGTCGCGTCGCTCCGGGTCGACACCGAATGCGGGAAACTCCACCGGTCGGTCACCGGAAGCCACACCGAGTAACAGGCGGCCACCGCTGAGCTGATCGACACTGGTAGCGGCCTTGGCGGTGTGCAGGGGATTGCGGATTGGCAGGATGATCGAGGCGGTACCCAGCGCAATCGAGTGTGTGTGTGCCGCCATAAAACCCAGGTAGACCCAAGGGTCGAAGACCTGACCCGAATCACCGAAGCTGGGATCACGTAACGGCACGTCGCGAAACCAGAGTGCAGAGAAACCCAGCTTGTCGGCACGTTGAGCCAGGCTCACCTGGTCGAGCATGCTCGGCGTATCACCGGCAAAGGCCTCGAGGGGAAAGAAAAGACCCAGGGTCAAGCGGCCTTGGCGGTAAGTGCGCTGAAAGCCAGGTTGTCGCTGATAGGGAATGGAATTCGGAGTGAACATACGCCCTCCTACCTATTTCAAAAGATGTTGAGGAGCTGAAAGACATCCCTGCGAGCGGATATCAAATCAGCGTTATCAAGGCCACCCGGAACGCCGCGCAGGGCGTTTGTGATAGTCCGGGGGCGATGCGTTGCGAAATCGCCAGTTACCCCCGCTGCAAGGCAGCGATACAGAGCGGGGCGGTCGACGGCGACAGCCCTATACGATCCCGAATGAATGCTCACTGGGTGTCCCGCGCTTCTTGGTTCGGCGGTTCGATACGCTCGATATTTCCCAGTACCAACGCTCGCCCGGCAAACAGACCACCCGTTGTTTCCAGGGCAAAACGCTCGGCATCGCGCATGCGCACTTCCTCGGTCACCGCGTCGGCTTCGTGCTCAGACGCCCCCAGGGTCAGCACGGCCTGACGGCCGAGCAGCAGGGCCGACTCAAAGGTTTCCCGC
>OGCL01000329.1_pt1 | contig 53153 bp, 54 predicted proteins | sample 1570041 | NCBI WGS metagenome assembly OGCL01 (sample SAMN06266162, study PRJEB24511) | hot springs metagenome | isolation source: Hot spring water | place: South Africa: Limpopo | collected 2015-06-22
TTTAGATGACCTATTTGGTGATTTATTTGCTGATGATAGTGAAGATATAACTGAAGAACAAACTTCTGATAAAGACACTTCTGATGAAAGTTCTAGTAAAGATTCTGAAACTGTAGTTACTGGAAATAATCTTGAAGTTAGTTTAAATCCAAAAACTCCTGCTTCTATGTCTATACCCACAGTAGGTTTAGCTACAGTTGGTAAATTTGATATTACAGCTTGAAATAAGGATGTTTCAATTTCATCTATTAAATTAAAAAGAGATGGATTAGGTACTAGAAGTGATATATCTAGAGTTTATTTTGAGAAAGATAATGTTAGAGTATCTTCTAGACAAGCTTTATCTTTTGATGACACAGCTTTGATTTCTTTTAATCCTGCTTTTGTTGTTAAAGCTGGTTCTACTGAAACTTTAGATTTAGTAGTAAGTTTTAGTGGTTCTAGTGCTTGATCTGAACACAGATTTTCTATAATGTCAGCTAGTGACATAGAATCTAGTGCTACAGTTCAATGAAAATTCCCAGTTTCTACTTCTACTATGAGAACTACTACTTATACAGTAGGTACAGTAAAATTTAGTACTGGATGAACACAAAAAACTTATAATTTTTGAGATAAAGAAGTTATTTTATGAGAATTTAAGTTAGAAAATGATTCAAAAGATGATAAAACTCTTACTTTTAAAAGTATAACTTTAAGAAATAATTGAAACGGGGATATAAAAAATAGCATTTCAAACATTGCTTTATATAATAACAATAAAAAGGTTTCTACTAATGTATCTTTTGATGGTAAAAATGTTACTTTTGCTGTAGATAATTTGGTTATTGAAAATGGAAAAACTGAATTATTTGTAATTAAATGAGATGTTGTTGCAGTTGAAAATGCAATTTCTGATAGTTATCAATTACAATTAAGAAATCAAGAAGATATAAGAATAGTTGAAACTATTACTGGTTTTTCTGCTAAAGTTACTTGAGAAGCTGCTATGTCTCAATATACAGTGAAATGAGGTTTAGTAAATCTTTCTAAAGATACTACTGTAAATTCTTCTGTAACTGTAGCTAAATGAAGTAATAATGTTATTTTACATGCTGCTAAAATAACTACTAAACAAGCTATTGTACTTGAAGATTTAAAATTAAAAGTTTCTAGTTGAACTGGAAATTTATTTGGACTATTTTCTTCTTTAAGGCTTGAAATAGATGGTAAATCAGTTTCTAATTTTACCCCAAAAGAAAATGTTAATTATACTGGTAGTGATATGTTATTTGAATGAACTTATTCATTTAATTGAAGTCATACTATTAGAGTATTAGGTAATGTTAAATCTAACGCTTCAAATAATATTTCAGTTAAATTAGAACCTATAAACTTTGATAAATTTACTTGAAAAAGAGAATATGTAGTTTCAGGTAATGCTATTAAGAGTGATGAATTTACTTGATCTGTTGAATGAATTGATGTTAAAATAGGTAGTCCTACAGTTACTGCTTCGAGAGTAGATTCTTTAGGTTCTAATAAAGATTATATAGCTTGAATGCAAAATGCATTATTATGAGAATTTAAATTAGTTGCTAATGATGTTTCTGATTTAACTGTATCTAGATTAACTTTTAAAAATAATCATAGTTCTGGAGCTTCTAGTCAACATGTAACAAATGTTAGATTGCTTGTTGATGGAACTGAATTAGATGTTAGAAATTTAAATTCTAATAATGAAGTTGAATTTAATAAAACTTTTGTTATTCCTAAAAATTGACAAAAAAATATTAAAATAACTGCTGATTTTTCTACTTCAGTATGAACTTCTAGTTGATTTACATTACAATTATTAGGTACTGGTTCTACTGATTCTAAATCAGTTGTTAGAGATGCTTCTAATAATGATATTGGTATCCAAAATGAACCTACTTTTGCTGCTATAGTTTTCAAACAAAGTGCTAAAGCTACTTTTGCTGTTAATTCTAATCAATTAAAAAGAAGTATTTTAGTTCCTTCTACTACAACTCAATCAGTTATGGAATTTGATATTCAAGCTGAATATGATGATTTAAGATTAGAACAATTATATGTTTATAATTCTTGAGCTGTTCAATTATCTTCATCTATAAAAGCAGTTGAATTATTTGCTAAAGGACAAAAAGTAGTTGATGGTAGTGTTGTTGGTGGTAATACTATATCATTTGCTATAGGTACTTCTAATCCTTATATTGTTAAAAAAGATGAAACTGTTAAATTTGAAGTTAGACTTGCTTTAAATGACCTTGGAAATAATAATGCAAATTATGGTACTTGAATACAACTTGTTATTGGTACATGAACTTTAACTTCTGTTGTTTCTGATACTCATAGTGGTACAGTAATTAGGTCTGCTAGTACTTCTACACAAGTAAAAGATGATATGTTAGTTGCTGTAGGTGGTATTTCTGCTATAGCTTCTAATGATCATTTATTTGCTAGATCTAAACCAGTTGTAGCTAGAGTTAATGAATCTAGTTCATCTGTAGCTTATAAATTTACAGTAAGTGCTAACGCTAATAGAAAAATAGTTTTAAATCAAATTAAATTTGATGTATTAGGTTTAACTTGATCTAATAATGTAACATATACATTAAAAAGAGATGGTTCATCTACATCTTTAACTTGAGTTACTCAAGCTGCAACTTGAACATTATTAACTATGAATATTCCTGTAACTGCTTCTGATAGAGAAATATGAGCTGGTTCTAGTGTAACTTATGTACTTGAAATTTCAGGAGTTAATACTGCAGATAATAAAGATAGAACAAGAGAAGTTAGAATAAAATCATTGACTTATTCTGATGATCAAGGTGCTAGTAATGTAGAGGTAGATGTATATAATGTGTGAGTTCCTTCTGATTATTCTACATATAAATATTAGTCATTAATTTGATTAATATTTACTGAAAAATTATTAACTTAATTTTTAAAGACTTATTCGCAAGAATAGGTCTTTTTTTGTGTTTCCGTGAGGAATGGAAGAGATGTTTTTTACTAAACCGATTAAATTAAACTTGATTTTGTAGATAGACTAAATAGAATTAAGACCGATTTCAAAAATGTATTTATAATTTTTTTCATGCACTACATAAACACTTGAAATATATTTTCAAGAAGTCTTTTGATAAAAGAAAATTTAAGAAATTCTCTTATTATTACAAAAGGTGAAAATATAAAAAAATACTTAAATATTTTTACATACTTAAACTCTCCTATTACTGAGATAAATTGTCTATCTCAGTTTATTGATTTTGTCAAAAACGATACTGGAAACTTCATCGTAAATTATGATTTATTTTTTGCAAAGTTGCCAAACATTTGGGAATTAAAAAATCAATACTTTATAACTTTAGAGAAATATAAACCTTGCGAAATAGATAAAATACTAAAAAAATTAAATGACTTTGGTTATAAATTCAAAGAATTTTTAGAATGATGAGATTACAAAAAAACTTGAGATATATTGTCTATAAAAGTAAAAAATAAAAAAGAAAATATTATAATAAGTTTTTGGTGAGACTCTATTGAAAGTATTTTTATAGAAAATGGAATTCATTCAAAAAATGTTGATAAGATAAGTATCTGAAAAATCCAAGATTTAAACTTTTTTTCTTTAGAAAATAATTTTAATAAAGAATTACTAGATTTATTAAAAGATAAAAATCTTATTTTAGACAATATTGATATATTTAAGTGAGCTTCAAATTTTTTAGAATTAGAAAATATTTTTGCTTTAGATATACTAAAAAATGCAAATATAAATCAAATAAATTTAGACATAACTGACCTTTTTATAGACAATTTAGAAAATCTAGTAAAAGTATTAAAATCAGAAAAAAAAGTAAGAATTTATACTAAAAATGAAAAAACAATACAAACATTTTTGAAATACAATAATATTCTAAATATTGAAATTTATAAAACAGACTTAACTATTTTAAAATCATTTAAATCAAAAAATGAAGTAATAATTTGTGATGATAATTTGTCTAAAATCTTTATAAAAAAAAGAGTTAAAAAATCATTAAGTAAAGATATTGATTTGCTTTTGCAAATAAAACCTTGAGATTTTGTTGTGCATATAGAACACGGAATCTGAGTATTTGAATGAATTATTTGGAAAGAAATCGCAAAACTAAAAAAAGAATATTTAGAAATTCATTATAAATGATGAGATAAACTTTTTGTACCTATTACAGAAGTCAGAAGAGTTAGCAAATATATTTGAAATGAAAATCCTACTTTGACATCATTATCAACTAAAGAATGGTCTAAAAAACTTAAAAAAGTGTGAGAAGATATTCAAAAAGTAGCTGAAGAATTACTTGAGATTTATGCTGCAAGAAAGATATCGAAAGGTTTTGCATTTAAGTATTTTGAAATTGAAATGATGAAGTTTCAGAGAACTTTTGATTATGAATACACTCCAGACCAAGCAAATGCAGTTGAGGAAATTATACAAGACATGTCACATGAAATTCCAATGGAAAGAATCTTAATTTGAGATGTTTGATTTGGAAAAACAGAAGTTGCTTTTAATGCTATTTATAATGCTTTTTTAAATGGAAAACAATCTATTTTAATTTCCCCTTTAGTTGTTTTGGCTTACGAGCATTATAATAAAGCTTGTGAAAGATTTTCTAAATTTCCTATAAATATCTGACTATTAACTAGATTTCAAACTCAAAGTGAAGTAAAAATTATCTTAGATAAACTTAAAACTTGAAAAATAGATTTAATAATTTGAACTCATAGATTGCTTTCAGAAAATATTCAATATAAGGATTTATGACTTTTAGTTATTGATGAAGAACATAAATTTTGAGTAAAAGATAAAGAGAAAATTAAAGAAATGAAATGAAATATTGATGTACTTTCAATGTCTGCAACACCCATTCCAAGAAGTCTAAATATGGCTTTAAATGGAATTCGTGATGTTTCAATATTATCAAAAGCTCCTTCAATTAGAAAATGAGTTGAAACTTTTGTATCAAAATTTGATGATAACATAATAATTGAGGCATGAGAAAAAGAGTTTGAAAGAGGATGACAATTATTTTTTATACACAATAGAGTTGAAAGTATTGATTCTATGTCAAGATATTTGCAGAATTTGTTTCCAAAAAGAAAAATTATTGTAACTCATGGTCAATTACCATGATATGAATTAGAAGATAGAATATTAGCTTTTAAGGCAAAAGAATACGATATACTTTTATCTTCAACAGTTATAGAAAATTGAATAGATTTTCCAAACGTAAATACTATTATTATAAATGAGGCTTACGAGTTTGGTATTAGTCAAATTCATCAATTAAGATGAAGAGTTTGAAGAAGCGATAAAGAAGGTTATTGCTATCTACTTTTCAAAAAAGAAAAAATTTCAGAAGATGCTGCCAAAAGACTTACTACAGTTGTTGAATATAGCCATCTTTGAGCTGGATTTGAACTAGCTATTCGTGATTTAGAAATCAGATGAGGTTGAGATATACTTGGATTGAAACAATCTGGATTATCAACAGAAGTGTGAATAAATGTTTATTTAAAATTGCTTGAAGATAAAATTGAAGAATTAAAATTAAAGTGAAATTTTGAGAAAGATGAAGAAGTAAAAAAATCAAAATTAGAAACTTCTATAGATTTAAATATTTCAGCTTATTTATGAGACGATTTTTTTGAATCAGAACTAGACAAATTAAATTTTTATAAAGAAATTGAATCCATTTCTGATATAGAAGAATTAGAAAATCTAATATCTGATTTTAAAGAATTGTCTTGAGAACTTACTGAAGAAAATAAAAATCTATTTAAAGTTTTAGAAGTAAAAATAGCTGCTTCAAATTATAAAATAAAATCTATAAAAAGAAATTGAGTAAGTTATGAAATCAATTTTATTGAAAATTTAAATATAGAACAGTTAAAAGCGTTTCTTGATTTAGACAAGGAAGTTAAATTTATAGTAAATTGATTAACAAACTTAAGATGTCCTTGTAATAAATTTTTAGATGATTTGGATTTTTTAAATTATCTTTATAAAAATATGATTGAAAATAGAAAAAATCCTGATAAAAGAAAAGTTATTAAATTAAAAAATAAATAGTCAATATTTTTAAAGTTTTGTAAAATTGAAATTTATTAAATATTTTTTATAATCGCACAGTTATTTTTTAATTAAAATTTATGAAAAAAATATTAGTAATTTTATGTTTAGTTTTTGTTTTATTTAGTTGTAATAAAATTGGAACAAAAAGCGACCCGAATATAGATTTAAATAATATTTCTTGAAAAAAAACTTATTTATGATTTGTTGCAACTTGGTGTCCTTATTGTAAAGATGAGATGCCTATTTTAGAAGAATTTTATAAAAAGTATAAATGACAAGTAAATATGCAAATGATAATTATTGATGGAAAAAAATTTTTTTGAAATTATACTATTCCACAAGATACTTCAAATCCAATTACCTATGAGCAAGCTACTGGAGAAAAATGTGATTATGTACCAAGTTACATAATTTATGATGAAAATAAAAAAATTCTAGAAAAAGTTTGTTGATGAAAACTGACTTTTGAAGAACTAAAACAAAAACTTTTAAATACTAATAAAGAAGAAACTATGAAAAATACTTATCAAATGCAATGATTTAAAGAAGGTGATGTTTGAGTTATAATGACTACTACAAACTGAAAGATTGAAATAAAATTATTTCCTAAAGATGCTCCAAAAGCTGTTAATAATTTTTTAGCATTATCTAAAAAGGGTTATTATGATGGAGTGATTTTTCATAGAGTTATAAAAGATTTTATGATTCAATGAGGTGATCCAGAATGAACTGGTATGTGATGAAAAAGTATTTATGGTAGTGAATTTGAAGATGAATTTTCTTCTAATTTATCAAATATTAGAGGTTCATTATCTATGGCAAATGCTGGAGCCAATACAAATTGAAGCCAATTTTTTATCAACCAAAAAGATAATAATTTTCTAGACAATAAACATACTGTTTTTGGTCAAGTTGTTTCTTGAATGGATAATGTTGATAAAATAGCTTCAGTTAAAACCGATTCAAATGATAAACCGAAAAAGGATATAAAAATTATAAAAATGGAAGTTGTTAAATTTGAAGGATGAAGTTTAAAACCTTATGATTTTTCTTTGGAAGAAGAATTAAAAAAAATAGAAGAAGCAAAAAAAGCAAAACTAGAATTAGATAAAAATAGAGTTGTAAAAGTTTGAGATAAAATAGCAGTAAATTATATATGAAAAACAGTTTCTGATAATAAAGAGTTTGATAATTCTTACAAAAGATGACAACCTTTGGAGTTTGAGGTTTGAGCTTGAAAAATGATTCCTTGATTTGATGTTGGAGTTATTTGAATGAAAATTTGAGATAAAAAAACTTTAAATTTAAAGGCAAAAGATGCTTATGGAGAATATGATAAAAAAAATATTCAGGAAGTTAAGAAATCTGATTTAAAACAATTTGAAGATGCTTGATATAAATTAGAGGTTTGAACAAAATTACCAACAGTATATTGAGAATTTCCAATTGTTGAAGTTTGAAGTGATACTGTTAAAATAGATTTAAATCATTTTTTAGCTTGAAAAGATTTAATATTTGAAGTTGAAATGGTTGAATTTAAAAACTAAAAAACTGTGAGATTTCACAGTTTTTTAGTTTTTATTAAAAATTTTTTGTTTCACATAATCCAAGATAAGATTTGGAATTTGAGAGTAGAGTAAAAACATTTGTTTAAATTTATTATAAATTTTAACTATTTCCATAAATACATTTAAAACTTTTATTAGTTTGTATAAAACTATAGAAAGTAGAGTTCAAATAATTGTAGTAAAAAATATTAAAACTATATATAATATTTCTAAAATTGATATTTCCATAAGATTTTTTTAAAATTAAAGTTCTTCTATTGTTTTATTTATATCCAAACTTAAGCTTTTTACAACTTTTTTTATGTTGTTTTCTCAAATAATTATTTTATAAACTTCTTTATTTTCAAAAATTATCAAACTAGGAATTTCAGATAAATTATATTTTTCTAAATTTATTTTGATATTTTGAATATCAATAATTTTTAAAGGTAAATTTTGAGAAAATCATTTTGTTAAAAGTATTGGAAATGATAAAAGAAATTCTTTAAAAAAGTTTTTATTAGAATCTCAAATAATTAAAGCACATCTTTTTTCATAAATTTTTGTTTCTCATTCTTTATTTGTAAAAGTTGTATTTTGTGATTTTAAAATAAAATTATCTACTTCTTCTTGAGATTTCAAAACTAGTGAAGATTCACTAACTTTCTTAGCAGAGTAATCAATTCATTTATTTTTCAATTCTATTGCTTTATTTTTTAATTCTAAAGCTTTTTTTTTAAAACCTGAAAAATCCATAATTAAAATATTAAATATAAATATGCTTCATTTTATCATATTTTTGGAATATTGCAAGATTTAATAATTTATTAATAGTATCATAAAAAAAATAGTCTAAAAAATAATTACATACATTTTCTATTTTAAATACTGAAAGATATTTACTAAAATTACTATAAGTAAATCTTATTTCTTTTCACAAGCTTTTTTTAAACGATCCATTATAGCTAAGCCAATTCATTTTTCTTCGAAAGATTCACAAAATACAATATCTAATCAATGTTTATCAACATCTCTAAGAATATTAAATAAATTTTTAGATATGTCTGCCATCTTTTTGCGACTTCATAACAAAAAAATTTTATTTACATTATTATAATTTTTTTGGGTTTCTAAAGTAGCTATTACTCAAACTTTTTTTCATTTATTTTTATATTCTTTAATTTGTGAATTGATATTAAAAGCTAAATGATTAAATAAAATTAAATTGGTATCAGGTGCATAATGACGGTATTTCATCCCAGGACTTTTAACCATATTTTCCTTGGTTTCTCATCTTAAATTTGGATGTAAAATAATATCTGATACAACATTTCTTATATCCTCTAACGAGATTCATCCTGGTCTTAATATAACCCTAGGAAATACAGTTAAATCAATAACAGTTGATTCAATTCCTATATTTGTTTCTCATCAATCCAAAATAAAATCAACTTTATTTCATAAATCATCTTTTACATGTGAAGCTTGAGTTGGACTTGGTTTTCAAGATAAATTTGCTGAAGGGGCAGCAATAGGTACATCAGCTATTCTTAATAACTCAATTGCAATAGGATTATTTGGTATACGAATTGCAACCGTATCACTTCAAGCAGAAATTTCATTTATAACAGAGTCTTTCTTTTTTAAAACAATTGTTAATGGTCCTGGCCAGAATTTTTGAGCTAATTTATATGCAATTTCAGGTATTTCTATAGCTAAACTTTCTAATTTATTTATATTATCAATATGTACTATTAGAGGGTTATCTGAAGCTCTTTGTTTTATTTCAAAAATTCTTTTAACAGCATCCTTATTATAAATATTTGCTCATAATCAATAAACAGTTTCTGTAGGAAATGCTACAACTCAACCATTTTTAATAATATCTGCTGCTTTTTTAATATTTTGTATATTCATAATCTATTTTTAAGGATTACAATTTGAACATTCTGAAGGATCTGCATATTCACCATATTTTTTTATTTTAATTTTTTGAGTAAACATACACTTACTACAAGAATATATTTCATAAGCTGGAAGATTTGTCGGAGATAAACATTCTCAGCAAGGAAGTCATATTTCTATATCTGTTATAGTAAATCATGGAGTATGACAATTAGGACATTCTGAATTAATATTTTTTAATAAATCCATTACAGACAATTCTATATTTTTCATACGAGTAGGATTTTTAAATGCTCTCATATCTGTTTCAATATAAGCTTTTTTTACAAATGGCAAAGATAATATTTTATGAATTCATTTTTTTAAATCTAATTCATTATTTATATTTTTATTTATAAAAAATCAAGAATTCTCACTTAAGCGAACAATTACACCATGTTTAGGAAATCCCCATTTTTTTGCAGTATCAACAGCTTCTTTTATATTACTAACGTATTTTCAATTAAGATTAGTATCTGGACTAAGATAGTGTCATCTTATTTCAAGATTATTTTTTCTGTCTATAAGAAGTGTAAGCTCAAAATTTGAATTAATAAATGGTATCCCATTATGTAATCAAAAACTTCATTCATTAGAAATACCTAAGTCACATCATGATATATCAAGTGCTTGATTAATTTTTAGTCTTGCTGTTTCAAGCATATTTCATAATCTTTTAATCTCTCTTGTAAAAGTTCCAAACTTATCTGTGTTAAAATCTTTTAAAACAAAGCAACTAACTCATAATTCCTTTTCTAAGATAGGTTTAATGATAGTTTCTTTTTGATGCATTGTCGCAATAACTAATTTACGATTTTTAAAATAATTGGTCATCTAGAGTAATAAAAAGATTTTAAAAATTAAATTTTTTTCACAATTTTTTTAGGAAATTATATTTAAATTAATAATATTTCAAATATATATAAATAAGTTATAATTTTCATGTTTTTATTTATATAATTTTTGAATTATTTAAATTTCTGATTATTTTTACAATAAAAAATAAAATGGATTTTTATTTCCATTTTATTTTTCAAAGATAATATTTTTTATTGTTCATTAAAATTTTTATCAAATCTATTAACAAATGGAAGTAAAGCAACCATTCTAGCTCTTTTAATAGCATTTGCTAATTTTTTTTGATTTTTTAAAGATACTCAAGTATAGTATCTAGGAGTTATTTTCCCAAATTTTGTTATATACTTCTTTAGAAGTTCTACATTTTTGTAGTCAATTACTACACCTTCTAAAGGACATTTTGTATTTGCCATGGTAAGTTAAATTAAATAATTAAAATTTGTTATCTTCATCTATTTCGTTATCAATTTCATCCAAAGTATCAACAGTATCGATTCATTCAAAATCAGATTTTTTATTTAAGAAAATTAAACTTGAAACAACGACCTCAGTTTTATAAGATTTTGTACCATCTTCTTTATCTATAACTCTAGTTCTAAGTCTTCATTCTATATAAACCAATTTTCATTTTGTTAAATATTTTTCAGCATTTTCAGCCAAAGTTCCCCAAGCTACACAGTTATGGAATTCTGCTTCAGATTTATTTTCTCAATCAGAAGTTTTATAATATCTATTTGTAGCTAGTGAAAATAAAGCTACTTTCTTATTATTTTCAGTATTTTTTACTAAAGGATCTTTAGTAATGTTTCCTATCAGGATAACTTTATTAACAGTTCTCATCTATATAAAATTAAAAAATTAAATTTCTTTTTTTACAAACATATGTCTCCAGATATTTAAATCAAGATTGAAAAGTTTTGTTAATGAAACAATATTTTTTCCATCCATTTCTAAATCAAGTAAAACATAAAAACCTCTATTAGAAGAATTGATTTTGTAAGCCATCTTTTTATCTCACCAAATATCTTCTTTTTCGATTTTAGCACCACAATCTTCTAAAGCCTTTTTTATTCAAGCTAAAGAAATATTTCTATCTGTTTCTGCTATACTAGGATTTAGTATAAGCATTAATTCATATTTTGCCATATTTTCCTATGGGTTAATATCTTTGAATTTAATTCAAAGAAGGAAATAAAATAAAAGCGCCTTTTTGTAAAAAGCGAGAGTATTTTATAAAAAATATGATTTTTGTCAAAATTATTTGATTTTTTAAAAATTACCCATACCTAGACATAGGTAGTAAGTATTACTCAAATTTTATTTGCATAAAAAAGAATATGGATTGAAGATTTTAATGCTTACTTACAATACTTTTAGAAAATCTTTTGGTATTTGAATGAATTAAAAATTCTTTGGTTGAAAAACTAAAAAAACATAATATACTACACCCTAGTAAATTTAATTCTTTTTTTGTTTTTATTTTAGAAAATTTAAAAAAATTGGTGGTGCCTATCTTCGTGACCATTACCTTTTATTACACACTACATATTCATAAAAACTTTTGCAAAAAATAATTGTTTTACTTTATATTTAAAAAATTAATTTATTTCTTTTTTATTCCTTATTTTTTACATTTTTCATAAGTGGGAAAAGTACTACATCTCTTAAATTATCTTGTCCGGTTAGAAGTGAAAAAACTCTTTCAATTCACATTCACCATCATGATTGTGGAGCCATACCATATTCCATTGCATAAACAAAATCATCATCTCAGCTTGTTGCTTCTTTATCTCACATTTCTTTAGCTAAAGCTTGAGCATCAAAGTTTGCTTTTTGCACTAAAGGATCAACAAGTTCTGAATAAGCTTTTATGATTTCCCAACCATTTACAACAACTTGAAATTGTTCAACAATAGAAGGATTTGCGTCATTTTGACGAGCAAGAGGTTGCATAGTTTTTGGGTAATTATAAATAAAAGCTGGTCATATAATACTTGGTCTTAAAACTTTTTTAAATAAATAATCTATTAAAGTTGGAACAACCATTTTATCCATTCACTCAAACTCCACTCAAGCAGCTTTTATATCAGCTACAAGTTGTTTTTCATCTCAAATAAAATATTTTGAAACATCAATTCCACAAACTTTTTTAATTCATTCTACATAGTCAATTCTTTGCCAAGGAGTTTTAAAATTTACCAATTTTTCTACTCACATCTTATCTTTTACCATAACTTCCTTTTTTAATTCTGGTATTTTTTTAAATATAAAATCAAACATCTCTTCTGTGAATCTCATATTGTCTTCAAAATTCCACCAACAAGCATAATGTTCTATAGCAGAAAATTCTTGAATATGACTTGGGTCACTTCATTCATTTCTAAAATTTCTAGTAAATTCAACAACTCTTTCAAATCTTCATTGAGTTACTCTTTTTAAGAAAGTTTCAGGAGAAATTCTTAAGAAAAAATCTTCTTTAAAATCATTGTGATGAGTGATGAAAGGAGCAGCAGCAGCACCTGATGCAGCATTTCCTAAAACAGGAGTTTCTACTTCAAAAAATTTATTTTCGTCATAAAAATCTCTTAAAGCTTTTACAAATTTACTTCTTAAAACAAATCTATTATATGATTCATCATTCATAATCATATCAAGATATCTTTGTCTATAAATAGTTTCTTCGTCAGTTATTCAGTGAAATTTTTCAGGAAGTGGTCTAACTGCTTTTGAAAGTATTTGAAATTCATTTATAAATAAAGTTAATTCTCAGTGTTTAGTTAAAAATAATTCTCAAACTACTCAGATATAATCTCAAACATTTATAAATTTCTCTGAGATTTTGTAAGCTGATTTTTCTTCCCCATCAATAATTAAATTTTCAACTAATTCCTTTCCAGTATTAAATTTGAATTTATCTTTCATAAAACAGATTTGTATGGTTCCGGATTGATCCATTATTTTACCAAAAGCAAGTTTTCCATGTGACTTATAACTCATAAGTCTTCCTGCAGTTTTAAATTTACTTTCAGCTCATGATTCTTGTAAAACTTCAACTTTTTTTAAATTTGAATTATTTTTTACAATTTCAGAAATATCCATTTTTCAGTGATAATTGTTTGCATAAACTATAACTCAAGCAGCTTTTAATTTTTTAATTTTTTCAATTCTATCTAAAGATTCATTTCCGTATTCAAAACTCATTTTTATAAATTATAAAGTAAAATTTTAATGTTAAAATAACTATTTTTTATAAAAAAGCAATTTTTGGTTTTTATTTTTTTAATATTTCTATAATATTTTTTGCTTCCACTAAAACATCTTTTATATATTTTAGAGAAATTTTTTCTCAATATTTAAACTCAAAATCTAGTTTTCAAAATCAAAAATAATTTGCAAAAAATCATTTTTGTTTAGCTTTTATTTCTTTTATTTCAGTTATATTTACAAAAAAATATTTACTATTAAATATATTTATTTTTTTCACTCAAATAATTCTTTGATTTGTAATAAACAAAACTCAAAGTTCAAAATCCATAAATAAATAATAAAAAACCACTAAATAAATTTGAACTAAAATTATTAAAATTAAAAATATATATTCAAAATCTGAGAAAAAATAATAAATTCCTCATAAAATAAGTAAAAATACAAAAGTTAAAAAACACAAAATAATATTAGTAAAATAATGATTTTTTATAACTTTTAATATTTTTTCATTTTCTTGTAGTTTCATATTTTTAGGAAATGTTAGGTTTTTTTAAGTAAAAAGCATTTGCAATTTTTTGTGTTTGAAATGAAATATTTTTTATAATTTTTTCATAATTAACTTCGTTTATAGTTTTAATATTTTCTAAAATAATATCTCCATATATGAGTTTTATATCTTTTAATTTTTCTTTCAAATTCTCATTTTGAACAATTTCTATTTCGCTTTCGTTTGTCATTTTCACAAAACTATCTTTTTTAGAAGAAATTTTTATAATTGGATAATTTTCAAAAAGTTCAAAATAAGTAAGAGTTGTAATATTTTTTTTAATTATAAAATTTATTGTATTTACAAGCAAAATAGTAATTCTCACTCAAGTGAAACTTCCAGGTCCTGCTACAACTACAATATTTTCTAAGTCTTTATAATCTAGTTTATTTTTTTTAAAAAAATTATCTAATTCTTCTATCAAAAGTGTTGATTCATTAACTTTAGCATCAAAAAAATGTTTTTGTAAAATATTTCTTTTTTCATCAAAAAGTATAAGTGCATTTTTCGAGGAAATAGTATCTAGGAATATATTCATAATCAGTATTAATAATAATTTCTTGAAATTATATTATTTTTCAATTTTTATGCAAAGAAATATTTTTGATTTTAAAATTACTTATTTAAATTTTTTATTTACTAATTTTTAATTCAATTAAAACTTCTTTTTTGATAATTGGGAAATATTTGTAATATATTTTTTATGTTTGAATTTTATTTCTTACTCATTTCTATAAAATTTTCATTTTCTATAATTTAGTCTTCTTTTACTTATTCTTCTTTTTTTAAACTATCGTTTTTCAAAAATTGATTAAATTTTTTATTATCAAATAAATTTAAACTTTGAGCTTGTTCTCTAGCTTGCGTTATAGAAATAGTTTTTATATCACGAGCTAAAATTCATTTTCTTTTGTATTCAGAGTTTATATTCAATCATCATGAAACTATAATTATTTTTCAAGATTTTAGTTTATCTTTAAATTTATCATAATCTTTAGGAAAAATAGTTACTTCAAAATCATATTCATAGTTTTCACAATACAAAAATACCATATTTCATCAAGTTTTTGTCATAACTTTTCTTAAATCTTTTACATATCAAACTGTTTGAACAATAATTGTTTTTAATTTTTTATTTTCTGCTAATTTTTCTATTTCTTCAAAAGAAAGTTTAAAAATCCTATCATTTTGACTTCTTTTTAAAATATATCTAGAAAGTCAGTCAAGTGGATGCCCTGAAACACTTAAACCTAAAACTTCTTTTTCTCAAGTTATAATTTCTTCAAAAGAAAATGGCTCAAATTTTTCTAAAGATAATTTGTTTTCATTTTCTTGATTATCAAAAAGTCATATTTGATTTGTTTTAGATTTTTTCTCAGAACGTTTTGAGTATTTAATAATATTTTCAATATTTTTAAAAAGTTGTCACCTTTCTCAAAATTCATCTAAACTTCATGATAAAATAAGTGCTTCAAGTGATTTTTTATTTATTACATCTTTTCAAGCTTTTTTTATGAAATCTTCAAGTGATGTATATTTTTCGTCTTTTCTTCAGTTTTTTATAGCTTCAATAGGTCAATCTCAGATTCATTTAATAGCTTTTAATCAAAATCTTATAGTTTTGTCATCTATATAAGTAAAATGTTTCATTGATTCTCATACACTTGGAGGTAAAACACTAATTCATTTCAAATTACATTCTCAAACTTCCATAGCTATTCTATCCATATTTTCTTCATCACTTACCATAAGTGCTGTTAGAAATTCTGTCTTATAATATGCCTTTAGGAAAGCTGTTTGATATGCAATAAAAGCATAACAAGCTGCATGTGATTTATTAAAAGAATAATTTGCTGCTGGCTGAATCATTTCTTCATAAATATATTTTGAGGTTTCTGGTTTATATGATTTGAAGTTTTTTGCTTTTGTAATAAATTCCCCTTTTAATTGTTCTATAATTTCAATTTTTTTCTTTCAAATTCATCTTCTTAAAAGATCTGCTTCACCAAGAGAAAATCAAGCCATTACTTGGACTATAAACATAAGTTGTTCCTGATAAACAGCAATTCCATTTGATACACCTAAAATTGGTTTTAAATCTTGTTTTAGTTTTTGTTTTTCTTCTTGTACTTCTTCTTCGGAATATCAAGCATTTTTTAAAATATTCATTAAATCATCCGTCATATATTTTACTTCTTCTCTTCAATGCTTTCTCTCTATATAATTTGGAATATATGCAATAGGTCCAGGACGATAAAGAGATACCATTGCGATTAAATCTTCAAAAGAATTTGGTTGTAAATCAACCAAATATTTCCTCATTCAGTCAGATTCAAACTGAAAAACTCAAGTAGTATCTCAAGCACAAAATACTTCAAAAACTTTTGAATCATTTCTATCAACTTTTAATATATCTATATCAACTTTTTTATTATTTTTTATAATTTTTAATGCTCTTTTTATGATAGTTAAGTTTCTAAGCCCTAAAAAGTCCATTTTTAAAAGCCCTAAATCTTCTAAAGGATAAGCAGAATATTGAGTAATAATTGCATTTGTATCTTTTGGAGGATGAGATAGTGCTGTATAATCTGTCATTTTATTTGGAGCAATTATTACAGCACAAGCATGAACTCAAATTTGTCTAATATTTCACTCAATTTTGATTGCATTATCTACAATGTTTTTATATTTTGGATTTGTCAAGTAAGCAGTTTTAAATTCAAGACTTTCCTCTAAGGCTTGAGCTAATTTTGTTCCTGGTTTTTCTGGAATAAGTTTTGCAAACTCATTCATTTCCTGAAAATCAACTCACATAACTCTTCAAACATCTTTTACAGCAGCACGAGCAGCAAAAGTGCCAAAAGTACAGATTTGAGCTACATGATTAGAACCATATTTATTTCTGCAATATTCAATTACTTTATCTCTTCCGTCATCAGCAAAGTCAGTATCTATATCAGGCATAGAAATTCTGGCTGGATTTAAAAACCTCTCAAATAATAAAAAATATGGTAAAGGATCAATATCTGTAATTCATGTTAAAAATGCCATAAAACTTCAGGCAACACTTCATCTTCAAGGACCTACTGGAATTCCATTATTTCTTGCCCAATTTATATAATCAGCTACTATCAAAAAGTAAGCATCAAATCACATTTCATGTACTACAACAAGTTCATATTCCAATCTGTCTATTTTGTCTATTAAGTCTTTATCTAATTTTTTAATAAATTCTTTTTTTTCTTCGGTATAATAAGTAAGAGAAAGAGTTTTAAGTTCTTCTGGAGAGCTTTTTGTAAGTTCCTTTTGAAGCCCTGGAACATCTAATTTTTTTATTAAATTAAATATCTCTATTTTAGACAAATTATATCCATATCTCCAATTCAATCACTTAAAAGAAAGATATCTTAAATACCATTCATCGGAAGTTAATTTTTTAATTACTTTTTCATCTTTTTCCAATTCCATTGCCTCATCATATATCTTTTTATCATCTTCAGGAAGTTCATATTTTGGAATCAAAACTCATCCAGTTTCTATTTTTATATCTACCTTATTTGCAATTTCTAGAGTATTTGAAAGTGCAGAAGGAATAAATCCAAATAATTCCTGCATTTTTTCCTCAGATAAGAAACTATAATCTCCATTGATTAAAGTCCTTCTATCAGGATCTTCTATTTGATGTCCTGTCCCAAGCGCCATTATAACATCTTGGGTCTGTTTATCTTCAGGATTGATATAATAACAATTATTCGCTGCTACTACTTTAAAATTATATTTAATATGAAGCGCTATAAGAGTATCAGTAACTAATTTTTGTTTCGGAATATCATCATGATATAAAAGCTCTACATAAAAATCTCCTGGAAAAACTTCTTCATATTCTTTAATCCTAGTTATAATTTTTTCTTCATCTGTTCCAGTTAAAATAAAATATGGAATTTCACCAGAAATTGGGCCAGAAAGACAAATTAAATCTTTTGAAAATTCTTTTAATTCCTCCCAAGTGATAAATGGTTTATCTCCTGGTCTTTCTAAATTGGCTTTTGAAACGAGAGCTATAATATTTTTATATCAATCGTAATTTTTAGCCAAAAGTACAATCTCATGAAACATTTTTTCGTCAAGCCTAGATTGCAAATATATTTCTGTTCATAAAATTGCTTTTATTCATTCTTCACAAGCGTATTTATAAAATTCATGACACCCGTGAATGTTGGAAGTATCAGTGATTGCAACAGCCGACATTCATAAATCTTTTGCTTTTTTTATGTAATCTTTTGGTTTTGGAAGTCACTGCAATATCGAAAAATGTGTGTGGTTGTGTAGATGAACAAAACTCATATTTTTGGTATATTTTTCTAAAATAAGTTTTTATTAAAAAAGTTTTTATTAAAATAATGATTTTTTAGAAAATGTAAATTTAATCTATTTTTAAATCTTGTTTGATAGGAAATCATTGCATTTGTAGCATTTTACGTAAGAATTTTCATTGTAATTTTCAAACTAGAAAGTGAATATGAAGATGCTCTACACTTCTTGTGTCATCTGATAGACTTTCTCTTGTGAATGAGAAATATTCTTCATCTTTAAAAAAATCTTTTACTATTTTATGAATTTCTTTTAATTCCAAAAAATGGTCATCTGATAAATCACTTGAAAATAATATATGCTCATAAGGCACAGCCATAAGATGACGATAATCTCAAGAATATGATCATAAACAAAATAATAATTGCCAATATTTTCATTGCCGATAACATTGCTTTTCGTATTTTTCTTTATCACAAAAAGGACAATTATCTTTTGAATACATTCCGTGTCATTTTATTTTATGATATTCTTCTCTTGAAATTGGTTTAAACATAGTTTATTTTATCAATTTATTTTTGAAGCAGCTTCAAGTTTTGTCTGTTCATCTGCAAGTGCTAATGCATCAATTATATGTCATAATTTTCACATCATAATTTGAGGAATACCTGAAAAGTTTTGTCCAATTCTATGATCAGTTACTCTATCTTGAGGAAAATTATAAGTTCTTATTTTTTCAGATCTATCTCAAGATCAAACTTGAGCGAGTCTTTGTTCTCATCTTTCACGAATTCTTTTTTCTTCTTCCATAGTATATATTTTTGAACGAAGAATTTGCAAAGCTCTTTCTCTGTTTTTATGTTGAGACCTTCATTCTTGACAGAAAACTGAAATTCAAGTTGGAATATGTGTTATATGAATTGCAGAATCTGTTTTATTTACATGTTGTCCTCAAGCACCAGATGCGCGACAAGCTTTTACTTCTAAATCTTCTTCTTTTATCTCAATATCTAGTTCATCAACTTCTGGCATAATAGCAACTGTAACTGCTGAAGTATGTACTCTTCATTTACTTTCTGTTTGTGGAATTCTTTGAACCCTATGAACTCATGATTCATATTTAAATCTTTTATAAGCTCATTCTCATTTTACTTCTATAATAATTTCTTTTACTCACCCAGTTTCTGATAAAGTTTGTTCTATGACTTTTATATCAAATCATTCATTTTGAGCAAAAATCATATATGATTTTGCTAATTCTCAAGCAAAAAGTGATGCTTCTTCTCAACCAGTTCCGGCTCTTACTTCCAGCATAATATTTTTATCATCATCGTTATCTTTTGGAAGAAGAGAGTATTTAATTTTTTCTTCAAGTTCTGAAATTTTTTCTTCTGATTCATCTTTTTGCATTTTTGCAATCTCTCTCATCTCTTCATCTTTTTCATTGTATAAAATATCAATAGCTTCATCTAAAGATGCATATGCTCTTTTATATTCTTTATACAATTTAACAGACTCTTCAAGTTGTTTTTTTCTTAAAGAAAGTTCTCTTACTTTTTTTTGGTTCTTAAATACTTCAGGACTTGTTAGTTCTTTTTGTAATTTATTGTATTCTAATACTAAATTATCTAAATTGAATTTCATAATATTTTTGTTAATTTTAAGGTTATTTTAAATTTTTTATCAATATAATTGCTATAAATTCAAATGTCTATCAAATAAATAATATTATTTTTAATATCAATATCAAAAATATTCTAAAATCTAAATTTAAATTTATTGAATATCCAGCTTATTTTTAGAAACATGAAATAAAGACTGTCATTTTTGACATCACTAAATTTGGTAAGCACTTTAAAATATATTAAAAGTATCTTAAAAATCAACTTTGTTTTAAAAACCATTAAAGTTTTAATTTGGAAATCAAACAACTTCATATCATCCTGTTTGCTTTATTTTAAATCAAAATTTATCACTTAAAAACCTTGAGTCATCATTAAAAGTTCTATAAAAATCAAGATAGAAAAAAAATTACTTTATTACTATTTTTTTTTCCTTAAATTTCTTCCAATAATCATAATTTCTCATAAATCACCGTTTTACCATATAAAAAATTTTATTTTTTCCTTACGTCAAAAATAAAAAAAATCTTTCAAACTAGTTATACTAATTTTAAAAGATTTTTTTTAAATTGACAAATAGACAAATAGACGAATGTAATTTTATTCCATTTTGGAATAAAATTTTTAATCCTTGACACAACGAACGGAGAACCCGTAAGACATATCATCCCAAATACGGAGCGCTCTAGAATCTCCTTTGTAGAATACCATATTGTAAGCATCGCCTCAAACAACAGAAGCAGACCAGAAGTAAGCGTAGTCTCCTATGAATCAGAAGACTCTTCAATCAATGTTCCTGAAACCAGGAAAAAGTTTCATAAATTCAGCAACTCAAACTTTTTCTATTATTGCTTGAAATTCTTTATTTTCATCATGTGCAAAAGGCAATCTTTTTCATAATTTCTTTGCTTCTCTCTCTGCAGATTGTTGAGTAAATAATTGTTGTCATACTAATTCTCATTCTAAATATTCTGTTATATCTCATTCAGGATTTATTTTTACTTTTACTCATCAAATTTTTTTCTCTTTCCAATTTGAACTATCAACCCTTAAATTTTCATTTTCTAAATATATTTCTCTTGTTTCTCAATTTACTTCTATTTGAAGTTTTGTAAATCATTCATAAGCATTTAAAGTTAATTTTGTCATATCTGCTACTTCTCATACATATTTTGTAACTTTTTTATATCAATCCTCTGAAAATATATTATTTAATAATTCAGAAAATGAACTTAAATTAGATAGTGAACTATTATTAAAATTTACATTTATTGATACATTTGCTAATTTTGATAATAATTCTTGTCATTTTTTCGCAACTTTATCATCGCTTACAAATTTTAAAAGTTCTTCTTTTTCTTCTTCATCTAAAACTTCATCATTTTGAAGTTTAGTAAATAATCATAGAATATAATCTTCATTAAAAGTTTTCACTTGTCATAAGATTATCTTTAATCATCTTATAAAATCAGCTGATTTTATAAGTTCTTTCGGAGTAGTACATACTGATGTTACTTCCTTTAACTTTGTAGTAGACATAAATTTTTATGTTATAAAATAAATTATCTTTTTTATTTTATATTAAAATAATATAAAAGTCAAATTTATGTATAAGTTCATGTAATTTTGCAGTTTTTGTTTTGTAAATTAATATTATCATATAACATTAATTTTTGCAAAAGAGTTAGTTTATTTTTAAAAGCATAATGAACTCTTTTAGAATTATAGAAAGCTAAAAACTCTCAAACAAGCTTATTTGCTACTTCTAAATCAATTAATTTATATCTGTTTATATTCAATACTCATTCTCTAATTGTTCTGTTATATCTCTCACAATGTGCATTCATCTTTGGCGAACTTGGATATGTATGATAATGAGTTATTTTTTTATCATCTAAATATTTTCTAAAATTTAATGCAAATTCACTTCCATTATCTGTTAATATATTTTTTATTTCATACGGAAATTTATCTTCAAATGATTTTAATATATTCATTGCTGTTGTTGAACTATGTGAACTTGTTACTACTGCATATGGAAATCTTGAGTACAAATCTATTATTGTTACTACATATCTTTTAGTTCATCATTCTATTCTCACTTCTACACTATCTAGTGCTACTACTTCTCAGGGAAATTTTGCTTTTAAATTATCTGGTTTTCTTAGAATTCATTGTCTATGACTTATTTTCTTTTTTCTCACATCTTGTTTTAATCATCACATATCTTTTATTATTCTTCATATTGTACTTACTCACGGTATTTTTAAGTTCTTTAATATGCAGAATTGTTTTAATATTGGTTGTATTTTTTCTTTTCCTAAATTTGGATATTTTGCTCTTATTTTGATTATTTCTTCTATTATTTTATAATCCCATTCTCTTTTTCTTTTTACTTTAGGAGTTTTTGATTTATCTGACAATGAATATGTTTTATTTCATCACTGCTTATATTTCTTTTTCCAATTATATAGTGTTCTTTCTGATACTTCATATGCTTCTTTGGTTGTTTGTAGTCAATATTTCTCCCAAAATAATAATATCTTTAATCTTTTTTCTGCTTTGTTATCAACTAAATATTTTTGTTCATAACTTATTCTTTCTAGTGTTTTAAATCATTTTAGATTTTTATAATTGTTTTCTATATTTGTTGCTAACATAGTCTTTTAATATTATGAAGTATTTTTTTAAAATTTATCTAGCTTTCTTATGATAAATTTTCTTCCAAATACTGCAACATCTTTCTGAACTTATTTAATTTTGAAAAAATTCTATATTGCATTTTTTTGGAAGTTGACAGGTCTCCATATAATTAGTATAAATTTCATATTCAATTTCATTTATATCAATTGATAATGATTCTATTTCTTCTTGATTTTCATTTATGAAGTTGTTTTTAATATCTTCAAATGCTTGATATATAAAAATATTGATATTTAAATCTTTTATGTTTGAATATCAATAATTTGAAATTATATCTTGAATATCTAAATCAATATTATATTTTTCAATTAGATTATCTAAAAACTTAATGTCTAAATATCAGCAATTTAAAAGTTGATTTAGTAAACTTATAACATTTTCCATAATTAATTAATTTAACAAATAAAGTAATTAAAAAAGAAAAATTAGCAAAATAAAAAATCAATATAGAGATTTTGAAAAAATACTATATTGATTTTTTATGAATTTTTTAAAAAAAATTATCTTTTTTGTTTTATTAATTTGGAAGTATAAGGTTTATGTGAATTTTAAAGTATTAATGATGATATAACTATTATTAAATTTTTAGATAAAAATTCTCCCCCTAAAAAATTTATATTATTTTCTAGTGAGGAGATTAATTTTTATTAGTTATTATTTTATTTCTTTATTCTTAAACTTTCGCTATTTTATCAGGTCTTTATTGAAGGAGAAAAATATTCTAATTCAATTGACCAAAAGAATACTATGGTGTCAGTGGGCAGAATTGAACTGCCGACCTCGGGGATATGAATCCCGCGCTCTAACCAACTGAGCTACACTGACTTATTTAGTAGTTTTATTGGTTGCGGAGGTCTGAATCGAACAGACGGTCTCAAGGTTATGAGCCTTGCGAGATACCACTTCTCTACTCCGCGATAGAAAAAGAACTTTTGAGAACTTACTCTCATTTTGCTTTTCAGTCCTAAAAGTTCTTTTATTAAATATTTTTTGGCACGGCTACGGAGAATCGAACTCCGGTTGCCGGGATGAAAACCCGATGTCCTAACCACTAGACGATAGCCGCAAATAATATAGATGTTTTGATTTTTAAAGCTAGATTATTATATATTTTTTTAAAACTTGTCAAATTTTTTTTTATCGATATACTCACTTCAATCTTATAATTTTAAAAAAAATATGTTTATAGATGAAGTAAAGGTTAAATTGATTGCTTGAAAAGGTTGAAATTGACTTGTTAGCTGGAGAAGAGAAAAATATATTCCAAATGGATGACCTCGGTGAGGAAATGGATGAAATGGAGGAAATATTTACTTGCAAACTACATCAAATCTAAATACACTTTCAGATTTTAGACACAAAAAAGTACTAGAAGCAAGCCCTGGTGAAAAATGATGAACAAATGTTATGCAGTGAGCTTGTTGAGAAGATTTGATTTTATATGTTCCAGTTTGAACTATTGTAAAAGATGCAAATACCAAAGAAGTAATTGTAGATTTATCAGAAAATAATACAAAATTTCTTATATGTCAATGATGAAGATGAGGTTTTTGAAATGCGCATTTTACTACCTCTACTAGACAAGCTCCAAGTTTTGCTGAGTTTTGAGATATTTGAGAAGAGAAAGAAGTTATTTTAGAGTTAAAACTTGTTGCGGATATTGGGATTATTGGTATTCCAAGTGCAGGAAAATCAACTCTAATATGAAATATAACAAATGTAAAACCAAAAATTTGAGATTATCCTTTTACAACTTTAACTCCAAACTTATGAGTTTTAGAACATAAAAATAAAACTCTAGTTTTAGAAGACGTTCCTGGACTTATTCCATGAGCTTCTAAAGGAAAATGACTTTGAATAGAATTTTTAAAACATATTGAAAGAACAAAGGTTTTACTTCATTTACTTGATTTGTATAGACTTGATAAAGTTTTAGAGGATTATGAAAATATTAGGTATGAACTTGGTGCATTTTCAGAAATTTTAAAAGAAAAAGAAGAAATTATAGTATTCTCAAAATGAGATTTATTAGATAAAGAAATGAAAGATTTTATAATTGAGGAGTTTAAGAAGAAATTTAAAAAGAAAAATATTTTTGTTATTTCAGCAGTAACAGGAGAATGAATTGAAAAATTAAAAAATTATTTAATAGATAATTTTTCTACTTGAATAATAAATAATGAAGAAATAAAATTTTTAAATAAAGAAGATTTAAAAGTAATTGATTTAAAATATGTTGAAGACCCAAAACATGTGGAACTTGAATATATTTGAGATTTTAAATTTAAAGCTTCTTGAAAAAGACTTGAACAAATTGTTAGAATGACTGATTTTACAAATCTTGAAGCAGTTTATAGAGTTTATGATATTTTAGATAAACTTTGAGTTATCAAGAAAGTTGAAGCAAAACTTCAAAGTATTTTAGAAAATAAAAATATTGATAATAGTTTTTTCTTTGAATGAAGTGATAAGGAATGATTTTCTCCAAAAATACTTGTTGCTTGAAAAGAAATCCCTTTAGATAAATTAAAATATAATTTGTAATATGACAAGAATAAATTTAATTCCAGTTTCAGAGCTCACTGATGAACATTTGCTTGCTGAACATAGAGAATTAAAAAGAATTCCAAATTTGATAAAAAAGTGAAAAGTTAATTTTAAAAATATTCCATCAAATTTTACTCTTGGAACTGGTCATGTTAAGTTTTTTTATAATAAACTTTGATTTTTGAAAAAAAGGTATATTGAACTTTATAATGAATGTTTAAAAAGATGATTTGTTGTTAAAAATTATATTTCAAATTTTAACTTGATTGATGAGAATTTATTTTGAGAATTTACTCCTAGTGAGAAAGATTTAGAGATTTCAAAAGAAAGGATTAAACAAAAAATTGATACAAAACCATGATTTTATAAATATTATAGAAAAATCTTAAAATAATAATCTTTATCTTATATCTTTATTAAATAAAAAATAAATCCATTTTTCTTTTATTTCCATAGTGTCTTGAATAGATTTTTCTTCTTTCACTGGTAAAACTTCTATTTCACTTGTTTCTTTTGAAAATTTATTATATTTATCTTCATTTGTGATAAATATAACAACTTCACCTTTATTTTTCATCGCTTGTTCTTCTTTTAGAACTTTATTTTTATAAGCTTTTGTGTTTATATATTCTAAAGTTTCTTTATTTTTTTCTATTTGAGCAATCATAGCTAGATTATTTTTTTGAATAATTTCAATATGGTTATTTATTTTGTACTCTTTGTATTTATAATCTATGATAAGATAAAGTAAATACAAAATAATTGTTATAAAAATCAAAAATATATATTGTTCTTTTCTCATTTTCTTTATTTTTTAAAAATTTTATATATAATGCCATTATATATTTTTATTTGATTATTCAATACTAAATGAAACTTTTTAGAAATAAAATTTTTTTAATCGTCATAACTATTATATTTTTACTTTTTTCTTTGCAATTTTACTTCATTTCTTCATCTTATAAAAGAGACACAAATTCATATATTACACTTATTTCATGAGCTGGAAAAATATCTAGAAATACAGAATATAGACCAATAATTTTGAAAGTAAATGAAAAACAAAAAATACAAAATTGAGATGTTGTAAGTACTATCTGAGAGTCATTAGCTGTAATAGAATGGTGAGATAAATCCATAACTAGACTTTGAGCAAATTCAAAAGTGCTTATAAAAGAAAATTTTGTTTCAGATGATTTAAGTAAAATAAATATTTCATTTGAACTTTTAAAATGAAGAACTTGGTCAAATGTTATACCAATAATGCTTCCTAATTCTTATTTCAAGCAAGATATAAATTGAGTCACAGCTGCTGTTAGATGAACAGTTTTTGAAGCCAATTATGATAATGATTATATTCAAGTCCATTCTCATGAAGTAGAATTAATAAACGTGTCTTGAGAAAAAAGAATACTTTATATTTGAGAAACATTTTCTATAAAAAATTTTTCTTTGCAAAATATAAAAAATTTAGTCCAAGATGCTTTTACTAAAATAAACCAAAAAATGGATGAAGAATATTTAAAAATTTTAAGAGAAAATTTTTTATCAACTTTTCAAAAAACAAATCCACTAAATATTGTTTGAAAATTTAGTAGTGAAAACAAAGTATATAATATGCTTATTTCTGGAGAAAAAGAAAAATTGAAAAAATATATTTCTTCGTTATCAGAAGATAAAAAGCAAAAAATTATAAATAATTTAGTTTTTTTAAGTCAAAGTATAAATTTTGAAAAAGGAGAAGATAGTTATTTATATAATTTAAAAGTAAATACTAGAAGTTTAATAGTTGATAATTCACAAGATAATAATTTAAAAGAAACTTTGGTAAAATATAGTATTTATGATTTATCTGATATTTTTTCTTTGAAAAATTTTTCAAATGAAGTTTTAATTAACACTATTTCATTTATTTCAAACAATAAAGAATATATTCAAAAACAAAAAGAAAATTATGAAGTTTTAAATCAAATTTTTTCTATAAAAAAAGAAAATTTAACGCTTGAAAATATTAAATCAAAATTACTTGAAATAGATGCAAGTTGAAAAAATATTTTAAATCAATCTTTGAATAAAATTTTAGAAATTTATAAAAAGTAAAATGAAAAATTTTAAAATACTACTTTTGCAAGTTTTTTGAGTTTCAATAATAGTTTTTTTATTTTCTTACTTATTTTTGCGTCAATTTTTTTATAATATTAATGGAGAATTTTTATATTTTATAAAAAAAAGTTTAACACAAAAAGTAAATAATTCTATAATTGTTGTTGAAATAGATGATTTAACCTATAACAAATTAGGTTTTCCTATAGATAGATGAGATTATGTTCCTTTTTTAAATAATTTAAAATCATCTGCTCCAGCTGTTATTTGATTTGATATTTTGTTTTTAGATAAGTGAAAAGATGAAAAAAAAGACATAGATTTAGCACAAAAGTTTAGTGAATTATGAAATGTAATAATTTGATTTGATATAAGGGGTTATACACAAGCTGTGATGCCTTATGAATTATTTTATAATTCAGTAAAAAATATATGATATTTTAAATCAACTATAAATTCAAATACAAATAAAGTTTATTCTCTAAAACCTTTTTTGGATTTAAAATATAATTGACAAACAAAAAGATATGATTCGTTTTCTTTTGCTATTTTAAGAGAATATTATAATTATATTTATTGAAATAATATAAAAAAAGCAAATAATTACAAAGAAAATATTTATAATTTTTTTGATAAAAAAATTCCGATAAGATGATGAGAAATGTATATAAATTATCTTAATATTAATAAATTTCAAAGAGAATCATTTTATAATATTTATACTTGAAATTTTGATAAACAAAAGTTTAAAGATAAAATAGTTTTGATTTGATATACAGCAGAATGAGTAAAAGATGATTTTTTAGTTCCTGGAATTTGATGAGAATCTTCTATGAAATGAGTTTATATTCATGGGAATGCTATAAATAATGTTTTAAATGATAATTATATAATTTATTTTTCACCAATTATTGAAAGTTTTATTTCATTTTTATTCATATTTTTCATAATTTATCTAAATATTTTTTATTTAAAAAACTCTAAATTAACTTGGATTTCATTTTGAGCTGTATTTTTATTTTTGTTTATATCTTTAGTTTATTATATTTTCTTTTTATTAGCTTATAAAAAAACTTGAGTATTTTTAATACCAAATTATCCATTTGAATTTTTCTCTGTTTTATTTTTATCGTTTTTTGTTTCTTCAGTTTTGAAATACATAAATGAAGATAAAAATAAAACTATTTTATCAAAAGCACTTTCAGAGTATGTATCAAGCGATATTGCAAAAGAAATTTTAAATTCTACTTGAAGTGTAAATTTATCTGGGGAAAATAAAAAAATTACTATATTTTTTTCTGATATTGCTGGATTTACAACTATTTCAGAAAAATTATCACCAGAAGAATTAGTTTGATTTTTAAGAATTTATCTTTGAGAGATGTCTCATATTATTATGAATAATAAATGATTTATAAATAAATATGAATGAGATGCCATAATGGCTTTATGGTGAGTTTTTTGAAAAGTTGAAAATTATTGAGTAGTTGATGCTTGTCACGCATCTTTATTACAACAAACAAAATTAAAAGAATTAAATGAGATTTGGAAACAAGAGTGAAAAGATAAATTATCAGTTAGAATGTGACTTCATACTGGTCCAGCAATTATTTGAAATATAGGAGCTGAAGGGAAAAAAATGGAATTTACAGCCCTTTGAGATAGTGTAAATTTAGCCTCAAGGCTTGAATGAGTAAATAAATTTTATGGAACAAATATATGTGTTAGTGAAGATATTTTTAAAGAAGTAAAAGATAAATTTACTTTTAGATATTTAGATAAAATAAGGGTAAAATGAAAAAATATTTGAATAAATATTTATGAACTTGTTTCAAATGCTTGAGAATCTTGAATTTTTAAGGAAAATATTATTTCAGATTTTGAAAAAGCAATAAAAATGTATATAAATAGAGATTTTAAAAAAGCAAAAGAAATATTTGAAAAACTATCAAAGCTTTGAGATAATCCTTCAAAAGTTTATGAAAAAAGATGTGAAATTTTTATAAAAAATCCTCCTGAAAATAATTGGGATGGAATTTGGACTATGGATGAAAAATAACCACCTTAATTCACCTTATTAAGGTGAATTTTTTAATTTCTCTTCTCTCTAGTAAGGAAAGATTTGGGAGAAATTATTTACTTTGTGCTAAGTTCATAACTTTTACAAGTTCTTGTATTTTATCATCAATTTCTTTTATATTTTTTGCATTTATAGCATTTTTAACACAACCATTGAGATGTCACTGCAGTAGATTTAAATTAGCAGATTTTAAAAGTCAAATTACAGCTAAATTCTGTTGAATAATATCAATACAATATTTTTCTTCTTCAAGCATATTTAATATTTTATCTAAAGAAGTTCTTGCTTTTTTGAGTCAAATAATTACTTTTTTGTGTTTCATTTTTTAAGTTTAAAAAATACTTTTCGTTATTATAATAATTATTCAAAATTTTTGAAATATTTTTTTGGTAAAAAGTGCATCATATCATATGCTGAATAATTTTTGCGTAATTTTTTGTAATAAATTACTTTATTTTCAAAGAAATTATCAAGTTTATCTCATATTCATTTAACAAGTCACAAATTTTCCATCATATTTGCATCCGTATATCAAACATACATTTTTTGGTATTCTCAATCATAAATATCGTTTATGTTGATTTGATTTTGAAAAAACTTAGGAATATTATTTTCATCAAAAATATAAAAGGTTCTAAATCCCCCTTTTTTCTTTAGATTTTAGAAAATTTTTTTATGAACTATAAAAATATAGCTAATTCTTTATAATATTTTCTTTATTTTTTCATTTTGTAATTTTCGTTTTTTCTTTATATTATATTAAAAATATAATTATCAATTCAAATTTATGTGGTTTTTTAAAAATTATTGAATACTTGGTCAAAATGCTAGAAATCTAAATTTTATAAGTAAATACAATGATGATTTAGCTAAATCTTTAGCAGACTCAAAAATAAAAACTAAAGAATTTTTATCAAAAAAATGAGTAAAAATTCAAGAAAGTTTAGCTGTTATAAAAAATCATAAAGAACTTGAGGATTTCGATTTAAATTCACTTCCTCTTCCTTTTGTTGTCAAACCAAATTCTGGGTATTGATGAAAATGAATTATAGTTTTTGAAAAAAAAGATAAAGAAAATAATTTTATAACTACAGATTTAGAAAAATATTCATTAAAAAATTTACAAAATCATATAAGTGATATATTAGATGGATTTTATTCACTTTCTGGTTCTAGAGATAGAGCTATTTTTGAAAGAAAAATTATTTTAGACCATTCTATAGAATTACTTTGAAAATTTTGACTTCCAGATATAAGAGTGATAGTTTTTAATAGTGTTCCAGTTATTGCAATGATGAGGGTTCCAACAGCAAATTCTAAATGAAAAGCAAACCTACATATGTGAGCTTGTTGACTTTGAGTTGATATTTGAAGTGGGAAAATCACATACATCACACAATTTAGAAAGATGATAAAATCAATTCCTGGAATTTGAGATGTAAGATGAGTTGAAATTCCACATTGGGAAGAAATACTGAAACTTGCTGTAAAAGTTCAACAAGTTACAAATATTTGATATATTTGATGTGATATAGTTTTGGATAATAATTTTGGACCACTTCTTTTAGAAATGAATGTTCGTCCTGGGCTTGAAGTACAAGTTGCAAATAAAATTCCTCTTTTAGAAAGATTAAAAAAAGTTCAAAATATCAAAATAAATTCTGTAGAAAAATGAGTTCGTCTAGCGCGCGACTTATTCGGTTGAGATATTGAAGAAAAAATTAAAAATATTTCTGGGAAAAAAGTGCTTTGAAATAAAGAATATATAGAAATTTTTTATGAAGAAAATAGCCAAAAAATTATTTGAGAAATAAAAACTACAAAATCAAATAATTATATAGATAAAAATTTTTTATTAAATTCGCTAAAAGTTCCTGAAAATAAAATAAAAAATGAGATAATAAAATTAAAATGCAATATTTTATGAGAAACAAGAAATATTAAATTTCAAATAAAAGATTTAAAAGAGGTGAATTTGATAGTTTGAAAAGAAGCTTTATATGGATTTTTGGTTGATCCTTTTAAATATAAGGATTCTGATTTGCCGATAGATTTAAAAAATCCACTTTTGCGTGAGAAAAACATAGTTATTTTGAAATCATATGAAGACCAACTTTTGCGTATTGATAAAGAGATTATGTGAATTGATAAAAAGTTAAATATCCTAAAAATTATTACTCCAAAAAATATTTTATCAGAAAAAATAAAATTTGTTGAGTTAAAATGAGAATATATTCCTAAGTTTGAATATGAAGAGTTAAAACTTGATTTAGATGATTTATTTGGAAAAATTTCTCAAATAGAAATTCCAGATATTCCACTTGCTTGAATTTATAAAAGAAAAAAAGATGAAATCATAAATAAACTTTACTTTTTAAAAGCATTTTTAAATCAAGATTTAGAAAGTTTGAATAAATATTCTAAAGCTTTGTATTGAAGTATAATTTTAAAAAACTTAAAATATGCAAAAGAATTATTACAAAATAAAAGTTTAGTTGTTTTAGAAAAAGATTTTTTAACTTTTGATGAAATAAAAAAACAAGTAGAAAAATTTAATCATATTTATAATATAGATGTTGAACTAAAAGAGAAAAATATAGTTTCAAGATTTGTAATGAATGGAAATAAACTTTATTTGAAGCCGGAAAGTTTGGTTTGAAAAAAAGAAATGAGGTCAATTATAGCTCATGAAATAGAATGACATTTTTTTAGAAAAATAAATGGAGAAAAAATAAAATACTCTATATTTTCTAGATGAACTTCAAATTATTTAACTGTAGAAGAATGAATTGCTTCTTATAATCAAAACAAATTTTTAACTATAAAAGATGTAAAATTTTATTATAATTTAGAAAGATATTATTTTACAAATTTTTGTTTAAATAATGATTATTTTGATTTAATCAAAGAATTTAGAGAATATTATAAAGATGATTTTGAAACTATTTTTAAATATTTACTAAGAATAAAAAGATGAATTAAAAATTGTGAAGAAAATTATTGTTTTACAAAAGATGTAGTTTATTTGAATTGATATTTAGAAATAGAAGAGTTTTTGAATAACGGGTGAGATTTAAAAGAGCTTTATTTTTGAAAAATTTCTATTTTGGATTTAGAAGAAATAAAAAAATCAGAGTTTTTGGATTTAAAAATTGATGATTTGAAGATACCGTTTTTTGTATAAATTTTTTAAACAAAAAAAATCTCAAAAAAGTCTAAAAATTACAATTTAGATTTTTTTATAAAAAAATTTGCATTATTTTCATTATTTTATATAATCCTATTCGCTTTAGTTTTGAAATGGGGGTGTAGCTCAGTTGGTTAGAGCGCAGCACTGTCACTGCTGAGGTCGCGAGTTCGAATCTCGTCATCCTCGCCATTTTGAAGAGTTTGGGGCATTAGCTCAGTTGGCTAGAGCGCCTGCTTTGCACGCAGGAGGTCAACGGTTCGACTCCGTTATGCTCCACCAAAAATTATTTAGATATCAAAATATCTAATAAGTTAAGATTAAATTCTTAATAATTTTTTATTTTATAAAGAAATACTTATGACAGGTTTCTGAAAAAGGCCAAGAAGACTGAATTACGCTGTTAATAATAAAAGAGTTAAATCAACTTCAAAAGTTGCAAATGCTATAAAACATTTTGAAACTTTGAAAAAAAGATTTGAATTTGAATGAGAAACTAAATGGTTAAAAAATGCTTTTTTAATTGTATGAAAAAAATTAAAAAAATATTGAATTAAAACTAATTAATATATAATAATATGGCTAGACTTACTTGACATGCTCATAGAAAACTAAGAAGAGCAATAAAACTTATTACAAAAAAAATGAGAAAGACTAAGGCTTAAATTTAAGCATGTTTTTAAATTTTTATTTTATTTTTTTATTTTTATATTATGGCTTTTGATAGATCTAAACCACATATGAATATTGGTACCATTGGTCATGTTGACCATGGTAAAACTACTACTACTGCAGCTATTTCAGCTGTATTAGCTAAAAAATTTAATCCTAATGCTGAAATAAAAGGATATGCAGATATTGACAATGCTCCAGAAGAAAGAGCAAGATGAATTACAATCAATACTGCACATATTGAATACGAAACTGCTAACAGACATTATGCACATGTAGATTGTCCTGGACATGCTGATTATGTAAAAAACATGATTACTTGAGCTGCTCAAATGGATGCTGCTATATTAATAGTTGCTGCTACTGACGGGCCTATGGCTCAAACTAGAGAGCATATTTTATTATCTAGACAAGTATGAGTTCCATATATCGTTGTTTTTATGAATAAATGTGATATGGTTGATGATGCTGAAATGCTTGATTTAGTTGAAATGGAAATTAGAGATTTATTAAATAAATATGAATTTCCATGAGATGATACTCCAATTATTAGAGGTTCTGGACTTGTAGCTTTAGAAAATCCAACTGATTACGAAAAACCTTATTGAGCTAAAACAATTTTAGAATTATTTGATGCTGTTGAAGCTTGGGTTCCAGTTCCAAAAAGAGATTTAGATAAACCATTTTTAATGCCAATTGAAGATGTATTTTCTATTAAAGGTAGAGGTACTGTAGTTACTGGTAAAATTGAACAAGGTGTTATTAAAGTTTGAGATGATATAGAAATAGTTGGTCTTAGAGATACTAGAAAAACTACTTGTACTTGAATAGAAATGTTCCATAAATCTCTTGATCAAGGTGAAGCATGAGATAATGCATGATTACTTTTAAGAGGTATTGAAAGAGATGATGTAGAAAGATGACAAGTTCTTGCTAAACCAGGAAGTATAACTCCACATACTAAATTTGAAGCTGAAGTATATGTTCTTACAAAAGATGAATGAGGAAGACATACTCCATTTTTTAAAGGTTATAAACCACAATTTTATTTCAGAACTACTGATGTAACTGGTGATATTGAATTACCTGCATGAGTAGAAATGGTTATGCCTGGAGATAACACTAAAATGACTGTTACTCTACAAGCTCCAATTGCTATGGCTGAATGATTAAGATTTGCGATTAGAGAATGAGGAAGAACTGTAGGTTCATGAGTTGTTTCTAAAATTTTGGTTTAATATAGATTAAAAGTAAGAAGAAGAAAAACTTCTTCTTATCATTTAATTTATATAAAATTAATTGTTATTTAAAATATATGGCAAAAAAGACGCAAGAAAAAATCAGAATAACTATTAAAGCTTTTGATCATAGATTACTTGATGAGGCTGTAAGAAAAATAGTTTTAGTTGCTAAGGATTCTTGAGCAATAGTTGTTGGTCCTATACCTTTACCTACAAAAGTGGAAAAAATTACTTTAAATAGGTCTACATTTGTAAATAAAGATGCTAGAGAACAATTTGAAATCAGAAGACATAAAAGACTTATAGATATTCAAGAACCTACTGCAAAAACATTAGAATTACTTCAAGATATCAACATACCAAATGGTGTATGAGTTGAAATAAAATCTTTATAATTTAATTAATTATTTATATGTCAAGAGTTTGTGAAATAACTTGAAAAAGAACAGGTGTATGAAATACTAGAAGTCACTCAATGAGAGCGATGAGAAGAAAATATTACCCAAATCTTTTTTATAGAAATATAAAAGATCCAGAGACAGGTCTTGTTTATAGAATAAAGGTTTCTGCTGCAGGGCTTAGAACTTTGAAGAAAAAAGGAATTATATAAACCTTTCTTATTCCCCTTATCAGGGGAGTAATAAGAGAGGAATTTGCCCAGGTGGTGGAATTGGTAGACACGCAGGACTTAAAATCCTGTTCCAACTCTGGAGTGCGGGTTCGATTCCCGCCCTGGGCACCATAAACATAAAAAGGTTATAAATAAAAAAAATAAAATTGTTGAATAATTTATACCATTAAATAGATATATCAAAGACATCTGAGATATAATCGAAAGGAAAAGTGAAGACTTTTTTGGGTATAATGAACGGTTTGAAATCGTTTTTATTTTCTAAAAACATTTTAGTTATGCTAAAAATAAGATTGGCTAGAGCTTGAAAGAAAAATTTACCTTTTTTTAGAGTAGTCCTTACTGAACATACTGCTCCTACAAAAAGTGGATATAAAGAAGTTTTGGGGTTTTTCAATCCTATTTCTAAAGAATTTAAATTAAATAATTTAGAAGCTATAAAAAAATATATGTCTCAAGGAGTTCAATTATCTCCAAGAGTTGAAAAATTACTGAAAACTAATAACATAAATTTGTAATTTTTACCCCGCAATTTTGCAGGGTTTTATTTTTTAAATAATTTTTTATGAAAGAAGTAGAGTTTTTACAATTTGTTGTTGAAAATTTAGTGACAAATAAAGATGATATAAACATAGAAAGAAAAGAGGATGAACTTTGAGTTTTGCTTACTTTGAAAGTAAATAAAGAAGATATGTGAGTTATAATATGAAAAAATGGAAATGTTGTAACTTCTATAAGGTCTCTTTTAAAAATACTTTGAAATAAAATTTGAAAAAGAGTTAATTTAAAAGTTTTAGATTAATATTGCAATTTTTTTAAAAATAATTATAAATAAACTGTTAATTATTTAATTTTTTTATTATGTTTTTCCAGACAGTTTTAGCTATGTCAACAAGCTGACCTCAGACTTTTTGATCTTTATTTAGCTCTAGAATGGGTATATGAGATTTCATTTTATTTGCAATTTCAATCATAGTTTTACTTGCTTGAATATTTTCTATAATGTATATTTTACGGGGAGGAGTTTTACTTATATTATCCTGATGAAAAGACGAAAAAATTAAACCAGCAATTAATTCTATAAGATATTCTTTAATTTGATTATGAGTTATAGTTTTGTCTATATTTGTTTTTCCTAAAATTGCTGCTTTATTATGACTTGATGTTTCAAAATATTCTTCTCCAGATAAAATATTTATGGAAATAAAAATTTTATGAGATAAAATACTTGGAACAAATTCTTCACATAATTTAGAAATAAACCCAACTAATCTTGATTGACCTCTACCTTCTGATTTTTCAGATTTATAAAAAGCCTTTTTGGCTTTTCTATTTTTTGTAAAATTAATTTTTTATTTGAAATTAAATAAAAACATAAATCAACTTAATCTAGTGGTTAAACATTTTTTACAAACTAAACAGGTTATTTACTAAGTTTTCATAAGGTTTATAAACCTATAAATATTCTAAATATTATTGTAACCTTCCAGTTTTTTAGGAATATATAAAGTCATTCTAAATTGGGTAAGCGGGGTTGCTTTCTCCATTTTTAATAAAAATAGTAAGATAAGCAAATTCTCGCTTATCTTTTTTTTTGTTAAAAATGACAATAATAGAAAAAATGTTTTTTACATTATTAATTATTGTATACATATTTTGAGCAAATATACTTATTTTCAAGTATAATTTTAAAATAAGAATGCTCCCAATATGTGCATGACAATGATTTAAAAAAAAATGAGATGAAATGTAGCAGAAGAAATAGATAATATAAAAAAGTTATTGTAAATAAATTAACTTTTTTAACAAAAGAAGAATATGAACTAATTTTAAATGAAATCAATTTCATTATTGAACATAATAATGATTATTTAGTATTAGATGTAAGATTTAGAAGATGTTATGAATGATTATATTTATTAAGAGAAATTGAACTTATTTTAAATTTTAATATAAATTTATTTGTAGTTCAGTGAATATTTAGAGAATGATTAAAACAAGAAAAAATAGAAAAATATCTTATTATTACTATATTATTCATTAGAAATGTAAAAAAAATAAAAGAACTATTTAATAGTTCTTTTTTAATTTTATATATTTTTATTAAAAAATTAAATTATTTCTTTGTATATAATTTTTTTAATTCACTTCCTCAAATCCATTCTCAATTTATAAAATATTGATGCATAATATCATTATAATTTCAATTTTCTTTCATTAATTCTCTTCTTGCTAAAATCATTGATTCAGTATAAATAGAATCATAAAAAAAAGAATTTTGTTCAATTTTATAAACTATATCTCAGATATTATAATCAAAAGAAATATAAGTAACTTTATCCATGATTTATTTAGTTAAAAAATTAATTTCTTTTAATTAGCATTTCTTTTAATAATAATTCATGTTCTTTATATTATTTTCTCAAAAAGAAAGTATTTGATAAAATACTTTTAAATATTCTTTATCTGTTTTTTTTACAAAATGAATTATTTTTTCAAAGTCACTATAAATGTTTTTTACTGCTTGTAATTTTATTTCATTTGATAAATTATCAAAATTACTATTATTCATATTTTTATAAATTAATTATTTAAAATAACCTTTTTTAAAGATTTTGAATAAAATCTTTTTCATAAAATACTTCATCAATCATAAGACATATTAATTATTCAATCTTTAGATTTTTCAATTTTTATATAATGTGAAATAGGAATAAATACTTCTCACATTATTTTTAAAAAAAAAGATAAATTTTCATCTTCTCATTTTAGTATTTCATTTTTTAATATTTCAATAAATCTACTATATTGATCTTTTGTTAAATTGCTTAAAATATGATTTTTTCATATTTTTTTCTTATTAATTTTATTTTCAGTATATTCAATACTGTTTATAAAAAATAATCTTTTCATTTTTGTATTTATTAGGAGATAATATTAATTATTTTTTAATTCTTTTAATATTTCATTAAATAAATTAGGATATGTTAATTTATTTATTTTATTAATATTAATAATATCATCTCCTCAAGATAATCATGAATCATTTAATATCTGAATTTCATTATAAGATTTTGCGCTTGACATTGTTTGTTCTATTGTATTAAGATATTTAGCTACAACTCTATCTAATAATGTTATTTTTGTATTTTTTCACATAATATAAAAAATAAGTAATAAATATTTATTATATATTAAATTTGTATTAATAATAATATAAAATATATAAAAGAATATATAAAAAAATCAAAAAAAATAAAAGTAATTAATACTTTTATTTGATAAATATAAAACGTTTTTTTCATATTTGAATAAGCTGCTCTTTTCAAACTTCAAAATAGATATCATTTATTATATTTCAATTTATTTTTATTCATCAAGACTCAATAGAAGATTTTGTTTCTCAAGTTGTTTTAAAAAAATTAAACTCTTTTAAAAACTTTATTAATTTTTTATCTAAAATAGTATTAAAATTAATATGTGGAATATCTTCTATGTTTGGTATTCAATTATTTGATATACTATTTATAAAAAATTCTTTAGCTTTTTCAGCTATTCCTGTTGAATGATAAAATTCAACTATATTAAATGCTAATAACAATTTTATTTCTTTAGGATTAATTCACTCAACTAATTTCTCTTTTATAAAAGCTATATCATTTTTATTCATAATAGTTGCTAATTCAAAATAATCTAAAATTAATTCATCTTTTATTTCCATTATTTTTATAAACATATTTATACCATCCATATCTATTGGAATACAATTATTAGAAGTTTTACTCATTTTTTGTCAATCAGGTCATAATAATAATTTTAGTGTTATAATATTTTGTTTTTTTTGTCAAAATCATTCTTGTATTTTTCTTCAAGCAAGTAAGTTAAATAATTGATCATTTCATCAAATCTCAACGTCACTATTTATTTGTAAAGAATCAAATCATTGCATTAATGGATATAAAAATTCTTGTAATGATATTCTTTTTCATTCATTAAATCTTTTAGAAAAATTATCTCTATCTAAAATTTCTGTGACTGAAAATAATTTAGCTAATTCTCAAACATCATTAAAGTTTGTTTTGTCCATCCATTCACTATTAAAATGAATTTCTGTTTTATTAATATCAATAATTTTTGATATTTTATTTAACCAATTTTTTGCATTATTTCTTGTTTCTTCTCTTGATAACATAGGTCTTTCAGCAGTTTTATCAGAAGTATCTCATACTTGTGCTGTTGAATCTCAGATTATTAAAACTATTTGATGTCAAAGTTGTTGAAATTCTCTTAATTTTAATAATGGAACAGCATGTCATAAATGAATAATCTCTCAAGTTGGATCTATTCAAAATTTTATTCTTAATTTTTTTCAAGCTGATAAATCTTTAATAAAATCTTCTTTTACTGTTATATTTAATACTCATTTACTAATTAAATCTTCATTACTCATATTAATAAAGTTAAAATATATTTTATTGGCAGAAAGTGTGGAATTTGAACGCACGGGCCATATTTTAGATCAATAGTTTTCAAGACTATCTCATTAAACCACTCTGACAACCCTCCATAATTTTTACAAATAAAAAAACTTTAATGTTCAAGCTATTGGCTATACTTATTAAAGTTATTGTATTATATATATGTATTAATATAACAATTACTTATTTTTTTGCATAGAACAATAACTCATACTTTTATATGAGGCACTGCTACTATACGAATATGTAAATGTTATAAATTTTTTCATATTTATACTTCAAAAATTAAATTATATTTACATATTAAATATATTTATAAAAATTCAAATTTATTTTTATTTTTTTATAAAATTAATATATTTTTAATATTTTTTTTGATTTTTTTATTTTATTTAACATTAAAATAAAGATTTTATATTATAAATATTTATATGTAATGAAAAAACTAAATATATTTCTATTATTATTTATATCCTTTTTATGATTATTTTATTGAAATAATGTTTTAGCTGAAAATAATGAAAAAGTATTAAATTTTAAAATAACAAGTAATGAAAAATTATTATTTAAAACAAATTCTTATGAAGAATTAGATAGTAGATTTAAAGAAGTTTTTAGTATAAAATGTGAATGAGATAATGATTTTATTTGTAAAAAATGATGGGAATGAAAAATTAATGATTCATGATGTTGAATAGAAAGGAAATGAAATAGTTTATGAAGGCAAGATAATTTTAAATGTTCTTTAATTCCTAAAATTGAAAGACAAAAAACTTTTGTAACATTAAATTTTACAGCTTTACCATATTATAAGAATTATCAATATAATTTAGATATATCAAATAAATTTCCATATAAAAGAATTCAACAAAAAGAATTAAGTTGTGAGTCTTCAGCAACAGCTGATATTATATCTGCTATTAATTGATATAAAATAACAGAAGATGATATTATTTCAAGATTACCAAAATCAGACTTTTATAATAAAATAGCTGTTATGAGTTGATGAAAAAGAATATGGTGAGATCCAGATAAATGATTTGTATGATATATAGATAAATATAAATGAAAATGAGCTTTACAATATAAATATCAATGATATGGTGTTAATGAATTACCTATACAAAAAGTTTACTCAGAATATTGAATAAAAACAGAAATTATAAATGAATTTAATCAAATTGAAAAATGATTTAATTATAAAAAACATTTAACTTACTTATTAATTTCATTAAATGAATGAAAATTTATTCAACTATGGGGTGATATTTGTACTTATCCTGAATTTGAAGATTGACAATATAAAAAATTAACACAATCATTAGCAGATAAATGATATAATTGACTTAATAATTGTTTGTATCCTAAAAGTTCTCGAGTATTAACATGGTATGCTAAAGAAAAAGACTGAAGTTATTCGAAAATAGAATGATTAAATTGAGAACATGCCTTTTATCTATTATGATATAAATGATGAGTTGAAAATCCTACACATATAATAGTATGGGATACTAATACTTGAAAACATACTTATAAAACAGAAGAATGGTTAAGAAAATGGTGAAAAATGCAATATAGAAGTATAATTACACAATAATATATAATATTATGTTTTGATTTGAAAAATACAATTAAATACTATTTATTTTTCTCAAATTGAGAATGAGAAATAATATTAAAACAAAAAAATGAAAATATGACCTATACTGGTATATTGTATAACTATTGAGACTGAAATATTATTGGAAATTCAGTTTGCATAAATAGTAATTATTTATTAATACTCTTTTTATTGTTTTTTAGAATTATATTCTTTTTATTTTTTATACTATTATTTTTATAGTTATATAATCATATAATATGTATTATATATAACATATACATATATTTTGATAGTTTATTTTCTTTTCATTCATTATCAAATATTTTTTTTCAATAAATATTTTTTAAGTAAAAAAATATATCTTTATGATAATATAATCAAAATATATTGTTTAATTTTTTTACAAAAACTTCCATAATTGATATAGTCTCGTATATACTTTGCTCTTTTCATAAATATTGTTCTATAATATTAAATATCTTTTTTTCAGGAATTTTATGCCTTAATCTATTTAAAATAAAATCAGGCATATTTAATCAAATTAATTCATTTTCATCTTTTTCTCAAATAGTATTTATCAAATTATATAAATTAGGGTATTTTTTAAATTCATTAAAAGTATAATAAATATCATCTTCTAAAACATAATAAAGGTAATATGTTTTTGTAAAAAACTTTAATCATTCTTTTAATCAAAAAAAAGATAAAACCATTAAAGGTATTGTTTGATAATAAAGTAGATAAATAGGAATGCTTCAATTTATTATTCAATAAATTCAGTAAAAAACAAATCATAATCATAAAAAAGCTCAAATAATAATTAAAACTTTATGAAATATATTATAAAAATTCATTATAAAAAAGTTTTGTTCAATTTTTGCTTTAAAAGAAGCATTATTTATTCAAGATAATATATTTAAATATATTAAAAATATATTAGTAACTATAAATAATCATATACTAAATCAAAAAAGAAATAACATATTTATACTATCAGTATAATAGTATATTATTCATAAAAGTATAGAAGTTATTAATGATCAATATCTTAATTTAATAAATCATAAAGCTAAAATAATTAATCATAAAAATTCTAATATTAAATTTATATTCATATTTGTTTGTTTAAAAAACTATTGATGTTTTATTTTTCATATTAATAAATATGAAGAAAATGCTAAAAAAGAAAATAATAATGTGATTAAACATATTGAATAAACTATTAATCATCATCATTTAGTAAATATAATAGCTAATGGTATTCAAATTAATATTTTAATTATTCAAGATAATCAAGCATAAGATCATAAAACAGTTCATGAATAATCTTTATTTGTATTTATTACAAGTAACTTTTTAAATCATGTATCAAATATGCTTTCAAATATTCAATAACTAACAAAAGATAATATTCATAATAAGTATACAAGTCAGTTTAATTCTTGTTGTAAACTTATAACTAACATAAATATTATAGATAGAAATAATCAAAAATATCATAAATATATATTTTTAATTAAAAGATTTTTTCAATCACTTAATTTACCTAATATATATCAAAAAACTGAATCACTTAACATATATAAAGCATACATTCATGTTATTATATAATAAGGAATATCAAATTTCATTAATGATAACATATAAAATATTATTCAAATATTTGCCACAGAAACCATTCAAGTTAAAAACATTAATGATCAAAACATATTTCAAGCTTTAGGTATATCTTTAAATGACATTATAGATTTTTTGCTTTTTTCAATAACATCATTATCTTTAAAGTCAACTTTTGTATAAATTATATATGTAGAGATTATTCATGGTATTATTGTTAATAAAAACATTGTTTGTATTACTCAAATTGAATATCAAAAAAATAATAAAATTACTGTAGCTATAATTGTTCATACAAAAGCTCATAGTGAGTCCATAAATTTTTGAAATCAAAATCATAATCACATTTTATCTTCTGAAATACTATTTTTCATAATTACTTCTTTTGGTGCAGTTCTAATTCATTTTCATATTTTATTTAAAAATTCAATAAAAAATATCATATAAATATTTCATAATCAAATGAATGGCTTTAATAAATTACTTATTACATATCAAATAAGCATGTTTTTTTTATAATTACCTAATTTATCACTTATATATCAAAAATATACTTTAAATAAATTAGAAAAAAATTCAGAGATATTAAAAAATAGTGTTATAACAAATGCTGGTATTCATAACATAGTCATAAATAATGGTAATATAGGTTTTATCATTTCAGAGGAGAAATCAGTAAAAAAACTATTCATTCCAATCCAAAATATATTATTATTTTTTCTCATATTAATTTAATTATAAATAAAAATTGTTTGTTTCATTAATAGTATTATCTAAAAATTTAAATAAAAAATTATCATCATTTCATTTTAAATAATTAAAGAATGTTATTCAAATTGTTTTTGAAATATATTTATTTGTATTTTTTAATATATCAATTAACTCATCTTTATTTTTAGTAAAAAAATCATAAGTGCTATAATCAATTATTATTATATTATGATCATTTTTAATATATACTGTGTGTTATCTTTTTCTGAAATATGATTTCATCTCTCAGATTTTATATTAATAAATATATTTTTCATTATTATTTAGTTAAAGTCTAATATGAAAATATATTACAAAAAAAATAATAAAAATCAATAGAAATTAATATTTTTATTATTTAAAAATTAATTTAACTTTTAATAAAAATAATATATAATTATATTGAAACTAATTTATTGTATAATAATGAAAATATGAAAAAATATATTTTATGACTATTAATACTTATTTTAAATATAAGTTTAATTAATTTTACTTTTGCTGATAATACTGAAGATACTTGAAGTTGAAAAACTATAATAAATCCAATAACAGAAGAAGATATATTAAGTATATCAATACCTATATTAGAAAAATATAAAACATTTAAAAAATATAAAAATAAACAATCAGAAGTAGATCTTTTGAATATTTTTGATAAAATAAAAAAATGATTAGAAGCAACTTATTCTTGAAATATAATTTCTTGAACTATTAATGATATTATTATTAATAACAATAAAGTAACTATAAAGTATAAACCAAAAAATATTGATAAAGCTAATGAGATGATAGCTATATTTTCAAAGAATATTTATTTAAAGTATAAAACAGATGAAGAAATATTAAATTTGAAAAGAATGATATTATTTGTCAAATATACTTGAAATGAATTAGATTATAAAATATTATTTTGACATTTTGAATAATATAATAAAAAAAATAAAAGAATTAAAAATAATCTTTTATTTTTTTATTAAAAAGGCTCAAATTAAATGTATTAAAATTATAATTCAAATTGATTGTAAAAATGTTATTTGATTTATTCAAAATATTGGCATCAACCAATTCCATAAAATAAAAAATATAAAAGGTCATATTAATAGTATAAATAATATAACTAGTAAAATTGTTAATAAAATTATAAATGTTTGCATATTTTTAAAGTTAATTAAATAAAGTTGGAATTTTAATTTTTTCTGTTAATTTTAACCATTCATTTAATTACACTTCTGTTTTATTGATAATATCATCAAATATAACCTAAGAATAATCTAAATATAAATTTTGATATTCTGTCATTAATCTATCTATTATATGTATAAATCATACAATATTAATTCATCTTGATATTCAACAATGAGCTAATATAACTTTTGCTCTTGGGTATTCACTTATAACTTCTTCAATTTCGTGAATAAATTTAGGATAAGTCTTATTTCAATAAGAAGATATATTATTATGAAAAAGAAAAGGTAGATTATAGTTACTACAAAATTCTAATATTTTTTTTGTAAATATAGTATTCATTCTTGGTTTTTCTCAAGCTGTTTGAAATGAAATGTTAAATCATCATGTCTATAAAAAATTTCACCAATTCATGCAAAAACTTAAGGAAAATTATTAAAAATATATTCTATATGATTAATACTATTTCAATCCATAGGATTAAATCAACACATTAAAGGTATAATTCTTTGTTGATCTTCTTTTGACAATTTTTTATAATCTAAAGCTAATTGAATATCAGCACTTTGATTATAATAACAATATGTATCATCATCTAAATAATATTTTGGTGATAATTTTTCATATTCAGCACAAGATTTTTTACAGGAATTCAAAAAAAACAACAAATTTTTTATATTATTTTTATTCATATAATAAATTAATTTTTCAAGTCAATCTGTTTCACATATAAAATTTGTATAATGAATATGAGTATCAATCATATTATATTTAGTTTTTTTTATTATAGTTTTATTTTTCATAATCATAATTTATCAATTACCTTTTTTGTTTTTTTCTTTATTTAATTTAAGTAAAAAATTAAAAATCTTCATTATTTAAAAAAGTTTTTTCTTATTTAGTATAAATATCTAAAAATTTATCCTCATATTCTTTTGGTAATCATCTAAAAATATAAAAAATTGTTCTGAGTTTTTAATTTTATTATTAATTCAATCAAACATTACCATATTTAATAAATATGATTTATTTGACTTATATAAAATTGCAATACCATTGTTAATTCAACAGTTTTTCAAATATATTAATAAGTTTATTTTTTCATAATAAATCTAAAAATTGTTTTTGTTATTTGTATTAATATATAAAAACTAATATATTTAAACATAAAGTTATACTATCTATATTAATAGAGTAATTTTTTTTAATATGTTGTATATTTATAAGTATTAGTTTATGTATATAATCTTTATTTTTTAGATTTTCAAATCAAATTAATAAAAGATATAATTCTTTTAAGTTTTTAATATCTTTAATTTCTTCTTTTGTTATATAATCATCTAATTTTTACTTTCATATATTATTTTATATATTAATTTTATTAAAAAAACTTAATCAATAAAAATTCAAGATTTTTTGTTATAATATTATAAATTTAATTTTATAATATTTATTAATATAAATAGGATACTACTGATTGAAGTTATATAGTATTAAAATTAAATTAAAAAATTATGATTATTGATATTTAAATTTTGATAAAATATTCTGAACAAGTGTTAATTCTTTAAAATTTGATATAAAATTTAAAACAATAAACCAAACACCAAATTATAGTCCAACAATATCTTCCATAGAATATGCTGTAATTGAATAATTATTATAATTACTAAATAAAAAAGAAAGTATAAAAACTTTCTTTATATATAATAAGAATTATTCTTATATAAAATTAATTAAATAAAAATGAAGACAGATATTATAACTGAATGCCCTAATGCTTAAAGATGTAAACCATTAATTGATTCTAATGTATCATTAGGGATATATTGAAAATTTATTATCTTGAATACAATATTTAACTGATAATATTGTTATTAATGCAAATAGTAAAATAACACTTCAATTGATGCTACACAAACAACTATTTCATCATTATAAGTTAATCCTTCTGTTGAAGAATTAACTATTGCTATACAAACTTTAACACAAGTTTTATTAGATCAAAAAGAAAGAAATGAAATGATTATAAAATCTGTTGAAAAAGTGCAAACACAATTATGAAAAATTACAAAGAGATCAATTAACATGATTATTTAATAGACATAGGTATCAAAAAGATTTTAATACTTTATTAAATTGATTATTAAAAGAAAAAAGACATTTCTCTTGTGTTGTTATAGATATAGATAAATTTAAATTAATTAATGATAATTATAATCATTTAGTTTGAGATACTGTTTTAAGGTATTTAGCAATTTTTTTAGTAAAAGAATTTTGAGAAAATTGAATTTACAGATTTTGATGAGAAGAATTTTTGATTTTATTTCATTGAAGTAGTAATGAAATTATATAATAAATTGACTGCTTTATTAAAAAGTTAAATAAAACAAGAGTTTTATATAAAGAAACTATACATATACCACTAACTTTTTCTTGATGAGTTACTGAATGAAAAGTTTTTGATACTGAGGATACTATATATCAAAGATCTGATGAATTAATGTTAGATGCTAAAAAAGCATGAAGAAATAGAATATTTAAATAATTTTTTTGATAAAAAAGAAAAATATTATATTTTATATATAAATATATAATAATATTTTTTATGCTTAATAGGTATATTTATATATGAGATATTCATTGAAATAAAAACATTATTGATTTTATTAATAAAGAAAATGATTGAAAAACTTTCTTTATATTAATGTGAGATATTTTTGATAGATGAAATTATTCTTTTGAAATTTTTGAATGTATAAAAAAAATATATTTACAATGAAAACTTCAACTTGTTTTGTGAAATCATGATTTAATGTTTATATTATCAACTTTAACAAATTATTTAAAAAATAATTTTTTAGAACAATGGAAACATCCTTCTAATTGAATGAATAAAACATTAAAATCTTTTAGAAAAAATATTCAATATAAAGATTGAATTAATACAAGTTTTTCTAAAGTAAAAACTTATATGTTTGAAACTGCAAACTTTTTATTTAAAAATTTTAATACTTATTATATTGATGATTTAAATAATTTAAGTATTCATGGTTGAATACCTATAATGGAAGATTGAAATATTGTATGAGAATCTTTTTGATATAATAATTTTTCTATTTGATTAGATAGAATAATTTATTTAAATAATAAATTAAAAAATTTTGATGAAGAAACTTTAAGAAAATATTTATCTATTTATTCAACAGAATCAATTTTAAGAAATAATTCAGTTTTTTATAATAAAAGTTATTTATATAACCAATGAGATAAAGATTATTGTATGTTTATTGAAACTTGGTTTTTAAGTAGATTTTATGAAGATCTTGTAATAAAAAAATCATTAGAAAATTATTTAGATAATATTTGAATAAATAGATTATTTATATGACATGATAGTAAAGATTTAAAACCATTATCTCAATTAAATAACTTTGATAGAATTATAAGATTAGATCATTGCATTTGAATTACAATTTATAATAATAAAAATAACTTAATTAATACATTAATAATTTAATAATAAAAATAACTTATGAAAGTAAAATGAATAAAAATAAGAAAATATTTATAATGAATATAGTTTAATTTATATACAATGTTCTTTATGAGATTTATGATTATCATTTGAAGTTATAATTGAAAATTAATGAGTAGTTTTAAATTTTGAAGCTGAAAATTATTGAAATTATGACTTAATATGGTCTGATTTTAGAAATTGATTAACATCATTTAATTGAAATATAGAAGAAATGTTATCTTTTTTTAAAAAAATATATTCTATATAGCTAATATACCAATTATTGAGTTACAACCTCATGAAAAAAATAATCTTTGATACATTAATAAGTAAATGATATAAAGCATTTATACCTATTGATACGTTAGAATTAATATATTGATAAAAAAGAACTAAAAATAGCTATTACTCATTTGAAAAAAAAGTAAAAATACTATATACTATAATTTATAATTATAGTTACTTTTATGATAAATAGAAGAAAAGTCCTTTGTCTATTATTAATAGGAATATTAATTAGCAATTTATTTATATTTCATACTAATGCATGAAATATAACAAATGTAAATTTTAGTTGTCAAGTTTGAGAAACAAAATGTTTAAAAGCTGAAACTTTAATAAATACATTTATTTGAAAATATAATTGATGAAATTATAATAAAAAAAGTTTTTTCTATTATTTTCTAAAAAAATATATTTTTCTTTTAATATATCTAATTGATGGTCATTTTCTTCATAAAGTAATAATTTTTTCATTTCTATTATGTTTATTTTATATATATTCTTAAAAAAATAATTTTAATAACTTTTATAAAAAATTATCTTTTACAATATAATTCTTCAATAAGTATCATTTCTTAATATTCTTCTATATATTCATTTCTATTATTTTCTTGTTTATATAAATCATAAGAAGAAAATAAAACATCTTCTGAATTCATATACATAATAAATATTTCAATTATTAGCTTCTCTTCAAAAACAAACATCTCATTTACATAAAGGTTCTTGTTTGTAATGATTATTTTTCTAATATATCATTTTGTTCCTGTTTTCAGCATCTTCATAAGAATATGGTCAAGATAGTATATCTTTAATTAAAATATATTTAGTACTCATAGTTTTATATTAAAATAATAAATTACAAGCAAAATAATACAAATAAAAAAAAGAAAATATTAAATAATATTATATTATTTAAATTTTTAAAAAAGCATTTGATTTTTTTGTTAAAACATATTATTTATAAAAACATATTTTATTATTTAATCTAAATTTTCTATGAAAAAATGATTTTTTTTATTAATTTTAATGTCTTTTATTTTAAGTTCTTGTTCATTTCAAGATTTGAAATTTTGAGAAAAAGAAGAAATAAAAGTTAACAATGAAGTTTCAAATGATAACAAGTAATACTTGAAATTTTATCAAATAGTTGAGTAATAACTTCATGAACATGAAAAGTTTCAAACACTTTATTATGAACAACTTAATAGTGGAAGTAGTTTATTAACTGCTTTTAAATAGTGAAAATATAGATAAATTATAAAAAAAGATTTAATAGAATTATTTAAATTATTTGTTGAAAGATATTATGATAAATCACTGCCTAAAAAAGCAAAATTTAGTAATGATATTATACTTGAAGTGCCTGAAATAAAAGATATATCTTGAATAACAAATATAAATGAAAATGTTAATCTAAAAAACATTGAAAAAATAAAATTAAGTATAAATTGAATATATAATTTAGAAAAAGATAATCTTATATGAAATAATGTAAAAGTATTATTTTTAACTTGATCAGATAATTTTGTTGATAATATAGATTTTCGTTTTATAGCATATTCAATTCAAGTGGTGTTATTAATTATAGAGTTGATAATATAAATTATGATAATTTAAAATCATTATGATTAATATCTCAACAAGATATTAAGGACTTACAAATACAATTTGTAGCAACTAAAAAAGAAAACTTTTGAAAAGATTTTACATTAACATAATCTAATTTTGACTGAGTATTTCAAAAAATAAAATCTTGAAACTCTAATACACAACTTTTAATTGAAGATTTATTTAAAAATATTAGTTTTTGAAAGTCTTAGTTGAACTTGAAGTAATAATGATATTAAGTTAAATACTAATTCTAATTCGTGAAAAATAAATAATACAAAAATTATAGGATATAATGTTATATAAAAAAAGAACCATATACAATATATGAAGCTAATTGATTAGTAAATATTCCAATGTCAAATATAAAAGCTAATATTGAAAAATCTCAAAAATGTTTAAATCAATCTAATAATACTTGAAGTTTATCAAATACATGAAATAATACTAATAATTGTATGAATAAAAATTTGATATTGTTTATAGTTCTTTATTTAATAATACTTTTTGAATTTCATATAGTGGTTCATTAACTCCATTAAAAGAAATAATTAATATAAAAATATTTGATTATTTTAAATATATTTAATATATATTATAATAATTATTAATTAATATTAATTAAATATGAAGAAATATCTTTTATGATTAATTTTTCTATTTTCATTCATTTTACTTAATATAAGTACTTATGCTGATATAACACCTGTTCGTATTAATCCAAGTACATTTATATTAGATGCACAAAATGATTTATGAAAAATACAAGTTCAATGAACTTATTATGTTCCAACTCCTTGATATGAATATGATAATGTTGAATGAGTAAAATCACAAATGTTATCATGACTTGATTATGATAATGAATTTTATAGAACAAGACATATTACAACAGAAGTTGTTAATTGAACTGATGCTTATAAATATATTGACTGGGAAAAACCTATTGTTATAAAAAGTTTATCAGTATTGAAAAGTAAATTAAAATGATTTTTATTTGCTTATAGAAAACCAACTTGAATATTTTGGATGGATGGTGCTGATTTTACAGAAGCTTTTTTTTCTTGATATTGATCATCAAGTAATCAAACAGTTATAATCTATCCTATAAAAGAAAAGGCATGAAAAAATAAATGAAAACTTTTGTGATTTATAGAGTATCCTTGTTGAAATCTTGTTTGTAGAGATTCTACTTGTTCAGATTTAATACCAAAACCAGTTTGTTGAGACTGAATACTTAATATAGCACAATGAGAACAATGTGATCCAAAAGATCCTAATACTAAAAAATGATGTACAGATACTTGTCAATGGAAAGAATTGTCTTGTGAAGTAAAAGTTTCTTCAATAAATTATGATCAAACAAAAGAAATAACTTGAATTAGTATAAAAAAAGATACAGATTTAGATATAAAAGCAGTTGTTATAAATAATAAAGTTTATAAATGAGATAATGTATTAAATGATATTAAAAATATTTGAAAATTACCACCATGAAGTTATGAAGTTAAAGCAATTTGATTAAATACTTACAGCAATAATTATGTAACTTGTAATCCTTGAACATTAAATGTAAATAATAAAGAATGGTGTTGAGATTGAATAAAAAATTTAGAAGAACAATGTGATTATAATGATAAAAATAGTTGATTATGAAAACGTTGTACTAAAAGTTGTAAACTAAAAGATATTTGTTGAGATGGTTTAAAAACTTGAAATGAACAATGTGATTATGCTATTCCTTGAATGGAAAATCTTTGTTCTAAAAGTTGTAAATTAAATGATGTTACTTGTAAAGCAGTTATTACACCAACAACATTTTCTCAATGAAGTTCTTTACAAAAAGATTATTTTAAAATAGAAACTGTTTGACAATTATTAGATAATGGTTATTTTAATGATTTATCTATGTCATTAAATAGTATTTATAATAAACAATTAGATATTTGTTGAACTCAAGAAATATCATTTTTAGTAAAAAATCCATATAAAGATGATGGAACTATAAAAAAATGTAGTGTGAAAATTAAAGTTACACAAAAAGAATTTTGTTGAGACTGAATAGTTCAAAAGACAGAAGAATGTGATCCTAAAAATTGAACTAATTGAATAGCTTGTGAATCAACTTGTAAATTAAAGAAACCTTCTTGTAATATTACAGATTTATTAAGTAGTTATCAATTATGAGATAATATAGTTTTTGGTATAAATAATAGTAGTTATTGAAAAGTAGTTTCTATAACTTCTTGAACTACTAAATGAAGCATAATTTCTTGAAGTAATTTATGAAATATATAGAGACTCTTAGATATTTCACAATTAAGCTTTACATAAACCGGAACTTAAACAGGAAAAACAGACCCGTCAAAGCAAGTACCACATGGATTATCAGTATTGCCTTCGGGTACTTCTTCCCGCTTAAAGTTGTAGCAAACATTCCGCCTCCGAAAAAAAATGCAAGAAGAAGAAAAATTATACTTAAGTAAGGAGTGTCTCCCTGAAGAAATGAAGTATAAATTATAAGAAGTGATATTCCGAACAAACCTCCGACACCGTGAATAACTCCCGTAAGCATGCGTGGAGTCTTACCTTTAATTACCTTTGAAAAAAGATAAATTCCAAGAATTGCAATTATCAGATAATAAATAATTATGAAAGTCAGCACAACTTATATTAATTTGATTTGATTTGGTCAGGCAACATATACAACTTTTAGAATTAATAACATTGAGAAATTTATTCTTCGCATATATTTAATTTTTTGGTGTATATACATT
>OGCL01000330.1_pt1 | contig 53145 bp, 52 predicted proteins | sample 1570041 | NCBI WGS metagenome assembly OGCL01 (sample SAMN06266162, study PRJEB24511) | hot springs metagenome | isolation source: Hot spring water | place: South Africa: Limpopo | collected 2015-06-22
GAGCAGGACGGCGCGCTGTGGCTCAAGTCCACCGACTACGGCGACGACAAGGACCGCGTGATGCGCAAGCAGGATGGCACCTACACCTACTTCGTGCCTGATGTGGCGTACCACATCGCCAAGTGGGAGCGCGGCTTCACCAAGGTCGTCAACATCCAGGGCACGGACCACCACGGCACCATCGCCCGCGTGCGCGCCGGGCTGCAGGCGGCCGACGTCGGCATTCCGCAGGGCTACCCCGACTATGTGCTGCACACCATGGTGCGCGTGGTCAAGGGCGGCGAAGAGGTCAAGATCAGCAAACGCGCGGGCAGCTACGTCACGCTGCGTGACCTGATCGAGTGGACCAGCAAGGATGCGGTGCGCTTCTTCCTGCTCAGCCGCAAGCCCGACACCGAGTACACCTTCGACGTGGACCTGGCCGTGGCCCAGAACAACGACAACCCGGTGTACTACGTGCAGTACGCCCACGCGCGCATCCAGTCGGTGCTGCGGGCGTGGCAAGAGGCGGGTGGGGGTGATGTGGCTGCGCTTAAGGACGTGGACCTGTCGGCGCTGGAAGGCCCGCAGGCCCAGGCGCTGATGCTGCAGCTGGCCAAATACCCCGAGATGCTGACCGCTGCCGCCGACGGCGAGGCCCCCCACGACGTGACCTTCTACCTGCGTGACCTGGCTGCCAGCTACCACAGCTATTACGATGCCGAGCGCATCCTGGTGGACGATGAAGTGGTGAAGAAAGCGCGCCTGGCGCTGGTCGCTGCCACCGCCCAGGTATTGCACAATGGCCTGGCCGTGCTGGGCGTGTCAGCTCCAGCCAGAATGTAAGCAGTTACTACCAATATGAAAAAGCAACAGACGGGCGGGACCATTGTCGGCTTTATCGTCGGCGTCATCGTGGGCCTGGGCGCTGCGCTGGCGGTGGCCGTGTATGTGACCAAGGTGCCGGTGCCTTTTCTGAACAAGGGCGGCGGGCGCACGGCCGACATGGATGCCGCCGAGTCGCAGAAGAACAAGAACTGGGACCCGAACTCGCCGTTGTATGGCAAGAACCCGGCCCGGCCTGCCACACCCGCCGTGGCGGCTGCGGCGTCTGCGCCCGCTTCGGCCACCACGCCCGCATCGCCCGCACCCGAGGTGCGGGCTGCGGCATCTGCCCCCAAGCCCGGCGCCAGCAAGCCCGAGGCCGCCAAGGCCGAATCCAAGCCAGGTGCCGACCCGCTGGGTGACCTGGCCGTGGCCAAGGCCGCCGCCAAGGGCAATGTGGACCCGTTCGACTACTTTGTGCAGGCCGGGGCCTTCCGTACCCAGGCCGATGCCGACGCCCAGCGCGCCAAGCTGGCCATGATGGGCTGGGAAGCCCGCGTGAGCGAGCGTGAACAAAATGGCCGGGCGGTGTTCCGCGTGCGGGTGGGCCCGTTCACCAAGCGCGACGATGCCGAGCAGCTCAAGGAGAAGCTCGATGGCGCCGGGCTGGAATCGGCGCTGGTGCGCGTGCAGCGCTGATGCGTCAGACTTCGGGCGCTGAACTTTTTGCGGGGGCATGGCTCCCATCCCCCAGACCTGAACTAGGAGAGTCTTTGCCATGAAACGCCGTGAGTTTTCTTTGTCCGCTGCCTCGGCAGTCGCCGCTTCCGCCCTGACGCTGCCCGTCGCCACCCCTGCGCTGGCCCAGGCCCGCCAGTTCAAGGAGGGCAAGGACTACAAGCGGCTGGACAAGCCCGTGACGCCCGATGCACCGGCCGGCAAGGTCGATGTGATCGAGTTCTTCTGGTACAGCTGCCCCCACTGCAATGTGTTCGAACCCACGCTTGACGCCTGGGTCAAGGCCGCGCCCAAGGATCTTTTCATCCGCCGCGTGCCCGTAGCCTTCAATGCCAGCTTCGTGCCCCAGCAAAAGCTGTTCTACACCCTGGAAGGCATGGGCAAGCTCGAAGCCCTGCACGCCAAGGTGTTCCGCGCGATCCATGTGGAAAAGGTCAAGCTCGCCAAGGATGACGAGATTTTGGCCTGGGTGGCCCAGCAGGGTGTGGATGCCGCCAAGTTCAAGGAAGTCTACGCATCGTTCACCGTGTCCAACCAGGTCCGCCGCGCCTCGCAGCTGCAGGACGCTTATGGCGTGGAAGGCGTGCCCTCCATGGGCGTGGCGGGCAAGTTCTACACGGATGGCACCATGGCCGGCAACATGCAGAACGTGCTGCAGGTGGTGGAAGCGCTGGTCAAGCAAAAGTAAGCCCCGGGCCGCCCTGGGCGCAGGTTGCAACGCGCCAAAGGCCCTGGATGCCCGCGAAGAAAGCCCGCTGATGCGGGCTTTCTTCATGGAGGGCGCGTGGGGATGGCTACAATGAACTGCAAGATTCGTGCCCTATGAACCACCGCCTCCTTCCGACCCTCCTGCTCGCGGCCCTGGCCTGCCTTCATGGCGTGGCCCACGCTGAAAAAGCCGACCGCGCCAAGCCCATGAACATCGAGGCCGACGCGTTGCGCCACGATGAACTCAAGCAGACCAGCGTGTTCTCGGGGCGCGTGGTCATGACCAAGGGCACCATCGTTCTGCGCGGCGCGCGGCTGGATGTGCGCCAGGATGCCGATGGCTACCAGTTTGGCGTGGTCACGGCCGAAGCCGGCAAACGCGCCTTCTTCCGCCAGAAGCGCGACACCCTGCCCGGCGCCCCCGACGAGTACATCGAAGGCGAAAGCGAAGTCATCGAGTACGACGGCAAGGCCGACAACGTGCGTTTCATCACCCGCGCCGAGCTGCGCCGCTACCGGGGTGCCGCACTCAGCGATGAGATCACCGGTGCCGTGATCGTCTACAACAACCTCACCGACGTGTTCACCGTGGACGGCCAGCGTGCCCCCGCCGCCAATGCGGCAGGCGATGCCCCGGCCCCCGGCAACCGCGTGCGCGCGGTGCTGGCGCCCAAGGACCCGCCCGCAGGCGCTGCGGTGCCCGCGCCCGCCGCACCCGGCGCGGCACCTGTGCTGCGCCCCAGCAACAGCCTTGGTGGCGGCTCCAAGTGAGCGCGGTGTCCGTTCATCCCGGCCCTGACACCCAGGCCGGCAGCCGCCTGGAGGTGCTGCACCTGGCCAAGTCGTATGGCAGCCGCAAGGTTGTCAAGGACGTGTCGCTGGTCGTGCAAAAAGGCGAGGTCGTGGGTCTGCTCGGCCCCAACGGCGCGGGCAAGACCACCTCGTTCTACATGATCGTGGGCCTGGTGCGCAGCGATGCGGGCGATATCCGCATCGACGGCCATTCGGTGGCCCACATGCCCATCCACCGCCGCTCGCGGCTGGGGCTGTCGTACCTGCCGCAGGAAGCCTCGATTTTCCGCAAGCTCACGGTCGAAGAAAACGTGCGCGCCGTGCTGGAGCTGCAGCGTGGCGACGACGGCCAGCCGCTGTCTCGCGAGGCCATCGAGGAGCGCCTGACGGCCTTGCTGGAAGAGCTGCGCGTGCAGCACCTGCGCGCCTCGCCCGCGATGGCCCTGTCCGGTGGCGAGCGCCGCCGGGTGGAGATCGCCCGCGCCCTGGCCACACAGCCGCGCTTCATCCTGCTGGATGAGCCCTTTGCAGGCATCGACCCCATCGCCGTGATCGAGATCCAGCGCATCATCGGTTTCCTCAAGGCGCGCGGCATTGGTGTGCTCATCACCGACCACAACGTGCGCGAAACCCTGGGCATCTGCGACCACGCCTTCATCATCAGCGACGGCCGGGTGCTGGCGCAGGGCACGCCGTCCGAGATCGTGGACAACGCCGAAGTGCGCCGGGTGTATCTGGGCGAACATTTCCGCATGTGATGAAGCCTGGCCTGTCGCTGCGCGTCTCGCAGCACCTTGCACTGACCCCCCAGCTCCAGCAGTCCATCCGGCTGCTGCAGCTGTCCACGCTCGAACTCTCGCAGGAAGTCGAGCAGATGCTCGATGAGAACCCGTTCCTCGAACGCACAGCCGAAGAGGCGCCGCGCGAGGAGTTTGGCCTGGAAGCCGCCGACACCCCCGCGCAAGCCGACGAATATAGCGCTGATGATGCTATATTTTCAGGAGCTACAAGTGCAAGCGCAGCAGGCGGAGAAGGCCAAAATGATGCCGAAACGCCAGGCCCTGGCGCCGACGAACCCGACTGGAGCGGCGACGGCACGGTCGAGATGGCGCCCAACGACGCCGAATGGGGCGGCGACGCCCCGGCCCGCACCCGCAACGATGCGGAGGGCGACGACGCCGATGCCACCGAACTGGCCCGCTCGCATGAATCGCTCACCGCTTTTTTGCACCGCCAGGCCCTGTCGCTGCGCCTGTCCGAGGTGGACTGTGCTGCGCTGCGCTTCCTGATCGAATCGCTGAACGACGATGGCTACCTCGAAGAGCCGCTCGAAGAACTCGCCGTCGCCCTGGCCGGGCCGGATGACCTGGAGCAGATCGAAGAGCTGGTGCACCGCTTTACCGTGGCGCTGCGCCTGCTGCAAAGCCTGGAGCCCACGGGCGTGGGCGCGCGCAACCTGGCCGAATGCCTCACGCTGCAGCTCAAGGCGCTGGACGCCGACGAAGAGGCCGACCCCGACACCGTCAAGACGGCACTCACCATCTGCCAGCAACCGCTGGAGATGCTGGCCCGCCGCGACATCCGCCGCCTGACGCAGCTCTGTGGCGACGGCGAAGAGCGCACCCGCGCTGCCATGGCGCTGATCGCCCGTCTGGAGCCGCGCCCCGGCCGCAAGTTCGTCGATGTGGAGCGCAACATCATCGTGCCCGACGTGATCGTGCGCAAAGCCGGGCGTGCCAACGGGCGGGACGGCCAGCACAACTTCATCGTGCAGCTCAACCCCGACGTGATGCCCCGCCTGCGTGTGCACGACATCTACGCTGGCGCGCTGCGCGGCCACAAGGGCGGCGAAGGCCACCAGGGCATGCAGCAGCGGCTGCAGGAGGCGCGCTGGTTCATCAAGAACATCCAGCAGCGCTTTGACACCATCCTGCGCGTCTCGCGCGCTATCGTCGAGCGGCAGAAGAACTTCTTCACCCACGGCGAACTCGCCATGCGCCCCCTGGTGCTGCGCGACATTGCCGACGAACTGGGCCTGCACGAATCCACCATCAGCCGCGTGACCACGGCCAAATACATGGCTACGCCCATCGGCACCTACGAGCTGAAGTACTTCTTTGGCTCCGGCCTGGGCACGGAAACCGGCGGCAATGCGTCCAGCACCGCTGTGCGCGCACTGATCAAGCAGTTCGTGTCGGCAGAGAACCCCACCAAGCCGCTGTCGGACAGCCAGATCGCCGAGATGCTCAAGGAGCAGGGCATTGAATGCGCACGCCGTACCGTGGCCAAATACCGCGAAGCGCTCAAGATTGCGCCCGCCAATTTGCGCAAGGCGCTGTAGCGCTCAACGCGTTGAAGGGCGCGAGGGCTGTTTGAACGCCCGCCGCCAGGTTACTTGCGTGCCATGAACACCGCGTCATACGCCTGGGGTGTGAACCCGGCGATCTTCTGGCCGTTGGTCAGCAAGACCGGCACGCCCCTGGCGCCCAGCTGCTTGAATGCTGCCTTGCCAGAAGGCGTGTCGATGTCCAGCTCCCGATACGCGATGCCTTTGCCAGCCAGATAGGATTTGGCCGCCTTGCAGTAGCCGCACCAGGTCGCCATGTAGAGCACCACATCGCCCCTGGGGGCTGCAGCTGGCGGTGCGTCGGGGGCGGCTGCTGCCTGGGGCGCGGGCGATGCGCCTGGCACCACGCTCACCGGCAGGTTCTCCAGCTTCATCGTCTTTTCCACGGCACCTGTCACCGGGGACTTGTCGCTGTACACGACCCGGCCGTCCGCGCCCACTGATTTGTACAGCGTCTGGGCGCCTGCGCCCCAGGGCATGGCGGCCAGCGCCAGCACGGTCAGCAGGGTCCGATAAAAAGGGCGCATAGGGGGCTCCGGTAAAATCCGCTGCCCGAGAGCATACGGGACAAGGGGCATAGGGCCTTGGTGCGGTCAGCCGTCCCGCCACCGGTGGCCCTGCAAGCACCCTGCGGCACACGCCGCGCACCACTCCCCGCGCGGGCTCGCGCTCTTCGCTTCCTTTTCTCCTACCCCTCTGTCCGCCACCATGGCCCGCATCGTCTTTGACCTCCCCGCGCACTTCGGCTTTGCCACCGAGCTGCAGATCTACATCAGCCACGTGAACCAGGGCGGGCACCTGGACAACGCGCAGCTGCTCACCCTGGTGTCAGAAGCGCGCGTGCGTTTCTTCCAGTCGCTGGGCTACCCCGAGGCCGACGTGGGCGGCTTGTCCATCGTGGTGGGCGACATCGTGGCGCAGTACAAGTCAGAAGGTTTCCATGGCGAGACCATGCGGGTGGAGATGGCGCCTGCAGACTTCAACCGCTACGGCTTCGATCTGGTGTTCTGCATGACGGAGAAAGCCTCCGGCCGCGAAGTGGCGCGCGGCAAGATCGGCATCGTCTTCATTGGCAAGGCCGATCGCAAAGTGGCGCTGATCCCCGACTCCGTCCGCCAGCTGCTGCTGGCCCGTGCGGGGGCGCCCGGTTCCCCCGCCGTGCCCGAGCGCGTATCCTCCCCATCGACATGAACCAACTCCAACTTTTCCTCCCTTGCGCTGCGGGCGTCGAGGGCTTTCTGGCCGACGAGGTGCATGGCATCACCGGCCTCACGGGGCAAGACCTGCTGGTGGGCCGGGGCGGCGTGCTGCTGCGCGCCTCGTGGCGTCAGGCCATGCAGCTCAACCTGCACAGCCGTCTGGCCCAGCGCGTGCTGGTGCAACTGGCGCACCGCCCGTATCGATCTGAAAACGACCTCTACAACATGGCCAGCGAGGTGGCCTGGGAGATCTGGTTCACCACGCGCCAGACCTTCAAGGTCGAGGTGACAGCCCAGCACAGCCCGCTGCAGAGCCTGAACTTTGCGGGCCTCAAGGTGAAAGACGCCGTGGCCGACCGCTTCCGCCATAAGAGCGGCGTGCGCCCCGATGTGAACACCCAGTGGCCCGATGTGCGCATCCACCTGCACCTGACCACCGACGAAGCCACGCTCTACATCGACACCAGCGGCGAGCCGCTGTTCAAGCGCGGCTGGCGCGAGGACAAGGGCGATGCGCCCCTGAAGGAAACCCTGGCCGCCGCCATGATCGCCGCCAGCGGCTGGGACCCCCACGGCGACAACCCCCAGCCCCTGTACGACCCCTGCTGCGGCAGCGGCACCATCGTGGTCGAGGCCGCGCAGATCGCGTGCCGCATCCCCGCAGGCATGTTGCGGCGCTTTGCGTTCGAGAAACTGCTGCCGTTCCAGGCGCATGTCTGGACTGCTATCAAAACCGAAGCTGAAAGCGCAATACAGACCAGCGCAGTGCCCATTTTTGGCAGTGATGTGGCCTTCCGCATGGTCGATTTTGCGCAGCGCAACGCCGAGCGCGCAGGCGTTGCCCAGGCCGTGCAGCTGCGCGGCGGCGACGCCCTGCAGCGCATGCCACCCTGCGAGCAACCCGGTGTGATGCTGCTGAACCCGCCCTACGGCGAGCGCATTGCCGCCGCAGGCAGCGCAGGCCGCAACGCCAGCGAGCGCGCCGCCGACCGCGCCCAGGGCCTGGCCGTGGGTCGCGAAGAAGCGCAGACCGAAGACGGTGGCGAATTCTTCAGCCAGCTGGCCACGCACTGGAAGAAGAACTACAGCGGCTGGACCGCGTGGATGCTCACGCCCGACCTCAAGCTCCCCGGCAAGATGCGCCTGAAGGAATCGCGCCGCGTGCCCATGTGGAACGGCCCCATCGAATGCCGCATGTTCCGCTTCGACATGATCAAGGGCGCCGTGCGCGACCGGGCCGCCAAGCCTGCCCCCGACGGCGGCCCACGCCATGAAGGTTGAACTGCGCCTGCCCGCCGAGGCGCCAGCAGACGAGCCCGCTCGCCCCGTGGTGGTGGACACCAATGTGGCGCTCGATCTGCTGATCTTCAGCGACCCGCGCACCGCCCCCCTGCGCACGCTGCTGGCCCAGGGGCGCCTGGCCTGGATCGCCACGCAGGTCATGCGCGACGAATTGGAGCGCGTGCTGGCCTACCCGCACATCGTTGAGCGCATGAACTACTACCGCGTGGATGCCGCGCAAGTGCTGGCCGCGTTTGATGCGCAGGCACGTCTGGTGGAGATCGCGCCCAAGGTGGCCTACGTGTGCAAGGACGCGGACGATCAGAAGTTCATCGACCTGGCGGCGACGCACCGGGCGATCTTGCTGAGCAAGGACAAGGCAGTGATCTGCATGCGCAAGCGGTTGGCGAACCTGGGGGCGGATGTGGCGACAGAGGTGGCGTTGGCGCTTGTGAACGAAGCGGCTGCTTCTGTCTTGGCTTGAATTGCGCATAGCTAACTTGTCACCCTGTGCGCGTCCGCGTTTGCAGTAGCGATTCTGAACGGTACTTGAGGGTCCGATATGCACAAGTTGTCTTATGCGGTCGCGGATGGCTGGGCGCCGCATTCACATGCTGCGGTTTACAGCGTTGTGCCTTTGGAACACGGTGAGCGGGTTCTGGCAGGTATTCCAAACGGGGAGTCCGCAGCATTTGTGGGCTTGGTCAGTAACCTTGAGCCTCCGTACTTTCTGCTGTACGTACTGCATACGCCACGGGGCGAGGGGGAACCTGGCCGTTATCAAAGCCCTGCGGTGTCTCAGGAGGAGTTTCTCGGATTCGTGCGCCGGTTCAGCTCGTACTTGTCATCTGATGCGAGATTCGATATTTGGGCCCATTCCGCTGCAAGTCGGGGTACGGTGGTCTGGGATAGGCACAACCAACTTTTTGCCTACGGTCCTCTTGCAAAGTACTGTTCAGCGTTAGATGAACTTGGGTTTGTTCATGGCGATGCAACCATCTCGTTTCCGCATCAGCACCACTACAGAAAGGAGTTTGATGATGACGCCAAAGAGCTTCTGGAAAACTGGCCTTGGACATACTCGCCGCTGAGGCCTGAGGATGAGCAATGAGTCCCGGAGCTCGGGTTAGCGCAGCGTAACCCGATGGTTTTTTTCGGGCACGGCCTGTCGGGTTACGCCTGCGGCTAATCCGACCTACGGGCTACTGGCTGATCGGGTCTCCGGCCAGCAAGTCATACGCAGCCCGCACCCGCTGCAGGTCCCGCCCCAATTTGCGATTGGTGGGCAGATGTCGCATCCACCCCATCCGCCGCACGCTGGTCGCCAGCACCGCCCGCATCTCCACGCTCCCCTGCGCTACCCACGCAGCCCAGCGCTCGCGCCCTTCTGCCAGCGTGCCGCTGGTGCGCAGGTAGATCGCGGTGGAGTGGGCATAACACAGCGCATCGCGCACATGGCACACCGCCAGGGGCAGCACGGCGGCGGGGTCGTCCTCAAAGTCGATGCAGGCCACTTCGCCATCGGGGCAGCGCACCAGGTTGCGCGCAAAGGCCTGGCTCAGACAGGTGCCCTGGTGGTGCACCTGGGTGAGCGTGTCTAGGCCCTGCTGCCACAGCGCCAGCACGGTGGCGGTGTCGCCCGCCTGCACGGCGTGGTCGATCTCGTTGCCCAGCGAATGGGTTTCCTCACCCACGTTGCCCAGGTGGCGCATGGCAAAACCATTCGGCAACGCGGCCAGCACCGCGGGCACGCGGATGCCGCGCGCGGCCAGGTCACGCAGGCGCTGCACTTCGGTGGCAATGGCCGCAGGGCCGCCGGGGTTGGGCACGGGGCGCAACGCATCCAGCCGCAGCAGGGCGGCCAGCACGGCCATGGCGCGGTAGCGGCCCGTGCCGTGGGGAGCGCCGGCGCGCTTGATCCAGATCTGTTCGTTGCCCAGCACATGGGCCATCACGTTGTGGGGTTGGATTGCCAGTTGCTGCTGCAAAAAGGCGGCGTAGTCCGGGGTGGTGGTGTGGGTGGGGGCGGATGCGTCCATCGGCAGATTCATACAGCAGCGTCCCCCGCCACCGCCGCTGCGGTGCCTACGGCGGCGGCGTGCACCAGCTCGACATGGTGGGGGATGGAGGGTTCCAGCGCAGGCTCGCTGGCCTGAAAACTGTGGGCATTGGCCAGCGGCCAGTACAGGCGAAACACGTTGTGCTGCGCATCGAGTGGGCCCAGCAGCGCGCCGGGCAACATGCGGGTGATGAGGTTGGACAGCAGGCGCACCTCGGTGTCGGTGATGCGGCGCACGATGTGGTGGGCCGTGATGTCCTTGGGGTGGTGCAGCCCGGCGGCCTGCACCAGCTCCTGCAGCGCGTGCAGGGTGCTGCGGTGGAACTGCGCCACGCGCGTGGCCTTGTCGGGCACCACCAGGGCCTGCTGGCGCAGCGGGTCTTGTGTGGTCACGCCGGTGGGGCAGTGGCCGGTGTGGCAGCTCTGCGCCTGGATGCAGCCCAGCGCCATCATGAAGCCGCGCCCCGCGTTGCACCAGTCGGCACCCAGCGCCATCATGCGCGCGATGTCGAAGGCGCTGATGACCTTGCCCGCGCAGCCAATGCGCACGCGGTCGCGCAGGTTCACGCCCACCAGGGTGTTGTGTACCAAGAGTAGGCCCTCTTGCAGCGGCGCGCCCACATGGTCGCTGAACTCCACCGGCGCCGCGCCCGTGCCGCCTTCAGCGCCATCGACCACGATGAAATCCGGCGTGATGCCCGTGACCAGCATGGCCTTGACGATGGCAAACCACTCCCACGGGTGGCCCAGGCAGAACTTGAAGCCCGTGGGCTTGCCGCCCGAAAGCGTGCGCAGCTTGGCGATGAAATGCATCATCTCGACCGGCGTGCGGAAGGCGCTGTGGCTGGCGGGCGAGATGCAGGCCTCGCCCTCTTTCACGCCGCGTGCGGCCGCAATCTCGGCCGTCACCTTGGCGCCGGGCAGCACGCCGCCGTGGCCGGGCTTGGCGCCCTGGCTGAGCTTCAGCTCGATCATCTTGACCTGCGGGTCGGTGGCGTTGGCCGCAAAACGCTCCTCGCTGAACGAGCCATCGGGGTTGCGGCAGCCAAAGTAGCCCGAGCCGATCTCCCAGATCAAGTCGCCGCCGTGCACGCGGTGGTGCTGGCTGATGCTGCCCTCGCCCGTGTCGTGCGCAAAGCCGCCTTTTTGGGCCCCCTGGTTGAGCGCCAGGATGGCGTTGGCCGACAGTGCGCCAAAGCTCATGGCCGAGATGTTGAACACGCTCGCGTGGTAGGGCTGGGTGCAAGGCGCCACGGACTGCGACGGCGCATCAGGGTTGCCGCCGATCCACACGCGAAAGTCGTGCGATGGCAGCTGCGTGGGCGCGAGCGAGTGGTTCACCCATTCATAGCCATGCGCGCCCACGTCCAGGTGCGTGCCGAAGGGGCGGTTGTCCGGGTCGCCCTTGGCGCGCTGGTAGACCAGCGAGCGCTGCGCGCGCGAGAACGGCGCGGCCTCGCTGTCGCTCTCGATGAAATACTGGCGCACCTCGGGCCGCACATATTCGAGCATGAAGCGGATGTGGCCGATGACCGGGTAGTTGCGCAGGATGGCGTGGCGCGTCTGCTGCAGGTCGTACACGCCCAGGGCCACCAGCGCCGCAAACACCAGCGCCACGGGCAGGCCCACGCCAAAGGCCACCAGTGCAAACAGCGACAGCAGCAGCCCGAACACGCACAGCGCAAAGGCCGTGTAGCGCACCGGGTAGAGGGAGTTGAGCTGGTGGATCATGGGGCGTCCTGGTTGGGGGCGGTGGCGCGAGCGGAGGGCGCAGGGGCTACACTGGCCGCCTTTTTGTGGGGTTGCCGGATGGCGAACGGCGCTTTTTTCTGCCCCGCCACCACCCCTGGCCGCCGTGGCCCGCGCCACGGCACAAGGCCTGCGCATCATAAAAGTAAAACATTGTTTTGCCGCCCCCGCTTTCTCCCTTGACGACCGGAGCCCTCCCATGACCGAACCCACATCGCCCACCCCCGCCACCGACGATCTCGACCCCACCACCGCCCCGGCCGCTGCGCTGGGCCCGGATGAGCTGGAGGAGATGGACAACATCCTCGACGACCTGCGCGCGCGCGGCGAGGAAATCCCGCAGTGGGAGTTCTGCGACGGTTTCATGACCGCGCTGATCTGCAGCCGCCGCCCCATCGGCCCGGCTGAATACCTGCCCATGCTGCTGGGCGACGGTGCTGAGCTGGATGTGGCCGAAGGCGACCCCCTGCCCGTACTATCCGCGTTTGCCGATGCCGCCCAGCAAGCCCGCTTCATGGACCTGTGGATGCGCCGCTGGAACGAGATCGTGGCCCAGCTCGACACCGACGTGAAGACGCTGGACGACGACCGCACCTTCCAGCCCGAAGCCATGGACATGCGCGGCGCCGTGGCCAGCCTGACCGACGAGCAGCGTGCCGAGATGGGCGACGATCAGGAGATCCCGTCCTTCGGCCAGGTCTGGGCACTGGGCTTCATGTTCGCCGTGGAGAACTGGCCCGAAGACTGGGCCGCCCCCCGCGACAAGGAAGCCGCCAAGTGGCTGGACGATGCGCTGGAGCGCATCGTGGCCCTGACCGAAGACGACACCGGCAAGCCCGAAGTCTGCATGTACGATGAAGACGGCCCCCCCAGCACCAGCCAGGCGCGCGTGGAAGCGTTTGGCGAAGCCATCTGGGCCGTGTACGACCTGCGCCAGCTGTGGAAGAGCATGGGCCCACGCGTGGAGACCGTGCGCAAGGCGCCCGAGCCGGGGCGCAACGACCCTTGCTTCTGCGGCAGTGGCAAGAAGTACAAGAAGTGCCACGGGGCGTGAGCCCTTCAAGGTGTATCGCTATAAATTAAATAGCTATATTTGCTTGGTGGGCGCGCGGTAGGGCCTGTTTTTGTTCATATTTTGGCCCTGCCGCAACAAGCAGGGACAGATCGCTCGCGCCGGCGGGCCGGGGCGCAAGCCCTCTGGCGCCTCAGCCGCCTTGCGCCAGAAACTTCTTCAGATTGCCCGCCGCCGTGCTGCGCACCTTGCGCTTGAGCGAGGGCGACCAGCCCAGCAACACACCCGGCAGGCCCAGCGCCTGGCGGGACCAGCGCCAGAAGTTGAAGCGGTCGCGGTGCGTGGCAATCAGCCCGTCGGGCGTGAAGGTGAACGTGCCGTCGATGATGTTGTGAACCTGGCGCCCGGTGGCACTGAACAGGTAGCGCGCCTCCCAGTGCGCCTTGCCACCGTTGGCATCGGCGTCGATGCCGCTGAACGTGAGCTTCCAGTGCTCGGCGGCGCCGGGCTTCTTCGTCGCGGTGCACAGCATGCGCCACATGCCGCCCACTTCGTCCCGGCCCTTCAGCGAAAACGCCTCGTCGTCAAACGTGGCATGGGGGGCGTAGCAGGCCGCCATGGTGGCGTGGTCAAGCTGGGCGAAGGCGGTGTAGAAGCGCTGCAGGGTCTGTGCGTTCGGGTGCATGGGGTCTCCTCCTCGGGGCGCCCATGCTACACCGGGGTGGTGGGGCGTGGGTGCCGCTTGGGCGACCCCGGCGGCGCGCTCGGCGCCGCCCTCATTCAGCGCATAAAGCCGCGCAGCGCATCGGCCGTCTCACCAGGCAACTGCTCCGGGATGAAATGCCCTGCTGGCACCGCCTGCCCACTCACCACCCCCGCGCACTGCGCCTGCCACAGCGCCATTGGGTCAAACAGCCGGTGTACCACGCCGTGTTCGCCCCAGATCACCAGGGTATCGCAGGCAATCTTGTCGCCGCGCGCGCGGCTTGCGCGGTCGTGGTCCAGGTCGATGCCGGCACTGGCGCGGTAGTCCTCGCAGGCGGTGTGGATGGCCTCGGGTGTGCAGAAGCAGCGTTCGTAGTCGGCCAGCGCCGGGGGCTCGATGTGGGCCAGGCCTGCGCTGCCCCAGCCGCCCAGTTTGGCGTGCAGGTAGGCGAGCGCGTTGCCGCCGATCATGGTCTCGGGCAGCGGCGCGGGCTGGATCAGGTGGAACCAGTGGTAGTAGGCGCGCGCAAAGTCCATGTCCGTGCGGTCGTACATGTCGAGCGTGGGGGCGATGTCGATCACGCACAACCGCTTCACGCGTGCGGCGTGGTCCAGCGCCAGGCGGTGCGCCACGCGGCCGCCCCGGTCGTGGCCGCAGAGGTAGAAGCTGTCGTGGCCCAGCGCGGTCATCACCTCGGCCATGTCCTGTGCCATGGCGCGTTTGCTGTAGTTGCCGTGGTCGGGCAGGCCGGGCGCGTGGGACGAGTCGCCGTAGCCGCGCAGGTCCGGCAGCACCAGAAAGTAGTCGCGCGCCAGCTGCTGCGCCACGCGGTGCCACAGCGCGTGGGTTTGCGGAAAGCCATGCAGCAGGAGCAGCGGCGGTGCGCCCACGGTGCCGCCGGTCCGCACAAAAATCTCGGCGCCCGTGGTGGCGAGGCGGTGGGGGGTGAAGCCTTCAAACCAGGGAGATGCAGTCGTCATGCGATGAGGAGGTGAGGGAGAGGTGGGCCGAATGGAGTGTCGCGCCGCGTTGGCGCCTCCGCCGGGCTCATTCCGTTTCCAAATCATTCGTGTCTAGGCGCGAAGCCGCAGACAGTGCTGTAGCACGGCAAGGCGAAGCAACAACGACACGGATGATTTGGAGACGGAATCAGGCCAGCAGGTGGCCCAGCAGCCGCTGCAGCGCATAGCGCAGCGTGGCGGCACGGATGGCGGCGCGGTCGCCTGGGAAGTGCTGCATCTCGCTGTGGGTTTCGCCGCCCACGCACCAGGCAAACCACACGGTGCCCACGGGCTTGGCGTCGCTGCCGCCCGTGGGGCCGGCCACGCCGGTCACGGCCAGGCTGACATGGGCCTGGGAGTGGGTCAGCGCTCCGTCGGCCATGGCGCGGGCCACGGCCTCGCTCACGGCGCCTTCTTGCTCGATGAGCGCGGCGGGCACGCCCAGCATCTCGGTCTTGGCGGCGTTGGAGTAGGTGACAAAGCCGCGCTCAAACCAGTCGCTCGCGCCCGCGAGCTCGGTGCAGGCCGCCGCGATCATGCCGCCCGTGCAGCTTTCGGCGGTGGCCAGCAGGTGCCGGTGTTTGATCAGTTCCAGAGAAATCTGGGTCAAATTGGCCTCTAGCGCGGATGTATCCAGCGCTAGTTGCTCTGCATTTGATAGCGTTACGGTTGTCATCAAAACCTCCACACTGCAATGACCAGCAGGGTACAGAAGGCTGCCACAAAGTCGTCCCACAAGATACCCCAGCCGCCGCGCCAGCCAAAGCCCTTGAACAGGCTGTCGGCCCAGCCCACGGGGCCGGGCTTGGCGGCGTCAAAAAAGCGGAACAGTGCAAAGGCCACGAACTGGCCCCAAAAGCCCATGGGCATGGCCAGCCACAGCACCAGCCAGAAGGCCACCACCTCGTCCCACACGATGCTGCCCGGGTCGGCCACCGCCATGTGGCGTGCGGTGATGGTGCAGGCCCACCAGCCCACCAGAGTGCTGGCGGCAATCAGCCAGCCCAAGTGTTGCGGCGACAGCCACTGCTGCAGCACCAGGTAGGCCAGCCAGGCCCACAGCGTGCCCACCGTGCCCGGCGCTTTGCGCGACAGCCCCGCACCAAAGCCCAGGGCGATGAAATGGGCTGGGTGGCCCAGCAGGAAGGCCACGGTGGGGCGGCGGGGGGCAGATGGGGCGTCTGAAGGCGAAAGTGGAGTCATGTCAGTGGTCGGCTGCGCCGCAGTCTATGCAACTGGCGCATGCAAGGCGAGTGCACCCATGGAACTGGCTCTGCCAGGCCACGGGGTGCGTCCCTCTCCCGCGCAGCGAGAGAGGGGTGAAGGCGCGAAGCGCCTCAGGGGGTGTTTCATCTTCTTTCCAGCAGCTCGATGTCCTTGGGGTAGCGGACGGTGTGCTCTGCACTGAACTGCGCCGTGGCCCCTGCGGCCACAGGCTGCTGCCAGGCAATGGTGCCCGCAGAGCGGTTCCAGGCCAGGTCGGTGGGCTGCGGCTGGTAGCGCGACTCCACCTCGATCTTCTCGTTGCGCGACACCGGCGCAGCATGCAGCACCTGCAGCGTGATGCCGGTCTTGTGGCGGTTTTCCACGCTGTAGGCGCGGCGTGTCTTGCGTTCCACGCGGGAGCCGACAAAACCGCTGCTGCCCGTCACGTCCTGCTCGGGTTCGGCCCGCACCGTTACCAGCTCATCGCGGCCAAACGACAGGCTGGTGCTGCCCGCCGGGGCGCCCGCGCTGGGCGCGCCAAAGTCGATGCGGCCATTGCCCACAAAAGCGCCGTCGCGGTACAGGCCTGCTGCGCCTGCCGGCCACACGCCGGGCGGCTGGGCAATCTGCGCGACCAGATAGGCCGCTTCTTCCATGGCCGGTGCCGCGCGCGTGAGCAGCGTGGCGGGCGCGGTGTGGTTGCCCAGCGCCAGCGTCACCCGCTGGCCGCTCGATGGCACGGTGATGCGCTGGGGCACGGCGAACTCGGTGGCAAACCCTTTGTCGAGGGCGCTCACGTCGAACGTGGGCATGGCTTCCTCGGCGGCATTGCGGGACCGGGACAGCGGCGCCATGGCAGGCGCTGGCGCGGGCGCCATCGTCACGGCGGCTGCCTGTGCACCCGCGCCTTGCGGTGGCGGCGCCACGTTCAGCCACCAGGGGCGCGGCAACTGGCCCTGGGTAGCGCGGCCCGGCTGGCCGGTGGAAAGGGTCAGCTGCACGCCGCCCCAGTCCTCGCCACTGTTCTGCGCCACCAGCGCCTGGCGCTCGATCAGCACCGTGGCCTTGGTCGCGTCCAGCGTGGCGCGGTAGCTGGGTTGCCAGCCGGGGCCGCGCACCTGGTAGGACAGGCGCAACTCGGCCTCGCGCTCGGCGGCCAGGTTGATGGTGACCGACACCACCCGCGCACGCTGGCTGGCCACGCGGTCGCGCTCGGCCACCAGGGGTTTGAGGGCCAGCTCCAGCGCCTCCTGCTTGCGCTGGAGCTGGTGCGCGCGCGCAAAGCTGTCCTGGCCCGACTTGCGCAGCACCTCGGCGGTGGCGGTGATCTGTGCAGGCGTTGGCGTGGCGGCACGGGGTGCGGTGTTGGCAGGCGCTGCCGCCTCCGGGCCCGCGCCGGCTTGGGCCACGCTGCGCAGGTAGCCATCCACCAGCTGCAGGGCCGAGGCCTCGGCCTTTACCCCGGCAATCTGGTCCTCCAGCTCGCGGATGCGGCCGTCGAGCGGGCTCGCACAGCCTGCCGCCACATCGCGGTCCTCGGTGAGCACATTGAACTCGCCCACGCGCACGGCGGGGTCGGCGTTGATCTGCAGGCTTTGCACATCCAGCGACGCGGGCAGGCAGGCCAGCGTGAGGCTGCGCGCGCCCGCAGCCACCTTGGCCACGCGCTCCACCGTGGCGCTGCCGGGGTAGACGGTGACGCGGGCGATGCGGGAGCTGTCCTGGGCGTGGACAGCGGCGGGCAGAGCGGCCAGGCCCGCAAGGCTCGCCATGCCCAGCGCCTGCAGCAGGGCAAGCGGGGTGCGCAAGAGGGGGAGGAAGGGGGGGCTCACCGGGCGCATGGGGCTCCTTGGGCGCGTTGGACGAAGGGACTGGGATGCTAGCAGCCGGGCGGTCTGCTGCTCGGGCTCACAACACCCCCGGCACCTCGGCCGCCAGAAAGTCATACACCGCGCGAATCCTGCGGCTGGTGCGGATCTCGCGGTGCACCGTGAGCCAGATGGGCAGCTCGGGCAGTGGCAGCTGCGGCAGCACGGCCACCACGTTGGTGTCGGTGCGGGCCATGTAGTGGCCCACAAACCCGATGCCCAGGCCTGCGCGCACCGCCTCCCAGTAGGCCATGAGGTCGTCGGTGCGAAACGCGAACTGCTCGCGCTCCACGGGGTAGCCCATGGCGGCAAAGCCTTGCACGATGTCCTCGTGCCGGTCATTGCCCACCAGCTCGTGCTGCAGCAGGTCGGGCGGCTGCTGGGGCGTGCCCTTGCGGCGCAGGTAGTCGCGGTGGGCGTAGGCGCCCAGCGTCACGGCGCCAATGCGTTTGGCCACCAGGCTGGCCTGGTCGGGGCGCACCATGCGCAGGGCGATGTCGGCCTCGCGCCGCAGCAGGTTGGTGACCTGGTTGCTGGCCACCAGCTCCACCTGCACCTCGGGCAGCACCTGGCGCATGCGTGCCAGCACGGGGGGCAGCAGTACGCAGGCCACGGGCTGGCTGGCGGTGATACGCACCGTGCCGCTCACCTCCGCCTCGGCGCCCGACACGCTGCGCGCCAGCTGGTGCGCCCCGGCCTCCATGGCGCGGGCCGATTCGGCCAGCCGCAGCGCAGTGGCGGTGGGCAGCAGGCCGCGCCCCGTGCGCTCGAACAGCACCGCACCCAGCTGCGACTCCAGCTCGGCAATGTGGCGGCCGATGGTGGGCTGGCTGGCGTTGAGAACACGCGCCGCGCCCAGCAGGCTGCCCTGGTCCAGCGCGGCCAGGAAGGACTGCACCAGGCTCCAGTCAAAGGTGGTTTTCATGGCGATAGCGTGCCCGCAGCAGCAGGGGTTGAGGTATTCAAATCTGCATTGCAGGTATGAATGGTTAGGCAATTGTGTAACGGTGCGCGCGTTTCCACAATCACTCCATCCCTTCCGAACGGAGTGCCCCCATGACCTCTTTCCCCTTCCCCAACCCCGCGGCGCACAGCCCCCGCACCGTGCTGATCCTGGGTGCACGGGGCCGCCTGGGCCTGGCCGCCGCGCGTGCGTTTGCCCAGGCGGGCTGGCAGGTGCTCGCGCAGGTGCGGCCCGCTTCCAACGGCGCCGGTGGCACGGCCTTGCCCGCCATCCCCGGGGTGTGGTGGATGCCGGTGGCGGTCCATGAGACCGCCGCGCTGTCCGCCCAGGCCCAGGGGGCGCAGGTGGTGGTGCACGCGCTCAACCCGCCCTACACCGACCAGGCCTGGCGCACGCAGGCGCCTGCGCTGATGGAGGCCGCCATTGCCGTCACGCGCCAGCTGGGCGCCACGCTGATGCTGCCGGGCAACGTCTACAACTTTGGCGAAGCGATGCCCGCCGTGCTGCGCGAGGACACGCCCCAGGCCGCCACTGGCACCAAGGGCCGCCTGCGCGTGCAGCTGGAGCAGCGCCTGCACGCCGCCACGCAGGACGGCAGCCTGCGCGCCGTGGTGCTGCGTGCAGGCGACTTTTTTGGCAGCGGCGCGGGCGGTCTGCTTGACCAGGTCATCGCCAAGCGCCTGCCGCAGGGCCGCGTCACCCTGCCAGGCCCGGCCCACGTGGCCACGCCCTGGGCCTATCTGCCCGACCTGGCCCGCACCTTTGTGCGCGTGGCCGAGCAGCGCCAGCACCTGTCCGCATTCGACACCCTGCACTTTGCCGGCCACCAGGCCACGGGCCAGCAATGGGTGCAGGCCCTGGCGGCGGTGGCGGCCACGCAGGGCTGGCTGCCGCCTGCGGGTGCGCTGCGTGTGAGCACCACGCCCTGGCCGCTGCTGCAGCTGGCGGGGCTGCTGGTGCCCATGCTGCAGGCCGTTACTTCTATGCGCTACCTGTGGTGCACCCCGCACCGGCTGGACAACACCCGTCTCACCGCGCTGATTGGCGACGAGCCACATACCCCGTTCGACACCGCCGTGCGCCAGGCGCTGGCTGACCTGGGCTGGGCGCGCACTGCGCCTGCGCAAGTGGCCGCTGCCTGAACCCTTCACCCACCCCGTCCAACTATCCCCGGAGCACATCCATGAACCGACGCAACTTCATCCGCCTGGCCGGTGGTGGCACCATCGCCGCCGCCACCGTGGGCACGCTGGCCGCCTGCGGCGCGGTGGGCGCCCACTACCCCGCCGAAGCCGTGGAGGCCTGGCAAGGCCCCGTGGGCCACACCGAGGTGCGGCGCCGCGCCGTGGCCTATGCCATCACCGCGCCCAACCCGCACAACCTGCAGCCCTGGCTGGTGGACCTGCGCGAGGAGGGTGTCATCACCTTGCGCACCGACCGCGAGCGTGTGCTGCCCCAGACCGACCCGCTGGGCCGCCAGATCCTGATCGGCCATGGCGCGTTCCTGGAACTGCTGGTGATGGCGCTGGCCCAGCAGGGCGTGGCCAGCCAGGTGCAGCTGTGGCCGCAGGGCGAGCTGCCCCCGGCGCTGAAGGACTGGGACGACCGCCCCGTCGCGCGCATCACCCTCCAGCCCGGCGGCCAGCCCGACCCGCTGTTCGCCCAGGTGCTGCTGCGCCGCACGCCCAAGACCGACTTCGACACCACCCGCCCCGTGGCGCCCGAACAGCTGGTCCGCCTGCTGGCAAGCGCCCCCGCAACCCCGCAGCCCCGGTTGCACATCGGCGGCACCGTGGCCGCTGACCAGCTGCCCGCATTGCGCACGCTGTGCTGGGAGTCTGCCCAGGTGGAGCTGCTCACGCCCCGCACCATGATGGAGAGCATTCATCTCACCCGCGTGGGCCCGGCGGAGATCCTGCAGCACCGCGATGGCATCTCCATCAACACCCCGTTTGTGCGCGCCGTGACCGCCTTGGGCATGTTCGACCGCACCCAGCCCCCGGCCGAAGGCAGCGCAGCCTACAAAAGTGCCATGGGCCGTTTTGAAGGCTACAGCCGTACGGCCATGGGTTTTGTGTGGATTACCGGCCCCAACACGCGCAGCGACCAGGTCCAGGCCGGGCGCGCCTATGTGCGCCTGCAGCTGCAGGCCACCGCGCTGGGCGTTGGCATGCACCCCATGAGCCAGGCCGTGCAGGAGTTTGCCGAGATGGCGCCGCACTACGAGCGTGTGCACCAGCTGGTGCTGGGCCAGCCCGCACCACGCACGCCACACGACGCCACGGTGCAGATGTTCTGCCGTATCGGCTACCCACAGACCGAGGCACCCGCCACGCCGCGCAGGCCGCTGGCGAAGATGTTGTTGACCTGATAGGAGAGGCTGAGATCCGTTCAAGACGGCGCGATCGAACGACTAGGGCAGTCGCTGGCGGCACAGGCTGACGAACTCCTGCGCGGCGCGCGACTGGGCTTGGCGTGGCTGGAAGGCCAGCAGTGCCCGAAAGTGGATACCCCCGGTGGTGATGGGAATGCTGCGCAGGCCCAGGGGCGCATGTTCTGCGGCCACCAGCGGATTGGTGATGGCCAGGCCGGCGCCCGCCAGCACCAGGGCGCACTGCGTGGCGCTGTAGGGCGTTTCGATCACGAAGCGGGGTGTGATTCCGGCGTCGGAGAACGCCTGTTCCAGCCTGCGTTGCGCAGGGTCGGTGGCAGACAGGCCGATCAGCGGGGCATCGCGCAGGTCCGCCAGGTCCAGCACCGCCTTGCGGGCCAGGGGGTGGGTGGCGGGCAGGGCGCACACAGCAGGCAACTCGTAGAACGTGGAGGACACCAGGCCGCTGGTGTCCGCTTCGTCGCCGAGAAAGGCCAGGTCCACCGCGCCCTGGAACAGCGCTTCGCGCAGCACCTTGGAGCTGTCCACCATCAGCAGGCACCGCGTGCGGGGATAGCGCTGCTGGAACTCGGCCAGAACCCCCGGCATGATGCTTGCGGCCATCGCGTGCAGGCTGCCGATGCGCAGCACGGTGTCCTCATGCGACTGCAGCGCCACTATCTTGCGCTGCACGGCGCCCAGCCCTTCGTACACACGCTCGATTTCTTCCATCAGCGCATGGGCCTCGGGGGTGGGCACCAGGCGCCCTTTGGGCCGGTCGAAAAGCGTGAGTTGCGCGCGGCTTTCCAGTTGCTGCAGCAGCTGCGTGATGGCGGGCTGGCTCACGTGCAGTGCGGCCGCTGCGCGGTTGGCGGAGCCCAGTTGCATCACCGTGCGGAACACCTCGATCTGGCGGGTGCTCACTGCTTTGGCATCGTGCGCGGGCAGGCTCTTCATATAAGTTTTACTTAATTCAAATGGCTGCGGCATGGTACTGCGCCGCGCCTTGCCTGACTACGATGCAGGCATGAATTTCGATCATTCCTTCGGTGTGGAATCTTGGCGCACCCCGCCGTCCTCAGGGGGCAGAGTGGGCCAGAACGAGCGCCTCTGCGGCCTGCGCTGCATTGCCTGTGGCGCGCAGTACCCTGTGCAGGACATGCCTGCCGGATGCCCCGGGTGCGCAGCACGGGGCACGCCATCGAGCGTGGAGGCGGTCTACAGTGCGCTGCCGCACAGGCTCGCTGCAAGCAGTTCTGGTTATAGATGGGGGGAATGGCTGCCGTACACCCACGGGGTGTCGCTGGGCGAGGGGGATACGCCGTGCCTGGGGCTGCCACGGCTGGCGCAGCGCCTGGGCATCCGGCAGCTCAGCGCCAAGCACGAGGGCCTGAACCCCACAGGCTCGCACAAGGACCGCATGTCGGCCCAGGCCGTGACACGCGCCCTGGCGGTGGACGCCCACAAGGTGGTGCTCGCCTCCAGCGGCAACGCAGCGGTGTCTGCCGCTGCCTACAGCGCCGCAGCGGGCTTGCCTTGTGAGGTTGCCACCTACCGCGACATGCCCGCGCCTTTTGCCCGCGCGCTGGACCGGCTGGGCGCCCGCCGTGTGGCGTTTGACCACGGGCTGGACCGCTGGGCTCATGTGCGCAGGCAGGTAGAGGAAGAGGGCGCGTTTGCGCTCACCAACTTCAGCGTGCCAGCCGTGGGCAGCCCGGTTTTTGGGGTGGAAGGCTACCGCGCGGTGGCGCTGGAATGTGTGGCCGAGGGCTGCGTGCCCGACCATGTGATTGTGCCCACGGCGCGCGGGGACCTGCTGTGGGGCATGTACAGCGCTTTGCGCGACCTGCTGGCCGCAGGCCTGATCGAACGCATGCCCCGCCTGTGGGCTGTGGAGCCCTTTGCGCGGCTGAGCCAGGTGCTGGCCGGTGCTCCGGCCCAGGCGGATTTCGGCGGTAGCACTGCACAGATCTCGATTGCGGGCAGCACCGTCACCTTGCAACAGCAGATCGCGGTGCAGCGGTCGGGTGGCGGCGCTGTGGTGGTGGGCGATGCCGATGCGGCGCGGGGCGTGGCCGAACTGGGCGCCCAGGGCCTGTGGGTGGAGCTGTGCGCAGGCGCCTGTGTGGGTGCCGCCGCGCAGTTGTGCCAGCACGGCCACATTGCCCCGCAAGACCATGTGTTGCTGCTGCTCACCGCCAAGGGCGACCGCGACGCCTGAGCCCTGTGGCGACGCGCATTTCTCCACCAACCCTGTTCGCCTTTACCAAGGACTCCCGCCATGATCAATCTGCTTCGCCGTGCGCTGTTAGTCGCGTGCACCTGCCTTGTGGGCACCAGTGCCCTGGCTGCCTATCCCGACAAGCCGGTGCGGCTGATCGTGCCCTGGGCGCCGGGGGGCAGCACCGATGCTATTGCCCGTGCCATGGCACAGCGCATGGGCGAGTCGCTGGGGCAGAGCGTGGTGGTGGACAACCGCTCCGGCGCGTCCGGGCGCATTGGCACCGAAGCGGCCGCCAAGGCCGCACCCGACGGGTACACCATCGCCCTGGTCGAACTGCCCCATGCCATTGCCCCAGCCGTCACGGCCAAGCTGCCGTATGACCTGCTCAAAGACTTCACGCCCATCTCGCTGGTCGGAACCTCGCCATTGCTTCTGTTCGTCAACGGCAGCAAGTACAAGACGGGCGACATCAAGGGATTTTTGAAGGACGGGCGCACCAGCGCGGCCCCCATCACGCTGGCCCACAGTGGCAACGGCTCCATCAGCCACCTGTCCTCCGAATTGCTGGCGGGCGCCAGCGGGGTCAAGATCAACCCCATTCCCTACCGCGGTTCGGCCCCTGCGCTCACGGACGTGGCGGCAGAGCAGGTGGGCGGCCACTTTGCCACGCTGGCCAGCGGCAGCGCGCTTCTGGCGGCGGGCAAGATCTCGGTGCTCATGACCACGGGCCCCGCGCGCCTGCCGGCCATGCCACAGGTGCCCACTGCGCGCGAGGCCGGCCTGGCGGGCATGCAGTTCAACCAGTGGTGGGCCCTGGTCGCGCCCGCCACCACGCCCATCGATGTGATCGAGCGGCTGCGCAAGGAAGCGATCGCCGCGCTGGAGCATCCCGCCACGCGCGAGCGGCTCACCACGCTGGGCATTGACCTCAAGGGCTCCACGCGCGACGAGTTGCGTGCCTTCATGCGCGACGAGGTCCACCACTGGGGCGCGGTGGTGCGCAAGATCGGGCTGCAGCCGGAGTGAGCCTCCGCCGCGCGGCCGGGCTCAGCGTGCCGGGGGAGGCACCAGGTACTCCCGCACCAGGGCCCGCGCGCGGTGCAGGCGGCTCTTGGCCGCCTCGCGCGTCACGCCCAGGCGTTCGCTCATCTCCTCAATGGTCAGCTCCTCGAAGTCGCGCAGCAGCAGCGCCTCGCGGTACAGGGGCGGCAGCGAGTCGATGGCCAGGGCCAGGTCGTGGCGCAGCTCGTGGTCAGGGCGGTGCGACCAGGCGAGGTTGTCCTCCACCTGTGCCAGCGGCTCGCCTTTGAGCCAGGCCAGCATGGGCCGCATGCACAGCCGCTGCACGATGCGCACCACCCAGCCGCCGAACGCCGCCACCTCGCGCAGCGCGCCCACGCGGCGGTAGACGATGATCATGGCCTCCTGCACCACGTCGTCCGTCGCGGTGGTGGCCGCGCAGTGGCGCAGGGCGTAGCGGCGGATGTCGGGACGGGTCAGGCGCAGCAGCTGCTCCATCGCCACGGCATCACCGCTGCGCGCGGCGGGCAGCAGCTGGGCCACAGTGATGGGTGGGGGCGTTGCTGTCATGGGGCGCCGCTCACTCGACAGGTTTGCGGCCCACCATCGCACAGGCGGGGCAGTAGCCAAAGGCGCCGCTCAGAATGCTGCCCACGCCCGAGGCGGCCAGCGCCAGGCCCAGGGGCGAGGCGGCCAGCCACCACAGGCCGGCGGCGATGAGGGCGACCCCGCCGACAACGCGCAGCAGGCTTTCGGGGCGGGTGATGTTCTTGCGGTACAGCATGGTGAAAAGCTCCTTGGTGGGATGACGAAGGTGCCAGCACAGGGCGCCTTCCCCACCAAGAGCGACGGGTTTCGCAAAAGGATTCATGGTTCGCGAAAAAAAGTCGCTGCCCGTCACTGCTGCCCGTTAGCGGAAATGGTCGAACGAGGCGTAGCGGTGCTCCACCGCCTGCCCCCGCGCGTCCACCAGCTGCAGGCCGGGCTCGGCCAGCACCGTGCCGATGCGCGTGACGGGCGTGCCGCTGGCCTGCGACGCGGCAGCCACGGCATCGCGCCGGGCCGGGGGCGCGGTGAAGGCCAGCTCGTAGTCATCACCGCCCGCCAGGGTGCATTGGCGGATGAATTCGAGGTCAAAATGGCCGTTGCCGCCCGTTAGGTAAGCCTTTTCAGCTATCAAATTGGAAGTAATGTGGGTGTCGATGTGCGCACCCACGCCCGACGCCTTCAGGATGTGCGACAAGTCGCCCAGCAGGCCATCGCTCAGGTCCATGGCGCTGCTGGCAATGCCCCGCAGGGCCTGGCCCAGGGCCACCCGGGGGGTGGGGCGCTCCAGCCGCTGGCGCGCGCGGGCCAGCACCTCGGCGGGCAGGGGGGCGTGGCCCAGCAGTGCCTCCAGCGCCAGCCGCGCGTCGCCCAGCGTGCCGCTCACATAGAGGTCGTCGCCAGGCCGTGCGCCGCTGCGCAGCAGGGCCTGGCCGGTGGGCACCTCGCCAAACACAGTGATGCAGAGGTTGAGCGGGCCCTGTGTGGTGTCGCCGCCCACCAGCTCGCAGCCGTGGGCATCGGCCAGCGCCAGCAGCCCGCGCGAGAAGCCTGCGAGCCAGGCTTCGTCCACGCGGGGCAGGGACAAAGCCAGGGTGAACGCGAGCGGGCGCGCGCCACAGGCCGCCAGGTCTGACAGGTTCACGGCCAGCGCCTTGTGGCCCAGAGCCTCGGGGTCCACATCAGCAAAAAAATGGCGTCCCTCCACCAGCATATCGCTGGAGACGGCCAGCTGCATGCCGGGCGCGGGCGCAAGCAGCGCGCAGTCGTCGCCCACGCCCAGGGCGGCGCGGCGAACGGGACGGGTGAAGTAGCGGGCAATCAGGTCGAACTCACCCATGGCAGTGTTCGGCAATCAAATGGTGAAAACGGAGGGTCAAAGGCATCAGGCACGGCGTTCTTGTGGAGAAAACCACTGCGCCCAGTGGTCGATGCAGGCCTGGATCTTGGGCAGCCGGTGCCTGCGGGTGAGGGTGATGGCGTGGATGGGGCTGGGCTGCAGGTCCACGAACGCAGCCAGCACGGGTGCGAGCTGGCCCTGACGCACGAGGGGATCGGCCACCACCGTGGCCAGGCGCGCAATGCCCAGGCCCTGCAGTGCCAGGCGCGCGGTGATGGCCGTGCTGCCCGAGCGCCAGTGGCCGTCAGCCACCCGCACCTGGGGCTCGCCGTCGATCAGGAAGGGCCAGTGGTTCAGAAAGGCCACGGCGCTGTTGGTGATGAGCCGGTGCTGGCGCAGTTCGTCCGGGTGCTGGGGCACGCCATGGGCCTGCAGGTAGCCGGGTGTGGCATACAAAGCGCGGGCCAGCGTGCCCAGCGGGCGTGCCACCACGGTGTCGGTCAGCGGCGGGCCGGTGCGGATGGCGATGTCGATGCCACCCTGCACCATGTCGGCCATGCGGTCGTCCACCAGCAGCTCCACGCGCAGTTGTGGGTGCTTGTGTTGCAGGCTCTCGAAGCTGGGAATCAGCAGGTGCTCGGCCACCACGGAGCTGGAGGCCACGCGCACCCAGCCGCTGGGCTGGCCGCTTTGCTGGGCGAACTCGCCTTCCAGCTCGTCAAGCGTGCCGGTGATGCGGCGGCAGTAGTCCAGAAAGGTCTGCCCCTCGGCCGTCAGCGTGAGCCCGTGCGTGCTGCGGTGGACCAGCCGCGCACCACAGGATTGTTCGATGCGTGCCAGTGTGCGCGAGACCTGGCTCGCGGGCACGCCGCGCTCGCGCGCCACGGCCGACAGCGAGCCCAGATCGGCCACGCGGGCGAACAGGTGCATGTCTTCAAAGCGGATATCGCGCATCGGTCAATGGTAACGGCGGGTCTTTGCAATCCGTGCAAAGCCGTCTTGCACCACCAGCCGTTTCCGCGCCGCCCTGCACTGCCTACAGTGGCTCCATCCAGAAAGGAATGCCATGGACCCCCACCTGCACCCCGACGACTACCAGCGCCTGCGCGATGCCGCCAAGCGCCACGCCCTGCAGTTGCGCCAGGAGGCGATTCGCGAAGCCCATGCCTGGGTGGCGCGGTGGCTCCTGCAAATGACCCGACGGATTTTTCTCTCCCTGCGGGCCCGGTCCACACCCACAACCCCATTGACCTCGAAGGCCCCGACACCATGCCAACCCTCGTTCTGAAACTGGCTCCGCTGCAAAACCCCGAGCGCTACCGGCAGCTCGCCAGCGCGCTCACCGACCTCACGGTAGACCTGCTGGGCAAACGCCGCGAGGTGACGGCTGTGGTCATCGACGACCTGCCCAGTGCGCGCTGGCACATCGGTGGTGCACCGGTCGAGCAGCCCACGGCCCTGCTGGAGATCAGCATCACCCACGGCACGAACACACAGGAGGAGAAGGCCGCTTTCATCCAGGCCGCGTTTGCCGAGCTGCAGCGCCAGCTGGCCGGTGACGGCACGCTGGCTGCGGCCAGCTACGTGGTGGTGCGGGAGCTGCCCGCCAGCGACTGGGGCTACGGCGGGCGCACGCAGCAGGCGCGCAAGCTGGCGCTGGCGGCTTGACGCTCATACCGGTACGCGTTCAAAAAATATCAATCCACTTACGCTGAGCTTGTCGAAGCGCCGCGCGAGGCTTCTTCAGGCTCAGTCCGAACGGTTCTGATGGGCCGAACGCGAATCCGTATCAGTTATCCATGATGCTGCGCGCCACCCGCAGCTGATGAAACCGGCGCGGCCCGAGCCAGCGCCCCCGTGCAAGGGCCGTCCCGCCGCACCGGGGGCGTCCCCCTCCCGCCTTGCGCAGCAAGGCGAGAGAGGGGGAAGGCGCGGAGCGACTCAGGGGGTGTTTCACTTCAGGCGGGCGCGCCGCGAAAGCGCTGCGCTGCCTGGCGGCTGACCTCGGCCAGCAACTGCTCTTCGCTCTGGCGCTGGCGCAGCCAGCGTGCGTCGTTCTGGCTGGCTTCGACTTCGGTGCGCAGCATGTGCATGGCGCTGGATGCCCCTTGCATGGCGGCGTGGCTGGCGATCTTGTCCATTGTCTTGAGGATGTGTTCGCGCAGCGGCATGTGGTCGCCCGTGGCCGGGTCCACGTACACCGCGTCCATGCCAAAGCGGCAGGCCTGGAAACGGTTGTAGGTGTAGACGAGGTAGTCGTCCTCTTCGGGCATGAAGGGCTGGTCCGCCAGGAACCAGGCGCCCAGCGACTGCACATAGCCTGCGAGGGCGGCGGCGCGTTCGATGGTGAGCGGTGTATCGAACACGCGGATCTCGATGGTGCCGAACTCGGGCTTGGGGCGGATGTCCCAGTAGAAGTCCTTCATGCTCTTGACCACCCCGGTGCGCGTCATCTTGTCGAAGTAGGCCTCGAAATCCGTCCAGGTGAGTGCCATGGGCGCGCGGCCTGACAGTGGAAACGCAAACACCGAGTTCAGCCGTGCCGAATCAAACGCCGTGTCCTGCCCCTGCACGTAGGGGCTGGAGGCTGACAACGCGATGAAATGCGGGATGTAGCGCGACATGCGGTGCAGCATCAAGAGCGCGGCATCCGCGTCGGGGCAGCCGATGTGCACATGCTGGCCGAAGATGGTGAACTGCTTGGAGAGGTAGCCGTACAGCTCCGACAGCTCGCGAAAACGCGGCTTGTCGTAGATGCGGCGCTCGTGCCACTGCTGGAAGGGGTGTGTGCCACCACCGACCACGGCGATGTTGAGTTTGTCCGCGCTTTTCACCAGCGCATCGCGGATGGGCGTGAGCTGGCCCAGCACCTCGCTGGCCGAGTGGCAGATGCCGGTGGAGATTTCGATCATGCTGTTCGTCATCTCGGGCACCACGCTGCCGGGCAGCGGGGTCTTCTTCATGAGGCGCAGCATGTCCTCGGCGTAGGGCGCGAGGTCGTAGTCGTTGGTGTTGACGAGCTGCAGCTCCAGCTCCACGCCCAGCGTCAGCGGTTCGGAATGGTTGAAGGCTTCAAGACTCACGGTGGTTGTCTCCATGGTTGGCTCGGGTCAGCGGCGCCCAGGGTTTGGAGCTTTCGCCCGCACGGTAGATGGCCACGGTGGCGATGACCGCGCCAAACACCTCCATCAGCAAAATCGCAGGCAGTGCCACCCCGGCAATCACATGGCCGGTGGAGGGCGAGGCCAGAACGAACTGCGAGGCGATCAACAGCGCGATGGACGACATGGGCGTCATTGCACAGCCCACCCACAGTGCCTGCTTCCAGCTCGCGCCGCTGCCCACATTGCCCAGCGCCACACCGGTCGCCTTGGCCACCAGGCGCACGGCAATCAACGCCAGCACCACACCGGCCACGGGGGCGCTCCAGTCGGCCTGCGCGGCCACGGTGGAGACCAGCACAAACATCAGCATGGTGAGCAGCGAGGACGCATTGCCCAGCTGGCGCGGCCAGGCCCAGGGGCGCGGGTTGAGCTGCTTGAGCAACATGCCCGCCAGCAGCGCTGCCAGGGGTGCGGAGCCGCCCATGTGCGCGGCCACGGCCGTGCCTGCCGCCACCAGGGCCAGGAACAGCATGGAGGTGTTTTCGCTCGTGGGGCTCATGAAGCGCAGCGCCATGCGCAGCACCAGCGACAGCACAGCAGCCACCACGATGGACACGCCCAGCACCACCACCACGGGCGAGACGGTTTCGAGCACGGTGAGGCTCTGGCGGTTGATGAGTTCGGCCTTGGCGCTGCCCAGCGTGAGCGCGTACAGCGTGGACAAGGTGGTGAGCACGATGGCGCGTTCCGTCACCGGGCCCGCAGCGCGGGTGTCAGCCACCACACGGGTGAGCACAGCGGGCGATGCGGCCAGCGCCACCAGCGCCAGCGGCCCGGCCACCTGGGTGGGCAGTTGCAGCCATACCAGAACCCAGTACACGGCAAAGTAGGTCAGCACCGATTCGGCAATGCTCTGCACCAGCACCATGGGGTTGTGGCGGAACCAGCGCAGCGGTATGCGCCCACCACATTCAAACAGCACGATGGCCACGCCCAGCTCCAGCAGGAACAGGCCGATACCCTGCAGCGGCCAAACGGCGCCGCTGAAGCCCGCCAGGCCCGCCGCCGTGCCCACCAGCGAGTACCCGACCACCTTGGGCAGGCCAGTGTGGCGCTGCGTCAGGTAGCCGGCCATGGCGGCCACGGCCAGCAGCAGCGACCATTGCACTGTGGGCAGCCCGGCCGAGGGGCGCAGCCACTGCGCCCAAAAGCTCAGGATTTCATTCATGTCATGGGACCTCTGCGTCAGACGGGCAACGGGTGCCCGGTGGTGTGAAGGGCAGGCACACGAGCCCTCCGCCAATGGGAGGGGGTGCGCTGGGGATAGGTCCCCGAATTTACAGGCCGAAACACATCGCCCGTGTAGGACAGGGGCGGTGGTTGCTGCGGTCGGACTGCCGCTATGCAGCGACGGTGGGTGTGCTGCGCTCGGGTTTGAAGAAGCTCAGTGGCGCTGTGCGCAGGCGCGCGCGGATGGCCGCGTAGATGCGCGAGCGGTCCACGCCGCTCACATTCTGGGCGCGCAGCGCCAGACGGAAGGCCAGGTAGAAGCTCACCGACACATTCAAGGCGCCGAGGAACGGCAGCGAGGCCACGGCCCACCAGAAGGCGGGCATGTGCAGCACCTGCAGGCCCAGCGTGGCGCTGGCAGCCGCCACCTGGCCCGTGGACAGCGTGACGTGGCGCACGTCCAGCCCCAGGCCGAAGAATGCGGCAAAGACGGGCACCAGGCCCAGCATGAACCCGAGCGAGATATTGGCCGCAAACCCCGAGAGGTTTTCGCGCAGGAAGCGGGCCCAGCGTGTGGCGCGCTCGGCCCCCAGCAGCCGCGTGATGCGTGGGTTGTAGTGCATGGCCGAGTCCAGGCGGTGCAACACGAACCAGTTTTCCGTCCAGCCCGCGATGATGCTCGACGCAAACAGCAACACCCCGGTGAAGGCGGCAAAGAACAGCGAAGGCCCTAGCAGGTGCAAGGACTCGAACACATGCTCTGCCTGCTTCTCGCTGATGGCCGGGGCGCCGGTGGCCAGCGCAATCGCCGTGGCCAATGCCAGCACGGCCGGGAACACCACCAGCACATTGCCCAGCACGGCGGCCACTTGCGAGCGCACCAGGTGCGTGATCTCGTCCACAAAGGACTCCACGGCATCGCCCGTCCCCAGCTCCTTGAGCTTGGCCGCCATGGCAGGTGCCGTCATGGCGGGCTGTTTGGTGGCCACGGTGAAGTGCAGCAGCTGGATCAGCACAAAGCTCACGGCGTAGTTGATGCCCGCCATGAACCCGCCCCAGAACGCCGACAGCGCCAGGGCATAGAGGCCGAACTTGGCCATCGTGGTGAAGGCCATCAAGGCACCGCCGCCCGCCGCCTTTCTGAGCATGGAGCGGTATTCGGCGCCGGTGCGGGTGATGTAGTGTTCGCCGGTCTCGGCGCTGCGCTCGGCCACCTTGGCCGCCAGCAGCGAAGAGTTGGCGGCAAACAGCGCGCGCAGGCTGCGCCGCTCCTGCCCCACCAGCACCAGGTGCGCCATGAGGCGCGCGGCGGTGACCGCCGGTTTGGGCGACAGCAGGCAGTCCAGCAGCTCGCGCACACGCAGGATGCGCTCGCGCAGCTGCCGCAGGCGGAACACCAGCCCCACCGAGATGCCGTTCTGTTCAAAGTGGGCATACACGGTGGCCGCCGCCGCGCGGCAGGCCTCCAGCCGCTCGCGCAGGCGCTGGGCGCATTCATTGAGGCGGTCGGGCGTGCGCAGCGCGTGCAGCACTTCCACGCGCAGGCTCTCGACGTCGCGGATCAACGCATGGAAAGGTTGCCCTTCGCGCGCCGCTTCGCTCATGCGCAGCCGCAGCTCGGGGGCAAAACCGGTCGAGAGGATCTGGCCTGCGCAGTAGGTAATGGCATCGAGCAAGGCCCGGTGCCAGAGCGTTGCGCCGCCCGTGGTGCCTTCGGCATCGGCGGGCGCCAGCAGCCCGACCAGGCGGTTGAGCTGGGTTTCGTCCAGCGCAGCGAGCCACTGGGCATCAAAGGCGCTGGGCAGCGCCAGCATGAACAGCTCGGACGCATCGATGGTCTCGGGGCTGCCCGGCAGCAGCTTGGTGCGCAGCCGCTCGGCCACCTCGCTGACCAGGGCCGTGCGGGGGGCGAAGCCAAAGTCGGCTAGCAGGGTGGTGATGTCCACCTGGTCCACCAGCGTGGACCACCAGGCCTGCAGCCGCTGCTGGGTGTCGGGGCGGGCAGCCACGGTGTCCAGGAAAAGCTGCACCCGCTCCAGCGATGCGGGCACGGAGTCGCGCTTTCCGCGCACCCAGTCCAGCAGGTTGATGAGCCACAGGTGGCGGTGCGCCAGGTCGGCAGCAGGGTCCAGCGCTGCGAGCAGGCTGGCCAGGTCTTTGGGCGCGCTCAATGCAGCACCCGTCCGCTCAAGGGGTTGCCTGAGGGGCCGTGGCCCAGCGCTTCCAGCACAAACAGGGGCACCGGGGTGTTGAAGGGCGCTCCATCTTCCGCCACGCAGTGGAAGGTGCCATGCATGGTGCCGCTGGCGGTGCGCAGCCGGCAGCCGCTGGTGTACTGGAACGACTCGCCCGGCTTGAGCAGGGGCTGTTGCCCCACCACCCCCAGGCCCTTGACCTCTTCGGTGTGCCCCCGGGCGTCGCTGATGATCCAGTGCCGGGAGATCAGCTGCGCAGGCTCTTCCCCGGAATTGGTGATGGTGATGGTGTAGGCGAAGCTGAACACCCCGGAGTCCGGCGCGGACTGCTCGGGCAGGTATTCGGGCAGCACTTCCACGTCAAACTGGTGCTTTGGCATGGGGCGAATGGTAACGCTGCAAGCCCGTTTTCTGGGGGTATGCAGCCGCCAAAACCCCCACGCTTTCTGCGCTTTGCGACAATCGGGGGATGAGCCGCACTTTCCAAATCGCCCCCTCGATCCTCTCTGCCGACTTTGCCCGCCTGGGCGAAGAAGTGCGCAACGTCATTGCCGCTGGCGCCGACTGGATCCACTTTGACGTGATGGACAACCATTACGTGCCCAACCTCACCTTCGGCCCCATGGTGTGCCAGGCCCTCAAGCCGCATGCCAAAACGCCAGCAGGCGTGGCCGTGCCGATCGACGTGCACCTGATGATCCAGCCCGTGGACGCCCTGGCCGCCGCATTTGCCGACGCGGGTGCGGACTACATCAGCTTCCACCCCGATGCCTCGGGCCATGTGCACCGCAGCATCCAGGCCATCCGCTCCAAGGGTGTCAAGCCCGGCCTGGTGTTCAACCCGGCCGAGCCGCTGGATGTGCTGGACTGGGTGATCGACGACATCGACCTCATCCTCATCATGAGCGTGAACCCTGGCTTTGGCGGCCAGAGCTTCATCGACTCGGCCCTGCGCAAGATCGAGGCCGTGCGCAAGCGCATCGATGCCTCGGGCAAGGACATCCGCCTGGAGGTGGATGGCGGCATCAAGGCCGACAACATCCGCCGCGTGGCCGATGCGGGTGCCGACACCTTTGTGGCGGGCAGCGCGATTTTTGGCAAGCCCGACTACAAGGGCGTGATCGACGCCATGCGCGTGCAGCTGGCGGCTTGAGGGCCGCTGGATGACGGGCGGGTAGCCCCACCCCCGCTGGTGGGGCTACCCCAGCCGTTGAAACGTGAGCACAAACGCCACGCCCCCCTCGGTGTTGCGGGCATTGATGGTGCCCCCCATCTTGGCCATGTAAGTCTTGGCCACAAACAGGCCCTGGCCCCGGTGCTCGCCCTCGCCCAGCGGGGTGGGGCTCTCGGGGTCCGACACACCCAGTTCAAAAATCCGCTCCAGCAGGTCTTCGGCAATGGTCGAACCCTGGTTGTGCAGCGTGGCGCTGGCGGTGGATTCCGACGCGGTGAGCGTCAGCCTGATGGGGCTGCCCGTAGGGCGGTAGCGGTCGGCATTGCGCAGGATGTGGGTCACCACGTCTTCGAGCGCAAACTCGTCGGCCCGCACGATGACCGGGCCAGGGTGGCTTGGGCCCAGGTCGTACACCACATCCAGAATGCCCGCAAAGTGCGCGTTGTCGGCCACGTTGCGCAAGAAGGCATCCAGGTCCAGCCGCCCCTCGGGCACATCGGCTGCCTGAAGCGCCTCGGCGGGCGATGCCGTGCCGTAGAGCACATGGATGGCTTGCTGCATGCGCTGCACGTAGCGGTGGCCGGGGTCTTGCGGGCCGTTCAGCGCCATCAGGGACTGCAAGGGCGACATGATCTCGTGCCCCACGGCGTGCCACATGTCACGCTCTTGTTGGGCGCGCAGCTGCTCGCGCTGCAGGTCGTCCTTCACGCGCTGCAACAGGTCGGCCAGGCCGCCTGCCAGAATGCCCAGCTCGTCCGAGCCGCGCAGGTCCGACACATCCAGGTCGCCTAGCCGGGGCCCGGTGTGGCCGGGCTGCACGTTGTATGACACCGCAGCGGCGCGGCGGGTGAGGGCGGTCACGCGGCGGATCAGGCCCACCTCCACCACCAACCAGGCCAGCGCAATCGCGCCCAGCATGGCGCCCAGGTACCACGACAGGCGCGTGGCCACGGCGGCCAGGCCTTGCTCCACGCCGCGCAGGTGGCCGGTGAAGTTCACCACGTAGTTGCCGGTGGGCGTGTCCAGAATGTCCAGTGCTGTGGGGGCGGCGGGCGTTGCCGCTGCCGGGCCCACGCCTGCGGCCTCCAGCGGCAGCCAGCGGATCAAACGCAACAGCCAGGGCGCGGACGGCTCGGCCTGTACCTCAATGCCCTTGAGGGTGATGGCGCTGGCGTCGTCGCTGCCCATTTTGCGGATCTGCACGCGCTCTCCGGGCAGCAGGCTGCGCGAGAGGTCGCCCAACGAGGCGGCTAACTGCGCGCCGGGTGCGTCGCTGTCGAACAAAGGCTTGGTGTCTTCACCCGGAGCCAGCATCTCCACCCGCACACGCATTTGGCCCAGGTCTTCCGGCGGCCAGACCAGGCGCTCTTCCTTGCGGAACAGCGCTTCGCGGAACAGTTCGACCGGCAGGCGGATGGAGTAGTGGGTGCGGCGCAGGCAGTCTGGGGTGGTGGCATCGCCAGCTGGCGGGCTGGCCGAAGGGGGGGACAGGTCGCGGCACTGGCCGTTTTGCCACAGCCAGCCGCGAAAGTCGCGCACCGGCCGTGCGCGGGCATCGAGCTGCGGCGCGCCGTTGTCCACAAACCCCGTGAGCCGCCCGCGCACGGCCGCGCTACCTTGTGGGGGCATGGCCTCGTAGGGCGCAACCCAGCGGTAGGTGGTGCCCCGCATGTCGAGGCTGATGCGCGCACGGTGCGCCTCGGCGGGCACCAGCGCGCCGCGCTCGCGGGGCGTCAGCTCGCCCGCATAGAAGCTGCCCACCAGGTAGATGAAGCCGCCCGCATAGGGGTTGTTGCCAATCGCCGCGCACACCGAGGCACCGTCGGGGTACTGCACCGAACAGCCCGCCATCTCCACGGCCTGCTGAGACTTTTGCGGGTCGTCAAAGTCGATGGCCGCGTAGGGCAGCAGCAGCGGCGCCAGCGGCGTCACGCCCTGGCCCAGGTGGCTGGCGTTGAGCAAGGCCAGCTGGCCTGAAGGATGGCGCAGCCGCGCCATGACCTCGGCCTGGCTGCGCACAAAGCCGTGCTGGTAGGCCTGCCAGGCGCGCTCCTTCTCGTCCTTGAGCACCACCACGCTCAGCACCACCGTGGCCAGGGCCAGCAGCACAAACACCCCGCGCACGAGGATGCGCAGGCGGAACGCGGGCAGGCCCAGGCGGGGCATTTCCAGACGCGATATTTCAAGTGCGGGATGCAGTAGTCGTTTCACTCCATTCCTCTCGCGTCAAAGCACCGTGCAGGGCGGCCAAAACTGGCGTGGCCCAGGCCAGGGCCGCCCCGCCGCGCTGGCGGCGTCCCCCTGCCCGCATTGCGCAGCAATGCGAGAGCGGGGGGAAGGCCCGCAGGGCCTCAGGGGGGTGTTCACTTTACCGTCCAGCGGAAGCCGCGCATGGGTACGTTTTCTATGCCTTCGAAACTGGGGTCCACTTCACGCAGCGCCTCGCGGATGGTGCTCACATGCTTGCGCACGTTGTCGCGGTTGCGGCCGCTTTTCACCACCTCGAACAGTTCGTCATACGACACCACTTCGCCGCTGCGCTGGTGCAGCGTGGCCAGGATGCGCTGGGCCGTGAGCGGCAGGTTGATGCGCTCGCCGCGCCAGGTGGGGGTGCGCTGCCACAGCGGGTCCAGCACCAGCGCGTCGCCCACCGGGTTGGGGGTTGCGCTCGCAGGGGCCTGTGCCTGCGTGGTGCGCAGGATGTCGAGAAAGGTCTCGATGAAGTCGGCCTCTTCGAACGTGGTCTTCTGCAGGTAGTCCCACGCGTCCAGCGCCTTCATGATGCTGCGGTAGATGGCCGCTGGCATGGCCGACACCACCAGCACCGGCGTTCCCTGGCGCAGCTTGTTGATGGCGTTGATGAGGGCCACGCCTGCATGGCGCTCGCGGCCCAGTTCGATGTCGAGCACCACCGCGTCATAGTGCTCGCGGGCCAGCGCAGCCTCGGCCTCGTCGCGGGTGAACCACTGATCGATCACGATGCCGCTCTTGGCGCTGCGTATCCACCCGGCCAACTGGTTGCTGGTGGGCAGGTCGTCTTCGATCACGGCAATGCGGGTCATGGGCAGGGTGGGCAGTGGAGGTGTGGGCGGATTATCCCGGCGCCCCGTTCCGAGCGGTGTGAGTTTTTCTTCCGGGGCCGGAAGGTTCGTGCGGGCGGTGTGAACGCATTGGGGGCTGCGCTGCGTTGTTGCTTCCGGGGTGGATCCGAACAATCGGTCCTCAATGAGCCAGCCATGACGGCGACTCAGACACCGACAACAACACCGAACCAACCTGAGAGAGAAACACCATGAAAACCACCTGGAACCGCATCGTGCAGACCCTGAAGGGCCGTCGCTCTACCTCCTTGCCTGAAGCTGGCACTGAGCCCGTGCTGGACGTCGAATCGCAAGGCCTGATGGATGCCGATGCCCCCCGCCTGAACTGGGCCTACCTGCTGCCCACCGCCCGCACCGTGCGCTGGCTGGCCGTTGGCACCGTGGTGGCCGCAGCGGGCCTGATGGTGGTGCGCAACCCCCCGGTGCAACACCTGGCGCAAGGTGACCTGGGTGTGCGCCTGAACCAGTTCACCGGCGCGGTGAGCCTGTGGCGCGATGGCAGCGTGTGGGTGGTGCCCGGCCTGCACACGGTGCGGGTGTTTACGCTGCGCGACCAGAGCTACCGCCCCGAAGCCATGCGCCAGGCCACAGGCAGCGCGCCGCTGCAGTCGGTGGAAGGCCTGTCGCTGGGGCTGGATCTGAGCGTGCGCTATGCGCTGGACCCCAACTCGCCAGCTGTGAAGGCTGGCAACCTGCCCGACAACGTGGGCGCCGACATCGTCGAGCCCGCCGTGCAAGGCTTGGTCTACAAGGTGTTTGCCCGCTACACCGTGCGTGAAATCTTCTCGTCCAAGCGTGCCGAGATCGCGCAGATCATCGAAACCGAACTGCGCGCCCGCCTGGCGGCCGATGGCGTCACGCTGCGCAGCCTGCAGATTGGCAAGGTGGATTTGCCCGCCGAGTACCGCCGGGGCATGGATAGCCTGCTGGCCGAAGAACTGGCGTCCGAAAAAATGCGCTACACGCTGGAGCTGAAGGACAAGCGCGTGAAGGAAACCGAGCTGGACGCCAACGCTGAAAAGGTGCGCCGTGAAGTGGCCGCCGAAGCTGCCGCCCGCGAGCAGGTCATTGCCGCCAAGGCCCAGGAAGAGGCCATGAAGCATGTGTTGCCCTTCAAGCAGCGCCAGATCGAGCAGCGCCAGCTGGAGGCCGAAGCCGAACGCGTGGCCCGCGTGAAGGCCGCCGAAGGCGCCGCCCAGGCCCGCCGCATCGAAGCCAACGGCGAGGCCGACGCCCGCCAGAAATTGGCCGAAGCCGAGGCCTACCGCATGGACCGCGTGGGCAAGGTCAATGCCGAGCAAATGGCCCGCGAAGGCGCACTGGTGACCAAGCACCCGCTGCTCATCCAGAAGACGCTGGCCGACAAGCTGTCGGACAAGATCCAGGTCATCATCGCGCCCCCGCCCACCAATGGCGACTTCATCGGTGCCGCGCTGCTGGGCGGCAACCGCAACGCCCAGGCCGGTGCAGCCCAGGCTGCGGCTGTGGCCGACGATGCCACCACCACCCAAGCCGTGGAGCAATGAACATGAACGCCACCCTCGCCACCTTGCTGGCCGCCGTCGCCAGCGCCGCAGTGACCGTGGCGGCCGAGGCCGCCCCCCTACCTGCAACCAATGCCCAGGGCAGCGCCATCGTGGTGCAAGACCAGGCCAGCCTGCGCGCGGCCCCGCGCGACGGCGCGCAGCAGCAGGCCAGCCTGTGGCAGGGCGAAGTGCTGGAAGTGCGCGGCGAGCGCCTCGACTATTTGCAGGTGTGGGACCACAAGCGCGAGCGCGGTGGTTTCATCCGCGCCAGCGATGTGCGCCGCGTGGCCATGACCGAGGCAGAAGGCCCCGCGCTGCTGGCTGTGATGCGCTTTGTGCAGGACACTCCGGGTGCCGAAGCGCTGGGCATTGGCCTCACCGCCGCCTACCTGCAGGCCGCACCCGCCAAGGCGCTGGCTGGCATGGAGGGTGCGCAGGCCTTCGATGCACTGGGCACCTTTGCCGATCGGCTGGCCCGCCGTGCCTCGGTGGCCGTGCTGGGCAAGGCCTCGGGCGCTACGTTGTCGGCCCACCTGGATGTGGCCAATGGTTATGGCGTGCGCTTTGCCACCTACGAGGTCGAAGGCCGCATGCAGGTCTGCTACGAGGGCGAGGCCTTTCGCCGCCTGCTGGCCATGCCCGTGGCCGATGCCGAGCAGCGCGCCCGCGCCGCCCTGGCGCTGACCCGCCCTGAGTGCATCAACCCCGACCTGCCTGCACACGAGCGTGCCAAGGTCACCACCTGGCAGGCCGAGGTGCTGGAGCGCGTGGACGTGGCCAATTTGCCCGGCTACCTGCGCAACCGCGTGCAAATGCGCCGCGCCAGCGTGTGGGGCGCCGCCGCCTTTCAGCAGGCGCGCAAGAACGCAACCGACCCGGCGGTGGCCGCTACCGCCGCACGCGCCCTGACGGAACTCAGCGGCGTGAGCAAGGCCGAGCTGCCCGACGAAGACCAGAGCGCCTACAACGACGCTGCCATGCGCGTGAGTGCTGTGCGGTGGGCCTTGGTGCCTGCTGCGGCCCCGGTGGCGGCTGCGGGCAACCGCCCCACATTGCTGACCGAGCCCGGCACCCCCGGCGAAACCTGCGTGCTGCTGGTGGACGCGCAGCACAGCGCCAAGGCCCCACTGCTGCGCCGCTGCACGTACGGCGTGGTGTGGGCCGCATCGGCCAGCACCAACCGCGAAGGCACGGCCGTGGCCCTGGCGGTGCAACCCATGGAAGGCTGGCGCGAGCTGTGGGTGCTGCGCAAAACGGAAGGCGGCTGGCTGGCCGATGTGCTGCCGCCCGCCGCCGCGACGCCCGAAACCGGCGTGGCCGAGTGGGCGGGCTGGGTGCCCGGTGGCCAGCAGATGCTGGTGGCGCGAGAAGCCCGGGGCCAGGGCCGCTACCGCAAAAGTTTTGAGGTGGTGCGACTGGAGGGCCTGACCACCGAGCGCGTGACAGGCGATGTGGCAGCGCTGCCTTTGTTCCAGCGCTGGCAAGACCCGGCCTGGAAGCGGCAGACGCTGAGCCTGCGGTAAATGCGGGCTCGCGGAATAATCTGCTCATCCCCATCCACCACAAGGCACACCATGATCCTCGTTACCGGCCATGCCATCGCCCGCAAGGAAACCGAAGCCGCCGTTGAGCGCCTCGCTGTAGAGCATGTCCTGCGTTCCCGCGCGGAGCCGGGATGTGTGTCCCACGAAGTGAGCCGCGATGTGTTGCAGCCGCTGCGTTTCGTGTTTGTAGAGCGCTGGAGCGACATGGCGGCCCTGCAGGCCCACTTCCGGGTGGAGGCTTCGCGGAAGTTTGCGCACGCCATCACGGAGCTCTGCGACGCCAGCCCGCAGATGACCATCTACCAGGCCGAAGCCCTCCACACGGGTTGACGAGAACGGTGGCCGTGTGTGCCGCCACCGGCCCCCGGGGGCGTTGGCGCCCTTACCATGACGGCATTCCAAACTTCTTCTTCGGCCGTTGTGAACTTCATTCCGCTTCCCCCGTCCTGCGTGGACGCTGCGATCATCGACCTGGACGGCACCATGGTGGACACGCTGGGCGACTTCAGCGAAGCGCTCAACCGCATGCTGCAGGACCTGGGCCTGTCGCCCATCGACGCGGGCTCCATCGAGTCCATGGTGGGCAAAGGCTCCGAACATTTGCTGCGTTCGGTGCTAAAACATGTGCTTCCGCGCTATGGTGCTGATGATGTTGCTATCAAAATTGAAGAGCTCTATCCTTCGGCCTGGGCCAGCTACCAGCGCCACTACCTTGCGATCAATGGCCAGTTTGCCGGGGTGTACAGCGGCGTGGAGGCCGGATTGCAAGCGCTGCGCGCCCGGGGGCTGCGCTTGGCCTGCCTGACCAACAAACCCACCAGTTTTGCGCTGCCTTTGCTTGAGTTGAAGGGGCTTGCCGGGTACTTTGAACACGTGTTTGGCGGCGATGCGTTCGAGCGCAAAAAGCCCGATCCGCTGCCGCTTCTCAAGACCTGCGAGGCCTTGGGCGTCAGCCCGGCGCGCACGCTGATGGTGGGCGACTCCAGCAATGATGCGCAGGCCGCGCGGGCGGCAGGCTGCCCTGTGGTGCTGGTCACCTACGGCTACAACCACGGCCAGCCGGTGCGGGCCGTGGATGCCGACGGGTTTGTGGATTCGCTGGCGCAGCTGGCCTGAGCTGTCCTCTTTCTTTCCTTCTTTTCTGTCAGGCCGTCAGCTGGCGCGGCGCCACGGCGCGGTAGTCCAGCCGCGATGCACTGGTGCCGCCACTGCGCGTGGGGGCGGCCATGGCATCGCCTTGGCGGGATGCGTGGGCTGACAGCCGGAAGACAGCCACCGCATCCACCAGCTGTCCCGCCTGGGTCTTGAGGCTGTCGGCCGCAGCGGCGCTTTGTTCCACCAGGGCAGCGTTTTGCTGCGTGGCCTGGTCCATCTGTGTGATGGCCTCGCCCACCTGGCTGACGCCCTGGCTCTGCTCGCTGCTGGCGGCGCTGATCTCGCCCATGATGTCGGTCACGCGGCGGATGGAGGCGACCACTTCGCTCATCGTGGCGCCCGCCTTGTCCACCAGGGCCGTGCCGCGCTCCACGCGTTCCACGCTGGTGCCGATCAGGCCCTTGATCTCTTTCGCCGCCTCGGCGCTGCGCTGGGCCAGGCTGCGCACCTCGCCCGCCACCACCGCAAAACCCCGGCCCTGTTCGCCCGCGCGGGCGGCTTCCACGGCCGCATTCAGCGCCAGGATGTTGGTCTGGAAGGCAATGCCGTCGATCACGCTGATGATGTCGGCAATCTTCTTGCTGCTGTCGTTGATACCCTTCATGGTGTCCACCACTTCGGCCACCACATCGCCGCCCTGCTGGGCGACGGTGGATGCGCTCATGGCCAGCTGGTTGGCCTGGCGCGCGTTGTCGGCGTTCTGGCGCACGGTGGAGCCCAGTTGCTCCATCGACGCGGCCGTCTGCTGCAGCGCGCTGGCCTGTTGCTCGGTGCGGGCTGAGAGGTCGTTGTTGCCCGAGGCGATCTCGGTGCTGGCAGTGGCCACGCCTTCGGCGTTGTGGCGCACGTTGCCCACGATGGAAGCCAGGCGCGACTGCATGGTGGCCAGCGCCTGCAGCAGTTGCCCGGTTTCGTCGTTGCCGTTGGCTTCGATGGGGTGGGTCAGGTCGCCGTCGGCGATGTTTTCTGCGGCTTCTTTGCCCAGCTGCACAGGGCGCACGATGGAGCGTGTGACGGTGAAGGCCAGCAGCGCACCCAGCGCCACAGCAATCAGCGTGCCCACGCCCAGCAGCACCTGGCTGGCCTTGGCCAATGCCGAGGTGTCGGCCTGGCTTTCGGCGAGCTGGGTGCCCATGGCGCGGCGCAGGTCATCCAGCGACTTCAGGTATTTGTCGGCCAGCGGGCGCAGGTCCTTGTCCACCATGGCGGGCACATTGGGTTCGCCGCCCCGGTGCAGTTCGCGGATTTCTGTGAGCTTGTCGTTGTAGGCCTGGCGGGCCGTGGCAATCGCGGCCAGCAGGCCCCGCGCCTGCTCGCCCTGCACCAGGGCCTCGATGCGTTTGACCTTGGCCTCCATGCCCATGGCGGTGGCTTGGGTGTCGGCCGTGAGCTTGTCCATGTAGTCGCGGTCGATGGCCTTGAGGAAGGCCTCGGTGCGCACCCAGTTCAGGCGGATGTCCGAGGCCCAGTCTTCCACCAGCGTCTGCTGCTCGATCTCGTGGGTGGCCACACGTTCGCTGGCGTTTTGCAGGCTGGCAATGCGCCACATGCCGGTGGCCGCGATGAGGGTGGTGATGAGCAGAATGGCGCCAAAGGATGCGCCCAGGCGCAGGCCGACGGAGAGGTTGCTGAGTTTCATGGTCATGTCAGGCGCGGGAGGGGCTTGGGGCAAGGGGCGAGGGCGATTCAGCCCACGTTTTGCAAGCCGGTGCTGGCGGCTGCGCTGCGGTGGGCAGACAAGGAGAAATGAAGGGCGGGCTGCGAGAAAAAAGAGGTTTGCGGACAGGTCTCAGCGTACGCCCCGGCCCGGCTGGCTGGTGTCGGGCGGGTGACAGCCAGGGGGCCGCAGACCTGGGGGTTTGTCCGTAGCTGGGTGTCCTGGCGGGGGTACTGGGCGTGCTTTATGCGGGTTTGCCCAGCAGGGCGTCCTTGAGCTTCCAGTCGGCGGGCGTGTTGCCCAGCCAGATGCCCATCAGCGCGTTGAAGAACTCCGGCTCCTTGAAGGGCTCACCCTGTGGCTTGCCCTTGACGGTGATCACCGTGCCCGTGCCGGGAATCCAGTCGATCTGGAACTGGTCACCTGCGACGAGCTTCTTGTGGTCCGAGAAGATCTGGCTCATGCGCATCACGCCGGGGATCAGCTTGGAAAATGCCGCGCGGTCCATGTTGTCCTCCATGCCGCGCGAAAACAGCTTGCCCAGCTCGGTGGAGTCGATCTCGCGCAGCATGGTGATGCTCATGCGCTTGGGGCCCTTGAGGGCCGCGATGTCCTGGGGCGTGTGCGCCTTCTTCTCCAGGTACAGCCCCGCCGTGTAGACCTTGAACACGGCCTTGTAGCGCACGCCCGCGCCGTTGAGCTGCAGGGTGCTGCCACTCAGGCTGGCGGTCTCTTCGTATTTCACATCGGACACGGTGATGGGCTGGGCGGCAGCGGTGGCCGCCAGCAGGCAGGCTCCGGCCACCAAAGCGCATCGCTGGAGAAAGTTCATGCACAGCTCCTAAAAAAGAACGGTCGTTCGTTTCTAATTGTTGCAGCGCTCCCTGCCGCCCGCAACAGGGTTTTCGAGCGGTTGTGCGATCTCGGCCTTGCGGCCCGTCAAATCGGGCCGCCAAAAAAGCTTTGCTACACTTTGGCCCATGTTCATTCACCACGTGTTCATCACAGGTTGCAGCGACCGGGGAGCCTGGCCCTGGCGTCAGCCTGTCGCTTTGAACGCCTGATGGCACCTGGGCCGGCGTCGCCCCAGCGTGCACCCGTGGCCTCCACCCCGATGCGGTGAGGCCGATTGAATGGACCGCAGCGCCCCTTTTTATTGCACAGGGACACGCGCTGCGACTGCTGGGAGCTCTCCCCGTGATCACAGAACTTGAATTCAAAAGCCTGGCCAGCGAAGGCTACAACCGCATCCCGCTCATGGTCGAGGCCTTTGCGGACCTGGAAACCCCGCTCTCGCTCTATCTCAAGCTGGCGCACACCAAGGACGGCGGCAAGCACAGCTTCCTGCTCGAATCCGTGGTGGGCGGCGAGCGCTTCGGGCGCTACAGCTTCATCGGCCTGCCTGCGCGCACGCTGCTGCGGGCCAGCGGCTTTGGGGCGCAGGCCAAAACCGAGGTCGTGACGGACGGCCAGGTGGTCGAGACCGCCCAGGGCAATCCGCTCGACTTCATCGCCGATTACCAAAAGCGTTTCAAGGTGGCCCTGCGCCCCGGCCTGCCGCGTTTTTGCGGTGGCCTGGCGGGCTACTTTGGCTATGACGCGGTGCGCTACATCGAGAAAAAGCTCGAAACCACCTGCCCGCCCGACACCCTGGGCTGCCCCGACATCCTGCTGCTGCAGTGCGAGGAGCTGGCGGTCATCGACAACCTCTCGGGCAAGCTCTACCTCATCGTGTATGCCGACCCGGCCCAGCCCGAGGCCTACACCCGCGCCAAGAAGCGCCTGCGCGAGCTGAAAGAGCAGCTCAAGTATTCGGTGAGCGCCCCGGTTGTGAAGGCCACCGAAAGCCACCCCGCCCAGCGCGACTTTGCCAAGGCCGACTACCTGGCCGCCGTGCACCGCGCCAAGGAGTTGATCGCCGCCGGTGACTTCATGCAGGTGCAGGTGGGCCAGCGCATCCACAAGCGCTACACCGAGTCGCCCCTGTCGCTGTACCGCGCGCTGCGTTCGCTGAACCCCTCGCCGTATATGTATTTCTACGACTTCGGCGACTTCCATGTGGTGGGCGCGAGCCCCGAGATCCTGGTGCGCCAGGAGAAAACCGACGAAGGTACCAAGGTCACCATCCGCCCCCTGGCGGGCACCCGCCCGCGTGGCGCTACGCCCGAGAAGGACAAGGCCACCGAGGTCGAGCTCATCAACGACCCCAAGGAGCGTGCCGAGCACGTGATGCTGATCGACCTGGCGCGCAACGACATCGGCCGCATTGCCAAGACCGGCACCGTGAAGGTGACCGAAGCCTTCGCGGTGGAGCGCTACAGCCACGTGATGCACATCGTGAGCAACGTGGAAGGCATCCTGAACGATGGCATGACCAGCATGGACGTGCTCAAGGCCACCTTCCCCGCAGGCACGCTGACGGGCGCGCCCAAGGTGCACGCGATGGAGCTCATCGACCAGCTGGAGCCCACCAAGCGCGGTCTGTATGGTGGCGCCTGTGGCTACCTGAGCTACGCGGGCGACATGGACGTGGCCATTGCCATCCGCACCGGCATCATCAAGAACGGCACGCTCTATGTGCAGGCGGCTGCGGGTGTGGTGGCCGATTCGGTGCCTGAACTGGAGTGGAAAGAGACCGAACACAAGGCCCGCGCGCTGCTGCGCGCCGCCGAGTTGGTCGAGGAGGGGCTGGAATGACGACCCACACCCCCAAAGCCATCGAGAAGGTCAAACCCTGCACCACCATGCAGGACGTGCGCCGCGAAGTGAACGCGCTGGACGATGTGCTGGTGCCCCTGCTGGTCGAGCGCGTGGGCTACATGACCCAGGCCGCGCGCATCAAGCAAGTCGCAGAGCAGGTGCGCGATGAAGCGCGCATCCAGGCCATCGTGGACCGGGTGCGCGAGCGTGCAGCTGCCGAGGGCGGCGATGCCGAAGTGATGGAAGCCATCTACCGCAGCCTCATGGAGGCCTGCATTGCCTATGAACACCGCGAGTTCGCCCGTCTGCGCGAGCCCGCCCTTGCCGGGAGCGCCGCATGACAAAACTCTTGATGGTCGATAACTACGACAGCTTCACCTACAACATCGTCCAGTACTTTGGGGAACTGGGCGCCGAGGTGGAGGTGTTCCGCAACGACGAGATCACCGTGGCCGAGATCGAGGCGCGCCTGAATGCCGGGCAACTCGACCGCCTGGTCATCTCGCCCGGCCCGTGCTCGCCCGCCGAGGCCGGCATCTCGGTCGCCGCGATCCAGCACTTTGCGGGCAAGCTGCCCATCCTGGGTGTGTGCCTGGGGCATCAGAGCATTGGCGCGGCCTTCGGCGGCAACATCATCCGCGCGCAGGAGCTGATGCACGGCAAGACCAGCGTCATCACCACCACCCAAAAGGGCGTGTTCGCGGGGTTGCCGGAGAAGTTCACTGTCAACCGCTACCACTCCCTGGCCATCGAGCGCGCCACCTGCCCCGAGGTGCTGGAGGTGACGGCCTGGACCGACGACGGCGAGATCATGGGCGTGCGCCACAAGACATTACCCATCGAAGGCGTGCAGTTCCACCCCGAAAGCATCCTCACCGAACACGGCCACGTCATGCTCAAGAACTTTCTGGAGCAGCGCGCATGACGGCCTCTCAGGGTCTGGCCCAGCTCTTTCAGTACAAGCGGTGGGCCAACCAGGAGCTGCTGGCACTGGGCGCGGCATCGCAGGGCGCATTGCCTGCCGACGACTACCGGCTGTTTGTGCGCATCCTGAACCACACCTACGTGGTGGACCGCATCTTTGCCAGCCACCTGCAGGGCCTGCCCCAGACCACCTACCGGGCCACCAACACCGATGCAACGCCGGAGCTGGCCACCCTGAGCGATGCTGTGCGCGCGTCGGACGACTGGTATGTGCAGTACGTGGGCGGGCTGGATGATGCGCAGCTGGCCGAACCAGTGGCGTTCCGCTTCACCGACGGCGACACCGGGCGCATGTCGCGCAGCGAGATCCTGAACCACCTCGTCGTGCATGGCACCTACCACCGGGGGGCGGCGGGGCGCATCCTGGCCGCGCATGCGGTGCAGCCCCCGCGCGACTCGCTGACGACCTTCATGCATCGCCTGGAACCTGACCGACGCTGGTAGACACCCCCATGCCCGAACTTCATCAACTGCTCATGTTCATCGCGGCCGGCTGGCTGCTCAATCTCACGCCCGGGCCCGATGTGCTCTACATCGTGACCAACGCGCTGCGCTCCGGCACACGCGCGGGTATCGTGGCGGGGCTGGGCATCACGGCCGGGTGTTTTGTGCACATCTTTGCGGCCGCCGTGGGCGTGGGCGCGCTGCTGGCCACCTCGGCCACGGCGTTCACGGTGCTCAAGTGGATCGGCGCGGCCTACCTGATGTGGATGGGCGTGCGCATGCTGCTGTCCAAACCCGGCGCCGACAATGGCAACACGGCCGCGCTGGCGGCGGCGCAGGCCGCCCCTGTGCAGCACACGCCACTTCGCAAGGTGTTCCTTGGCGGCTTCTGGACCAATGTGCTCAACCCCAAGGTCGCCATCTTCTTCCTGGCCTTTGTGCCGCAGTTCATCGCGCCGGGCACCGACAACAAGGCACTGGCCTTTGTGCTGCTGGGCGTGCTGTTCAACCTCAACGCCATCCCTGTCAACATGGGCTGGGCGCTGGCTGCATCGTGGATGGCGCGCCGTGCCACGGCCATCCAGCGTGGCATGCACTGGCTGGACCGCGTGGCGGGCGCCATGTTCATTGGCTTCGGACTCAAACTGGCCTTTACCGATCAACCGGCGGCCTGACCGCCACCCCAGGAGACACCGTCATGCCCATCACCCCCCAGGAAGCGCTGCAGCGCACGATCGAGCACCGCGAAATCTTCCACGACGAGATGCTGCACCTGATGCGGCTCATCATGAAAGGCGAGCTCTCGCCCCTCATGACAGCGGCCATCATCACCGGCCTGCGCGTGAAGAAGGAAACCATCGGCGAAATCACCGCCGCAGCCCAGGTAATGCGCGAGTTCTCCACCAAGGTCCACGTGCCTGACAGCACGCACCTCGTGGACATCGTGGGCACGGGCGGGGATGGAGCCAACACCTTCAACATCTCCACCTGCTCGATGTTTGTGGCCGCCGCCGCAGGCGCCAAGGTCAGCAAACACGGCGGGCGCGGCGTGTCGAGCAAAAGCGGCAGCGCCGACGTGATGGAAGCCCTGGGCATCCACATCAACCTGAAACCCGAGGCCATCGCGCAGTGCATTGCTGAAGTCGGCATCGGCTTCATGTTTGCGCCCAACCACCACCCCGCCATGAAAAACGTGGCCCCGGTGCGCAAGGAACTGGGCGTGCGCACCATCTTCAACATCCTGGGCCCGCTCACCAACCCGGCCGGCGCCCCCAACATCCTGATGGGCGTGTTCCACCCCGACCTCGTGGGCATCCAGGTGCGTGCGCTGCAGCGCCTGGGCGCCGAGCATGCCCTGGTGGTCTATGGCCGCGACGGCATGGACGAGGTGAGCCTGGGTGCCGCCACGCTGGTGGGCGAGCTGAAAAACGGCCAGATCACCGAATACGAAATCCACCCCGAGGACTTCGGCCTGTCCATGGCCAGCAACCGCGCGCTCAAGGTCGAAACGCCCGAGCAGTCGCGCGAGATGCTGATCGGCGTGCTCAAGGGCGAGCCCGGGGCCGCACAAGACATCGTCTGCCTGAACGCCGGTGTGGCGCTGTATGCGGCCAATGTGGTCGATTCGGTGCCCGCAGGGCTGGCCAAGGCGCGTGCCGCCATCGCATCGGGCGCGGCGCTGGCCAAGCTGGAGCAGATGGTCACGCGCACGCATGCGCTGGCCGGCGCTGCCGCGTGACCCTAACAACCAACCAGGTTTTCCCATGAGTGACATCCTCAACAAGATCGTGGCCGTCAAGCACGAAGAAGTGGCCGCCGCCGAGAAGCGCCTGCCTTTTGACGCCATGCGCGCCGATGCCGAGAGCCGCGTGCTCACGCGCGACTTTGAAGGCGCGCTGCGCGCCAAGATCGCCAAGGGCCAGGCGGCCGTGATTGCCGAGGTCAAGAAAGCCAGCCCCAGCAAGGGCGTGCTGCGTGCCAACTTCGAGCCCGCCGAGATCGCCCAGAGCTACATGGAAGGCGACGGCAAGGTCAGCGCAGCCTGCCTGTCGGTGCTGACCGACCGGCAGTTCTTTCAGGGCCAGCCCGACTACCTCAAGCAGGCCCGCGCCAGCACCTTGCTGCCCGTGCTGCGCAAGGATTTCATGGTCGATGCGTACCAGATCTACGAATCGCGGGCCATGGGCGCCGACGCCATCCTGCTGATCGCCGCCTGCCTGGATGACGCGCAGATGGCCGACTTCGAGGCCATTGCGCGAAGCCTGGACATGGCCGTGCTGGTGGAGGTGCATGACCGCGCCGAACTGGAACGCGCGCTCAAGCTCAAGACCCCGCTGGTGGGCATCAACAACCGCAACCTGCGCACGTTTGAAGTCACGCTGGACACCACCCTGGGCATGCTCAAGGATGTGCCTGCGGACCGCTTGCTGGTGACCGAGTCGGGCATCCTCAAGCCTGCCGATGTGAAGACCATGCGCGATGCGGGCGTGCACGCCTTCCTGGTGGGCGAGGCTTTCATGCGCGCTGATGACCCGGGCCTCGCCCTGGCCAAGTTGTTTGCGTGAGTGTGTCGAATACTATTGTTTTAATAGCTGCTTGCGCTTTCCTGTAGCGCGCAGAAGGCCATTTTGACCATGAATTCACCCGTGCAAACGTTCACCCAGCTCCAGAGTGCGGACCCGGCCCACTGGCCCGTGGCGCCCGGGTGGCAACCCCTGGTGGACGCCTTCTTTGCGGGCGCACGGGGCCAGGCGCTGCAGGGTTTTCTGCAGGATCGGCTGGGTGCCGGTGCGGTGATCTTCCCGCCCCAGCCGCTGCGTGCGCTGGAGCTGACGCCGCCCGACGCCGTGCGTGTGGTCATCCTGGGCCAGGACCCGTACCACGGCCGGGGCCAGGCCGAGGGGCTGGCGTTTTCTGTGGCGCCCGGCGTGCGCCTGCCGCCCTCGCTGCAGAACATCTTCAAGGAAATGCAGCGCGACCTGGGCGTTCCGTTCCCGCCCTTTCCCACGCCGGGCGGCAGCCTGGTGAAGTGGGCCCAGAACGGCGTGCTGCTGCTCAACACCGGCCTCACGGTGGAAGAGGGCCAACCCGCCAGCCACGCAGGCAAGGGCTGGGAGGCACTGACCGATGCCGTGATCCGCCATGTGGCCGAAGGCCCGCGCCCGGTGGTGTTCATGCTCTGGGGCTCTCACGCGCAGTCCAAGCGCGCCTTCATCCCGCAGGACCGGGGGCATCTGGTGCTCACATCCAACCACCCCTCGCCCCTGTCGGCGCTACGCCCGCCTGTGCCCTTCATCGGCAACGGGCACTTTGGCAAGGCGCGCGCGTTCCGCGCGGAACACGGCTACTGAGTCTGGGGGGAGTCATCCGGGGCTACCAGGGCCCCGGCAACCGCTCCTTGAGCAAATCCATGAATGCCCGCACGGCCACCGGCAGGCTGCGGCCTGCCAGGGTCTGCACCTCCAGGTCGCGCAGGTCCATGCCCGCATCGCTGATGGGCAGGGCCACGATGGCGCCCGCCGCCACCAGGTGGCGCGCCGCGATCTCGCTGGCTACCGACAGCCCGCCGCCATGCGCCACGAAGTTGAGCACCGTCTTGGCGTGGTTGCTGATGAGCACCGCCGAGAGCTGCAGGCCCTGGCGGCTGCAGACGATGTCGATCATCTGGCGCACCGTGGTTTCGGCCGGGGGAAGCGCCAGCGGGTATTCGGCCATTTGCGCCAGCGTGACGCTGCCAGCGCCCGCCAGCGGGTGGCCGGGCGGGAGCAGGGCCAGCACGGGCGCGGTCTGGCGGTAGGCCACCTCGATGTCCTTGTGGGGCGACCGGCTGAAGCACAGGCCGATGTCGGCCGCGCCGCTGCGCACCGCGTCGGGCACCTGGGCGGTGGGCAGCGCGATCACGCTGAACTGAATGCCGGTGTGGGTGCGCTGAAACTCCACGCACAGGCGCGGCACCAGCTCGTTGGCAAACGCATCGGAGGTGGCCAGCCGCACCTGCCCGGCGCGCAGGCCCTGCAGTGCGCCGATCTCGCCCAGGGCGCGCTCGGCGTCCAGCACCGTGCGGCGCGCGTGCACGGCCAGGATCTCGCCCGCCGCCGTGAGCACCATGCCGCGCGGGTGACGCTCGAACAGCGGCGTGCCCAGCTGCGCCTCCAGCCCCGCGATCTGGCGGCTCAGCGCCGAGGCGGCCACATGCAGGCGAGCCGACGCCTCGGTGAGCGATCCGCTCTGCGCCACTTCCAGAAAGTAGCGCAGCGTGGTGTCTTGCAGCAGGTGGGCGCGCATCGGTGGCGGGTTCTCCAAACGAGGCCGCAGTATGCGCCGGTTTGCCGCTGTGGCAAAGCAGTTTGCCGAAATGCTGGTGGTCAAGCAAGGCACAGCTTCCTAAGATGGCCCACTCTTTGTGTGTGTCTTGTTCAACTTCTTGGCTGGAGTGCTGCGTATGCGTCTACTTTCCTGGGGCCGTGGTGTCTGGGGCCTGGCCGGCCTGTTGGTGGTGTCGGCGGCGGCGCATGCGCAGGCCAACTGGCCGGACCGCCCCGTGCGGGTGATCGTGCCCTTCCCGGCCAGCGGCGCGACCGACCTGGTGGCCCGCACCGTCACCCAGCGTGTGGCGGCCGACCTGGGCCAGCAGCTGGTGGTGGACAACAAGCCCGGCGCGGGCGGCACCCTGGGCACCGCCGAGGCGGCCAAGGCCGCACCCGATGGCTACACCCTGCTGCTGACCACGAGCAGCACCCACGCGATCTCGCCCCACCTCATGCCCAAGCTGGCCTACGACCCGCGCAAGGACTTTGTGCCCGTGGCCCATGTGGCCGACGCGCCCAGCGTGCTGCTGGTCACCAACTCGCTGCCCGCCAAGACCGTGGGCGAGCTGATTGCGTATGCCAAGGCCCACCCCGGCAAGCTCAACTACGCCACCAGTGGCAACGGCACCATCGTGCACCTGAACACTGCGGCCTTCAGCGCCCAGGCGGGTGTGGACATGACCCACATCCCCTACAAGGGCACGGCGCTGGCCATCCCCGACCTGATTGCCGGGCAGACGCATGTGCTGTTTGACTCGCTGCCTACGGGCATGCCCCACGCCAAAGCCGGGCGCCTGCGCGCGCTGGCCGTGACCAGCGAAAAGCGCAGCACCCTGGCGCCCGAGCTGCCCACGCTGGCCGAATCCGGCCTGCCCGGTTATTCGTCGGTGACCTGGTTTGGTGTGTACCTGCCTGCAGGCGCTTCGCCTGCGCTGGTCGAGAAAGTGCACAAGGCCTTTGCCAAGGCCGTGCAGGCGCCTGAAGTGGCCGAGAGCCTGGCCAAGCTGGGCGTGGAGCCCGCCGCGCCGCGCACGCCCGCGCAGTTTGGCGCCATGGTGCAGGCGGACAGCAACCGCTGGGCCACCGTGATCCGGCAGCACAAGATTTCGGTGGATTGATTGCCCCCTGTGTTGCCTTTGGCGCCTTCCCCCGAGGGGGACGACGCCCTCGGTGCGGGGCGGCCCTTCCTTGGCGCCTCTCGCCTTGTGCCGCGCCAGTTTCAACACGGGTGGCGCTTATCCACCGTGGAGTAAAGACATGAGCCAACAAGACATCGACTGGTCACTTCCCTACGCCTCTCACCGCAGTGCGGTCATGGGCCGCAATGTCGTCTCCACCTCCCAGCCGCTGGCCGCGCAGGCGGGCCTGCGCATGCTGCTGGCGGGTGGCAACGCGGTGGACGCCGCCATTGCCGCCGCCATGGCACTCACGGTGGTGGAGCCCACAGGTTGTGGCCTGGGCAGTGACGGGTTTGCCATCGTGTGGGACGGCAAGGAGCTGCATGGCCTCAACGCCTCCGGCCGCTCGCCTGCGGCGTGGACGCCTGAATACTTCGAGAAGCTCGGCGGCATCCCTGAAACCGGCTGGAACGCCGTCACCGTGCCCGGCGCCGTGTCGGCCTGGGTGGCGCTGTCCAAGCGCCTGGGCAAGCTGCCGTTTGCGCAGCTGGCGCAGCCCGCCATCGACTATGCGCGCAACGGCTTTCCGGTGTCGCCCACCATCGCCCACCTGTGGGCGCTGGGCGCGGCCAAGCTGGGCACGCAACCGGGTTTTGCCGAGTGCTTCATGCCCGAGTACCTGGGCGGCCGCGTGCCCCGGGCGGGCGAAGTCTTTCGCAGCGAAGCCCATGCGCGCACGCTGGAGCTCATTGCCGAGACCGAGGGCGAGGCCTTCTACCGGGGTGTGATCGCCGAGCGCATCGCAGCCCATTCCCAAGCCAACGGCGGCGCGATGACGCTGGCCGACCTGGCCGCGCACCAGGCCGATTGGGTGGGCACCATCCACCAGCGGTTTGGCGATTCGGTGATCCATGAGATCCCGCCCAACGGCCAGGGCATTGCCGCGCTGATGGCGCTGGGCATGCTGGACGC
>OGCL01000332.1_pt1 | contig 53055 bp, 45 predicted proteins | sample 1570041 | NCBI WGS metagenome assembly OGCL01 (sample SAMN06266162, study PRJEB24511) | hot springs metagenome | isolation source: Hot spring water | place: South Africa: Limpopo | collected 2015-06-22
CCTCCCCCAGCGGGGGAGGGCCAGGGAGGGGGCGGCCCTCCCAAAGATACCCCATGTTCATCGCGGCGTTGTGCGCCATGCGCATAGGGCCTGAGGTGAACATATGGGGAAACCAGGTTTCCCCATCCCCCTGCCTGTGGGGGGTGCTAGCCGCTCCCAACAGCGGTTGGAGAATGGGGAAACCGGCTTTCCCCAACCCCCTCCCCAAAGGCAGGGAGATAGGGAAACCGGGTTTCCCCATATGCTCACATCAGGAGGATATTATGAGTGACTTTGACTGGCTGCGTCAGCGCCTGGAGAGCGCGTTTGGCCAGTTCCTCTCGCAGGCGCCCGAGCTGGCGCGGCTCTGGGGGCAATGGTTCGATGCCGTCGAGGGCGAGCCAGTGCCGCTGGCGGCGCTGGAGAAGCCACTGCGAGAGGTGCGGCTGGCCCTGGTAACGACCGGCGGCGTGCATCTGCGCGCCCAAACACCGTTCGACATGCGCGACTCGCACGGCGACCCCAGTTACCGGGTGATCCCTGCCGATACGCCCGTGAGCGAGCTCATGATCACCCACGACTACTACGACCACTCCGACGCCGAGCGCGACCTGAATATCCTGTTTCCGCTGGAACTCGCGCGCGAACTGGCCGCCCGCGGCGCTATCGGCAGCCTTGGAACCTGTTACAGCTTCATGGGGCACATTGAGCCGCCCCACGTCGAGACGCTGATCCTCCAGACCGCGCCCGAGGTGGCGGCGATGCTGCGGCAGGAGCAGGTTGACGCGGTGCTGCTCACCCCTGCCTGAGGTCTCTGTAATCAGTCCGTGGGACTGATCGCCCGTGTCATCGAGAGTGTCGGCATCCCGACCGTGTGCGTCATCGGGTTGCGCGAGATTGCCGAGCGAGTGCGCCCGCCACGCGCCATTCATCTGAAGTGGCCCTTCGGCCATCCGCTGGGAGAGCCGGGGAACCGGGCACAGCAACTCTGCGTGATCTACATCGCGTTGCAGGCCCTCTACACCGTGCGCGAGTCGGGGACGATCATCGATCCAGGCTGGCGCTGGCGCCGCGAGGAGTATGAGGAACCGGATCGCTGGGATCTTCCTTGAGGACGGCGCCGCGCCACGAAGTTCTCGCAGGAGGCGCAGGGAACCCGAGGCTGCCCCGCCCCCTCCACCCGCTTGCCAGGTAACCCAACAGCGGTTGAGGTGTGGAGAAACCAGGTTTCCCCACACCCCTGCTCAAGCGCGCCCGAACACCTTATCCTGGTGGTTTGTCAACCAGGTTGGGATGGGTAGTTTTTTGCCGGGAGGGCTTCGCCCTCCCACGCCCCCTCCCGCCACGTTCATCACAATTATCGTGGCAGACCACCAGGATCTGCAATCCCGAATCTACAATCTAAAATGGTATTACCCGCTCGCCGCCTGCATCCCCGCCTCCAGCGCGCGGCGGTTCAACTCGCGAAAGCGCGCTGGCACACTCTCAAGGGTGGCGGCCAGCAGCGCCTCCGGCGAGACCACGCCGGTCAGCGCGGTCAGCGCGCCGAGCATCACAATGTTTGCCACCACAGTGTTGCCCAGCTCCTCGGCGATCTTCGTGGCCCGCACCGGCACGACCGGCCGGGCCTCGTCACGCTGGAAGACCAGGTCGGGATCGATGATCAACGTCGCGCCTGGCTTGACCGCCCGGTGGTAGCGGCTGTAGGCCTCTTGAGACATCGCCACCAGCACGTCGGCAAGAGTAATGCCGGGGTAGCCGATGGGATGATCGGCGATGATCACCTCGGCCCGGGCCGCCCCACCACGCGCCTCGGGACCGTAGGACTGCACCTGCAGGGCCGTCAGCCCATCGTGGACCGCTGCCGCCTTGCCCAGAATAACCGCCGCGGTAATCACGCCTTGCCCGCCAAAGCCGCAGATGCGAATCTCGTGCTTCATAGTTTCACCCTTGCTACCAGCGCGGCCCAGCGGTCCTCAAACGTCTCGCGCTCGGTGTCCTGGAAGATGCCGATCTTCATCTTGCCCCGCAGCCGCTCACGCTCCTCCGGCGAACCGAACTGCTCGATCCACTCCCACTCATCGATCAGTACCGTCTGCTCACGGTACCAGCGCCAGATCTGCTCGAGCGCCTTCAGGCCATTGTATCGCCCGTAGGCCGTGGGACAGGGAGTAAGCATTTCGATCAGTGCGAAGCCACGTTTGCGGATGCCTTCGGCGATCGATTTAACCGGTTGCACCGGCGATACCACTGGCCAGCGGGCCACATAGGGCGCGCCCAGGGCCTTCGCCAGTTCGCACACGTCCATCGGGTGTTCGATGTTGCCGTAGGGCGTGGTGGTGGTGAAGCCCCCGTCAGGGGTGGTTGGGGCCGACTGGCCCCCGGTCATACCGTAGATGAAGTTGTTGACCAGGATCACGGTGATGTCCATGTTCCGGCGAATGGTGTGGAGCAGGTGATTGCCGCCAATGCCCGCTCCGTCGCCATCGCCGGTGAATACGATCACCGTCAGATCAGGATTGGCCGCCTTGACCCCCGAGGCGAAGGCCAGCGCCCGCCCGTGGGTCGTGTGCAGTCCATCGGCGTTAATGTAGCCTGGCAGGCGCGACGAGCAGCCAATCCCCGACACAAAGACCGTGCGGTCGAGGTCAAGCCCCACCTCGTCAATTGCCCAGAGGGTGTAGTTCAGCACATTGCCGATGCCGCACCCGTCGCAGAAGATGGTGGGGAACATCTCCTGCCGCAGATAGCTCGTCCGCAACTCGGCGGCAGTTTTGATCCTCAGGCCGGTTGCCATTGCAGTGCCTCCAGCGCTTCCAGCAGTTCGGCAGGGGTGTGCAACTCGCCGCCGATCCGCGAGTGCAGGACCACGGGGCAGCGCCCGGCCACCGCCTCGCGGATAGGGTGAACGATCTGCCCCAGGTTCATTTCGGGAACGAGCATGGCCCGCACCCGTTCGGCCCAGCGGGCGACGACGTGCTCTGGGAAGGGCCAGATGCTGATCAGGCGCAGTAGCCCGGCCTTGATGCCTCGCCGGCGGGCCTCTTCCACCACGTCGCGGCAGGTGCGGGCGGTAATGCCGTAGGTCACGATGGCGATCTCGCAATCATCGGCGTAGAACTCTTCGTAGCGCGTGATCAGGTCAAGATGGTTGGTAATCTTGGCGGCCAGCCGGCGCACCAACTGGTCGTGAATGGTGGCGCTGGAGGCCCGCGGCAGGCCCTCCTCGTTGTGGGTCAGCCCGGTCACGAAGGTGCGAAAGCCTGACCCGAAAGGAGCAAAGGGCGGCACCAGGTCCGGGCCGGGGGCGAAGGGGCGGTAGCCGGCGCGGTCGGTGGCCCGTGGGCGCTCCCACAGCTCGAACTCGTGGTCCTCAGGGATGACCAGGCGCTCGCGCATGTGCCCCAGCTCGCCATCAATGAACACGAGCACCGGGGTGCGTAAGCGCTCGGAAAGGTTGAAGGCCACGATGGTGAGTTCCAGGGACTCCTGCACCGAGGCCGGGCAGAGCATAATGATCTCGTGGTCGCCGTGCGTGCCCCAGCGCGCCTGCATCATGTCGCCATAGGCTCCCATGGTCGGCTGCCCCGTGGAGGGACCGGAACGCTGCACATTGACCACCACACAGGGCGTCTCGGTCATAATGGCGTAGCCCAGATTCTCCTGCATCAGCGAAAACCCCGGACCCGAGGTTGAGGTCATCACCTTCGCCCCGGTCCAGCTCGCGCCGATCAGCGCGCCCATGCTGGCGATCTCATCTTCCATCTGGATGTAGCAGCCGCCGATGCGCGGCAGGATCTCGGCCATGCGCTCGGCAACCTCGGTAGCCGGGGTGATCGGGTAGCCGGCGAAGAAGGTGCAACCGGCCAGCACCGCCCCGTAGGCGCAGGCGTCGTCCCCCTGCACGAATTGCACCCTGGGGCCGAGCGCCCGCCGGATCAGCTCTCTATGCGTGGACACGGCTCTCCTCCGTCACCGTGATGGCGAAATCCGGACACAGCAACTCGCACAACCGGCAACCGTTGCAGCGCTCGACGCGGACGAGCTCCGGGGGATGCACGCCCCGCGGCGAAAAGCGCGCGGCTACCTCCAGCGCCCGGGTAGGGCAGTAGATAACACACAGGGCGCATCCCTTGCACCAGCGTTCGTCGATCTGAATTGTGTGCATATGGCGTTACCATCTGGTCGGAGGCGCCGGGGGCGCGGGCCTCCGCGTCCAGCCATTCCACCATCACCATTACACCGGCACGTCCAGGTAGCGCTCGAGAGCCTCTTTCCCGCGGTAATCGGGCAGGATGCGCGGGGCGGTGCGGGCGGTTTCGATGCCGGCCTCGCGCAGCATGCGCTCGTACTCGGCCACGTGGGCCAGGCTCAACCGCCCGGGGCGATGGGCGCGCGCGTAGTGCGCCGCGGCGATGCCTGCGCGGCGCCCAAACACATTGAAGTCGAGCAGCGAGTTGCCCATCAGCCGGTTCTTGCCGTGGATGCCGCCCATGACCTCACCGGCTACGAACAGGCCCGGTACAGAGGTCGCGCCGTGCTCGTCGGCAGCCACGCCTCCGTTCTGGTAGTGCAGGGTAGGGAAGACCAGGATGGGATCGCGGGTCATGTCAATGCCAAAGCGCGTGTACATGCGGTACATCGCCGGCAGCGCGTTGCGGATCGTTCCCGGCCCGTGGATCAGGTCAACCATCGGCGCATCGAGCCAGACCCCGCAGATACCGTGAGGTGTGGGCACGCCCAGGCCACGCTCGCCGCACTCGCGGATGAAAGCCGCCGCTTCAACGTCGCGCGGCTCCAGGGGAAAGACGAATTGTTCGCCCAGGCGGTTGAGCGGCTGAGCCCCCAGGCCGCGCACCTTTTCGGTGATCAGCAGTCCGGCCATCTGGGCGGGGAAGGCTGCCCCGGTGGGGTGGTACTGCACCGCGTCCAGGTCAACCAGTTCGGCGCCGACGCGGTAGGCCAGCACCAGCCCGTCGCCGGTGGCGCCGTAGTGGTTGGTCGTGGGGAAGCGCTGGATGTGCACCCGCCCCAGGCCGCCGGTGGTCAGGACGGTTGCCGCGGCTCGCACGATGTGGTAGCGCCGGGTCTCCAGGTTCAGCAGCACCGCCCCGGCCACCGCGCCGGTTTCGTCGCACACCAGTTCGATCGCCGGCGCGAACTCGACCACACGGATGCCCAGGTTGCGCGCCTCGTCGCGCAGCACGCGCATGATCTCCAGGCCGGTATAATCGCGGGCGGAGTGCATCCGGTTGCGCGAGGTGCCCCCGCCCGGGTTTTCCACAAAACGGCCCTGGCTATCTTTGTCGTACATCACGCCCAGGCGCTCGTGCCACTGAATGATCAACGGCGCGTCGCTCACCAGCGCCCGCACCAGGTCGGGCCGGTTGGTGAAGTGACCCCCGCCCATCACATCCAGAAAGTGCTGCACCGGCGAGTCTTCGGGCCGGTCGGCAGCCTGAATGCCGCCCTGGGCCATGGTTGAGTTCGAGTCGCCATGGCGCAGTTTGGTGGCGATCAGCACCCGCGCCGGGTCCAACCCGCTTTGTACTGCCCAGATCGCCGCGACTGTGCCCGCCCCGCCGCCACCGATCACCAGCAGGTCCACATCGGCGTCAATCTTGCTCAGGTCCAGATTGGGGCGCACCAACGGCCGGGCCTCGAACAGATCGGCGAGTTCGTGATTGAGCAGCAAGCCCTTGCTCGGCCCGAAACTCAAGGGGCGCTTGGCGTCAGCCTGGTAGTCGGGGTGATGCCCGAGGAGCAGCGCCCGGCGCTCCTCCAGGCTCATGGCCGGGAAGGTCTGGCCCAGACGCGCAGGGCGGGTGCGCTCAACCATGGCGATGCTCTCGCGCATCGACGCCGGATAGCCGTCAATTAGCTCCATGCTGTTGCTCCTGAGGTGAACAGAGGGGAAAGCCGGTTTCCCCACACCCCTGCTGACCGGGGTGGCGCGCCCTCGCACCGCCTGGAGGGCGGGGAAACCGGGTTTCCCCATACCCTTCCCTGATGGGATGCACCTACACGCCCTCCAGTTCGTCCTGGTAATCCACCGGGTCCATCGGCGAGTTGTAGCGCCGGGTGGCGCTGTAGTCGCCGTTCTGGTCGGCCACTGCCTCGAAGCTACGCTGCTCGTAGCGCGCGCGCAACTCGGCGAGGGGCAGTTCCATCAACTCGCGCAACTCCGCGTCGTAGCGCCCGGATTCAATCGCGCTGACTCGCAAAGCCAGGTTCTCCGAGGACGGCACCAGGTACTTGCCGTAGATCCGCCGCGCCAGCAGGCCCACCGCGTAGTGCTTGATGTCGGCAGGACAGCGGCTCGAGCAGATCCCGCAGGCGATGCAGTCGAACGACAGCATCGCGACCCGCTCGATGTCACCTCGCAGCGCGGCCTGGATGTAGTCCATCACCGGCAGGCCCTGCGGACAGGCGCGGGTGCAGGTGTTGCAGGCCACGCAGCCGGCAATTTCGGGAAAGAACCGCAGCAGCGTGGTTGGCTGCGGCGTGATGCTGTGGAGATCGTAGGGTTTGGTGGGCACCGGCACAAACGGCATCTGCACCAGGCACATGCCGTCTTCGACCAGGGTCTGGCAGGCCAGCGCGGTGAAGATGCGATGGCTGCCCTCGCGCCGGTAGAGGGTGGGGCAGGCCCCGCAAAAGCCGCCGCGGCAGCCGACGCCGCGCACCAGTTTGTAGCCGGCGTACTCTATCGCCGCCAGGATGGTCAGACCGCTCGGCACGCGGTACTCTTTGCCCATCAGTTCCATTGTGACCAGCGTGGCAGGTTCGCTCATGCCGATCCTCCTCTCGCGTGCGCGAGGTCATGTTGCCAGGGTTTCGGTGGTCGTAGCCGGATTGGATCGAACGAGCCGCATCCGCAACAGCCAGAGCGCACCAGAACGCCATGCGGCCATCCGCGATCCCCAATGTGCAAGTATCGTTCAGCAAAGCGCCTGTGAGGTCACCGCTCTCCCCACGACCTCCACCTGCTGATCATCCAGCCCCAGCGCTGCCGGGTCGAGGTCAAACGCCAGACCGATCACCTGGGAGTAATACAGCACCGGCAGCGGCGCAGCGGTGCGCGGCTGGAGGGTTGCGAAGTTGAAGTGGCACAGGGGGCACGAAAGCACAATCGCCCCGGCCCCGGCGCTACGGGCCTGCTCCACCGTTGCGCTCACCCGCTCCATAACCAGCCCGGCACGGTCCACCGCCAGGTACGCGCCGCAGCACTGGGTCTGGAGCGATCCCTCGACCACCGTTGCGCCCAGGGCTTCCATCAGGTCGCGCAGCATGGTCGGCGTCTCGGGGTCATCGAGCGCGATCCCGGCGGGGCGCAGCAGCTTACAGCCGTAGTAGGGGTACACCGCCAGGTCGCGCAGGGGGCGCCGCACGCGCCCGCGGATCGCCGCCAGCCCTACCCGGTCGCGCAGGAGCTGTAGCAGGTGCAGCACCTCACCCGCGCCGTCGTAGCTCAGATCGCCGCCGCTGGTCGCGTTCAGGGCGTCCATCTGCTCCGGCTGCGTGCGCGCCAGATGGTTGGCCCGGGCCAGCGTGTTGAAGCACATATCGCAGAGCGTCACCACCTCGCGCTCACCCTGCTGCTGCAAACGCGCCAGCACGCGCAACGGCGCCATGTGGCGGATCAGGTTTTCGCCGGTGAGCGTATGCACCACGCCGCAGCAGTTCCACTCGGCCATCTCGCGCAGTTCGATACCCAGCTCCCTGAGTATCGCCAGCGTCGCTTGCTCGTGCTCACGCGCCGAGACTTTGATGGTGCATCCGGAGTAATACGCCAGTTGCATGCCAGGGCTTCTTTCCGTTAGATTCCCATGCGGCTGCGCCGCACAACGACAAGATGAAAATGAGTTTTTCTTGGGAGGGTTGCGCCCTCCCCAACCCTCCCGCGCGCGGGCTATGTCTGGGATACCTGTACCAGGTACCGGAGGCGCACCCCAAACCCTCCCGCGGGCGGGCTATGTTCACCTCAGAGTTAGACACGCCGCGCGCATTCGTTTATTCGTTTCCCATTCGTTGGCCCATTTCCCCCCGCGTCCCAGGAAGCCTATCCCGGAGCAGGTGAAACCCTTTGAAGGGCTGCGCCCTCCCAAACCCTCCCGCATGTGGGCTATGTTCACGTTAGGCATCCTTGCGGCTGCGCCGCACAACGACAAGATGAAAATGAGTTTTTCTTGGGAGGGCTGCGCCCTCCCCAACCCTCCCCGCTGGCGGGTTGTTTCCCGGGAGGGCTGCGCCCTCCCCAACCCTCCCCGCCAGGGGGTTGTTTTTCCCGGAAGGGCTGCCCCCTCAACCGGTCTGCCGGCGCAGGCTGGCAACCAGCGCAATCGGCGGCAGGTCCTCCAGCGCCGCAGCAGGGATCTGCGCCACCGGCAGTTGATCGCCGCGCGTGCGCAGGGCGATCAACCGCAGGGCCTCCATCACCCGTGGCACGTCCAACCCTCGAGGGCAACGTTGCGCGCACAGGTCGCAGCCCACGCACACCCACAGCGCTTCACGCTCCAGCACCCCCGGCACATCGAACAACAGGTGGCGGATCAGCCGGTCCGGGAGCACGTCCATAGCCTCCGCGAAGGGACACCCCGCCGCGCAGGTGCCGCACTGGTAGCATTGCGCCAGGCGCTGCCCGCTGAGCGCCTCCACCCGCCGCAGCAAAGCCCCCGACTGCCCGTTTGCGCCGATGGCTATGGTCATGACACCTCTCCTGCCACCTCTGAGGGCGCGGGGAAGGGCAGCGCAGCCACCCTGCTCGTCCCTTCGAGGCGATCCAGTTCCAGTTTGCGGCAGATCAGGCTCAGTGGAATATCTTCCGGGCAGACCCGCTCGCACTCATCGCAGCCGGTGCAGCGCTCGGCCAGGTGGAACGCGCGCATCAAGTGGTAGGCGAACACGCTGGCCGGCTCCCGGGCCAGCCGGCGCGGATCGTCGCGCTCCAGCGTCAGCGCGCATTCTTTGCAGAAGCACAGCGGGCAAACCGTCTGACATGCGTAGCAGAGGGTGCAACGGCTGAAGTGCTGGCGCCAGAAGGCCAGACGCTCAGCGGGAGCGAGGGCCTCCAGTGCCCGCACCGCCGCGAAGCGGTCACCGGCAGGTGGCGCCGGAGGCGCCTCGCCCAGCGTTTCGTCATACAGATCCGGAGGCGCAGCCGGGCAGCCAGCGCACTTCGCCAGCAGCAGGGCGGCGCGTGGGTGACGCAGCGTTTCGTTGCCAGCGCCGATCAACACCTCCGCCCCGTCCTCCACCAGGCTGGTGACCCGCCCTGCCGCCACCGCGACTACCCTGTCGGGGTCAACCATCCCCTGGCACGGAACGCCGATCAGGTACAGCCGTTCCCGGTCGAGCTGGTGCAGACGCAGCAACTCCACCACGGTGCACGCGTCGCAAGCCTTCAGCGCCACGCCGGCCCGTTGCCCGGCGTACTTGCGAAGGGTTCCGACCAGGTTCGGGCCGCACACCGGGTTCCAGACCAGCCTGTCTGCCTCCGCGGGCGTGCGGGCTGCAAACGGCGCTACCCGCAGCAGCGTCGCGCCTTGCCGGTAGCCCACAAACACATCGATCCACCCCTCGGCCAGCAGGGCGCTGGCCCGCGTCCGGATCTGCTGCTCGATCAGGCTTGCCATGCGTGTGCCTTCATCCTCAGGGGACCGAGGGCGCGGATCTCCTCGGTCATCTCGGTGACCACGGCGGCAAAGCGCGCCCCCTCCGAGGCCGAGACCCAGGCCAGTTTGAAGCGGCGACGGTCAATGCCGAAAAAGTCCAGTATGCTCCCGAAGCGTTCGAAGCGCTGCTCGGCGAAGACATTTCCGGTGGCGTAATGGCAATCGCCGGGGTGACAGCCGGCCACCAGCACTCCATCGGCGCCTTGCTCAAAGGCCCGCACGACGAAGAGCGGATCCACCCGCCCGCTACACATCACCCGCACGATGCGGATGTTGGGCGGATACTGCAGGCGGCTCACTCCAGCCGTGTCGGCGCCTCCGTAGGCGCACCAGCTACACAGCAGCCCCAGCAGGCGCGGCTCAAATGGCTCACTCATAGGCAGGCTCCTCCCAGGCTGCCCCGATCATCGCCAGCACCTGTGCGTCGGTGAAGCCCCGCTGTTGCAGCGCCCCCGATGGGCAGGCCGCCACACACGTGCCGCACCCCTTGCACTGCACTTCCTCCACCCATGCGACCTTGCGCTCACCGTCGAGGTGGAGCGCGCCGTAAGGACAGTGAGGCACACAGAGGCCACAGCCAGCACAGGCTTCCGCCGCCACCTCGGCGACGATTGGCTCAACGCTCACCTGGCCGCGCAGCAGCGGGATCGCCGCCCGCGACGCTGCCCCCGCCGCCTGGGCAATTGTGTCGGGCACGCTGCGCGGATAGTGATCAGCGCCGCACAGATAGATTCCATCGGTATTGAAATCCAGGGGTCGGATCTTGGCATGGGCCTCGCGGTAGAAGCCCCGGTCGTCGGTCGTGACTTTGAGCGCCTGCTTCAGCCGCAGCGTGTCGGCATCGCCGCGCAGCGCCGCCGTCAGCACCACCAGGTCGGCCTCGATCGCCAGTTCCTCGTTCAGCAACACATCGTGGACCAGCACCACCACCTGCTGGCTACGCGCGATTACCCGGGGCGGCCGGTCAGGGGTGTAGCGCACCCGTTGCGGGGCAACCGTGTCGAGCATATCGGTGAAAGCTTCTTCCTGACCCTTGCCGTACACCCGCATGTCCTGGTAAAGCATCACGATCCGCGCCTCTGGAGCCAGCCGGTGCAGCATCCGCGCATTCTTGACCGAAATACCACAGCCGATCCGGCAACAGGCAGGATTCTCCGCATCCATTGAACCGGCGCAGTTGATCATCACCACCGAGCGCGGGGCGCCCAGCGTTCCCTCGCGTAAACGGCGCTCCAGCTCCAGTTGCGTGATCACCCGCGGATCGGCGCCATAGCCAAAGCGTCCGCGCAGGTCCGCCTCCTGGAAGCCGGTGGCGACGATGATCGCGCCAACCTGCACCTCGTTGAGCATGCCGCCCGGCCCTTCGTCGAGGGTCACGCGGAAGTCGCCAATGTGGCCGCTCACCTCGCGCACCTCGGCGCCGAGGAACAGCCTGATCTGCGAGCGTCGCTGCACCTCGCGCACCAGGTGATCGCGCACCGCGCTGGCGGGCACATCGCCGGGGGCCAGGGTTGCCAGTGTGTTGAGCTTGCCGCCCAGGGTCGCCTCGCGCTCGACCAGCAAGGTGTCAATGCCCAGATCGGCCAGGGTTATCGCGGCGGTCATCCCCGCCACGCCGCCGCCGATCACCAGACAGCGCCGCGTCACCTCGATCGTCCGCAACGGCAACTCCTGCGACTGCCCGGCCCGCGCCACCGCCATACGCACCAGGTCCACCGCCTTTGCCGTCGCCGACGCGGGATCGGTAGAATGCACCCACGAACACTGGTTACGGATGTTGGCCATCTCGAACAGGCCGGGGTTCAGGCCAGCTTCGGCGCAGGTCTGCTGAAACACCGGCCCGTGGGTGATGGGCGAGCAGGCCGCCACCACCAGCCGGTTCAACCCATGGCCGGCGATTGCGGCGCGGATGCGGCGCTGCACGTCCTCAGAGCAGGCGAAGGTGCAGGCGTCGGCGAAGGCCACCCCGGGCAAGTCACGGGCGGCTGCGGTGATCGCCGGCACATCAACGAACCCGCTAATGTTCTTGCCACATCCGCACACCACCACGCCCACCCGCGCCGTCTCAGCGTCCGCCGCGGGGCGCGCGTCCTGAACGCCGGATTCGCCCGCTTGCGCCCGGGGCATTGCGTTGGCGCCCACGAGCGGGCCAGACCCGTTGAGGGCCGGATGCGAACCTGTCTCGGCAGGCCGAACCGTGGCAGAAGAAGGCGCCCCCGCGGGCTGCGCCTGCCGCAATCCGCCAACCCCCATGCGCGCCAGCGGCCCGACCGCGGCCAGGCCAGCAGCACCGCTGGCTTGAGCCACACAGTCGGAGATGTCGTTGGGGCCCTGTGCCCCGCCGGCCAGGAAGATGCCATCGCGGGTCGAGCGCAACGGGTCGAGCAGCGGGTCACGAGACACGAAGAAGCCGTATGAGTCAACCGCTATCCCCAGTACGCGGGCCAGGCGCTGGTTCTCCGGGGCGGGTACAATCGCCGTAGAAAGCACCAGCAGATCGAAGCGCTCGCGCCGTACCCTGCCACTGAGGGTATCCTCGTAGGTCACCACCAGGCTCCGGTCGCGGTCCTCTTCCACCGCAGCGGGCCGGCCACGCACATAGCGCACCCCGTGCCCGGCGGCCCGGCGGTAGAACTGCTGAAAGTCCTTGCCATAGGCCCGCAGATCCATGTAGAAGATCGTCGCCTCGGTGCCAGGAGCGTGCTCCAGGGTGATCAACGCCTCCTTGGTGGCATACATGCAGCAGATCTTCGAGCAGTAGGGGTACCCGCCCTGCACACTGCGCGAGCCAACGCACTGGATCCAGGCCACCCGCTCGGGATGGCGGCCATCGGAGGGCCGGGCCACCGTGCCCCCCGTCGGCCCCGAGGCCGAGAGCAGCCGCTCGTACTGGATCGCCGTCACAACATTGGGGTACCGGCCGTAGCCGTACTCCTTGCGCAACCCGGTCGGCTCGAGCGTCTCGAAGCCGGTAGCGACCACGATGCTGCTCACCGTCACGCTCACGGGCTGCGAGCGACGCAGAAAGGCAATTGCCCCGGCGGCGCAGGCCCGGTCGCAGGCCCCGCAGCCGACGCAACGGCTATAATCAATCGTGTAGATGGCAGGAACCGCCTGGGGGAACTGCAGGTAGATCGCCTTGCGGCGCGAAAGCCGCCCGTTGAACACATCGTCCACTTCAACCGGGCAAGCCTGGGCGCAGTCCCCGCAGCCGGTACACTTCTCAGGGTCTACGTAAGTCGCCTGGCGCCAGATCAGCACCTCGAAGGCGCCCGCCGAACCGCTGACCCGCTCAACCCGAGCCGAGGTCAGCAGGGTGATGTTCGGGTGCCGCGCCAGCTCGACCATTTTCGGCGCGGCGATGCAGATCGCGCAGTCGTTGGTGGGGAAGGTCTTGTCAAGTTTGACCATCGTGCCGCCGATGCTGGCCTGCCGTTCGACCACGAGCACCTTGAAGCCCTGATCCGCGAGATCCAGCGCAGCGTGCAAGCCACTGATCCCGGCGCCAATCACCAGCACATCGTAGGCGTGTCTTTCCATAGCCCTTTCGTCCCACCATTTCTGTAGATGCGACGCCGCTACCCCGGGTGCATCGAGGACCAGGCGCAGGCGCTGTGGCACGATGCTCAGGCCACACCACCCGAATCCGATCCAACGATATAAAAAAGCAGCGGCACACGTTCTGACACCGTGCGCCCCTGCAGCGTTGCAAGCCGTGCAACTACGATCCATTTTTCGGTCTTGATAGTCGCTACTGTACCATGCTTCGTTACGTTCGCGCGTAAAGAGAACGCCACTTTGGTATAGAAATGGCTTCTCGCGCCTGGCGGCCCCGCTCTGGATATGAATGGGGAAACCGGGTTTCCCCACCTGCGGTGAGCCTGTCGAACCGCGCCCCTGCCCATCGGGGCGCCAGGCGCCTCCTACCGGTTCAAAGGGTATCACGAGACTGTCGCGTTCACGGCATGCGCGGATCATGGCGCCCGTACTCGCGCCGCTGCCGGGTTGGCGCGCATCCCTGGAACAGTCAGGTTCGGCGCGCCAGATTGACCAGCTTCCCCCTGATGCATACAATACCCAGAGAGAGCGCAGCTCTCCCACACCCTCCCCACAGGCAGGGGCATGGGGAAACCTGGTTTCCCCATATGTTTGCGCCAGGCCCCATGCGCGGAGCGCACAACGCCGCGATGAACATGGGGGTATCTCTGGGAGGGCCGCCCCCTCCCTGGCCCTCCCCCGCTGGGGGAGGGAACCGGGCTCCTCCCCACAGGGAGGGGGTTGGGGAAACCCGGTTTCCCCATGTCCCCACCGCTGTTGGGAGCGGCTGGCGCCCCCACAGGCAGGGGCATGGGGAAACCCGGTTTCCCCATGTCCCCACCGCTGTTGGGAGCGGCTGGCGCTCCACAGGCAGGGGTATGGGGAAACCCGGTTTCCCCATATGTTCACGTCAGTAGCCCCATTCACAAAACAGAGGAGCCAGTGAACATCCGCGACGCAATCATCACCGTGGCTGGGGGACGCGACCTGAGCCAGGCCGAGGCAGGCGCCGTCATGGAGCAAATCATGAGCGGCGAGGCCACACCGGCCCAGATCGCCGCGTTCCTCACCGCCCTGCACCTGAAGGGCGAGACCGATGCCGAGATCGCCGGTATGGCCGGGGTAATGCGCCTGAAGGCCACGCCGGTCCATTTCGATGAGCCGCTGGCTGACACCTGCGGCACCGGCGGCGACGGCTCGCGCACCTTCAACATCAGCACCGCCGCCGCCTTCGTCGCTGCCGGCGCCGGGCTGATCGTCGCCAAGCACGGCAATCGGGCTATGTCCAGTCTCTGTGGCAGCGCCGATGTGCTGGAAGGTCTCGGGGTGAAGATTGAACTTGACCCCGACGGCGTGGCCCGCTGCTTGCGCGAGGCGGGGATCGCCTTTATGTTCGCGCCGCGGTTCCATCCGGCGATGCGCTTCGCCGGCCCGGTACGACGCGAGATCGGCATCCGCACCGTCTTCAACCTCCTCGGTCCGCTCACCAACCCGGCCCGCGCGCGCTACCAGGTCCTCGGCGTCGCCTCGGAGTCCCTCGCCGAGAAGCTCGCCCGCGCCCTCAGCCGCCTCGAGGTCAGCCGCGCGCTGGTCGTCCACGGCGACGGCGGGATGGACGAGTTGAGCCTGAGCGGTCCCAATCTGGTCTACGAGGTCCGTGGCGGTCAACCGCCCCGGCGCTTCACCGTCAGCGCCGCTGAGCTTGGCCTCACACCTGCCGGCCCTGAGGCGCTGCGCGGTGGTGACGTGGCGACGAATGTGGCGATTGTGCGCGCCGTGCTCAGCGGGGCCGACACCGGCCCCCGCCGCGACGCGGTGCTCCTCAATGCCGCCGCGGCCCTGGTCGCCGGGGAGCGCGCCGCCGATCTGCGCGAGGGCCTGGCCCTGGCGCAGGCCAGCATTGCCGAGGGCCGCGCCCTGGAGCGCCTGGAACGTCTGATCGCCGTCTCAAACGCGATCTGAGGCGCACACAGCCCCGAAGGCGCGAACGTCATACAGTCAGCGCGGGTGTGGGGCGGCTGCAACCGCTCCCACCCGCCCGTCACGGGAGAGCAGAGAAGCGCAATGTCCGAAGAAACCATCCTGACCAGGATCCTCGCCCACAAGACCGAAGAGGTCGCCCGGCAAAAGCTCAAGGTGCCTCTTCGCGAGCTCGAGCGCCGCGCCGCCCGCGCCCCCGAGCCGCGCAACTTCGCTGCCGCCCTGCGCCGCCCTCCCGCCACCGCGCTGATTGCCGAGGTGAAAAAAGCTTCGCCCAGCCGGGGTGTGCTGCGCGACCCCTTCGACCACCTGGCCCTGGCGCGCGCCTACATCGCCGCTGGCGCGGCCGCCATCTCGGTGCTCACCGATGTGCGCTTCTTTCAGGGCAGCCTCAAGTATCTCGAAGCGATCCGGCAAATACCCGACGCTCCCCCTCTGCTGCGTAAAGACTTCATCATTGACCCCTACCAGATCGTCGAGGCCCGGGCCTACGGCGCCGACGCCGTGCTGCTGATCGTCGCCGCCGTGCCCGATGATGAGCGCCTCGAAGATATGCTGCTCCTGACGCAGCACATGGGTATGGAAGCCCTTGTCGAGGTCCATACCGAGGCCGAGGTGCAACGCGCCCTCACTGTCGGCGCCGCTGTTCTCGGAGTCAATAACCGTGACCTGCACCGTTTCGAGACCAGTCTGGATACCACTGCGCGGCTGGCCCGGCTGCTGCCTGCGGGCAGCCGGCGTCCGGTGCTGGTGAGCGAGAGCGGCATCTTTACTCCCGAGCACGTGGCCCTGGTACGTAGCTACGGCGCCGACGCCGTGCTCGTCGGCGAGGCCCTCGTCACCGCGCCGGATGTTGAGGGCCTGGCCCGGGCACTGGCTCGGGCCTGACGCGTCGGTTTCCCGCAACTCTGGTACGCCTCCAGGCGTACAATACGTGCAGGTATGCGCTGATTGCCTGGTACTGGCGAGTACAGTGTTGCCAGCAGTCTTTCCCCTGCCCACTCTGGTCCAGGCCATGGCTCGTCACCCATGCCTGCATCGTTATCGATCCCCAACCCAACTCGCGCGCGACGCCGTTCACAACACGGGGCTTCCGGGGAGCGCAGCGCCCGCCCAGCCCCTCCCGATCCTCGAGATCCGTATGCCTTCGTGGTGCATTCTCATCTCTGGGGAGGAGAAGCATGCTCTGTCCAAACTGTAATGCCGTGGTTACCCAGGGGCAGCGTTTCTGCGACAACTGCGGCCTGAGGCTGAGCGCCGACGTGGCGCCGGCTTCAGCCCCGACGTTGCAAGCGCCGATCAGCCAGCAACCGTCCCTGCCGCCCTTCGAGCAAACTCAGCCCGCCACCTATCAGGCCCAGCCGGGCATGCACGCTCCCGCTGTCGTGCCGAACAGCAACATGGCGATCATCAGTCTGGTCGCCGGTATTCTGGCCTGGGCCTTATTGCCGGTGATCGGCGCGATAGTGGCCGTGGTGTGTGGCCACATTGCGCGCAAGGAGATTCGCGAGTCGGGCGGGCGGCTCTCTGGCCAGGGCCTGGCCCTGGCCGGTCTGATCCTGGGCTATACGCAACTTGCGCTGGCAGCCCTGTCCGCCTGCCTCCTGCTGATATTATTTGGTCTGGTCGCCGCCGGGACGGCATGATCGGAAACCTGCGGTTCACCATTGGAACACCCGCGCGCGGCTCTGGTCTCCCCGCTTCGACAGGCTCAGCGCAGGCTCTCCAGCTTCGCTGGAGAGGGAAGGGGGTAAGGACCAAACAGCGCATCCCAACGCCATAACGCCCGTCGGCGCTCATACGTTCTGTCCGCCCCTGAACCTGAGGGAAACCGCTGGTGGGAGCGGCTGGCGCCCCTACAGGCGGGGGCCTGGGGAAACCTGGTTTCCCCATATGTTCACGCCAGGCCCCATTCGCAGGGCGCACAACGCCAGAATGAAAATAGTATTGTTCTTGGGAGGGCTTCGCCCTCCCAAACCCTCCCGCGGGCGGGCTATTTTCACCTCAGAATGAAAATATCATTGTTCTTGGGAGGGCTTCGCCCTCCCAAACCCTCCCGCGGGCGGGCTATTTTCACATCAGGTTTTCCTGAGCTTCATACGAGATACACGCCATCGCTTCCAGCCCTCGCCGGTGCTAACATCAAGGTGCGACCCGGCTTCCGCCCGGGAATCCTGGCGCGCGCAAGGCATCTGAACTATGAGGAGACCCCTATGTGCCGCCGCACCTTTCGCGCCTCCATCATCATCGTGCTGGCCCTGATCCTGCTGGCGACCCTGACCGCCGCCATACCTGCCCGGGCCCAGCAACGCACACGCTGCTTTCCCGAAACCGGCTACTGCGTCTCCGGGCGCATCCTGGACTACTGGGAACGGAACGGCGGCCTTGCCGTATTTGGCTACCCGATTACCGAGCAACGTAACGAAACCGTTGAAGGCACGTGGACCGGCCCGGTCCAGTGGTTTGAACGCGACCGGCTGGAGGACCATGCCAATGAAGGCCTGGGAATCCTGGCTGGCCGTCTGGGCGCCCGCGCCCTCGAGTTGCAGGGGCGCCCCTGGCAGAGCCTGCCCCGCGCTACCGCTCTGACGGAGGGTTGCCGCTTCTTCCCCGAAACCGGTCACCTCCTCTGCGGCATCTTTCGGCGCTACTGGGAGCGCAATGGCGGCCTGATGCGCTTTGGCTATCCGATCAGTGAACCACGCATCGAGACCCTGGAGAGCTGGACGGGATACGTCCAGTACTTTGAGCGCCGGCGGATGGAGCATCATACCGAACTGGCCGGCACGCCCTACGAAGTGCTGCTGGGGTTGCTCGGGCGCGACATCCTGAACGTGAACCGGGCGCCCGCCTGTACCGATCCCATTCGCCCGGTGGCCTTCGGCCTGGAGGCGCGCATCGGTGACAGCCAGTTTCGTCACTCGCTATTCTGTCCGGGTCAGGCGTATGCTAACGTCCCGGCAGCCTTTCAACCCTTCCAGCACGGCGCGATGATCTGGCTCGATCTGGGGGAGACGGGTCGTTCGATTATTGTGGCCAAAGATGCCGGGCGGCCTGCGCCTGAGCCCTCGTACTTCATCGCCTCTGACACCTACCGCGAAGGCGAGCCGCTGCCTCCCGCCGGCGATCCGCCGCCTGGCCTGTACGTGCCCGTGCGGGGTTTCTACAAGCTCTGGTATGGAAGCCGGGGCCAGGGCCAGTGGATGGGCTATGGCACAGCCCCCGAACGCGCCGAGCGTGCCAATGTGCAATTCTTTGAAGGCCAGGGAGGGGTGGTCGTGCACTTGCTCGAAACCAACCAGGTCTGGATCTTCGGGTCACGATACAACTACTGGGAGTGGAATCAACAGTGAGCGAGGCATCGGCGAAAAACCCGTCAGGTGCGGCAGCTTGCGCCAGCGCCCTGAGCGCCGGCAAGCAGCGCTACCGCACCTGACAGGTTTGTATCAGGATATACCGGGGTGCTAGGGGCCCGGTATAATCACGTGTGGCTCCCATACAATTCTCAAGAGCCACACCGGCCTCATCATGCATCACTACTGACCAGGAGAGGAGAATCCCGTTGCGATCACGACAATTTCTCGCCGTAGCTCTGCTCGCCGGTATACTCTTTACTGTGGGGTGCAGCAATCTGCCATTCATATCGCAGAGGTCTGCACAACCAACGCCATCGTCGGGCACTCCTTCAGGCAGCGCAACAGCGCCTGTCGCTGCACAACCAACTCAGGAATCGGCAGGCAACCCGACACAGAACCTCCCTGCGGTACCGCAACCAACGAATCCATCAGCGCCTGTTGAAGGAGGAAGTGACACGATCCGGCTTCCGGCAAGCCAGGAGAACCTGGCGAAACTCGAGAGTTACCGTGTCACGATTAACTGGACGACGAATGGCAAGATGTCGGATGGCACGAAGGTTGACTCACGAACGACATACACCCAGGCGCTTCATCGACCCAGCAATACGTCGTATACGCTGGTTATCGAAGAAAAACCTGGTGCATCTTCCAACCGCTCTGAAATCTACAGCGTCGGTGATACACTGTACACGTACCAGCGTCAGGATGGCACAGAGTTGTGTTCACCAGCCATGATGGCCGGTATGGGTAATATGCTTCGCGGTATTATCGACTCGATGACCGCTCCGGTGCAGATTGGCATGGCACAACTCGTCAATCGCGGCGAGACCGTCAACGGCGTTCTGACCGATCGCTACACTCTCGATCAGGAGACCATCAATCAGTTCGGCGCCACAGTGGAAAAGGCCGACCTCTGGGTTGCGCGCGACGGCGGATACCTGGTCAAGTATGACCTGACCATCAAGGTTACGCCCAATTCAACTGGTTGGGCAGACTCGCTGCGCGGCGCTGCTCCGATGTCCGAAGGCACGATTGTCTACAACTGGTCACTCGAAGACATCAACAAAACCACTGTTACCATACCGTCCACATGCGGCGAACAAGCCGCTGGCGTCGATCTGCCCCTGCCGCCAGGAACTCAAGTCGATCTGGCAATCCCGAATACCAGTATGGGCAAAGTCAATGCCAGCATCGACTCGGTCCTGGCATTCTTCAAGTCAGAATATCCAAAACTTGGGTATAACCTGACATACGAGTATGGCGACCCGCAGAACGGATATATACTCACTTTCCAAAAGGACTCACAGGAGGTGATGGTTCAGTTCTCGACCACGTCAGACGGTTTGGTACAGATCACACTGACGCGTAATTGACGGACGAAGACTATCGCGCAGTAAGAAACCAGCGCTCGGGAAAGCGCTAAGAGTGGGTGGAGGGGTGCAGGCGTCCTGCACCCCTTCTACATGAGATACGGTTATGTTGGCGGTCGTTGCTGTAAGTGTTCTCTCTGCTGTATAAACATGGTTGTATTCAGGTAGAATACAAAGACCGCGCACTACTCTACAAAGCTCCAGGTGAAGGCGAGGAATCGTGGAGACGAAGCGGACAATAGCTTCAGTTGCCTCTGATAAAACCCTCCCTGCTCCTCCAACCACATACCCCCTGGCGCCCTCTGCGGGGCCGTGCTACAATAGGCCACACCGCAGTGCCGTGCCGGCACGTGAATGCGCCTGTCAGGCGCCTGGTTCGGAGCCTGTATGTACACCGTTGCGCTGATCGTTCGCTACGGCTTTCTCGTCGCGCTCGCCGTCGAGGCCGTCCTGATTGCGCGAGCATTCCTGGGCCTTATGCGTGAGAAGGCTATGGCTTCAGCGACACCGCCTGCCAAGGAGTAGCGCGTGCGCCATCGGATCCTGCACATCTCGGACATCCACGCCGGCCCGCCGTTTCTGCACGCGATCGCCGAGTGTCTGATCCGTCAGGCGCCCTCTTTCAAGCCGGACCTGGTCGTGATCTCGGGTGACTTTGTGCAGCGCGCCGACATTGCTATGCACTGGCGTGTTGCCAATGTTTTGCGCGCCGCCCTGCCCGGCCCGCAACTTGTTGTGCCCGGCAATCACGATGTGCCGCTCTACAACCTGCACCTGCGCCTGTTCAACCCCCTCGGGCGTTACCGCCGCCATATCAGTCCTGAGCTTAATCCCGTCTTCGAGCGCCCCGGTCTGGTGGTTGTGGGGGCCTGCACGGCCCACGGGTTGACATTCGACGGCGGACGCCTGAGTCGTCGCCAGGCGCTGGCGCTGCGCCAGCGCCTCAGCGGCTACCCGCCTGAGGTGTGCAAGGTGGTGGTCTGGCACCACCCCGTTGTCAACCCGCCCGGCCTGCGCCGCAATCGGGTTATGGATAATCCCCGCCCTGCGGTGCGTCTCCTCAGTGAACTGGGCGCCGAGTTGCTGCTGTGCGGCCATGTTCACGTCTCCTATGTCGGCCACACCCTTGATGTAAGCCCCGACCTGCAGCAGGGGACGATCATCTGCCAGAGCGGCACCACCACCTCGCAGCGCGGCAAGGGACGCGAGCACGGGAAGAACTCCTGCAACCTGATTGACATCGATCCCGAACGTATCCAGATCACCCAACTGGTGCACCAGGCCGACCTCGACGCGTTTGTGCCTGTGGCCACCTACACCTTCCCCCGTCGCTACAGCGGCGATCCGCGGGCGCTCCAGCCGGTCACAGGCGAGGCGCAGATGGGTCAGGCGTTACCTTTGAAGGAAGATCGGTGAGGGCTGCGCCCTCCCAGGCCCTCCAATGGGGAGGGCTTGCCAATGGGGAGGGCTTGCCGCTCCCACGGGCATGGGTATGGGAAAACCCGGTTTTCCCGTATGTTCACCTCAGTCGTCCATGCGGCTGCGCCGCACAACGCCGCGATGAATATGGGGTATCGTTGGGAGGGCCGCCCCCTCCCTGGCCCTCCCCCGCTGGGGGAGGGAACCGGGCGCCTCCCCACAGGGAGGGGATTGGGGAAACCCGGTTTCCCTATGTCCCAACCGCTGGTGGGAGCGGCTGGCGCCCCCACAGGCAGGGGATGGGGAAACCTGGTTTCCCCATCTGTTCACCTCAGTCATCTATGCGGCTGCGCCGCGCAACGATGAGATGAACTTGGGTTTTTCTTTGGAGAGCTACGCCCTCCCAAACCCTCCCCGCAAGGGGCTTGTTTCTGGGAGGGCGTAGAGGCGCGGCGGCGCCGCGCCTCTACGCCCAAACCCTCCCGCACGCGGGCTATGTTAGTGCTCACGTATGGCCCATCTGGAGCAACAAATTGCCGCACTCCGCCAGGCCATGGCCGATCCGGCGCCGGTCGCAATCGAGGAATTGCTCGTGCTGCGCGACCTCAGCGGCGCCTCGATCCGGCCTATGCACCCTCCGCCCGGCGTAACGCCCCGTGAGGCGGCAGTGCTCGTGTTGTTCTACCCGAGTGAGGGTGAACTCTGGCTGCCTTTGACCGTCCGCTCTGCCCGCCTGACCACCCATCGCGGCGAGGTTTCGCTGCCGGGAGGTGGAACTGACCCCGAGGACGGCGGTCCGGTCGGCACAGCTTTGCGCGAAGCCTGGGAGGAACTGGGCATCCGGTCGGCCAATGTCGAGGTGCTCGGCACCCTGACCCCGTTCTACATTCCACCCAGCAACAACCGGCTCACCCCGGTGGTGGGCCTGAGCAGCAGCGAGCTTGACCTGCGTCCCGACCCTGATGAGGTCGAGGCAGCCTTCAGTGTGCCGCTCCGGACTCTGCTGGACCCGGCCACCGTCCGCGAGGAGGTTTGGGAGCGGCGCGAGTTGCGCATGCGCGTGCCCTACTTCGCCCTGGAGGGCTACAAGGTCTGGGGCGCCACGGCGCTGCTGCTCAGCGAGCTGGTGGCGCGCCTGCGGCGGGCCGGGTTATACGCGTGAGGTGGATGTATATAGTTTGCCGGGCCGTGTTGTCATGCTCAACACCTTCCATCTGCGCACCTTCCTGGCCGTGGTTGACACGGGCAATTATTCCGCTGCCGCGGCGGCCCTGCACATGACCCAGCCGGCGGTGAGCCAGCAGATCCGCGCTCTGGAGGAGCAACTGGGCGGTATCCGTCTCTTTCGTCGGGTGGGCCAGCGGATGGCGCTCACCCATGCCGGGGAAGAGTTGCTCCCCACGGCCCGGGAACTGGTGCGTCTCGCCGAACGGGCCGAAGAGACGCTGATGGCGCTCAAGGGGCAGGTGGCGGGGCGTGTGGTGCTGGGCTGCACGCCGGGCGGGGGCGAGCGTCTGCTTCCGCGCCTGCTGGCCGGATTTCGCGAGCAGTTTCCCGGCGTTGGCCTGGAGCTGGTGGTTGCCTCGACTGAGGCCTTGCTCGATGGCCTCGCCGACCGCAGCCTGAACCTGGCGCTCCTCCAGGAACAGCAGCGCCGCCGCGGTCTCGAATCGACCCTGCTCGCCGCCGAGCCGCTGATCCTCGCCGCGCCAGTGGGCCATGCCGTGCTCAAGCAGGAGCAACTCCCCCCCGCCGCTCTGTGCGAGCACCCCCTGATTCTGCCGCGTAGCGGCACGACTCTGCGGCGGGTGATCGAGGATCTGCTCCGGCGGCGGGGCGTATCCCTGGCCGATCTGCGTCCATGCCTGGAAACCGACAGCGCCACGGCCCAACTCCAGGCCGTGCGCGCCGGCCTGGGGCTGGCGTTCCTGCCCCGGAGTTGCGCGCCGGCTCGCGGCGAGGGGGTGGGCCATGTTGATCTCGCCGGCGCGCCCCTGGAAGTGGCCTGGTTTCTGGTCCGTGTTCGCGAGCGCAGCGGCCCTGGCGCCACGCAATCGTTGTACAACTTTCTCACCGGCCCCCAGGGTCAGGCGATCATCGCCCGCGCCGGGCTGCAACCGCCCCCCGAGCACCCTGAACCCCGGCCACCGCCAGTGGAGCGCTGAAAGTATGAGGAACCTGGTCTTCCCCGCCCCCTGACCGGGGGAGGATCCGGGAGGGCTTGCCGCCCCCACAGGCAGGGGTGCGGTTCGACAGGCTCACCGCAGGTGGGGAAACCCGGTTTCCCCGTATGTTTTGGGAGGGCTGCGCCCTCCCAAACCCTCCCCGCTGGCGGGTTGTTTCCTGGGAGGGCTTCGCCATTCCAAACCCTCCCCTCAGGGAGGGAAAATGGGGAAACCCGGTTTCCCCATTCCCCGAGCGCTGTTGGGAGCGGCTGGCGCCCCCACAGTCAGGGGGATGGAAACCCGGTTTCCCCGTATGTTCACCTCAGACTGTCAGGCGAGTTTGAACCGTACCCGATGGCGATGATCTACGACACCCTCATCATTGGCGCGGGCGCCGCCGGCCTGGCTGCCGCCCGTGAACTACAGGCCGCCGGTCAAAGCATCTGCGTCTTGGAGGCGCGCAATCGCGTTGGCGGGCGCATTGTCACCGACCGCACCTATGGCCCGGTCGAACTGGGCGCCGAGTTCGTTCACGGCGACCGCGCCTGCACCTGGGAGGAGATCCGCGCCGCAGGGCTGCGAACCCGACCCTGGGGGAGCAAGCGTCGCTTCGCCCGCGGCGGGCGCCTGCTCCCTCCCGACGATCCGATTATCGCTCGCACGTACACGCTCTACGAGCTTGCCAACACCTACACCGGCCCCGAGATCAGCGTGGCCGACCTGCTTGCCGGCCATGCCGCCCCCGGCGATCCCGCCCTCGGGTTTGCCCTGCGCTGGCTCGCCAACCTCGAAGCCGCCGATCCGGCCCACCTCAGCGCCACGGCGCTCGCACGCGAGCGCGCCGATAGCCACAACGGCGTCGGCAACTTCCACCTCCTCGATGGCTACGACTGCCTGACCACGCACATGGCCGTCGGCGTACCCGTCCGTCTCAATACCCCCGTTGCGCGCCTGATCTGGCGGCCCGGCAGTGTCGTCGCGCGTATGGCACGCGGCGAGGTGCTTGAGGCTCGCCGCGCGCTGATCACCGTGCCTGCCGGTGTGCTCCGCGCCGGACGCCCGGCCTTCAACCCGCCGTTGCCTGCCGACCGCCTGGCCGCGCTCGGCGCCATCGGCGTGGGGCACGTCACCAAACTCGTCCTCTGGTTCGAACGGCGCCTGTGGCCGGAGTTCACCGTGCTCAGCACCGATGGGCAGATCGCCACCTGGTGGCCCGTGCCCGGAGCGCGCACGCCTACCCTGATGGGCTACGTCGGCGGCCCGGCGGCCCTCAGGCTGGCCAACCACGGCGAAAGCGGCGCCATTGCCATTGGCCTGGCAGAACTGACGATGCTATTCGGCGACGCCGTGCGCTCTGCCTGCCTGGGTGGGCGCCTGGCCGACTGGTCGCGCGATCCATGGAGCCTGGGGGCCTACACCTACAGCCCGGTGGGTATGGGCGACGCCCGGGCCATCCTGGCCGCGCCCCTGGCCGCAACGCTCTACTTCGCCGGTGAAGCCACCGTCACCGGCGGCCACATCGCCACCGTTCACGGCGCCATCGAGAGCGGCCGGCGCGCCGCAGCCGCCATCCTCGCCGACGGCCCAATTCCAACAAACTTCTAACGCGCCGCTAGTGTGCAGCAAGTAAAAACCCGCTACACTACCCACAGATTACGTATGTGGAACCTTCCACGTCTCAAAGAGGAGGAAGTGAGAATATGGGTAAGATTGTTGGTATTGACCTGGGCACCACGAACTCGGTTGTCGCGGTGATGGAAGGCGGCGATGCGGTCGTGATCCCCAACGCCGAGGGCAACCGCACCACCCCCTCGATGGTCGCCTTTGCCAAGAATGGCGAGCGCCTCGTTGGCCTCACGGCCAAGCGCCAGGCCACCATCAACCCCGATAATACGATCTTCTCGGTCAAGCGCCTCATCGGTCGCGATTTTGATGAGACCGAGACCGAGCGCAAGATGCTGCCCTTCAAGATCACCAAGGGTCCTCGGGGCGATGTGCGTATCCATGTGCCCCAGACCGGCAAGGAGTACGCGCCGCAAGAGATCTCGGCCATGGTCCTGCAAAAGCTGAAAACCGACGCCGAAGCCTATCTGGGCGAACCGGTGACCCAGGCGGTGATTACGGTGCCGGCCTACTTCAACGACAGCCAGCGCCAGGCCACCAAAGATGCCGGCAAGATCGCCGGGTTGGAGGTGCTGCGCATCATCAACGAACCGACCGCAGCCGCTCTGGCCTACGGCCTCGATAAGAAGGCTAATGAGACCATTCTGGTCTTTGACCTCGGCGGCGGCACCTTCGACGTGTCCATTCTTGAGGTAGGCGATGGCGTGGTAGAGGTCAAATCAACCAGCGGCGATACGCATCTGGGCGGCGATGATTACGACGCCGCAGTGGTGAACTGGATCATCGAGGAATTCCGCAAGGACCAGGGCATTGACCTCAGCAAGGATCGCCAGGCCCTCCAGCGGCTCAAAGAGGCTGCCGAGAAGGCCAAGATGGAGCTGTCGAGCCTGACCGAGACGGAGATCAACCTGCCCTTCATCACCGCCGATGCCAGCGGGCCGAAGCACCTGCAAATGCGCCTCAGCCGCGCGAAGTTTGAACAACTGACCAATCACCTGACCGAGCGCCTGCGTGGCCCGGTGACCCAGGCTCTCAAGGACGCCGGCCTCCAGGCCAGCCAGATTGACGAAGTGGTGCTGGTCGGCGGTTCCACGCGCATGCCGGTGGTTCAGGAACTCGTGCGGAAGATGATCGGCAAGGAACCGAACAAGTCGGTTAACCCCGACGAGGTGGTGGCGATCGGCGCGGCGATCCAGGCCGGTGTGCTCGGTGGCGACGTGAAGGGCGTGGTGTTGCTCGACGTGACCCCGCTGTCGCTGGGTGTCGAAACCCTCGGCGGCGTGATGACCCGGCTGATCGAGCGCAACACCACCATTCCTACCCAGAAGACCGAGATCTTCTCAACGGCCGCCGATGGTCAGACCGCGGTGGACATCCACATCCTCCAGGGTGAACGCGAGATGGCCGCTGACAACATGACCCTGGGCCGCTTCCGCCTGGAGGGGATCCCGCCAGCGCCGCGTGGCGTGCCGCAGATCGAGGTGACCTTCGACATTGACGCCAACGGCATCCTTAACGTGAGCGCGCGCGACAAGGCCACCGGCAAAGAGCAGCGCATTACCATCACCGCCAGCACCAACCTCAGCAAAGAGGAGGTGGAGCGCATGGTCCGGGAGGCCCAGGCCCACGCCGCCGAGGACCGGGCGCGGCGCGAGCTGGTCGAACTCAAGAACCAGGCCGATAGCCTGGCCTACCAGAGCGAGAAGACCCTGGGCGAACTCGGCGACAAGGTGGACAGCGTGGAGCGCGGGCGCATCGAGAGCCTTATCAAGGACTTGCGCGACGCTATCGCGCAGGAGAACAGGGAGCGCATCCAGAGCCTGATGAACGAGCTGCAGCAGGCGATGTACCGCGTCTCGCAGAGCGTCTACGGCGATGGCGCAACCTCCGGGCAGAAAGGCGCCGGGACGCGGCGCGATGATGGCGTCGTCGAGGGTGAGTACACCGTCGAGTGATCCGCGATACGCGCACACCAGTCGCAAGCCGGATAGACAGGAGGGTGGGGAACCTGAGGTTCCCCACCCTCCTCATGCATGATGGCCAGGCGTCGCCTGCCCCGGCGGCGAGGGAGTTCAGGAGCGGACAGAGCCGCGCGCGGGAGGGTTTCAATGCGGTACAAGCCGGGTTGGCCTGGATGTTCTGTCCGCCCCTGAACAGCAAGGGGGACAGGGAAAGGCGCCTGTTGCTCCTCAGCGGCCGGTCAGGGGCAGAAATGCCCGTGGCGCCGGACCGTAGCCAGCCGTTTCGATAAAGCCGTAGGCCAGGTTCCAGTGGCCCGGGGCACGCGGATGGTAATCGAAGTTGCGTAGCAGATTGGCCGTGTCGTTGAAGTCGTAAGGAAAACGCACAAAGAGGAAATAGGGTTCACGCCCGCGAAACCGGGTGAACGCATCCACCACTGGCACGTGACGCGCCGCGGCCACCTCGGCAACGATCTGGTTGAAGCGCGGCACCTCCACATCGGTCACAATCGGCTCCTGGTCAGGCGGCAGAAACACGAAGGGCGGCGTGGTCCGAATGGTCAGGCCAGGGTAGGGGTTGTAGTAGTTCATCACGATCAGGTCGCCGGTACGGCGGCCATCCTCGGTCAGCGCGGTCAGCAACGTGTCGAGGATATACCCCAGATTGTCGCGCACAAGCGGCAACGTGTCGGTAATGGTGCGCTGCGGATCCTCGCGCCCCAGGAAGGTGTTGACAAGGTCGTTTCCTCCGATGCTCAACGTCACCGGGCTGACCACCTTGCCCGCGGTGCGCTGCGTCTGGATGAAGGCGACCGCCTGTTCCAGTTGCCCGCCGGGGGCGCGCATGCTCGTGGTACTCTCGCCGCTCCGGGCCAGCACGGTTAGCGAAATCGGTCGCGCATAATCGAGTAGCAGGTCAAGATACACCGGATAGCCCGGCAGGTTCCCCTCTTCAGCGGTGTTGGCCGGGAACTCATCGCCGGTAGCCAGCGAATCCCCCAGCGCCAGATACACATCACCAGCGCCAACCGGCACACCCGTTGCCGGCCTCACAGCACGCGCCGGTCCGCTTGCGGAGGCGAGGAGAAGCACGAGCGCGACGCCTGTCAGCCCCAGCAATACGCGGCGAGCCATAACCCTGGTCCTTTCTACGCTACCCCAGCGACACGTCTTGCAAACACCGGCCCGTTCTCAGCCCTGCCCTGTTGCCCCGGGCCACCGCGCCGTTGCCCCGGGCCGATCCGCCCCATTGCCCCGCGGGGGTAGGCCGAAGCATTCGCCACACAGGGGCGCCTGTGCCCGCCGCGTGCTGCGGGCGAATGCTTCGGCCCTGCGGGGCCGCGCCGTTGCCCCGGCAACGCTGCCCCCGCCGCGGCCGACAGGATCATTCCACGCGTGGGCGCGGTGCAGAGTATGACGTCACACCTGTGCAATCGTGCAATCGAGCACCTTGCAGCGAACCAGGCTTTATGGTATACTCTCATTACTTATAAACAAATATCTTGTTCTTTTTGACAAGAAATATTGTCGTTGCTCTCTTCAGCCAGGTAGCGGTTGGTTGGGTCCCCGCAGTACCCGGAGCCACGTGTGGATCTCAAGCTCAACGAGCGCCGTGCTGCAACCAGGAAGGCCGCCAGGGAGGGGTCGCTCAATCCGGAGCGGATGATCCTGACCTACTGGGCGGTCGCCACGCTTGTCGGTAGCCTGGTTCTTTGGGATTGGATCGGCGCCTGGAACGTTCCGGCCACGCTGCAGGTTCCAGGTCTGCCGATCTACCTGGTACTCACATTTGCGCTCAGTCAGGTGCTCTACATGCTGGTAGCGCGCTTCGATGGACGACCGATCCACTGGGGCGCGACGGCGGTGTTTGCGCTGGGCAACGGTATTGCCGAGACGCTGGCCTTTGGTGTCGTGTACCGCATCGGGGAAACCATCGGCGCGGGTGTCGTGGGCCTGTTCTTGCCGTCACTGGCCAGTTTTGCCGGGTTCCTGCTGGGCGTGGTGTGTTTCGTGGTCTACGGTGGTTTGATTCACGGCTTCTTCTGGTTGCAGATGTTGCCGCCCCATCTCGACGACTCGCCCCGCGCGCGCAAGATCCGTAAACTGCGTCCACTTGCCGAAGTTGCGCTGGTGCTCGGGTGGAGCCTCTGCTTCTGGCTGACGCGCGATCTGTGGACGGTGGCTTTTTTCCACATCCTGGTTGACGTCGGGTTGATGCTCAAAGTACGTCCGCCGATCTTCGGCGCGCGCGGCGCCGACTAAGCCTATCAACCTGATCGTGATGGAATGGTGTTTTGCGGGGAGGGCCGCGCCCTCCCACACCTCTTTCGGTTGCATCCCTCACCACCATCGCAACAGACCACGAGCGCATCCCCTGACAATTCGTTCGCGCAGCAGCGCGATGTTGCATTCGCCCTGCGCATTCCCCACCCTCGATCTCCGGTCCTCAGCATACATCCGCCGGCCTCCTCGCTCCGTAAGGAAAGTGTGTGCAAAATCTTTGAAAATCCTTTGCACACGCCGCGTCATCTGACAGATGGAGACTGAGGAGGTACCCCGTGAACGTTCTGACCCTGGTCTGGCGCCCGCTGCTGGTCGTGGTACTGGCGCTGGCGCTTGTTCCGGCTGTGTTCGCGCAGAGTGGCACGGCGAAGGTGCGGGTGATCCACGCCTCGCCCGATGCTCCGGCGGTTGATGTGTTTGTCAACGGCAACCGCACCCTGACAAACGTCCCCTTCTTTACCGCCAGTGACTACCTGGATCTTGCTCCCGGCAGCTACCGGCTGCAGATCGCCCCGACCGGTCAGCCTGCCAGCGCAGCGGTGATCGACGCCACGGCGACCTTCCAGGCGGGCAAGGCCTACAGCGTTGCCGCCACCGGTCCGGTCGCTCAGATCAAGCCGACGGTGATCGAAGACAACCTGAGCGCGCCGGCGAGCGGAAACGCCAAGGTGCGCGTGTACCATTTCTCGCCCGATGCTCCCGCAGTTGACGTCAAGGTCGCTGGCGGCGCCACGCTGATCTCGAACCTGCCCTTCCCCGACGCCAGCGCCTACCTCGAGGTTCCGGCCGGCACGTACAACCTGCAAGTCACCCCTGCCGGTGGAAGCGCGGTGGTGATTGACCTCGCCAACACGACCCTGGAGGCGGGCAAGATCTACAGTGTCTTCGCGACCAACGTTGTCGCTCAAATCACCCCCCGGGTGGCTGTAACCACGCCTGTCGTCGCACCGGGCACCCTGCCCGCCACCTCCGAGGGCGCGAGCATGCCTCTGGTTGTGCTGGCGGGCGCGGCGGTGGCGCTCATCGCCATGGCTGCGCTGCTGCGCCGCCGCGCCGCGCTCTAGGGAGTGCTCGAAACCTGAAAGCGCGCGGGGAAAATCCGATTTCCCCGCGTTCCTGTCAGTGAAGAGGGTTGGGGAGGGTGTTATACTCCCCAACCCTCTTTAGCCTTTAGGGGCGGACCATATGGGCGCTGACGGGCGCGATGGCGCCGGGATGCGCTGGTTGGTCCTCACCCCCGGCCCCGCTGGAGAGCCTGTGCTGAGCCTGTCGAAGCGGGGAAACCGGAGCCGTGCGCGGGGGCGTTCCAATGCGGTATAAGCCACGTTGGCCCGGATGTGCTGTCCGCCCGTAAACCTCTTTGCCCGGGGAGGGGGCGGTTCGGCACGAGAGTGTGCCATACAGCATAGCCTTTCTGAAAGCACGCCTTACTCGTTAAGGGATTCAAATTCTTGACACATGTTCGACATCGTGTTACTATTCGCCAGATAGAGGATTTTACCTTCAATCAAGGTTTGGCGTTGCAGCTATCAGGTTTGTCATCTGAGAATCAGGGAACCTCGAGTTTCCCTTATCCCCGGCCCGCGGCGAGGGTTGGTGAGGACGCAGCCCGCCGCAGTCCCCTACCCCGTAGCAAGGGTTGGTGAGGGCACAGCCATAAAGTGAGCAACCGTGCGTCGCACGCCTGAAGAGACACGTTTCGCGCGCTCGCTCAGTTTCTGGCGTGGAGGTGGCGGTCGAAGTGTACCCCTGGCGATTATGATGGTGGCCGTTGTGGCCCTTGGCGGATGCATGGAGGCCCTTCAGGGCGAAGGTGGCCGCGGTCAGGCGCCACCTGCCGCTGCGGTAGCATCACCCCAGCCGTTCCAGACACAGGGCGCGTCTTCCATGCCTACGACTGTGGGTAGTATGGCGCCCGATCCGGCAACAGTCGCGCCTTCTCCGACTCCGCCAGTTGTGGCGACCCTGCCCGCAGCGCCTGCGGGGCCGCCCGAGGTTACCGCGGCGCCGCCGCTGATCATCGCGCCAACGCCGGAACGCTCAAACGAGCAGAAGTGGCGGGAGCAACAGGCAGATCGCCAGGTGCTCGACCCACCGCACCTGTATACGACGAGCGCTGCTGAGTTACGCTGGTACGATCCGCTCACCCAGCAGCATCTCGTGCTGGGGCGGATCAGTGGCGATTTTCTGGTTCAGGCGACGTTTGTGCTCCGCGCCCAGGGGATGCCGGCCCTGGAAGTGCCCTATCGGATCAATGCCAGTTACGGGCTGACCGCCCTGTCACCGGCGCACATTGAGCGCCTTAGAGCCGCCGGGTACGTTGATTGGGTCGAGACGTATGTGCTCGCTTCCCCCGAGGTCCGTCCACGCTGAAGCGCTACTCGATTGGCGAGCGGCAGGCCGGGTCGCTACTCGCCTGGAAGGGTTGCTTGAACGTGAGCAGCAGATACCTTGACGTTATTCGTGGTCAACGCCGCCGGGGCGGCTGGCAGTTTTCCGCCAAGACGCTGCTGGCCATCCTCGCCGTCATTGCGATGCTCGGCTCCGCAGTGTACTGGTGGGGCGTTCAGAGTCAGTTGACCAACAACTGGATCGTGGCCGCAGCCTTTACCGCCATTCTCGTGCTCGCGCCCCCGAGCCTGACCTCGTTCCTCATCCCCTGGTCGCCCGGGGGGATGTTGCTGCAACGCATTAATGCGCGGACGATTGGCTATACGGTGGTTATCGGCGCCGCCCTGTACCTCCTGTACTACTCCTTCGAGATCCAGTACTCCTGGTGGGCCGCCCAGGAAGCTGTGGCTGAAACTGGCCTGATCCTGCAACAGGTGATCATTGGTATCATCGGGTTTATTATTATCCCCGCCTTGCTCTGGACGCCGGTGACCAGCGAGGAGCTGTTCGAGCAGGTGCGTCAGGCCCATCTGGTGCGTCGCTACGAGTTGCAAACTCAGGCCGACATTGCCATTCTGCGCGCCACCTTGCTGCGCGCCCAGGAAAAGACGCTGCGCGGCTTCGCCAACCTGACCATCCAGGAACGCGAAGAACTGGCCGGGGTGATGCGCGGCCTGGTGAAGGGTATCGATCAGACGCTCCGGGACATCAGCGAATCGGTCAGGACGGTCAGTGGCGCGACCATTCCGTTCAGTTCATTAGAGGATAACGAAGATATTCGCGGCTATCTCGAGTATATCAGCGAGAGCCTGACCGAGAGCACGCTCCTCTCTCACTCCGGCGGCCAGGCCGAATCGCGTTCGGTGCAGGCCTACGATGATCAGCGCTTCGACGATTCCGGCTATGAGGGCCAGCGTCTGCGCCCTGGCCGCTCGTGGTAATCGCCGGCTACGCCCCTAATCCGTAGCAACGCTTGTATCGGCATCCACCCCAGGATGCAGCCTGGCGCCTCTATGGACACCTACCACTTCAGCACCAGCCGACGCCTTTCCGAACGCGACCTGTTCGACCTTGCCGATGCTCTGGCCCTGCACCTCCACGAGACGCTGGGTTCGCGGGTTTACCTGCTTGCGCGCGCCGATGTCGCCCAGCTTATTGAGCAGTTTGTTGACGACCTGCTGATCGAAGACCAGCAAGATGTCGCCTGGATCGTCTGGCATCTCTTCCAGGAGGCCTGCGAGTGGGAACTGCGCGGGTAGACACCGCTGCTGAACCTATCCGCGTGGGCATCTACGGTGGCACGTTCGATCCGATCCACATCGGACACCTGGCGATCGCTGAAGAGGCGCGCTGGGCCCTCGCGCTCCAGCAGGTGCGCTTCGTTCCCGCCGCCCACCAGCCGCTCAAAGGCGCCTTGCCCGGCGCAACTCCTGCCCAGCGCCTGGCAATGATCGGTCTGGCCTGCGCCGATAATCCCGCCTTTGTCCCCGATGACATCGAGCTGCGCCGCCCGCCACCCTCGTATACCGTTGAAACCCTCGAGCACCTGCGCGCACGCTTCGGTTCCGGCGTTGAACTCTGGTTCATCGTAGGCGCCGATGCCGCCTGCGACCTGCCGCGCTGGCGCCGCATCGCCGACGTGGTGGCCCTCGCCCGCCTCGCCATCGTCGGACGTCCGGGCCATACCTTCGATCCCCTCGCCTTCGAACAGGCCGTGCCGGCGGGTGCGGGGCGCTATGTCCTCCTCGATGGCCCGCAGCTCGACCTCTCCAGCACCACCATCCGCCGCCGTATTGCCACCGGCCGACCGGTGCGCTACCTGGTGCCTGAAGCAGTTCGCCAGTACATCACCGACCACGGCCTGTACCGCGAGGATCCTGGCTATGCCTGACCCCGCCGAACGACTGCTGGCCGAGACCGCCGCAGCCTGGGGGTTGCCCCTCAACCCGGCCCAGCTCCGCCAGTTCGCGGTCTACACCGACGAACTGCTCGCCTGGAACGCCCACACCAACCTCACCGCTATTACCGACCGCCCGGCAATCTACGTGCGTCACTTTCTCGACTCGCTGGCGCTGGCCCGTTTCTGGGGTCCCCCACCGGCAACCCTGGTTGATATCGGCACCGGCGCCGGTTTTCCTGGCGTGCCGCTGAAGATCCTTCACCCCGCCCTGGCCCTGACCCTGGTCGAGTCGGTGGGCAAAAAGACCGCCTTTCTGACCCACCTCGTTGGCGTCCTGGGGCTGGAGCAGGTGCGCGTCGTCACTGCACGCGCCGAGGCTCTAGGGCGCGATCCGGGAGAGCGGGAGCGCTACGATGTGGCCACGGCTCGCGCAGTGGCCGACTTGCGCGTGCTGGCCGAATACGCCCTGCCACTGCTGCGCGTTGGTGGCCTGTTACTGGCCCCCAAAGGCGCCGACGCAGCCCGGGAAATCGAAGCGGCGCGCCGGGCAGTGACCCTCCTTGGCGGAACGATCGAGCAGGTGGTCCCGATCGAATTACCGGGCGTCGAGCCACGCACCCTGGTGGTGGCGCGAAAAGTGGCCCCCACCGACCCGCGCTACCCGCGCCCCGTCGGCACGCCCGCGCGGCGCCCGCTGTAAAGACCCTGGTCGCAGCGTTCGCGTCACAGCGCACCTGAACGCCTTGCGCGACCATCTGCAATCCGACATCTACAATCTCAAGCGCTAGACGCCCGCGTTGCCGGGCTTGCGCGAGCACCCCGCCGCTGAACACGTATCGTCATCTCCTGGTTGGCGCATGGTACCGCAAGCGTGCTAGAATGTTAGAGGCTTTCTGCCAAACCAGTTTCACCCCCGGAAGAGGTACGGTCCGTCACCGGCGTTCGATATGGCCCAGTCGTAAGAAGGAGTTGACCATGTCCATCCTGAGCCGCATCAGTGATCTGATCAGCGCCAACGTCAATGCGATGCTCGACAAAGCCGAGGATCCGGAAAAGATGGCGAACGAGTACCTGCGCCAGCTCACCAACGAACTGTACGAGGTGCGGACCGGCGTGGCCGCGGCGATGGCCGATGAAACCAAGCTTGAGCAGCGCCGCATCGCCAGCCAGGCCGAGGTAACCCAGTGGGAGTCGAAGGCCGAGGCTGCTCTGCGCGCGGGCGATGAAGAGCTCGCCAAAGCGGCGCTCGCCCGCAAGGTGCATGCCCAGAAGCTGGCGGAACAGTATCTGGCCCAGGAGAAAGCCCAGGAAGAGCAGGTCAACGCTATGCAGGAGGCCCTGGTGCAACTCGAGACCCGCATTGCCGAGGTGCGGGCCAAGAAGGAGTTGATCATCGCCAAGAAGAACCGCGCCCAGACCCAGGAGGCTCTGCAGCGCACCGCCCAGACCATGGGCCGCATCTCGGCCATTGATAAGCTCGAACAGCTCGAAGAGAAGGTAGATGACCGGGTCGCCCGCGCCGAGGCGATGGCCAAGCTCGAGCAGGGGTCGCTCGAGGCCCGCTTCCAGAACCTCGAGCAGCAGACCGCCGTCGATTCGGAACTCGCCGAACTCAAGCGCAAGCTGGGCATGGCCTGATCCAGCGGCGTTTGGGGGACAGTAACCAGAGGGCAAGCCCCGCGCGGCTGCATCGCGCAGCACCAGGAATGCAGTGGGGAGGGTCAGGGAAGGGTTGCGCCTTTCCAGACCCTCCCCTTGTGCGTGATCGGGGCGCGCCCTGGCGGGCCGGCTCGCGCGCTAACGCGCCGGCTCGTAGCAGGCGCGGCAGCGGGCCTCGTACAACTCCAGGCCACCAACGACGATCGTCGGCGCATCGGCCGGCGCCGGCTTACCGTTAATCAACCGCTGCGAGCGCGTGGCATAGGCGCCGCAGCGGGCACAGATGGCGTAGAGCTTGTCCACCTGCTCTGCAATCGCCATCAGATGCATCATCGCCGGGAACGGCTCGGCCCGGTAATTCTGATCAAGGCCGGCGATGATGACCCGTAAGCCGCGATCGGCTAATGCCTGGCACCCGGCAACAATCGCCTCTGGCTCATCACTCAGAAAGTGCAGCTCGTCCAGCGCAATCACCTGGACGTCATCCGCTCCGGCGAGTACCTCGGTGATCGAGCTGACCGGCACCGCCTCCAGGCGCGCGCCGGCGTGGCTGGCCACGTGCCGCGCGCTGTAGCGGGTATCGAGCCGCGGGGTGAAGATGCGACAGGGCTGGCGGGCAATCATCACCTGACGCATACGCCGGATCAGTTCTTCTGTTTTTCCGCTGAACATGCACCCGCAGATCACCTCGATCCGTCCGCCGGTACTGGGTCGTGTCATTGCGGTGTTGCTCCTTACTTCCGTGATTCTGTGCCCTGGTTGTGCGGCTGCGCCGCACCATGACAAGATAAACAGGGGGCCCGGGCGAGCTGCGCCCTTCCACCCCTCCCGCGCGGAGTTTAAGGGCGGACAGCACATCCGAGCCGACGTGGCTTGTACTGCATTGGAACGCCCCCGCGTGCGGCTCTGGTCTCCCCGCTTCGACAGGCTCAGCGCAGGCTCTCCAGCAAAGCTGGAGAGGGAGAGGATGAAAATGGGGTATCTTTGGGAGGGCTGTGCCCTCCCAAACCCTCCCCGCGGGCGGGTTGTTTCCTGGGAGGGCTGCGCCCTCCCAAACCCTCCCGCGCGAGGACTATTTTCACGTTAGACGTACGACTGCTCTTGCCGAAGCCCGCCGCAGGCTGCTATACTCCTGATCAGGCCAGTTACGAACCACCTGTCGCGTCGTGAAACCGCATAGTGGGCAGGAGACCCCGATGAGCACCAGGCAGATCCGCTGGAGCGCCAGCCCCGAACTTACCGCGCTGCTGCGGCGTTACTACAACGGTGAGGCCGAACTCTGGGGCGAGGTGCAGGCTTCCGTTCATCGGGAGTTGATGGCCCGCGGACTGGCCGTGTTCCCGCGCCATCTCCGCTTTCGCCGGACCGAGACCGGCTACGAGGTCATGGTCGAGGATGCCGAGGAGTACCTGACAGGCCTGTAGCCCCAGGCTACGCCGAACCCGCACGCCGCGCAGGGCCTGCACAGAGCGGCGCGGGGAGGACCTTCGGCCTCCCCCTTGCGCGCGCCACGGCTTGTCGAGCGATTATGCGCCACGTTCCTCATACTGGCGGCGATAGTACTCCAGATACTCTCCCGACTTGATTGGCCGCCACCAGGCTTCATTCGCCACGAACCAGCGCACCGTCTTCTCCAGCGCCTCGTCAAAACTGTGGCGCGAGCGCCAGCCCAGGGCGCGGAGCTTCGAACAGTCGAGGGCATAGCGCCGGTCGTGCCCGGCCCGATCGGTCACGTGCTGGATCAGGCTGCGCGGCTTGCCCAGGAGATCGAGGATCTTGTGCGCCATTTCAATATTCGGCGTTTCGACCTCGGTGCCGACGTTGTACACCTCGCCGAGTTGCCCGCGGTGCAGCACCGTATCAATGGCCTCACAGTGATCAAGCACATACTGATAGTCACGCACCTGCAAGCCATCACCGTAGATCGGCAGGGGCAGATTATCAATGGCATTGGTGGTGAAGAGCGGAACCGCCTTCTCCGGGTAGTGATAGGGACCGATGTTGTTTGAGCCGCGCGTTGTCGTGACGGGCAGGCCGTAGGTAATAAAATAGGCATACACCAGATGTTCGGCTCCAGCTTTGCTGGCCGAGTAGGGGCTGCGCGGCTCCAACGGGTCGCCCTCGCGCGAGCGCCGGGGCGCGGGGATCGCCCCGTACACTTCGTCGGTGCTGATCTGGTGGAAGCGCTCCAGACCGGCCTCACGCGCCACCTCCAGCAGTGTCCACGTGCCATTGACATTCGTGGTCACTACTGCGTCCGGAGCCATGATCGAGCGATCGACGTGGGTCTCGGCGGCGAAGTTCACGATGGTATCAATAGCGTGCTCGCGCACGGCTGCGCGCACCGCCTGTATGTCGCAGATGTCGCCCTGGACGAAATGAAAGCGCGGGTTGGCCGCGACCCGCTCCAGGTTCTCACGGCGCCCGGCATAGGTCAGCTTGTCGAAGACCACAATGCGGTAATCGGCGTGCGTCTCGAGCATGTAGTGAACGAAGTTGGACCCGATAAAGCCGGCTCCGCCGGTGATCAGCAGGTTGCGCATAGTTGCTCCAGAGTGTTGATGGATTGCCACGGTGGTCAGCCATCAGCATACTAGCACATCAACCTAACCGCCATCGGGAAAAAGGTCCCCCTCTGTGGGTGAGTTCAGGGGCGGACAGAACGCATGAGCGCCGACGGGCGTGATGGCGTTGGGATGCGCTGGTTGGTCCTCACCCCCTCCCCCTCTCCAGCTTCGCTGGAGAGCCTGCGCTGAGCCTGTCGAAGCGGGGAGACCAGAGCCGCGCGCGGGGGCGTTCCAATAAGGAACTATGGGCATACCTGTGGAAGTACTTCTGGCTCTCGGTACCGACTACACGCTGCGCACCGTGGCTCTCGGCGCGGCGCTGCTGGGCGTGGTCAGCGGCGTTCTCGGCTGCTTTGCCGTGCTGCGGCGTCAGGCCCTCCTGGGTGATGCGATGTCGCACGCGGCCCTGCCGGGGATTGCCCTGGCCTTCTGGCTCACCGGCGAGCGCGACCCGCTAGTGCTGCTCATTGGCGCGACTATTGCCGCCTGGCTGGCCGCGCTGCTGATCCTGGGCATCACCCGGGCCAGCCGGATCAAGGAAGACAGTGCCCTGGCGATGACGCTGGCGGTCTTTTTTGGCTTCGGGCTGGTGCTGCTCTCAGCGCTCCAGAAACGTCCCGATGCGGCCCAGGCCGGGCTGAAGACGTTTCTGTTCGGGCAGGCGGCTGCCCTGGTGGAACGTGATCTGGTGGTGATGGCCCTGCTGGGGGCGCCTGCGCTCCTGTGTGTGAGCCTGCTCTGGAAGCAGTTCAAGCTGCTCAGCTTCGACCCGGAGTACGCAGCCAGCCTGGGGATGCCCACCGGCGCCCTCGGCATCCTGCTGACGACGCTGATCGTGATCGCCATCGCCATTGGCCTGCAAACCGTGGGGGTGGTGCTGATGAGCGCGATGCTGGTGGCCCCTGCGGCAGCAGCGCGCCAGTGGACCAACCGGCTCAGCACGATGGTGCTGCTCGCGGCGGCCTTTGGCGCGGGCGCTGGCGTGGCCGGGGCGTTGATCAGCGCCACGGCGCGCGGCGTTTCCACTGGCCCGGCGGTGGTCCTTTGCCTTACGGCGATTACCCTGGTCTCGCTGGTGTTCGCTCCAGAACGGGGTCTGCTGTGGTCGATGTGGCGTAGCCGGCGACTGATCGCGTCTGCGGAGTAAGGGCTGTCACGAGGGCGCGGGAAACCCGGTTTCCCCGTTCCCCAACCACGCCCGGGGGCGCCTGCCACCTCCGTGGGTGGGGGATCGGGGAAGCCCGGTTTCCCCATATGTTAGTAGCTATGTCCCCTGAACTCGAAGTGCAACTCATCGCCGTGATCGTCGCCGCGGCGTGTGCGCTGCCCGGCGTGTTTCTGGTGCTGCGGCGCATGGCCATGCTGAGCGACGCGATCAGCCATACGGTGCTGCTCGGCATCGTGCTGGCATACTTCGTCAGTGGCACCCTGGGCTCACCGCTACTATTTGTCGGCGCAGTGGCGATGGGCGTTATCACCGTGGCCCTGGTTGAACTGGTGGGTGGCACAGGGCTGGTGCGCGAAGATGCAGCGATCGGCATCGTCTTTCCGGCGCTGTTCAGTATCGCAGTGATCCTCATCTCGCGCTACGCCGGCAATGTCCACCTCGATGTGGACAGCGTGCTGCTGGGTGAACTGATCTTCGCCCCCTTCGACCGGGTGACGCTGCTGGGGCTTGATCTGCCGCGCGCGCTGCTGATCGGGGCGGTCACCCTGGCGATCAATCTGGCGCTGATCGGTTTGTTGGACAAGGAATTGAAACTGACCAGCTTCGACCCTGGCCTGGCAGCGGCCCTGGGCTTTGCGCCCGGGCTGCTCCACTACGGCCTGATGACCATGGTCTCGGTCACGGCGGTGGGAGCGTTCGACGCCGTGGGGTCGATCCTGGTAATCGCCTTGATGGTCGCCCCACCCGCGGCAGCCTATCTCCTGACCGACCGCCTGCCGGTGATGTTGCTGTTGAGCGTGCTCATCGGGGCGCTGAGCGCCATCGCGGGCTACTGGGCGGCCTACTGGCTCGATGTCTCGGTCGGGGGAGCGATGGCAACTATGACCGGCGTGGCGTTTGGTCTGGCCCTGCTGTTCGCGCCGGGCCGGGGGTTGGTGGCGGGCGCAGCGCGGCGCAAGCGGCAACGTTGGGAGTTCGCGCAGCAGATGCTGGCGTTGCACCTGCTGAACCACGAGGGCGCCAGCGAGGCCAGTGAAGAGTGTACTCCGCAGCACCTCCGCGCCCATCTGCGCTGGCGCGCCGATTTTGCCGATGAGGTCGTGCGGCGCGCCGAGCGTGGCGGCCTGGTGCGACGCGAGGGGGCCGTGCTCACCCTCACCGAGCACGGACGCCAGGTGGCCCGGGAGGCCAGTCTGAGGTGAAAATAGCCCGCCCGCGGGAGGGTTTGGGCGTAGGGGCGCGGCGGCACCGCGCCCCTACCCCCTCCCAGGAAACAACCCGCCCGCGGGAGGGTTTGGGAGGGCATCGCCCTCCCAAGAATAAATTATTTTCATTCCGGCGTTGTGCGCCATGCGCATGGGGTCTCATGTGAAAACAGGCCGCGCGGAGAAGAGTGTGGGGCGTTCCGCCTCCCTCCCAGACTCCCCGCAGGGGCGGACAGAACGTATGGGCGCCGACAGACGTGATGGCGTGGGGATGCGCTGGTTGGTTCTCACCCCCCTGCGCTGAGCCTGTCGAAGCGGGGAGACCAGAGCCGTGCGCGGGAGCGTTTCAATGCGCTATAAGCCACGCAGGCTCCGATGGTCTGTCCGCCCTTAAACCTCTGTGGGGGGAATACACCAACAAATGGGAAACGAATGAACGAATGCGAAAGGCGTGCCTGACTACCCCGGGTGCGCGAGCGTCCCGCCTGCAATGGCCTGGATGCGGGCAAGATGCCCGCGCACCCGGGAGAAGTGTGAACAGGTTCTCATCGCCATTAATTGACGCCACGCTACGGGTAAGGTATACTCGCCAGTGGCGTCCCGGGTGAGGGCGCATGTTTGTTTGCCTTCATAATGGAGCATCACATGGCAGCACCGGAGACTGAACCGCGCTCCTTTTCGTCTCTGCGCCTTTTGCTGACCGGTTTCGCGATGGGCATCGCCGACCTGATCCCCGGCGTGTCGGGCGGCACAATGGCGTTCATCCTGGGCATCTACGAACATCTGCTGGCGGCGATCAAGGCGTTTAACGTGGACCTGCTCCGGCTGATAGGGCGACTGCGCTGGCGCGAGGCGCTGGCCCGGGTTCCCTGGGGCTTTCTCATCCCGCTGGGGTTGGGGATCGGTGTGGCGGTCATCTCGATGGCGCGGGTTATGCGGTACCTGCTCGAGAACCAGCCGGTCTTGCTCTTCTCGTTCTTCTTTGGCCTGATTGTGGCCTCGATCATCGCCGTGGGGGCAACGGTGCGCTGGGGTCCTTCGTCGGTGGCAGCGCTGCTGATCGGCTCGGTGGGGGCGTATTTCATCGTCGGCCTGGTGCCGCTGACTATGCCCCACGACCCGCTGACGCTCTTCTTCAGCGGTGCGCTGGCGATCATGGCCATGATCCTGCCAGGAATCTCCGGTTCGTTTATCCTGCTGATCCTCGGTCAGTACGCCTACGTGCTCGACGCGGTCTCCGATCTGAACCTGCTGGCGATCGTACCGGTGGCCCTCGGCGCAGTTGTGGGGCTGCTGGGCTTCGTGCGACTGTTGAGCTGGTTGCTCCGACACTACCATAATCTGACCGTCGCGGTTCTCATGGGCTTCATGGTTGGTTCGCTACGCAAGATCTGGCCGTGGAAGGAGGTGCTCGAGACCACCCTCGACCGCCACGGCGAGGTGATACCGCTGCGTGAGCGCAATGTGTTGCCCGATTTCGCCGCGACGGAGTTCTGGGTGGCGCTGGCGATCGCCGTAGCCGGTTTTGTGCTGTTGAGCGTGATTGACCACGTGCAGACGGGACGTAACCCGGTGCTGAGCTGGACGGGGTGGGGCCGGCGCGCGACGGGGCCGGCGCTGCGCGGCGAGGGCGCCGAGGCGGGAGAGGCTGGTTCAGCCGCCGCCTCGCAGGCCCGGCCCGCAGCGGAGTAGGCGACGGGAGAGTTTGGGAGGGCTGCGCCTTCCCAGGAACAAGTATGTTCATTCTGAGGTGAAAATAGCCCGCGCGCGGGAGGGTTTGGGCGTAGAGGCGCGGCGGTGCCGCGCCTGCGCCCTCCCAGGAAATAACCCGCCCGCGGGGAGGGTTTGGGAGGGCTGCGCCCTCCCAAGAATAAATAATTAATATTTTCATTCTGGCGTTGTGCGCCCCGCGCATGGGGCCTGGCGTTGTGCGGCGCAGCCGCATGGACGGCTGATGCGCTCCGCAAAACACGCCACCCCTGAACAGAACGTATGGGCGCCGACGGGCGGTATGGTGTGGGGATGCGCTGGTTGGTCCTCACCCCCGGCCCCCTTCGACAGGCTCAGGCTTCGCCCTGAGGCTCAGCCCGAAGGGGCGGGTCTCTCCAGCAAGCTGGAGCGCCTGCGCTGAGCCTGTCGAAGCGGGAAGACCGGAGCCGCGCGAGCATTCCAATGCGGTACAGGCCACGTTGGCTCGGATGTTCTGTCCGACCTTAAACCCGGCGACAAGAGTGTGGAAGGGCGCCCGCCGGCCCTGTGCTCGACCTCCTCACGGAGCAACCGGGGTGAGCGCCTCATGGCCCGTCAGGCCGGTCACTTCACGGATGCGCGCCTCGTCAAGGGTCTCTTCGGCCAGCAGGGCCTGCGCCAGCGCATCCAGCCGATCGCGATGCTCGTTGAGCAGGCGAATGGCTTTCTGGTAGCTCTCATCAACGATCTTGCGCACGGCTCTGTCGGCGACCTGGGCGGTGGCTTCGCTGTACGGGCGCCGCGACAGTCCCGCGCCCAGGTAGTTACCGCGGCTGGTATCCAGCAGTTGCACCTGGCCCACCTCGTCGCTCATCCCAAAACGCATGACCATCGCCTGGGCCAGGTTGGTCACCTGTTGCAGGTCGTTCTCGGCGCCGGTGGTGACGTTGCCGTAGACCACCAGTTCGGCCGCCCGCCCGCCCAGGATGGTGACAATGCGCGCGCGCAGGTAATCCTCGGTGTAGTTGTAGCGGTCGTTGATCGGCACCGAGAGGGTAACGCCGAGCGACTGGGCCCGGGGCACAATCGTCACCCGGCGCACAGGGTCGCTTTCGGGCTGGAGCAGGGCCAGGAGGGCGTGACCGGCCTCGTGGCAGGCCACGCGCTCACGCTCCTCAGGATGCAGCAGGATGCGCCGTTCCAGACCCAGGTAGATCTTCTCCAGCGCGTCGGCGAAATCGCGCATGGTCACCTGAGTGCTGCCACGACGCGCCGCCAGCAGCGAAGCCTCATTCACCAGGTTCCGCAGTTCCGCGCCCGTTGCTCCCGGCGCATTCTCGGCCACCCGGTGCAGATCCACATCAGGCGCCAGGGGCACATCGCGGGTGTGGATCTTGAGGATCTCAGCGCGACCGTTTTTATCCGGCGGCTGCACCACGATGCGCCGGTCGAAGCGACCGGGACGCAGCAGGGCCGGGTCGAGCACATCGGAGCGATTGGTAGCCGCCAGCACGACGACGTGTGTCCGGGCGTCGAAGCCATCCATCTCGGTGAGGATCTGGTTGAGGGTCTGCTCACGCTCCTCGCTGCCCCCCAGCTCGCCGCCGCCGCGCCGCCGCCCGATGGCGTCAATCTCGTCAATGAAAATGATCGACGGCTCCGCGGCGCGCGCCTGCTGAAACAGATCGCGTACCCGGCTGGCGCCCACGCCCACCACCATCTCAATGAACTCCGAACCGCTCATCGTAAAGAACGGCACATTGGCCTCACCGGCCACGGCGCGGGCCAGGAGCGTTTTGCCGGTGCCCGGCGGCCCTTCCAGCAGCACGCCGCGGGGAATGCGCGCGCCGAGCTTTTCGTATTTCTCCGGGTTTTTGAGAAAGTCAACGATCTCGATCAGTTCCTGTTCAACTTCGTCGATCCCGGCCACATCGTCGAAGGTGACGCGCTGCATGGTGGAGGGATCGTAGCGGCGGGCGCGCGCGCGGCCCAGGCCAAACACTCCGCCGGCCCCGCCCGCCGTGCGCAGCGCGCGCGAACTGAGCCACAGAAAACCGCCAATCAGCAGCAAGGTTGGCCCGAAGGCCAGCAACAACGTCCACAGCGGCGAACGCGCCTGTTCGAGCGGCTCGGCGGTGATCACCACACCGTTCGTCTCCAGCAGGGTGATCAGCTCCGGATCGGGGATGAGCGCCGGCTTGATCGTCGCAAAGCGACGGTACACGCGCTCCCCGGCAGGGGGCGGGTCGCCAGCCGGTGTTAGCACCACCAGGCCGTGCGGACCTTCGCTGGCCGTCACCGGTTGGCGAAACTCACCTTGAATGTCCTCGCCGCGACTGGTGATGGCCACGACATTTCCAGCAGCAACCTGTTCCTTAAAAACGGTGTACGGAATGGTAATATAGGTTGGCTCGGCAGGAAAGAGCCAGTTGATCAGCAGGTAGTTCAGTACCAGGAGCACCAGAAAGGTGATCCAGAAACTCCCGCTCCGGGCGGGTTGCCACACGGGCCGCTGATTGGCCCCTGGTCCGGGCGCCGGTGGCGCGGGAGGAGGCGTGCCGCGGGGGAGTGGTGCCATACGTATCCTCTGTGTTTTGAGCCATGGCCTCAGCAGGCTGAGGTGAACATATGGGGAAACCGGGTTTCCCCACACCCCTCCCTGAGGGGAGGGTTTGGGAGGACTACGCCCTCTCAGGAAACAACCCGCGTGCGGTGCAGCCGCACGGACAGCCAGGGCGAATAGAGGCAAAACCGCATTTCTCTACCCTCCCGCCTGAGAGGAAGCGCCGCAAAGGCGAAGCCCTCGCAGGAGCAGGTGCTGCTGTGCTTATTATACGCCCGAAGTAACACCCATCGAAATCTGATTGCAGCCAGTGCCTGGACTATGGTACACTGCCCTCGATCTTCGCCCGCGACGTGGAGGTTTGCCCGGTGACGCAGGACGATCAGCAAATGCCCGAGCGCGGTTCCGAGCGCCGTATGAGCCGCGACACACTTCTCTTGCTCGGCGCTCTCACCTTTCTCATTCTTGCCGTCGCTCTCACGTTCCTGTTTACGCCCAATACTGGTACGAACATCGGTCAAATCCCGGCTACGGCAACTGGTGTTCCTCCCACTGAAGCGGCACAGTCGCCGGTTGCGCCCCAGGCAACGCCGACTTCCATCCCCGAGGCGCCCTATCCCAGCCCGGAGGTGATCGGTGCGGCGCCGACGGCCACACCCCTGCTCCCCACCGGTCAGCCAGGAACGGCTACGGCTAGCCCGGGCGCGCCTGAAGAGCCGTACCCCGGCCCGGTCGGCGAGGGCACGCCCCCGCCCCTGCCGACGTTTAACCCCACAGTCATTCAGCCCACGGCGCCGCCGCCCCCGACGCGCCCACCCGAGGTCATTCAGCCTACCGTTCCGCCACCCATCCAGCCACCTCCCACTGCCCCCCCGATTCCAACCCCAACGGCGGATCTGGCTCTCGATGTCACCCCGACCGCGGTCCCCACCGTTCCGCCGCCAACACCTACCACGCCGCCCCCGCCGCCGGCTGATGTGCTACGGGGCAGCGTGCGCTGGTCGGCTGCGCAGGGGCCGATCATCCTGCGTCGCGATGTGCAGATCGCGCCCGGGGCAGAACTGCTGATCGAGCCGGGGGTGGAGGTCCGCCTGGATCCAGGGGTATCCATTTTTGTCGATGGTGGACGGTTGCTGGCCGCGGGAACGGCTGAACAGCCGGTGCGCTTCGTGGGGAACACTGGCGCCCGCTGGAGCGGCCTGTTCGGACGCCCGGACAGCATCGTGGTGCTGGAACATACCGAGGTGCGCGGTGGAGGCGCGGGCGGCACGGTGATGGCCGTGGATCGCAGTAACCTGACGGTGCGGAACAGCCGCTTTATTGACAACGGCGGCGGCATTATCACCACCGACACCCGTCTGGAGATGAGCGACACGCAGATGTTCGGCAACGATATTCCCTTTGGCGCGGCGCTGGAGGTGAGCTTCGCGCGCGGGAACTTCGTGACCCTCACCCGCAATCGCTTCGGCATCAATCGCCTCACCAGTGGTTCACCCCAGGTGCGCCTCACCAACAGCAGCACCTTCGAAACGCTGAACCTGACGGTCGAGGGCAACCTGATGACCGGCGGTACGCCCAATCTGCAATTGACGACCAATGGCCCCCTCAGGGGCGCCGTCGTCTGCAATACCCTCGTGGGCGATGACCAGGGCTTCGGCATCCGCACCGCCACCGAACAGGTGGCGCCCAACGGCGCCCTGCCCATGGATCTGCGCGTCGAGCAGAACTATATTGACGACCACGTCCCGCCGATCATCCCGATCTACCTGCGCTTCGGGCTTGGCCGCGGCGCGACGAGCGAGATCTTGCTCGATATGCGCAATAACTGGTGGGGCGACGCCTCGGGGCCCTATGACCCCGAGCGCAACGCCGACGGACGCGGCGACTCGGTGGGGGTGAACATTGAGTTCATCCCCTGGTTGCGGACCCCACCCTCCTGCGCCCCGCCGCGGTAGTCGCCGCTACGCAGCGCGCCCCTCGCCAGCACACGCTCCCGCGGGGCCCCCGGGTGAGACGAAAGCGGTTGCGCGAATGGTTCCAGGGTAAACGCAACTACCCCGAACCCTCCAGGCTGGCGAGGGCTCGGGTGATCTGCTGGCCCTGATGCATCGCTCCGAAATTGGACCTAATTCTCGGTCTCTATCCTGACCTTCGTCGAGGGCCTGGTCCTCAGTTCATCCGCTGCGTCCTGCTCATCCACCACTCGATTGATCTCGCGCGCGACGACATCGAGACCCCGAATGGCTGCCCGGGCGATGCCCAGGTGCAGCCGGCCAACCGCCCTGAAGAGATCGCCAGTGGCGTCAATCGCCTCATTGCGGGCGCGAGGTGGCAGCAGGTACAGCGGCCCGGTCACTGCCGCCATCCCCAGGCGCACCACACTGGCGCCCAGCGTGCCGGCCGCATCGATCAGATCGTCGCCCCGGCCCGTGGTGGTACCCTGGTTGGTAGTACCCTGGCTACCCTGGTTGCGTGCCTCTGTCATATATGTACCTCCCTGGCTTTTCCGACAACTCCCATTATAGTCCCCCTGTGGCAATGTGTCTATGACGCGGAGACACTCCAGCTATCCATGTGGCTGCGCCGCACAACGACAAGATGAACACAGGTTTTTCCTGGGAGGGCGTAGGCGCCGCGCCGCTACGCCCAAACCCTCCCCCGGCAGGAGCGTAGGAAATCCGCTTTCCCCATACCCTAACCGACCTCAGGGCGCGGCCAGGATCTCCAGGCGCCCGTCACCGTCCACGTCGTGCAGGGCAATACGGCGCCACTGACCGGGCGATGATCGCCATTCGAGCTGAAAGCCCCAGCCGTGCCAGCGCCAGACCGAGACGTGCTCCCCGGCGTCGCCGGGCGCCGCGCCGCCCTCCAGCACTACCAGTTCGCCGCGCCCGTCGCCTTCGAAATCGGCCCAGGCCAGGTCCTGGATAGGTATTGCGGGCGCCGAGCCACCCCAGATGATCCGGAAGCGCCCTCCCCTCCAGCCCAGCAGGTAAGGCTGCGAACGCAACCGGCCCGTCTCGTCGGGCTGCCAGAGGAGCAGGAGCAGTTCGGTGCGTCCGTCGTCGTTAGGGTCGCCAGCCAGCACGCGGGTGATGCGCCATGCGGGATGCTCGTTGCGCCAGACCACCGGAGCATCGGGGCCGGCGCCGTCGCGCAGCGTCACCACTCCCGCCGCGTCCAGCTCGGCCCACAGCGGCGCGCCATCGCCGCGCAGATCGGCAGGCGTCGACCCAGCGTGCGGGGGCACGGACGCCGCGGTGGTTACCGGCTGGCCGCTGGTCCCGTCCCAGCGCCAGGCGCTGGTAACGGTTGATGGTAGGAGTGCGCGAGTAGGGGCAGGCGTGGCCGGCGCGTCGGGTGGACGCCTCACGGCTGCCCGGGTAGGGGCGGGCGTGGCCGGCGCGTCGGATGGGCGCCGCAGCGGCCAGCCCAGCGCCTCCAGTGCTGCGCGCCAGGCTGCGCCTTCCGGCGCCAGGGGCCGGGGGCGTCCGCCCGTGGTGGCAACGGGCGCAACGGCAAGCAGGGCGACCCCCTGGCGATCCAGCAGCGCTCGCAGCACCGCTCCGCTGCTCAGGGCCGGGTTATCAGGCCCGTCGAAGAGAAAATTGCCCAGGGAATAGGCGACGACGCCGGTGCGCCCCTCCGCTGCCAGGAGTTCAACCGGCTGGAGCACGTGGGGATGGGCGCCCAGGACCAGATCGGCGCCAGCGGCTACCAGTCGCGAGGCCCAGGCCCGTTGCCGTACCCCCGGCTCGGTTGCGTACTCCACGCCCCAGTGGATCAGCACCACCACCGCATCAGCTTCAGCGCGCGCCGCCCTCACCGCCTCCAGCGCCCGCGCGCTGAGCCAGGCGCGCCCGAGCGGGCACGCCTCAGCGCCCGGCGGGCAGCCCACAAAGTCGGGATTTGGCCAGGCGCGATCCTCCGGCGGGGCCAGCCCCCCGCGCCCATCGGCGGGATCGCGCACATCATTGAAGGCCAGCACCGCCACGCGCAGCCCGCGCGTGCCCGTCATCACCGGCGCAAACGCTGCCGCCTCGCTCCGGCCCGCTCCCGCCGCGGCCAGCCCCGCGTCACGCAGCGTGTCGAGCGTCTCAACCAGACCTTCCGGGCCAGCGTCGAGGGCGTGGTTGTTCGCCAGGCTCAGCAGATCGAAGCCGGCAGAACTGAGCACTGCAACCTGCGCGGGCGGCGCAAGCAGGCGGTACGGCCCCGGTCGCACCGGCGAAGTTGCCGTCGTCAGCGGGCTTTCCAGATTGCCCAGGGTTACCTCTCCGGCCAGCAACTCGCGGGTATCCGCCAGCAGCGCGGCCGGGTCCCGCCCTTCGGCCTGACGAGCCACCCCGCGCGCCAGCATCACATCGCCAACAGCGCGCAGATCCAGCGCGGCGCCGCCGGTCCACCCTGGCCGGGTGTAGAGCGTCTGCCAGCCGCTCAGGTCAGGCGGCGACGCCGGAGGCGCGGCGCAGGCCCCTGACCACGCCGCCAGGAGGCTGACCAGGATGGCGAAGAACAGGATTCTAACGCGAACATAGCCTGCCCGCGGGAGGGTTTGGGCGTAGGGGCGCGGCGGCGCCGCGCCCCTACCCCCTCCCAGGAAACAACCCGCCCGCGGGGAGGGTTTGGGAGGGCTACGCCCTCCCAAGAACAAGAATATTTTCATTCCGGCGTTGTGCGCCATGCGCATGACCGTCTGATGTGAAAATATGGGGAAACCAGGTTTCCCCACCTGCGGTGAGCCTGTCGAACCGCACCCCTGCCTGTGGGGGGTGCCAGCCGCTCCCACCAGCGGTTGGGATATGGGGAAACCAGGTTTCCCCACCTGCGGTGAGCCTGTCGAACCGCGCCCCTGCCGGCTGGGTCGCCAGCCGCTCCCACCAGCGGTTGGGATATGGGGCAACCGGGTTTCCCCACCTGCGGTGAGCCTGTCGAACCGCGCCCCTGCCGGTGGGGGGCGCCAGCCGCTCCCACCAGCGGTTGGGATATGGGGCAACCGGGTTTCCCCACCTGCGGTGAGCCTGTCGAACCGCACCCCTGCCGGTGGGGGTGCCAGCCGCTCCCACCAGCGGTTGGGATATGGGGCAACCGGGTTTCCCCATCCCCCTCCCTGCGGGGAGGGTTTGGGCGTAGAGGCGTGGCGGCGCCGCGCCTCTACGCCCTCTCAGGAACAAATATGTTCATTATGCAGACCATCGAAACCGATGTCCTGGTGATTGGCGGCGGAGCCACCGGTCTGGGCTGCGCCCTGGATCTGGCCCTGCGCGGCATCCGCGCGATCCTGGTCGAGAAGGGCGACCTGACCCACGGCACGACCGGGCGCTACCACGGCCTGCTGCACTCCGGCGGCCGCTACGTTACCAGGGACCCCCAATCGGCCAGCGAGTGCGCCCGCGAGAACGCCATTCTGCGCCGGATCATGCCCCACTGTATCGAGGATACCTCGGGCTTCTTTGTGACCACGCCCTGGGATGACCCCGACTACGGGGACGTGTTCGTGGCGAATTGCCATCACACCGGCGTGCCGGTGACGGAGATCACCCTGGCCGAAATGCTGCGCCGCGAGCCGCTCCTCAACCCGCGCATCTCGCGGGTCTTCGAGGTGCCTGATGGCGCCGCCGACTCGTTCCTGGCCGCTCGCTCGGTGGCCCTCGCCGCCCGCAGCGCCGGCGCGGAGATCCTCACCTATCACCATGTGGTGGACCTGATCCGCGCAGGGGATCGGGTGGCGGGCGCCGTGGTTGAGGATCTGCGCGACGGGACACTCAAGCGCATCGGTTGTACCTGCGTGCTGAACGCCACAGGCGCCTGGGCAGGTAAGATTGCGCGTATGGCCGGCCTGTCGGTGACAGTTGTACCCGGCAAGGGCACTATGGTGGCGATGAACCACCGCATGGTCAATACGGTCATTAACCGCTGTAAGCTGCCCGATGACGGCGATATTCTGGTGCCCATTCACACCGTGGCAGTGATCGGCACCACCGATGTGCTCGTGCCCGACCCCGATGTGTACCACATCGAGCCTGAAGAGGTGCAACTGATGCTCGATGAGGGCGAGAAACTGGTGCCGCGGTTCAAAGAGTATCGCGCCCTGCGCGCCTGGGCGGGTGTGCGCCCGCTGTACAGAGAAAGCGAGGCGGTACACGACCGCGATATTCCCCGCACCTTCAAGTTGCTCGATCACGAAACCCGTGATGGGGTTGCGGGTATGGTGTCGATCGTCGGCGGCAAGTGGACGACCTATCGCCTCATGGCCGAGGAGGTGGTCAATCTGATTGCGCGCCGTCTCGGCAATACCCGGCCCTGTCGCACGGCCACGGAGGTGCTGCCGATCCCGCCGTTTGAGCATCACGCCCCGCCTGCCGCAGCCGGAGGGTCCAGGCACTACTGGCTAGGCAAGTCCCTGGCCGCGGTGGAAGCCGAGCATGCCTACGGCGATCTGATCTGCGAGTGCGAACTGGTGACCCGCGGGCGGGTACAGGCGGCGATTGACAGCGGCGCGAAGAACCTGGACGATATTCGTCGCGACGTGCGGCTGGGTATGGGGCCATGCCAGGGAGGCTGGTGCGTCTATCGCGCCGCGGCCCTGCTCTACGAGCGGCGCCAGGCGGACGGTCTCAGCCATGCCCACGCTAACGACGCCGTGCTGCACATGCTCCAGGCACGCTGGAAGGGGCTGGTTCCGGTGCTCTGGGGCGATCAGTTGCGCCAGGCGCGCCTCGATGAGCTGATCTATCTGGGTGTGCTCGGGGTGCAGCACCTTGAGCCGATCGCCGAAGCCGGCGGCGGCCTGGTGACCGAACATCCCGCGGTGGCGACTGAATAATACCGTTTTAGATTGTAGATTTCCGATTGCAGATTGTTGTGCAAGGCGTCCAGATGCGCTTCGACGCACCACTGCTTGCGGAGTGTTCACGTGAAGTTGGTATAAGGTCTATACGGCTGCGCCACACAACGCCAGGATGAACATCATTTGTTCCTGGGAGGGCGCAGCCCTCCCAGACTCTCCCCGCTGGCGGGTTGTTTCCAGGAGGGCTGCGCCCTCCCAGACCCTCCCGCGCGTGGCCTGTTTTCGCCTGGATGATCCCTGGTGGGCGGCGCGGCCGCGTGGTCACTCTCAGCCGGACTGGCTATGCACTACGATACCATCGTGATTGGCGCCGGCCTGGCCGGCTTGATGGCCGCCATCGGGCGCGCTGGGCAGGGCGAGCGGGTGCTGGTGCTGGCAAAGGGGCACGGCGCGACCCACTGGGCGTCGGGTCAGGTCGATCTCCTGGCCGGCGACGCTAACCCGCTGGCGGCGGTGGCGCGCCTGGCAGCCGAGCGGCCGGAGCATCCCTACGCGCGCGTTGGTCTCCCGGCGCTGGAAGCGGGCGTTGCGCATCTGCGGGCGCTCTGCGCCAACGCCACCTACCCCCTGGCGGGCAACCTGCACCAGCGCCTGCTGCTCCCCACGGCCCTGGGTGCGCTGCGGCCCACCACCCTGGCCCCGACAACCATGGTCGCCGGCGAATCGCGGCAGCTCGGCGATGGCCGCCCGACACTGATTGCCGGCTTCCACGAATTGCGCGACTTCTTCCCGCCGCTGGCAGCAGCCAACCTCCGCGCCCAGGGCCTTCCCGCTGATGGCTGCTACCTCACCCTGCCGCCAACCGGGCGCCGGCAGGGCTTTGACCCGGTGATCCTGGCGCGCCTGTTTGACACGGCGGACTTCCGCGCCGAGGTGGGGCGGCAGTTGGCCACACAGGTGCAGCGTGGCGGCTATGCACGGGTAGGCTTGCCCGCCGTCCTGGGGTTGCGCCAGGCCACCGAGGTGGTGCGCGATCTCCAGGCCCGCGCCGGGGCGTTGATCTTTGAGATTCCCACCCTGCCGCCCTCCGTGCCGGGCATCCGTCTCTACCAGGCGCTGGAAGCTGCTCTGCTCCGCCTGGGCGGGCGCATCCAACTGGGCGCCTTTGTTCGGCGCGGCGAAGGGCGCGGCACAACCCTGGAGGCGGTCTACTCCGAAGCAGCGGCCCGCGAGCAGCGCCACACCGCGCAACGCTGGGTGCTTGCAACAGGGGGACTGGCCGGCGGTGGTGTGCGCGCCACCCACGACGGCACGCTGCGCGAGACGGCCCTGGATCTGCCGGTGCGCGGCCCGAACGGGCGCCCGGACTGGTTCGCCCGGCGCTTTCTCGACCCGGCGGGCCACCCGGTCTTCAGCGCCGGCATCGCCGTTGATGCCGCCCTGCGCCCCCTCGATGCCGCCGGTCGTGTGGTATTTGGCAATGTCGTCGTAGCGGGCAGCGCCATTGCGGGGTTCGACCCCATCCGCGAGGGCTGTCTGGAGGGTGTGGCGATTGCTACCGGCTATGCCGCTGGAAGGATGTGAAGTGGGGAGCGCTTGCCGCCCCCACAGGCAGGGGGGCGGTTCGACAGGCTCACCGCAGGTGGGGAAACCCGGTTGCCCCATGGCCCAACCGCTGGTGGGGGCGGCTGGTACCCCCACAGGCAGGGGGATGGGGAAACCCGCCCTCAGGCAGGGGTGCGGTTCGACAGGCTCACCGCAGGTGGGGAAACCCGG
>OGCL01000333.1_pt1 | contig 52927 bp, 46 predicted proteins | sample 1570041 | NCBI WGS metagenome assembly OGCL01 (sample SAMN06266162, study PRJEB24511) | hot springs metagenome | isolation source: Hot spring water | place: South Africa: Limpopo | collected 2015-06-22
ACCGGCCCCATGCTCGCCTCCGCCGATTGGATCTCTCTGAGGTGCTCGCCCACCCCAAGGTTGTGGCTGTGGTGACCCCGAGGGACATCCCTGGGCAAAACTGCGTACCCATCATTTACCGGGACATGCCGGCCTTGGCCGAGGACGTGGTTCGCTACGTGGGCGAGCCTGTGGCTTTGGTGGCTGCCGAAACCCGGGAGGCAGCCCGTGATGCGGCCCTCCGGGCCCGAATCGATTTCGAAGACCTCCCAGCGGTGTTCGATCCCTTGGAGGCCGTCAACGCTGGAGCTCCTCAGGCAGCGGTGCGTGAGGCTGCCGAGCAGGGCAACGTGTTCAACGCCATGCGGATCCGCAAGGGCAACGTGGAGGAAGGTTTTGCCCAGGCGGACGTGATCGTGGAAGGCGAGTACCGGGTGGGGTACCAAGAGCACCTGTACCTGGAGCCGCAGGGTGTGATCGCCGTGCCCGAGGAGGGGGGCATGACGGTGTACGGTTCCCTGCAGTGCCCGTTTTACGTGCAGAACGCAGTGGCCACGGTGCTGGGGTTGCCCTTCGCCAAGGTGCGGATCGTGCAAACCGTGACCGGGGGAGGGTTCGGGGGCAAGGAAGATGTACCCAGCCACCTGGCGGCTATGGCCGCCCTGTTGGCTTGGAAGTCCAAGCGCCCGGTCAAGCTTGTCTACGACCGCAACGAAGACATCGCCACCACGAGCAAACGCCACCCCGGGATCATCCGTTACCGCACCGGGGCCAAGCGCGACGGAACCCTCACCGCTGTGGAGGTGGAGTTTTTCTACAACGCAGGGGCCTACCAGACCCTGTCTTCGGCGGTGCTGTGGCGGGGCCTCATCCACGCCGCTGGCCCCTACCGCATCCCCCACGTCAAGGTGGACGGCTACTCCGTGGCCACCCACACCGTGCCCTGCGGGGCGTTCCGGGGCTTCGGCTCCCCCCAGGTCATCTTCGCCCACGAGTCCCAAATGGATGAACTGGCCAAAGCGTTGGGGATGGACCCCTTGGCGTTGCGGGCCAAGAACGCCCTTCGGGTGGGGGACAAGACCGCCACCGACCAGGTGCTGGAAGAAAGCGTAGGCCTTTGGGAGTGCATTGAGCGGGTGCGGGCCCTGGCCCGGTGGGAAGAGCTCCAGCGCGAGGTGGAGGAGTTCAACCGGCGCGAGCGCTTCCGCCGCCGGGGCTTGGGAGTTTCCACCGTGATGTACGGCGTAGGCATGGGGGCCAAAGCCCCGCTTCTGGACAAGGCCGGAGCTTACATGAAGCTGGAGGTGGACGGCTCGGTGACCGTGGCCGTGGGCACAACCGAAATGGGCCAAGGGGCCCAGACCGTGCTCAGCCAGATCGCCGCCGAGGCTTTGGGTGTCCCCATTTCCTCCGTGCAGATCGCCCCAGTGGACACCTCGCGGGTGCCCGACTCCGGGCCCACCGTGGCCTCTCGCACCACCACGGTCCAGGGCAAGGCCATCGTCGATGCCGCGGCCAAGCTGCGCCAGAGGATTGACCAGGCTGTGCGTCTGATCCTGGAGTGCCCGCAGTTCACCCTCGAGGGCCAAACCTTCTGCGCCTCCGGTGCTGCGAGACGGCGGGCTACGTTGGCCGACGTGGCCCGCTGGATGTGGGCCCACAACTGGGACATGGGGGCCACAGGCTGGGTCGAGGCCGCGCCGGTGGACTGGGATCCCCAAACGGGCCTGGGCAAGGCCTACTTCGTGTACTCCTACGCCGCCCACCTCGCCGAGGTGGAAGTGGACCTCCTCACGGGAGAGGTCAAGGTCACCCGGTTTTGGGCTGTCCACGATTCGGGGAAGATTGTGAACCCCGACACAGCCCGCGGGCAGGTGTTGGGCGGCATCGCCCAGGGGATTGGTTACGCTCTCCTGGAGGAGCTGGCTTCCCAGGAGGGCCGCATCCTGTACCCCACGCTGACGGCCTACCACATCCCCACCAGTGCCGACGTGCCTGAGGTTGCGGTGGAGTTTGGGGAAGCCCCCTATTCGGCCGGACCGTTCGGGGCCAAGGGGTTGGGGGAGGTGCCGTTGATGGCCTCCCATGTGGCGGTGGCCAACGCCATCTCCCGCGCCGTAGGGCGGCGGCTGCGCCAGTACCCCGCCGTGCCCCAGCGGGTCCTGGAGCTGGTGGAAGGGGGCCTCGGTTGAGCACCGCGGAGCAAAGTTCACCCCCCAAAGGGCGGACTTGGCCCTTGGCTTTGATCCATGGGCTCAACGACGGGTACGGGGCCTTCTTGGGAGCCCTGCTGCCGGTCCTCATGGACCAGTTTGCCCTCTCGCGGGCGTGGGCAGGGCTGCTGGCCTCGGTGCGAACGAGCGTGGCCTCGTTTGGGCAGCTTCCCCTGGGGGTGGTGGCCGACCGGGGCGGGGCCCGCTATCTGGCCCTGTTCGGGCCGGTGCTGACCTGCACAGCGATGAGCCTATTGGGGGTTCTTCCCTCGTACTTTGCCCTGGCCATGGCCCTGGTGGCGGCCGGCGTGGGGACAGCGGCCTTTCACCCAGCGGCCGCATCGCTCGTGTCCGCCGAGGCCCAGGGCCGGGGAGCACGGATGGCCCTGTTCTCTTCGGGCGGTCCCTTGGGCGCAGCGGCCGGGCCCCTGCTCGTGGCCGCTGTGGTCAGCGTCCTGGGATTACGGTCCACGCCCATCTTGCTCGTTCCTGCAGCCCTGGTGCTGGTGGTGGTGGCCCGTTCCTGGCCCAAGCCGCAGTCGGCGCAACTGGGCAAGAGGGGGGCGCTTTGGAACCATCCCCAGGCCAAGCCCTTGGCCCGGCTGTGGGGCATGGCCGTGCTTCGGGACTTTGTGGGGTCTTCCTATGCCACGTTCCTGGCTGTACTTTGGCGGGACCGCGGCCAGCCCCTCACCATCGCCAGCCTCGCTTTGTCCGTGTTCGCCTTGTCCGAGGGCATCGGGAACCTCTTTGGGGGGCGCCTTTCCGACTACCTGGGCCGCAAGCGGGTGATTGTGGGGTCCATGGCCTTAGCTCTCCCCTTGTTCTATCTCTTCCTCCTCACCGATGGTCCCTTGTCCTTCATGTTCCTGGCGCTTGCCGGCGCGGTGTTGATCTCCTCGGTTCCCGTGTGCGTGGTGTTGGGCCAGGAGCTGGTGCCGGAGCAACGGGGATTGGTTTCCGGGCTCATGATGGGCCTGGCCTGGGGCGTGGGAGCTCTGCTCATTACCCTCGTGGGCTACCTGGGGGACCGGCTGGGGTTGGAAGTCGCCTTGGGGATCGTGACGGCCTTGCTCGTTCCGGCGCTGATCCTGGCCCTCGGTCTTCCCGAACCGCGGCCCTAGTCGATCTCCTCGAACAGCACAAGAAGGCGCTCTTCCGCCTCTTTGGTCGCCTCTTCTCCTCGAATGGGTTGAGGCAAGCTGGCGGCGTTCTCCCGGCAGAACTGAACGTAGGGGCAGTACCGGCACTGGTCGAACTCCCAGTCCTTCTTGTCCTCCGGACCGGGCAAGGGCGGCAGGACGCCTTGGACAAAGATGATCTGGCGGAGCTCCTCAAAGGTGCGCAGCGTCTGGTTCACAGCCTTTCGGTCCAGATCCACCACGAACTCCCGGAACTCCTGGGTGGCTTTGTTCTCGGCGAGAATGATCCCCTGGGGAATGCGGAAGTAGTGGAGGTAAAGCTGCAGCTGCAGGTAGTGGTCGCGGCGGGGGCCACCGGCCATCTGATCGAACACGTAAGGGTGGGCAGTCTTGATTTCCACCACGTAGTTCTTGCCGTCCAGGGAAGCGATGGCGTCGCACCGGCCATGGAAGAGCTGAGCGGGGGGGATGGGCACTTCCGCGGCCACCACGATGCCCAGTCCGTACAGGGCTTGGACGATCCGGCGGTGGGCGTCGTCACCGACCGCCAATTTGCGGGCCGTGAGCCCGTCGATCGGGGGGCGGGGGAAACCTTTGGCCGAATAGAAAATCTGCCGTGGGCACTTGCCCACTTCGCTGACGTAGAAGTAGTCCCGAGGTCGGGTGGGCTCCTCCCTTTTGAAGAACTCTTCGAGCCTTTCGGTCAACATCCCCGGGGAGTCTAACTCTCCGGGGATATGGGGGCAACGAAGCTCTCCCCGTCCAGCACCTCCAGAACGTCGAGCTCACCGACCCAGGCCTCCACCCCCAGAACGTCGGCCAGGCTGGGCTGGGTGGCCCCCCCGTCCCCGGAGATCAGCTCCTTCACGTACAAACCACCCTGGCAGAGGATTTCGATTTCCCCTTCGGTGGGGGAAAGCAGGCAACCCCGGACTTCCCGGACCGTGCGGGTGCGGACAAGGTCCGCCCGGCGGTGGCGCACCCGTGAAGGGGTCCGCTGCCGAATCTCCCCCACCAGCTTGGCCAGGGCCCGTTGCAACCTTTCCTCGCCGACGGGCTGAGCAAAGGTCACCCGGGCGCGGTACTGCTTGTCGTGAATTTCCCCTTTGACCTTGTGGACAAGGTCGGGCGTCGCGGGCCGGAGATCCACGACGTCGACCGCCCCCTCGCTGGAGGTGGCGATGGCCCCGGCCACGGTTTGGAGGTCCAGGGTCCGGCGTAAGGGCTCGAACACCTCCACCACGAAGGGCCGGCCGCGGCCGAGCATGCGGGCGTCGATGTCCTCCCGACCAGCCCCGTGGAGGTTCCCTCCTGTTCCTCCGGTGGCCTCGACAAAGGGCTGGAGGATGAACTCCTCGACAGAGACGGGGTACTTTTTGCCCGTGCCCTGGCAAGCGGGGCAGCCCCGGCCCCGGCAGGCCCGGCAAGGCCAGTGCGTCTGGGGCAGGCCCCGCAGGAGCTTACGGTACCGCCCGTAAAAGAACGCCGGAGCGACGCGGAGGTGGACCTGGCCGGCTTCCAGGTCCACGGTAAGCTGCACGTCCGGCCGCTGGAAGTCCACCGTGGCCCGCTTCGCCCGCCCTTGGAGGATCCGCTCAAATGCCTTGCCCAGCTCGCGGTTGAGGTCCCGGCGCAGGGGCTCCGCCCAGGGCGAGGGAAAGCGTTCGGCAAGGAACTCTTCGATGGCCTCGAGCTTGGCTGTGAGGTGGACCCCGAAAAGAAAGGTAGAGAATTCCCGGTCCAGGACGAGCTCTACCGCCTTGTGGGCCCAAGTTTCGACGCGACCAAACACCCCGTTGCACGCCCAGCACCGCTGGGGCTCGAAGCCCGCATGTCCCTGGCACACTGCCCGCAAAAACGCCCCTCGTTCGGGGTGGGTCAGGCCGGGGCCCAAGGCCGCAAACCTTCGCCCCAAGCAACGGTCGCAAATCCGCCCGGCTTGGAGCAGCTGAGAGGCAAGGGCCAGAGGGTTCACAACGCGATTATAGGACAAGGCCAAAGCTCCCCGAGGGCGTCCGTTGACGGGCCCAGGGCCTACGCCTACAATGGGTCAGCCGGCGGCGTAGCCAAGTGGTTAAGGCGAGGGACTGCAAATCCCTTATCCCCCGGTTCGAATCCGGGCGCCGCCTCCAGGCGAGGAGGGCGCCCCGCGCGGTGAAGTGCGGCAGGCGCCGCACCATCTGGTCATGGGTGGTTAGCTCAGCTTGGCAGAGCACGCGCTTGACGTGCGCGGGGTCGCAGGTTCAACTCCTGCACCACCCACCACCTTACGCCATTAACCGTCGCTTTGGTTGAGGCACCGCAGGACACTCCGCCGGTCGAGCCAAACATTGACCGCGTGCACGACCATTGCCAGCCCCAGGGCAGGGAAGAACGCGGCCAGGCCTGGACCCCAGCGGCCGAGGGAGGCGTCCGCACTTCCCTCACCCCGGACCTGGCGCGCAACGAAATAGGACCCAAGGGGCAAAAGAGCAAGCCCGGTTGAGCCCGCGGCAATCACCCACAGGAGCCAGATTCGAACCATGCTCCGCAGCTTCACATTCAGATTCGTACCGTCCCTGGTCATTCAACCCCCTCAGCGAGGAGTATAGGGTCCTTCCCCTGCAAGTTCCGGGGAGAAGAAGGCGGGGCCTTAAGGCCCCGCCCCATCCTCACGTGCGCTGGCTGCGCTCGATCTACCGTCCCCGGCAGCCGCAGCTACCCATCCTGGAACCTGAGCTCACCCCCTGCATCCGCCTGCCCATGCCGCGACAACCCCAGGCCTGAAGCTGTTCCTGGGTGATTTTCCCCTCGGCCAGGGCCTGGTTGAGCACAGCTTCCAGGGCCTGGCGAGCCTCGATCCGGGCCGTCATCGCCGCTGCCTGCTCTGCCGTGATCTTCCCTGAGGCAAGCTCTTCCTCGATCATCTGCAGCTCCGCCTTGTCCCGGGCGGCCAGCAAAGCTTCTCGGCTGACCCCCAAGTTGCTCGCCACCTTAGCCCAGAAGTCCGTCGCGCCCGTGGCGGTGCTAGCCTGGGTGCCCGCCGTCTGGGCCAACACGTACACCGTCAACAGCAAAGACCCAGCCGCAACAGCTCCCAGGATCCACCACATCCTTTTTCGGTTTGTCATTTCTTCCTCCTTGCCTTCTTGCGGATGGCCAGGCCACTTTAGACCGGCTCCAGGGACACTTCGTTCAGGGGGTGGGGAGAACCCGAGGAGACCAGGGAAAGGGCACCGGCAGAGAGAATGGTGCGCGCGGGTGTTGTGTTCTTGAGGGAGAAGTTCGGCCCCTTGCAAGGAGTGGTGAACGGGGGAGGAAAGGCGTCCTTGAGGGTCCCCCTCGCCGTGCGTCAAAGCCCCTGCTAGAATGCCGAGCCATGAGTTCGCCGGAGGCCCTGGAGTTCCAACCGCTAACACCAGACCGCTGGCCAGATCTTGAGCGCCTTTTCGGTCAGGGCGGGGCTAGTGGAGGCTGTTGGTGCATGTACTGGCGGCTGAGCCCCAAAGAGTACAGCCCTCCGGGCCGGGGCGAGCGCAACCGGCGGCTCCTCAAAGCCCTGGTGGACGCGAGAAGAGTTCCCGGAGTGCTGGGGTACATCAGGGGGGAACCCGTGGGCTGGTGTGCAATTGGCCCCAGAGAGGAATACGTCCGGCTTAGAACTTCCCCGTACTACGCCAGGGCCTTGGCCCCGGTGGACCATGAACCCGTATGGTCCGTGGTCTGCTTCTTTGTGAAGCGGCCGTACCGCGGGCAGGGCTACTCCTTGCCGCTCCTTAAGGCGGCTGTGGCGTTTGCGCGAAGCCAGGGCGCGCGGATTATCGAGGCCTATCCCCTGGACAAGGGATCCACGGCCTGCGTGCCAAGCTACACGGGTGCGGTGAGCACGTTCAAGAAGTTGGGTTTCGTGGAGGTGGCCCGACGGTACGCCCACCGACCGATCCTCCGGCTCTACCTCCATCCCGGGCCCAGCGGCCATCCCGCCTCTCAGCCCTAACCTGCTCAACTGACCTGTTGCCCGAGCGCAGGATCCCGGGGAAAAGGCACGAAGCGGATCTCGAGCAAGTGCACCCGCCCTTCCTACGTAGCGGTGCCCGGAGTGGTGCCGGGTGCATTCGCGCGGCGGTTACTTGGCTTTGCGCGTTCGCCGTGGGCCCAAGGTCCTGAGAATCTCTTCTGCCTGGTCCGCCGCCTCCCAGGGAGGTGCTAGCTCAAGTCTTCCGAAGTGGCCGTAGCACGAGAACTGTTCGTAGATTGGCCGCGTGAGGTTGAGGCGCTCGATGATCGCCGCGGGCCGAAAATCGAACACCTTGAGCACCGCCTCGCGCAAGGCGCTGTCCGAAACAGTTCCCGTACCCAAGGTGCTCAAGTTGACCGCCAGCGGGCGAGGTAGCCCAATGGCATAGGCCACCTGGACCTCGCACTTTTTGGCCAACCCCGCGGCCAGCACATTCACCGCGACGTACCGAGCCATGTACGCGCCGGAGCGGTCCACCTTGGTGGGGTCCTTGCCGGAGAAGGCTCCGCCCCCGTGGGACCCGTAGCCCCCGTACGTGTCGGCGATGATCTTGCGTCCTGTCATGCCCGTGTCCGACGCCGGGCCGCCCACCACGAACCGGCCCGAGGTGTTCACCAGCACGGTGCTTTCCTTGTCCAGCCACCCGTCCAACACCGGCTCCACCACGAACCGGCGGAGCTCTTCCTGAAGCTGTTCGGTTTGGACATCGTCGGCGTGCTGGGCCGCCAAAAGCACGGTGTGGGCGCGTAAGGGTTTGTCTCCATCGTAGGCCACCGTGACCTGGGTCTTCCCGTCCGGGCGGAGATACAGGAGGGATCCCTCCCGTCGCACCTGGGCCAGCCGCTTGGCCAGCTTGTGGGCCAGGGTGATGGGCAAAGGCATCCGCTCCGGCGTCTCGTCGGTGGCATACCCGAACATGATCCCCTGGTCCCCAGCTCCCAGACGATCCAACCGCTCCCGGGCCTGAGGGCGCAGGACGGCCTCGGCGATGTCCCGTGATTGCTGGCGCATCACGTTGGCCACAGCACAGGAATCAAACGAAATCCCGTAGTCGGGCTTGATGTAGCCGATGTCCCAGATCACCCGGCGGGCGATTTGACCCACATCGAACCGGGCCTTGGCCGTTACCTCCCCTCCCACCACGATCAGCCCTTGGGTCACGAAGGTCTCGCAGGCCACCCGTCCCTGAGGGTCCTGTGCCAGCACCGCGTCCAACACCGCGTCAGAGATGCGGTCCGCGATCTTGTCCGGGTGGCCCTCGGTGACGGACTCGGCGCTCACAAACCGGATCGAACGTTCCCTCGGCATAGCCCCAAGGGTACTGTACACGGCCCCGGGCGGGTAGGGCCCTTCCACCGGCAAGGCACGCACCTTTTCAGTAAACTTCGAACTCGACCAACGACATAGCCCACAGGAGGACGAATGGAACGTACGCTGGTGCTGCTGAAGCCCGATGCTGTACAACGCCGGTTGGTGGGGCGAATCATCTCTCGGTTGGAGGACAAGGGCCTGCGCATCGTGGCCATGAAGCTGGTCCAGGTTTCCCGGAACCTTGCGGAACGCCATTACGGCGAACACCGGGAGAAGCCGTTTTTCGGAGAGCTTGTGCAGTTTATCACTTCCGGGCCGGTGGTCGCCCTGGTGGTCGAGGGCCCCAGCGCCATCCAGACTGTGCGCACCCTGATGGGAAAGACAAACCCTTTGGAGGCCGCTCCTGGCACCATCCGGGGCGACTACGGCCTTTCCCTGACGATGAACCTTGTCCACGGCTCGGACTCTTCCACCACAGCGGCCCGGGAGATCCCCCTCTTCTTCACGCCCGAGGAGCTTGTGGACTACACCACAGCCGACGCTTGCTGGATCGGGGCCTGAAATGGATCTCCCCACCCGCTACGACCCACGTGAGGTAGAGCCTCGCATCCAACGCCTGTGGGAGGACCGTGGGGGTTGGCGGTGCGACCCCTCCAGCAGCAAACCTTCGTTTTCCATCGTCATTCCGCCCCCCAACATCACAGGGCGGCTTCATCTGGGCCACGCCCTCAACAACACCCTTCAAGACGTGTTCGTTCGCTACAAGCGCATGGATGGTTTCGAGGCCTGTTGGTTTCCCGGGACGGACCACGCCGGCATCGCCACCCAGAACGTGGTGGAGCAGGAACTGGCCAGGGAGGGGTTGACCCGACAGGGTCTGGGGCGGGCTGCCTTCGAGGCCCGGGTGTGGCGGTGGAAGGAAAAGTACGGGAACGAAATCGTTCACCAACTCAAGTCTTTGGGTACCTCCTGCGACTGGTCGCGGTTGCGGTTTACCTTGGATGAGGGCCTGTCCCGCGCCGTTCGCACGGCCTTTGTGCGGCTGCACCAGGACGGCCTCATCTACCGCGGGGAGTACATGGTCAACTGGTGCCCCCGCTGCGAAACGGCCCTCTCCGACATCGAGGTGGAACACGAGGAGGTAGAGGGAAAGCTTTACTTCATCCGCTATCCCTTGGAGGAAGGCGGTTTTTTGACGATCGCCACCACGCGCCCGGAGACGATGCTGGGGGATACCGCGGTGGCTGTGAACCCGGGGGATCCCCGGTACCGCAACCTCGTGGGCCGCGCGGCGATCTTGCCCATTTTGAACCGGCGATTGCCCATTGTGGCTGTGGAGGAAGTGGACCCGGAGTTTGGAACCGGGGCGCTCAAAGTCACCCCGGCCCACGACCCGGTGGACTTCGCGATTGGCCGGCGTCTGGGCCTGGCCTTCGTGGACATCTTCGACGGGGACGGCACGATCAACGAAAAGGGAGGTCCCTTCGCCGGCATGGACCGGTACAAAGCCCGACAGGCCGTGCTCCACCGGCTCGAGCAACAGGGCCTGGTGGAGAAAGTTGTTCCCTATAGGCACGCCATGGGCCACTGCGAGCGCTGCCACACCCCCGTTGAGCCCCGGGTGTCCACCCAGTGGTTTGTGCGCATGCAACCTTTGGCCCAACCGGCCCTTGCGGCCGTCAAGGCCGGCCGGATCGCCTTCGTACCCGACCGCTGGGCCAAGTTGTACTTTGACTGGCTGGAGAACATCAAGGACTGGTGCATATCCCGCCAACTGTGGTGGGGCCACCGCATCCCCGCCTGGTACGGGCCCGAGGGGCAGGTGTTCGTGGCCGAGACCGAACAACAGGCCCGCCAGCTGGCCCAGGCCCATTACGGCCACCCGGTGGACCTAGTTCAGGACGAGGACGTGCTCGATACCTGGTTTTCCTCGGCCCTGTGGCCGTTTTCCGTGATGGGCTGGCCGGAGCAGACCCCGGACCTCCGCCGCTTTTACCCCACCGATCTCCTCGTGACCGGCTTTGACATCCTGTTTTTCTGGGTCGCGCGCATGGTCATGACCGGCCTGTACTTCATGGGCGAGGTCCCGTTCCGCAAGGTCCTGATCACCGTGCTCATCGTGGACGAAAAGGGCCAGAAGATGAGCAAGTCCCGGGGCAACGTCGTGGACCCGTTGGAGAAGGTGGAGACCCACGGCGCCGACGCGTTGCGGTTTACCTTGGTCCACATCTCGGGCAAAGGGCGCTCCGCCCGGTTTTCCCCCGCCCTCCTTGGGGAAATGCGCGACTTTTTGAACAAGATCTGGAACGCCGCCCGGTTCGTGCTCCACAACACCCAAGACTTGACCCCCACGCCCCAGGCCCGAGAGCTTCCGTCTGCGCTGGCCTGGGAGGACCGCTGGATTCTTTCTCGGCTGGCCCGGGTGGTGGACGAGGTGCGCACGAGCCTGGACCGGTCCGCCGTTTACCTGGCCGCCGAAGCCCTGTACCACTTCACCTGGCACGAGTTCTGCGACTGGTACTTGGAGTTTGCCAAACAGCGCCTGTACGGGGCCGACCCGGAGGGGCGCCGCACGTGCCAGCTGGTGCTGCGCCATGCCCTGAACACCCTGCTGCGGTTGCTCCACCCCTTCATGCCCCACATCACCGAAGAGATTGGGCAGCGGATGGGGGAGGAGGGACTTCTCGCCTACCAGGAGTTTCCCAAACCCGTGCCAGAATGGATCGATCCTGAAGCGGAAGCCCGCGTGGGGTTGTGGATTGGCCTCATTCGGGAGGTGCGCGCGATCCGGGCCGAGCTGCGCGTGCCTCCCGGAAAAGAGGGGGAGCTTGTCGTTCTCACGGACACGCCCGCGGGGAAGCAAGCGGTGGAGGGAGGAGAGCACGTCAAGAGGCTGGCCGGGGTGGCCTCGGTCCGGGCCGATCCGAGTTTTCGCCCCCCGGCGGGCTGGGCCCGCGGTGCCGTCCGCGACGTGGCCTTCGCTCTCTCCTTGGCCGGGTTGGACTGGCAGGCCATGCGCCATCAGCTGCACAAGGACCTTGCCCAAACGGACCAGGCCCTGCAAAAGCTGGAGGTCCGCCTGAACAATGCCCAGTTCCGGGCCAAGGCGGCGCCCGAGGTCGTGGCTCAGGCCGAAGCAGAAGCCCAGGTGTTGCGAGGCAAACGGGAGCGGCTCCTGGCTCATCTTCAAGAAAGCTAGCAGGCAACCGGGCAGCTGGGCAAGATAGGAAGGCATGAACAGCGAGCTGATGGACCGCGTCAAGAAGAATCCGCTTCCGACCCATGTGGCGCTCATCATGGACGGCAACGGCCGCTGGGCCCGGGCTCGCGGACTGCCCCGCACCGAGGGCCACCGCCAAGGGGCGTTGGCCGCCGAACGCATCGTCCGCTTCGTGGGCCAAGAGCGGCTTTTCCCTTACTTGACCCTGTTTGCCTTCTCCACAGAGAACTGGAGCCGCCCCCCGGAAGAGGTGAGCTTTCTCTTCGACCTGTTGGAAGGGTTCGTCCGGCAGAAGGGACGGGAACTGGTGGAAAGTGGGGTCCGCCTGAGGGTGCTGGGGGACGTTCGTGCACTCCCCAAGGGACTTCAGAAGGCCATCGAGGAGTACGAGGCCAAGACCGAGGGCAACCTTGGCCTGACCCTGGCGGTGGCGTTGAACTTCGGAGGGAGGTGGGCCGTGCTGCAAGGGGTGCGCCGGGCCATGGCCCTGGCTGAGCGCCGCCTCCTTGCCCCCGAAGACCTCCACGAAGAGGACTTCCGCAAACTTCTTCCCACTTGGGACATCCCCGATCCCGACCTCATCGTCCGCACAGGGGGGGAGCAAAGGTTGTCCAACTTTTTCCTCTGGGAGTCGGCCTACGCTGAACTGTACTTCACCCCCACCCTGTGGCCGGACTTCACCGAGCAGGGTCTGCTCGCCGCCTTGGCGGACTTCCAAGGGCGACGAAGGAACTTCGGGCGGGTGACTCCGTGAAGAACGCGGTCCAGAGGATTCTTACCGCCCTCGTGGTCATCCCCCTGGTCGTTGGCGTGTTCTGGCTGACCACCAAGTACCAGGCCGACTGGGCGGTCTGCCTGTTTCTCTCCGTGGTGGCCGTGGTGGCAGGGTGGGAGTACCTCAACCTCGTCGCCAAGCTGGGCATCCCCTTGCCGAGGGAGCTTTTTTTATTCTCGGCTGTGGCGTTCCTGATGCTCCTCGTCCCCTGGGAAGGCAAGTTCTCCTTGGTCCTGGCCTGGGGGTTTGCCTACCTCATCGTGATGTACAGTTTCTTCCGCCGGGGGGCCCAGCAAGGGTTTTACGCTTCGCTCGCCGGCATCTTTGGCTTCTTGTACATCCCGGGGATGCTGGCCATGGTGTACTTCATGTACCGCGGGGGATTTTGGTTTGTTCTGCACTTTTTGCTCATCATGTGGGGTTACGACAGCGGGGCGTACTTTGTGGGCAGCGCCTTGGGGCGCCACCGCCTCCTTCCCCGCATTTCCCTGGCCAAGACGTGGGAGGGGGTGGGGGGTGGACTGATCCTGGCCATCGTCGGCGCCGCCATCTTCCCCGGTTTTTGGCAGGACTTTTGGAGTTGGCTCCCCCACGTAGCCCTGTTGGGCGCTTCCGTGGGGGCGTTTGGGCAGCTGGGGGACCTGTTTGAGTCCTTGGTGAAGAGGGCCGCGGGGGTGAAGGACACGGGGTGCGTGTTCCCCGGGCACGGGGGGATGCTGGACCGGATCGACAGCATCTTGGCGGCGGCCCCAGTTTACGTTTTCTACATGCACTACGTGCTCAACTTGCTCCCCCTGCGGGGGAACCCCTAGCCCAAAAGACCTAGGTGAGCTTGGCGAGTTTTTCCTCCACGGAGCGGACCTTCTGCTGCAGCCTTCCTGGCGGGGCTTCCCGGTCATCGATGCGGATGGTGGTGGACACCCGGCGGCACTCGGCCCGCACGGCCATGTGACACTTCTTGATCACCGCCATGATCTCATCCCACTCGCCCTCCAGGAGGGTCCCCATGGCCGTGAGCTGATGGGGCAGGCCGCTCTCTTCCACGATCTTTTGGCAGCGGGCCACAAAGGGGGAGACGGATTCCCCCTTGCCGATGGGTACGATGGAGAACTCGCAGACGATCATGCCGCCCCCCGCACCTGGACGTTTGCGAATTTGGCCGGAGCAGCTCCATGCCCCACCTGCATCACCTGGCCCGGCTCCCCTTTTCCGCAGTTGGGCAGGCCCCACAGCCGCCACTCCTCCGGGCCGCAGATGGCCACGCACGAGCCCCAGAATTGGGGTGTGAGGCCGGTGTACATCGCGTTCTTGAGCATCGTGGTCTTCTTGCCGTTTTCGATCATCCAGGCGATTTCGGTCCCGAACTGGAAGTTCACTCGCCGATCGTCGATGGACCAGGACTTGTTCGTCTCGAAGTAGATGCCCCGCTCGGTTCCAGCGATGAGTCCGTCGAGCCTTCCCCGACCGGGGAGGAGGTTGATGTTGGTCATGCGGATGAGGGGGATGCGGGCCCAGCTGGAGGCCCGGGCCGCCCCCCCGCTGCGGTTGGCCCCGATCTTGGGCGCCGTCTCCCGGGAAGTCAGGTAGCCCACGAAGATTCCGTTCTTGACAAGGTCGACCCGCTGGGCGGGAACTCCCTCGTCGTCGTAGCCGAAGGTGCCCAACCCCCCCGGAGCGGTGGCATCGGCCACAATGTTCACGATCTCCGACCCGTACTGGAACTTCCCCAGCTTGGCTGTGTCCAGGAAACTCCCCCCCGCGTAGGAGAGCTCGGTTCCCAGCACCCGGTCGAGCTCAGAAGGGTGACCGAGGGACTCGTGGACCTGCAAGGCCATTTGCGAGCCTCCGACGATGACGTCGAACACGCCGGTGGGGCAGACGGGGGCCGTGAGCAAGGCCACGGCCTCCTCGGCGATGCGTGGGGCGTTGTCCTCAAGCCGGAGACCCTCGATGAACTCGTAGCCACCGTTGGCAAAGTCGCCCCCGAACGAGGAGGGGTACGAGCGGCGCTGGAATTCCCCCCCTCCCGCGGCGAAGGCCTCAATCCCTGCCCCGCAGGTGGTGATCTCTTGGTGAATGAGGCTCCCCTCGCTGTTGGCGAACCACTTGTGGACCTGCCAAGCGGCCATGGATCCCTTGGCCATGGCCACGCCCTTGACGGCCAGGATCCGGTCCGCAGCAGCAAAGAGAAGGTCTAGCTTCTCCTTCAAGGGGACCTTGAGGGGATCCCGCTTGTAGGGGGTGGTGTAGGTGGCCACGTGGGCCGGCTCCCAGGCGAGGCGAACCTCGTCCTGGTGAAGGCTCGCTGTGGCCTTGGCAATGGCCAGGGCGGACCGGGCAGCCTTGCGCACCCCGGCTTTGGTGATGTCCCCGGTGGCGGCAAATCCCCACGCCCCCTGATAAAGAACACGGATTCCCACTCCTCGGGTCTCCCGCTGGGAAAGGGACTCCACTTCTTTGTTCTTGGTGGAAATGGTCTCCTCGACCCTCCGCTCTGCCCGTACCTCCGCGAAGTCGGCCCCCAACTGAGAAGCGGCCTCCAACCCGTACCGAACCAGTTGTTCCATCGCTACCCCTTTCCAGGCACAGTATAGCCTCTCGCGCTCGCCGGACACAAAGCCTCCTCCTGCTATCCTTGGGGGGCCTAGGGGAGGTGCACGATGGAACTGCGCTACCGGTTGGAGTTCGTGCCTCAGTCCGCGCCCAGGCTTGTTCGCCTCACGGGCGAAGGTTCTCACCAGGAAGAGATCCCTCTGGTGTCGTTGGGGGAACCCTTCATGGCCTGGCAGCTCACGAGCCGCATAAACAATCTCCGGTTCTTCCTCACTGGGCAGGGGGAGCGGGAGTTCGCCGTGCACACAGGCTACATGGCCACGGCCAGTTCCCAGGGGTTCCCCCTGAACGTCGCGGCCAAAGGCCTCGGTCTCTTGCCCAGGGGGGACTTGAGCGGCTGGACGGCTGCGCTGGAGGAGCTGATCGCCAAGGCTGGGGCGAAGGGAGAGGAGAGCACCCGCAAGGAACGGTTGGAGTTTCTGCTCCACTTGTACGAGAAAGAAAGTTGGGACGACCGGGTTCTCACCACGATCGAGCTTTACGGCAAGGCCACCTGGAAAAACGTGCACGAGGACCCGCGGTGCTCGGTGCTGTTTTCTTCGTACCGCAACACGAGCTTCTTGGTCAACGGGGTGGTGGAGGTTGTGCCCCCAGGTCATCCGGTGTACCGCTACGTGGTAGCCCTGCACGATCTATTCCACCTGCCGGGGGGGCCGCGGCGGGATTTTCCCGGGGTGTACCGGATTTGGGCCTGCGAGGTGTGGGACAAGACCCCGGGCCCACGGGCAGGCACGAGGACAGCATAAAAAAAGCGGCGAGCCAGGCTCGCCGCTTCGGACAAGACCCGCTTCCCTGTTAACCAGAAAGGGCCAGGACGTAGGGCATGGCCGGCCCGCCCAGCTTGATGATGAGGATGAAAAACACGGTCCCTGGGACAGGGGCCGTCCCGAAGGTGGTGAAGGGCTCAAAGGCCGGAGTTTTGTCGCAGGAGACCTCCAAGCAGCCGCCCGGTGCGGGGATGCTCACGCACCAAGCCAGCGTCGGCAGCCCTACGATCCACAGGTAGATGGGAGCCGCAGGCCGGTCGAATACCACCGCGGCTCGCAACAGGCCCGTTCCCGAGCTGGCCCAGATGGCCACGGCCTGGAACCCAGCCCCGAAAGCGCCGATGAGCATGGGGTCCTCGGTGTCGCTCAACTTGGGCCTGGTCTGGCTTCCCTGCTCTTCGACCTCGGCCCCAGCCCCGCGGAGGGCGGCGATCAGAGATGCAGGGGGCATCCCCGGCCTTAAGCCCGCCAATTGCGGGGGAAGCTGCAGCTCGCCGGGCTGGGTGGGGGGCTGCACACCGGCCATGGCGGTCATGGTCCCGCATTGGTACTGCACCGACTGCCCCACCGGCACGTTGACCTCAAAAGGAGCCGCCGCGACAGCATACAGGATGGCCTGGCCGCGGATCACGGCCCCCGTCGGGGTTGAAGAGAGCTCAAACTTAAACTCTCTTTTCTCCCCCTGGCGGATCGTCACCGGCGGGCTCAGGAGCTGCACGTGCAAAGGCGTCCCGTCGCGCACCCAAAAGATCTGGGTGATCTGGACCCCGCCTGGACAGTTGTCGTTCGTCACCACAAGGGAAGCAGGGGTGGCCTGCGCCCAGGCCACGCCCGCCCCCAAGGCCACCAATGCCAAAACCACAGCGACGCCAAACCTGACCTTCATGTTGACCTCCTTTTTGGGTCCGGAAGGACCGCCTCTGGATTTACACCTTGCCCAGCTCCGAGGTTCCCTGGCCGCGATCATGAAGTTCACGTGGGAGCGGATCGACCCTGCAGGAAGGATTGTGGGTTGGCTTACGGGCGTGCTAAACTGCCCTGGTCCCAGCGATGGCCAAAGAGGAGGAAAGCCAGCAGCGACCGATTCCCAAGGAGAAGGGGAAAGTCACGTTGCAGCGGCTTTTGGGCAGCGCCGAGGCCGAGTTTAGGGCCCGGGGTTTTGAGCGGGCTTCGGTGTCGGGCATCTGCCGCCGGGCCGGGGTGGCCCAGGGCACGTTCTACTTGTATTTCGCCAACAAGGAGGACGTGTTCGTCCGGCTGGTGAAGGACCTGGAGGAGCGGCTGGTGGCGCACCTCACGGACGCGAGCTCTTTTGCCACTGTTCCTCAGGAAAAGCTGGCCTACACCTACGCGGCCTTGTTGGATTTCTTGACCGAACACGAGGGGGTGTTTCGGGTCTTCCGGGAGGCGGAGTTTGTGCGTCCCGAGATTCCGTGCCACTTCTACGCCTCGCTGGCCACTGTGTTTGCCGATGCGGTCCGCGAGGGCACCAAGAAGGGGGTGTTCCGGGACCTCAACCCGGAGGTGGTGGCCTACGCCATTGTGGGAGCTGCTCTGTTCCTGTTGGCTCACTACGTGTTGTGGTCGGCCAACCCAGTGCCGGCCGAGGCGCGCAGGGTGGGGATGGAAACGATTCTACACGGCATCGGCAGCCGCGCTGTTCCCTGGACCGAAGAAGAACCGAACCTTTCCCCGGCCACGTTTGGGAACCGTATCACAGCAAGCGCCGAGACCAAGGAAGGGGGGGAGGCCACCCGGAAGGCCCTGCTGGAGGCGGCGGAGCGGGCCTTCGGGCAGGCCGGCTTTCACGGAACCTCGGTTTCCACAATCACCTACCTGGCGGGCGTCGGGCAAGGCACGTTCTACCTGTACTTCCCCAGCAAGGTGGCGGTGTTTCAGGAGCTCGTACGGGAAGTCAGTCGGGAGCTGCGGCGTGGGCTGAGCGGGGTTATAGCGGCCTGCCGGGATCGTCGCACCGCCGAGGTTGTGGGGTTGAAGGCGTTCTTCAAGTGGGTGGAGCGCCACCCGGGGGCGTACCGGATCCTGCGGGAAGCTGAATTCGTGGATGAGGGCATGGGCAGGTGGCACTACACCCGGTTGGCCCAAAGGTACGCCGAGCGGCTTGCGGAGGGGATGCAGCGCGGGGAGATACGCCGGATGAACCCTCAAGACTTAGCTTACGTGCTGACGGGCATGGCCCACCTGGGGGGCCAGCGGTGGGTGCTGTGGGAAAAGGGGACTCGGGCAGGAGAACGGGCGGTTGAGGACCAAAGTTCGCTCGTACTGCGGGGGTTGGAGGCCTAGGGGGGCTTGACAGGGGGTAGGGGGCTACCTATACTGCCTGACACCTGATTCACCTGTCAGGTCACCATGAGGCGGCACGCGCGCATCGCCGGAGTGGGCATGTACCTCCCCAAGCGGGAGGTCCCCAACGAAGAGTTGGCCCGCCTCCTGGAGTATGACGTCCCCACCTACCTCCAGGACAAGCGTATCGGCCGGCGGTTCATTGCCGAAGCCGAGGAGAGCACCTCTGACATGGCCGTCCAGGCCGCACGGGAGGCCCTCCGGGCCGCGGGACTTGCCCCGCAAGAACTTGACCTCATCATCCTGGCCACCGACACCCCGGATTACGTCACGCCTCCTACCTCGGCGATCATTCAACACAAGCTGGGCGCAATCAACGCTGGCACTTTTGACGTCAATGCCGCTTGCGCTGACGAAACCATCGCCCTCATCAGCGCCGCCCACTTCATCACCTTCGACCCGGCCATCCACCACGTGCTGGTGGTGGGAGCCTACGGAATGACCAAGTGGATTGACTGGTCTCCCTATGCCCATTCTGCTACCAAGGTTTTGGCCACCCTGTTCAGCGACGGGGCCGGGGCGGTGGTACTTTCGGCCTCGGATCAGCCTGGTTTCCTGGCGGGAAAGATCAAAACCGAGGGGGCGTTCTGGGACACCTATGGGATCTACATCGGCACCGCACGCCCCTTGGACCTGTCCCTTGTTCAGCAGAAGAAGCACTACTTGCGCTTTCACGAAAACGGCCACCGTGTTCCCCCTGACTTCAACGCCGTCCGGTGGCCCCAGATCCTCACCGAAACCGCCCACAGCGGCGGTTGCAAACCCCAGGACATCAACCTCCTCCTCACCAACCAAGTGGAATACCAGGCGGTGCTGGCCACACTCCAGGCGTTGGGGCTCCCCGAGACGCGAACCCATTGGGTAGCGGACAAGTTTGGCTACGCCGGGAGCGCTTCCGCGTTCATGGCCCTGTGGGATGCTGAGACAGAGGGCAAAGTCAAGTCTGGGGACATCGTGGCCTTCTGCACCTCGGGGGCGGGGTTCGTGTTGGCCACGGCCCTCTTCCGCTGGATCTAGGGGGTTGGGATGCGAATGCGTGATCGGGTGGTGGTTATCACCGGAGCGGCTCGAGGGATCGGACGGGAAGCGGCGGTGCTGTTCGCCGGGGAGGGAGCCAGGGTGGCGGTGTGCGACGTTGATCCCCACGGTGAGGAGGTGGCCCGGACCATCCAGCGGAGTGGAGGAACGGCTGCTTTCTTCGTCATGAACGTGGCCGACCGCAATCAGGTGCAACAAGCTGTGGCCGATGTCGTAGGGACCTTCTCCCGGATCGATGTTTTGGTGAACAACGCGGGCATCACCCGCGACGCCCAGCTGGTCAAAATGTCTGAAGAGGACTGGGACAAAGTACTGGCAGTGAACCTCAAGGGCGCTTTCAATGTGACCCAAGCCGTGGCCCCCATCATGGTCACCCAAGGCCATGGCCGAATCATCAACACGGCTTCCATCGTGGCCCTCTACGGCAACTTTGGGCAGAGCAACTACGTGGCCTCCAAAGCCGGCCTCATCGGGCTCACGCGGGTTTGGGCCCGGGAACTGGGGCCCAAAGGCATTACCGTCAACGCCGTGGCTCCAGGGTTCATCGAAACGGAGATGGTCAAATCCGTTCCCGAAAAGGTGCTTCAGACTGTGAGAGAGCGAGTTCCCCTCCGCCGCTTGGGCACACCCAGGGATGTGGCCTGGGTCTACCTCTTTCTGGCCTCCGAGGAGGCCGGCTACATCAATGGCGCCGTCATCCCCGTGGATGGAGGACTGGTGTGGTAGGCCAGGAGACCCATGCCGAAAGCTGAGGTAGGCAACATCGAGCTCTACTACGAAGTCCATGGCCAGGGGCCCGGGGTGCTCATGATCCAGGGTCTGGGTTTTTCCAGCAAGTTCTGGGCCCGGCAAATTCCCGCCCTCGCCCCCCACTTCCAGGTCGTGGTCTTCGACAACCGTGGGGCAGGGCAATCCGACAAGCCCAAGGAGCCCTACAGCGTGACCCTCATGGCCCAGGACGCCTTGGGACTCTTGGACCACTTGAGCTTGGCCAAGGTCCATGTGATTGGGGCCTCCATGGGCGGGTACATCGGCCAGGTCCTGGCTGTGAACCATCCCGAACGGGTGGAGAAGCTTGTGCTGATGTGTACCCACTTCGGCGGGCCGGAGTACCTGGCGGCTACCGCGGACCTATGGAAGGAGATCCTGAGCGTGCGGGCGCTTACCTTGGCCCAGATCCACCGCCATGGGCTAAAGTACTCCCTTTCCCAGGAGTTTTTCACCACCCAGCCCCAGGAAGTAGAACAGCTGGTGCGAATGCGGGTAAGGGAGACCCCACCCCCTCATGCCTTCCAGGGCCAGTTCGCCGCTGGCAGTCAGTTCGACTTCCGGGGAGCGGTGGAAAAAATCCGCGCGCCCACCCTGGTCCTGGCCGGCGCCGAGGATCGCGTCGTTCCCTTGCCTTTTGTCCAAAAGCTGGCTCAGGCCATTCCCGGCGCGAAGTTCAAAGTCGTGTCAGGTGGCCACCTGTTCTTTTGGGAGAGGCCCAAAGAGGTTAACGAGGAGATCTTGAGCTTCTTGCAGGGAGAGTGAGATGGGGGCCAAACGAGTGGTTTGCCTGGCGGCTGTGCGCACGCCATTTGGGCGATTCGGAGGGGCCCTCAAGGATGTCCCAGCCCCCCGACTGGCCGCAGTGCTCATTCAGCATGTGTTGAAGGCCTTGCCCCTACCCCCCAGGGAAGTGGACGAGGTCATTCTGGGCCAGGTGGTGTCCGCCGGCGTGGGGATGAACCCGGCCCGGCAGGCCGGGGTGTTCGGCGGTCTGCCCTATGAAGTGCCGGCCTATACGATCAACCGCGTGTGTGGATCAGGGCTTCAGGCGATTTGGCTCGCGGCGCAGGCCATTCAGTTGGGTGAAGCGCGCCTGGTGCTCGCCGGTGGTATGGAGAACATGTCCGCGGCTCCCTACGCCCTGCCCCAGGCCCGATGGGGAGCCCGCATGAACCACGGTCAAATCCTGGATCTTCTCATTCACGACGGACTGTGGGACGCGTTCTACGGGTACCACATGGGGGTCACCGCGGAGAACGTGGCCACCAAGTACGCCATCTCCCGAAAAGACCAAGATCAGTACGCGTTTTGGTCCCACCAGAAGGCCGTGGCGGCTCACCACCAAGGACTGTTCCAGGACCGTCTCGTACCCGTGGAGGTTCCTGGCCCCAAGGGCGGAACGACTTGGATAACCCAGGACGAAGTGCCCAGGCCGGACACGAGCCTGGAGAAGCTGTCTCAGTTGCCACCGGCATTCCTGCCCAATGGAACGGTCACCGCGGGTAATGCCTCCGCCATCAGCGACGGAGCGGCCCTGGTCGTGGTTGCCGACCAAGCCAAGGCCAAGGAGCTCGGGCTGAGACCGCAAGCCGAGTTTGTGGACTTTGCCGTGGTGGGCTTGGACCCTGCGGTGATGGGGCTGGGTCCGGTGGGGGCCATCCGTACCTTGCTTGCCAAACAGGGTTTGTCCATGAGCCAGGTGGACCTTTGGGAGATCAACGAAGCTTTTGCTGCTCAAGTCCTGGCCGTGTGTGGCGAACTCGATCTTCCCCAGGACAAGCTCAACATCCGGGGCGGAGCCATTGCCGTGGGGCACCCCATTGGAGCTTCGGGGGCACGGGTTGTGGTCGACCTCATTCACAACCTTTCCCAGCAGGAGAAAGAATTGGGGGTGGCGGCCCTGTGCATGGGTGGGGGCATGGGGTTGGCGGCGATGATCGCCCGCCAGGCCGGGGGTGGGCCGTGATGGACTGGACAGGCAAGGTGGCGTTGGTCACCGGGGCCAGCTCGGGCATAGGGGCGGCTTTGGCTCAGGCGCTGTCTCGTCGGGGGGCGTGGGTGGCCCTTGCCGCCCGCCGGGCGGACCGCCTGCAATCCGTGGCCCAAGCCTGCCCCAGGGAAACCCTCCTCTGCCCAGGTGACCTCACCGACCCCAGCTACCGAGGGGACCTGGTGCGCCGGACGGTGGCCTGGAAGGGGCGGTTGGACGTGTTGGTCAACAACGCGGGCTTGGGCATCTACAGGTCGCTGGAAGAGACGAGGGAAAGCGAGCTGCGCCAGGTATGGGAGGTCAACTTCCTGGCCCCATGTGCGCTCATCCAAGCTGTTGTTCCGGTCATGAAGAGCCAAAAGGCCGGGTGGATCGTCAACATCGCTTCCACGGGGGGACTGGTGGCCCACACCGCTCACGTGGCTCCCTACTTGGCGGCCAAGCATGCCTTGGTGGGGCTTTCCCGGGGGTTGCGCAAGGACGTCGATGGGACGGGGATTCAGATCCAAGTGGTCTGCCCCCACCTCACCAGAACCGAGTTCTTCGCAAGCTGCATCGGGGCCGAGGGCTTCGACGGGTGGATCGAAGACCTCTACGAGAAGATGGACACGGCCGAGGAGGTGGCGGAAGGGATCGTGAGCAAACTGGGCTCGGGGGAGTTCATTGTGTTTCCCACAGACCGGGCGCGTCGAGCGTACGAGCGTTTCAAAGACCTATGCACCTTGGAGGAGCGTACGTGTGCCAATCGGCCCTCGTGACCGGGGGCGGTTCGGGCATCGGCCAGGCGGTGGTGGAAGCCTTGAGCCGCCGGGGGGTGCGCGTGTTTGTTGGTGACGTGGACAAAGAAAGGGCGGAGGCCGTGGCCCGTGCCGTAGGGGAACGGGCCGAACCTGTGTTCGTTGACGTTTCCCAAAGCGCCACAGTGACCGCTGCTTTTGCCTTTCTTCGTACCCAGCTGCTTCGCCTGGACTTGCTGGTCAACTGCGCAGCGGTCTTAGGTAGGGTGGCTTCTGTGGAGGAAGCGGATGACCAGCAGTGGGACAAGGTGCTGCAAGTCAATCTGGCAGGCACGTTCTACTGCTGCCGCGAGGCCGTCAAGTGGATGAAGGAAACAGGCGGCGGGCGGATCATCAACTTTGCCTCCGTGGCTGCCTTCATGCCCGTTCCCGGAGCGGCCGCTTACGGCGTAAGCAAAGCCGGGGTGGTTCAGCTCACCAAAACTCTGGCTCGGGAGGTGGCTCCGTACAACATCCGCGTCAATGCGATTGCTCCAGGCTATGTGGAAACACCGATGTTGGACGAGCTCGATCCGGCTTTCCGGGAGCAGGTGTTGCGTCGCACCCCTCTCGGCCGGTTCGCCAAACCCCAGGAAATCGCAGCCGTTGTGGTATTCCTGGCAAGCCCTGAGGCCGACTTCTTCACTGGGCAGGTCCTGAGCCCCAACGGTGGGCTCGTGATGTGGCCATGAAAGCTTTCAAGAACCTGCAAGTGTACGAAGATGGAAGCGTGCACTGGGTGACGATCAACCGGCCACGGGACCGAAACTCCTTGGACAGCGAGACGATCGAAGAGTTGGAGGCTCATCTCAATGCGGCAGAGGGGAGGGAGGTAAGGGTCATTGTGTACCGCGGGGCGGGCGAAGAGCACTTCATCGGGGGAGCGGACGGTGTAGAGATGTTCCAGTTCGATCAGCACCAAGCCCGCACCTTCTCCTCCCGGTTGCAGGCCCTGTTGGACCGGATGGAAGCAACACCCACGGTATTGATCGCCGCCATCGACGGGTTGTGTTTCGGAGGTGGTCTGGAATTCGCTTTGGCCTGCGATTTCCGAATCTCCTCTACTCGTGCGCGGTTGGGGCTCCCCGAAGTGCGCCTGGGCATTATTCCCGGCGCGGGGGGCACCCAGCGGCTTCCTCGATTGATTGGCCTCCATTGGGCTGCGGAAATGATCCTGCTCGGAAGACTTCAGCCGGCTGAGCGGGCTTTGGCTTGGGGTCTCGTTCACGACGTCGTGAGCCCGGAGGAACTGGAACAGCGTGTGCGAGGACTTGTGGAGAGGATATTGGGCTTGCCCCACTTCGCGGTGGCCGCAGCCAAGCGAGCCCTTTATGCAACGCAGCACCTGCCTCTCGGGGAGGGGTTGCGTTTGGAGTCGGAGCTTTTCTCCCACTGCTTCCGGGACCCTTACTTTGCCCACACCATCCGGGAGCAGCTCGCAACCGGGAGACTCAAGACCACAAAGTCTGTGGAGGGGACCTTCGATGCCCACGGTTCAGGTAAGTGATGGGTTAGAGCTTTACTACGAACTCCATGGCCAGGGTGATCCCCTCGTGGTCCTGGGAGGCATCATGATGAGCACAGCCAGCTGGGCCATGTATGTTCCCCACCTGGCCCCCCATGCCCGGGTTATCCTGGTCGACCTTCGCGATCAAGGCCGGTCCACGAGGGTGGACAGGGACTATAGCATCGAGGTTCACGTGGACGACGTGTGCACCCTCCTGGACAACCTAGGCCTGTCCAAGGTCCACCTGTTTGGCGTCTCCTACGGAGGAAGTGTGGCTTTGCTCTTCGCCCTGCGCTATCCAGAACGAGTGCAGACCCTCATTTTGGCCAACACCTTTCACTGGATCCCCAACCATCTGCGCGCGATCGGCCGGGCATGGGAGGTTGCAGCCGAACTCAACAACCCCGCGCGTTTCTTTGAGTTGGCAATCCCCTACATATACTCCAGCACTTTCTACCGCACGCACCAGGAGTTTCTCAAACAGCGACAGAAGATGTTCACATCCATGTTGACCCCCGAGTGGTTTGCGGGATTCCGCCGGCTTTGTCGCAGTGCACTCGACCTCGCGGTGAGCCCCGAACAGCTCCAAAAGCTGGCCATGCCCATCCTCCTTATCGGGGCTGAAGAAGACCACGTTACCCCCCTGCCCTTCATGATGGAGATGTACCATCTGTTGCCGAAGGCCGATTTTTTGGTGATCCCCCGGGCCGGGCACGGCGCGGTCGTCGAGCGGCCCCAGGAGTTCCTCACCGCCATCGTGGGGTTTATTCACCGGCACAGGACCATTTCAGACCCCACGGTGTCGCCGGGCGGAAAGGAGGTGAGACCGGAAAGAGCACAGGGAGCAAAGGAGTAGCCCTAGGGAAACTCGAGAGGCAGGAAGGGACTGAGCACAGACTGAGCAAGGAGGTGCAGCATGAAGCGCGTCTGGATGACGGCATTGGCGATTATGGCTGTAGGAGCGTGGGCGCTGGCGCAACCCATCAAGCTAGGAGCGGTGGTGCCCTTGGGCGACATCACTGGGTACCAGGCCTCACGGGCCATGCAGCTGGCCGTAGAGGAAATCAACGCCAAGGGTGGGATTCTGGGCCGGCCCCTGGAGCTCATCGTCATCGACGATGAGATGAGCCCGGCCAAGGGCGCGGCGGCCATTGACCTCTTGGCCACAGTACACAACGTGGACTTCTTCATCGGAGGGATGGCCAGCGGAGTGCACTACGCCCAGGTCCCTCGCCTGAAGGTCTACGAAAAGATCACCATCTGGATCGGGGCGGCCGCGTCGGTTCTCGAGCCCTTGTTGGAGGGGTGCAACTGGTACTTCCACATCCATCCCTGGGACTACCTGCAGGGAGCTAGCTACGTGGAGGGCTGGGCGGCCATTCAGGCGAAGTACAACATCCCCGTCAAGAAAGCGTTTTGGGCCCACGAGGAAGGTGCGTTCGGAACTACCTCCTATCAGGGATCGCTGGTGGCCTTTGCTCATTGGGAGAACCGGGGAATGTCTTTCAAGAGCGCGGCCCTGGGGGGTGGGGACTACCGTGCTGTGCTGCGGTTCGCCCGGGACTTCAAACCTGACATCTTCATCTGGATAGGGTACGATGCCGATGCCATCCCCATCCTGGAGCAGGCGTTCGAAATCGGTTTCCAACCCCCGATCTTTCTCGGGTCGCCTCCCGGATGGCCCAGGGATTTCGGGAAGCACCCTTTGGCTGAGAATGTGATGCTCTACGGGATGTGGGCCCCCGCGATCAAGGACGTGAGCCCAGTCAGCCGTCAGTTCTGGGACGGTTACGTTGCTCGCTGGAAGGAGGAACCGGCCACGTACTTCGCCCCGTTGGGCTACGCCAACGTCTATGTCATCTACGAGGCTATCAACCAAGCCATCGCCCGAGCCAAACCGCAGGAGAAAGAAACCCTAACTGCCTCGCTCAAGGCCTTGGAGAAGGCGGCCGTGATCGCCGCCCTCGCAGCAGTGGATTACGCCTCGCCCATTGGGGAAAACTTGACTTTTGCCCCCTCCAACATCATCGCCCACCAGGGCTTCCGCAAGCAGAAGATCCTCCAGTGGCAGAAGGGGCGACAGGAAGTGATCTGGCCGTTTGAGTTCGCTACCGCCAAGTTGGTGTACCCGTTCAAGTGGGGAGGCCGGTAACGTCAAGGGAAAGGGGCCCGGCCGCAGCCGGGCCCCTTTCAGGAAAGGAACACATGAGGATTGCCTGGACCCAGCGCAAACGCAAAGCCCTGGCCTGGGCTTTGTTGGTTGTTGTTGCGGGCCTGCTCGCTTGGTGGAAGCCCTTGGCCCTTGTTGAGGGGGTCCAGCGAGGCGGACTGTACGCCCTGATCGCCCTTCCCATGGCCCTTATCCTGGGCGTTGTGGGGATCATCAACTTGGCCCACGGTGAGTTTCTCATGTTGGGAGCGTACTTAGCCTTCTGGCTATGGTATCACCTCAAGTTCGACCCCATTCTGGCCATGATCCCTGCCCTTGCAGCGTTTGCGATGTTGGGTGCCGTTACGTTCAGCGCCACGGTCCGCCGCGTGCTAAAGGCTCCGGAATTGATCCAGCTCCTTCTCACCTACGGTCTGGCCCTGATCGGCGTGGAAATTGCCAACCTCTTGTGGACTTCCCGTCCGTACAAGCCGTTCCTCAGGTACTCCTTTGCTTCGGCCACGTTGGGTTCTTTGCGCTTCGGGGCGTTTCCGTTTGTCTACACGGGGGCGGCGATAGTTGTTCTCCTTGGGCTTCTGTTGTTCTTGCGCCGAACACGAACGGGACAAGCCGCGGCAGCCGTGGGGCAAAACCCCCGCGGGGCGAGCCTTGTGGGGATCGACGTGAACCGCACCTATTTGGTGGTGTTTTCGCTGGCCGTCGCCCTGGTGGGAGCCGTCGGAGGGCTGTACGTGACCCGCCACGTGGTGTTCCCCCACGCCGGATCCCCGTACACCATGAAGTCGTTCTGCCTGATCGCCATGGCGGGGATTGGCAACCTCCCGGGTGTCTTCTGGAGCGGCCTCACTCTAGGGGTAGCGGAGTCCTTTGTGATGTCTTTCCGCGCCGCCTATGGATGGGCCGACGTGGTGTTCTTTGCCGTCCTCGTAGCCGTGATCATGGCTAAGTCCTATCGAATTAGGAGGCTGCTGTCATGAACCTGAAGCGCACAGCGGTCCTTGTGGGCGGAATCGCCGTGGCCGCGGCTGTGCCGTTATGGTTGGGGGCATACCCGGTGCAAGTGGCCATCAACATCTTGTTCTACCTGACGTTGGCGCTCAGCTGGGACATGCTCCTTCGCTCAGGACAGATCAACTTCGGTGTATCCGGATTGTTCGGAGTCGGTGCGTATACTGGGGCGTTGCTGTTTCTCAACCTGGGACTGTCCCGGGTGTGGGCGATTCTTGCTGGAGGAGTAGCGGCGGCGGTGCTGGCCTTCCTCGTGGGGTTGGCAGTTCTCGGGCTTCGAGGCATGTACTTCGCGATCACCAGCTTGGCCATTGCCATGATTCTTCCTGTTGTCGCCCGCAACATACCAACGGTGACAGGAGGCCCGGCTGGGCGGATGTTGCCGGAGGTGATTTTCAGGGGGGAGGTTCGCGGCACGTTTTGGCTTGTGCTTGGGCTGGCGGTCATCGCCATTGGTTTGTCCGAGCTGTTTCAGCAGAGCCGCATCCGGTTCGCGCTCACCGCCATACGCAACAATGAGTGGGTCGCCAAATCATGCGGGATCAACGTGTTTCGCTACCTCCTGTTCGCGTTCACCGTGACTTCCTTCATTCAAGGTCTGGCAGGTGCGACGTACGCTCATGTTCACGGCTTCGTTGCTCCCGAAGGTACCTTCCATGTGAGTTTTCTTCTTCTGCCCATGGCCATGGCGCTGCTCGGGGGAATCTACAGCACAGAGGGGTCGATTGTAGGAGCTGTCATTCTCGGCACCCTAAGCGAGTATCTGAAGTTGCAGATTCCCTACGGGCACTTGTTGGTATATGGAGCCGTGATTGTGGTGGTGACTTTGTTTGCCCCGCGGGGAGTCTTGGGAATCGTGAGGACGGGTGTGAACAAGTTCCTTCTGGCCTGGGAACGGTAGCTAACGGAGGAGATGGGATGACGCAACTGATGGTCAGACAAGTGACCAGGCGATTTGGGGGTCTGGTTGCGGTGAACCAAGTCAGCACCGAGGTGGTATCGGGGAGGGTGCTAGGGATCATCGGCCCCAACGGTTCTGGAAAAACCACCCTTGTGAACCTAATAACGGGCCTGTACCGAGTGGACAGCGGGACGATCAGCCTCGATGGCCGGGACATCACCTACACCTTCCCTCACGAACGGACGCGGTTGGGCATCGCCCGCACCTTCCAACTGGCTCACCCGTTTGTGGACCTCACGGCGCGGGAGAACATCATGGTGGGAGCTCTGTTCGGGCAAGGGAAATCCCTGCGGCTGGCCCGGGGCATCGCCGCAGAGGTGGCTGATCTCTTGGCCCTTCGCTCTGTGGACCGCCCTGTCTCGACCCTGTCCGCTTTGGAAGTGAAGAAGCTGGAGATTGGGCGAGCGTTGGCCACCCAGCCCCGTGTGCTTTTCCTGGACGAAGTCATGGCCGGTCTGAACCCCGAAGAGACGCGGGATCTGGTCGCCCTAGTGGGGCGCTTGCGGGACCAGGGCTTGGCCATCGGTGTGATCGAGCACGTGATGAGGGTCATTGCCCAGGTGACGGAGTGGGTGATTGTCCTCAACGCAGGAGAACTCATTGCACAAGGCACCTATGACCAAGTAAGCGCAGAGCCCCAAGTGATAGCAGCCTACTTGGGAGAGGAGGGAGCTTAGATGCTCTCTGTACAAGGTCTGAACCACTTCTTCGGCAAGTCCCACATTCTTCGGGACGTGTCGCTCGAGGTTGGAGAAGAGTGCGTAGGGATGTTCGGCCCCAACGGGGCGGGGAAGACCACCTTGGTGAACCTCGTGATGGGGGTGTTCCGTGCCCAATCAGGAAGAGTTGAATTCCAAGGCCGCTCCATCTCGGGCTTGAGCCCTCACCAAGTCGTTCGTTTGGGCATTGCGGTGGTCCCTCAGGAACGAGAGCTCTTTCCGTTCTTGTCGGTGTACCAGAACTTGGAACTGGGAGCCGTGTTTGTGCCGAACGGACGCGGTGCGGTGCAGCAATCTCTCCAAGAGGTGTTCAGTCTTTTCCCAGTCCTGAGCGTCCGGCGCAGGCAGTGGGCAGGAACCCTGAGCGGGGGGGAGCAACGGATGTTGGCCGTGGGCCGAGCCCTCATGTCCCGGCCGCGTTTGCTCATCTTAGATGAACCTTCTTTGGGGCTCCAGCCCTCGTTGGTGACTGACCTGTTCCGCACCGTTCGCGACATTGGGCAGCGGATGGGCGTGTTTGTGGTCGAGCAAAACGTTCGCCAGGCGCTGAAGGCGGTTGGCCGGGGCTACGTCTTGGAAAATGGTGCGATTGTACTCGCGGGAACATCCGGACAGCTGTGGAACAACGACCATGTCCGGAAGATCTACATGGGCCTTTAGACACTGAGGAGGGGCGCATGACCACCTACGTTCAGGGTCCCGAACCTGTCGTGTACCCTGGTTCAGCTTCCGTCTATAACCTCGGACACATCCTGGAACGCAACGCCAGCCTTTCGGGAGTGGGAAGCGCTGTCGCTGTAATTGAACACGGTCGCACGGACGAGCGCCACCGTTCGACTTACGGGGAACTCAACGCACGAGCCAATCGCTTTGGCCAAGCTCTGGCGGCCCTGGGAACGAGCAAAGGCGATCGGGTGTTTGTCCTCTTGCCCAACCGGGTGGAGACCCTGGAGGTCCTTTTCGGGTGTCTGAAAGTCGGGGCTATCTTCACCCCCGCCAACTTCCGCCTTTCGGTAGAAGAACTGTCGTTCATGATCGAGGACGTCCAACCAAGGCTGCTTGTCTTCGACTCGGATTATGCTGAACGGGTATGGGAGTTGGCCCAACTGCATCCCCAACTTCAGCTGGTGGAGGTGGGAAAGACAGAGGTCTCCAAGGCCAAGCCTTATGACGAGCTGTTGAGAAGGGGAGCGGCCCGCCCTCCGGCTGTCCCGACCGGCCCCGAAGAAACTGCGTTCATTCTCTTCACCGCGGGCTCAACAGGACGGCCCAAAGGGGTACGACTCACCCACCGCGGCGTGTTCTTTGCCTGCCTGGCCAACGGCCTTTCCGCGCACCTGACCCGCAACGATGTGTACTGTGGGGCTCCGCCCATGTTCCACGCCGGAGGGCTTACCTGCTTCCAGCTGTACATGCTGATGCTCAACGGAACCATTGTCCTTGTGAGCCGGTGGACCCCGGAAGGCACGTTGCAGGTGATCAAAGCGTACGGGGTGACTTTCCATTTCGGTATTGCCACCCAGCTAAAAATGCTGACCCAAGTGGAAGGTTGGCACAAGTACGTGGGTTCCCTGCGGGCAGTGAACGGGGGAGGGGAGCCCCAACCGGCCGAACTCAAAGAGGCCTTTGTGCGCCGGGGGATCACCTACTTCGGCGGTTATGGGCTGACGGAGACCGGGGCCACCGGGCTCAACTGGGGAGCAAGCTCCCTTGATGACCCCATCCTCAAGAAGGCCAGCGAGTGCATGGGCAAGAGCCCTGCCTTTGTAGAGGTCAAGGTGGTGGACGAGCGCGGCCAGGAAGTGGGTCCCGCCGAGATTGGGGAGATCGTTGTCCGCCGGGAGCCCACCGGCGCAGCGGGATACTGGAACCGACCGGACGAGGAGGCCAAAAAGTTTCGCTCCAGTTGGGTGTTCACCGGTGACCTAGGAAAGTACGACGAAGACGGGTTTTTCTACGTGCTGGGGCGCACCGACGACATGATCATCAGCGGCGGGGAAAACATCTACCCCGCGGAGATCGAACGCGTCATCTACTCCCACCCCAGGGTGGCCGATGCTGTGGTGGTGAGGGCCAAACACCCCCAGTGGGGCCAGACCCCCAAGGCCGTGATCGTTCCCAAACGGGGGGAAACTCTCACGGAGGAGGAAGTCCTCGATTACGTGAGCAGCCGCTTGGCTCCCTTCAAGAAGCCCCGGAAGGTCGTGTTCGTGGAGGACCTCCCCCGCTCGGAGACGGGAAAGATCGACAAGAAGAAGGTGCGGGAGCTGTACGAGGAGCGGTGATCCCTGATGCGGAGAGAGTACGAGGAGCTCTATCGGCGTTCGGTGGAAGATCCTCAGGGCTTTTGGGGCCAGCAAGCCCAGCGCCTGCATTGGTTCCGCCCATGGGACAAGGTTTTGGACGACACCCGGCCTCCCTTCTTCCGTTGGTTCCCCGGAGGCCAAACCAACCTCTGCTTCAACGCGGTGGATCGGCACGTCCAGGCCGGCAAGGGCCACCAACCGGCCATGATTTGGGAAAGCCCGGAGGTGGGTCAAAGCCGCGTTCTTACCTTCGCCGAGCTTCACCGGGAGGTCAACAAGTTCGCTGCCGTGCTGGGTAAGCTGGGGGTACACAAGGGGGACCGCGTGCTGATCTACATGCCCATGGTCCCCGAAGCCCTGGTGGCCATGCTGGGGTGCGTGCGCCTGGGCGCCATTCACTCCGTGGTGTTTGCCGGCTTTTCCGTGGAGGCTTTGGCCCACCGCATCGAGGACTCCGGGTGCAAGGTGGTGGTCTGCGCCGACGGGGGCGTGCGCAAGGGCAAGCCGGTGGACCTCAAAGGCCTAGTGGACCGGGCCCTCGCCCAAAGCCCGGGCCACGTGAAGCACGTGATCGTCCTCGACCGGGGCGTGACACCGTGGAACCGGGTGCCCCAACGCGACGTGCTTTGGAGCGAGGCCATGGCCGCCGCAGGAGAAGCTGAGGTCCCCGCTCAACCCCTGGATTCCTCCCATCCCTCCTACATCCTCTACACCTCGGGAACCACAGGGAAACCCAAGGGGGTGGTCCGGGACACCGGGGGCTACATGGTGGCCCTGCACACCTCGATGGACTTTGTCTACGGCTGCACCGACCAAGACGTGTTCTGGTCCACCTCGGACATCGGATGGGTAGTGGGGCACAGCTACATCGTATACGGTCCGCTGCTTTATGGGATTCCCACCCTGGTGTACGAGGGCATGCCGGACAGCCCCCATCCCGGCGTTTGGTGGGAAACGGCGCAAAAGCACGGGGTTACGGTACTTTTCTCTGCCCCCACGGCTTTGCGCATGCTCCGCAAGTTCCCCACCGATTGGATCACCCGCTACGATCTTGGCCGCCTACGCTACGTGTTTTTGGCCGGAGAGCCCCTGGATGAACCCACCTACCACTGGGCCGTGGCCGCCCTGCAAAGGCCGGTGATCGACCACTATTGGCAAACAGAAAGCGGTTGGCCCATGATCACCAACGCCATGGGGCTAGAACCTTTGCCGTTCAAACCCGGTTCCCCCACCAAGGCCGCCATGGGCTGGAGGCTGGAGGTGGTGGGCGAACACGGCGATCCCGTGCCTCCAGGTCAGCGGGGCTTCTTGGTGGCCGACCCTCCGCTTCCGCCAGGCGCCCTCCTTACCCTGTGGGGCGATGACGAGCGCTATGCCCAGAACTACTGGGGCGTGTTCCGGCGCTACGGAAAGTTCCTGTACATGACCGGCGACTACGCAATCCGCGACGAGGACGGTTACTTCCGCCTGCTGGGTCGTGCCGACGAGGTGATCAACGTCGCCGGCCACCGCTTGGGCACCCGGGAAGTGGAGGAAGTCCTGTCCGCCCACCCGGCCGTAGCCGAGGTTTCCGCCATCGGCATCGCCGACGAGATCAAAGGGGAGGCGTTGGCTGTCTTCGTCGTGCTCAAAAAGGATGTTCAAGAAAACGAGGGTTTGCACCAGGACCTCGTGCGGCTGGTGCGGGAAAGCATCGGCCCCATCGCCACCCCCAAGGTGCTCAAGGTGGTGCCCCGCTTGCCCAAGACGCGCTCCGGGAAAGTCATGCGACGGGTCTTGCGCGCCCTGTGCGAGGAGAGGGCGGTTGGCGATCTGTCCACCATCGAAGACGGGGCCACCCTGGACGAGGTGCGCCAAGCCTTGGAGGAGCTTCGCCGCGCGGGCTTCCGCTGAGGCCGCTGCTCAGGAAGGAGCAGCCGGGCGGTTGAGGTAGCCCAGGACCAGGAGGTCCTCTCCCACGCGCTCGACCGTGAGATCTTGCAGGCGAAAGCCGGCCGTGGGCTCGCCCACACCCTCGCCACCCACGGCGGGCACGGCCCGTCGGCCGCCCAAAATCACCGGGGCATAGAAGAACGCCACCTTTTGAACAAACCCCTGCGAGAGGAAGGACCAGGCCACTTCAGACCCCCCCTCCACCAACACGCTGTCCACCCCCTGCCCTCCCAGCTTGGCCAGCAAGGCCGAAAGGTCCACGCCCCCTGAGGACGTGGGAAGCCGCCACACCTCCACGCCCCGGGCCGTAAGTTCTCGCTCCACGCTTTCCGGCATCCGGGCGGTGGTGGCGATCAAGGTTTTGGCCGCGGGGGAAAGCACCCGGGCTTGGAAGGGAATGCGGCCTGCGGAGTCCAACACAACGCGCAAAGGTTGAGGGCCGGCGACAGCGCGGACGGTCAGCTCCGGATCGTCGGAGAGCACGGTGCCAATGCCCACAAGCACGGCCGCGTACCTGCGGCGCAAGATGTGCACAAACCTCCGGCTTTCCTCCCCGGTGATCCACTGGGATTTCCTTTCCCGGGTGGCGATCTTCCCGTCCAAGCTTAGGGCGAGCTTGAGCACCACAAACGGGGTCTTGGTGCGAATCCAGTGGAGGAAAACTTCGTTGAGGCGGAGGCCTTCTTCGGCGAGCACGCCCTCGATCACCTCCACGCCGGCCTTCTTGAGCTGGGCGAGGCCTTGGCCGTTGACGAGGGGGTTGGGGTCGCGGTGGGCAAGGACGACGCGGCGGATCCCCGCGGCCAAGATGGCCTCCGCGCACGGGGGGGTCTTCCCCCAGTGACAGCAGGGCTCCAAGTTGGTGAACAGATCGGCCCCGCGGGCGTTGCCCCCCGCCTGCTGGAGAGCCACCACCTCGGCGTGCGGGCCTCCGTAGCTGGCGTGATACCCCTCGCCCACGATCTGGCCATCCCGCACCACCACTGCCCCCACCAGGGGATTGGGCCGGGTGTAGCCTTCTCCCAGGCGGGCGAGCTCCAGCGCCCGCCTCATGAACTTTTCGTGTACCCCGCCGCTTTCCATAGCTCAAGAGCTGCTGCTCGGGGATCGGGCTTTTCAAAAATGGCGGAGCCGGCCACGATGATCTCCGCTCCGGCCTCCACCACGGCCCGCACGTTGCCTGGCCCAATGCCCCCGTCCACCGCAATGGCCACAGGTCGGTCTCCAATCATCGCGCGCAGCCTGCGCACGCGCTCCGCCGCCTGGGGAAGGAACGTCTGGCCCCCAAACCCCGGTTCCACGCTCATCACCAGGACTAAATCGATCCGATCGAGGAAGGGCTCCAGGAAACCAAGGGGGGTGCGCGGCCGCAGGGAAAGGCCCACCCGGCAGGGGAGTCGGCGCAACGTGCGCAAAACCTCCTCGGGGTGGTCAACCTCCACGTGGAAGGTGATCACGTCCTCGGGGGTGACGTGGAATTGGGGGCCGTAGCGGGCGGGCTCGTCAATCATGAGGTGGATTTCCAAGGGAAGGCGGGTGTGCTTGCGGAGGGCGTTGGCGACCGGGGGGCCAAAAGTAAGGTTGGGGACAAAGTGGCCGTCCATCACATCCAGGTGGAGGAAGTCCACGACTTCCTCCACCTTGCGGATTTCCTCGCCCAGGCGGCCGAAGTCCGCGGCGAGGATGGAGGCGGCGAGCCTCACGAGCGCCGGCGGTTGGCGATGAGGAGCATGGACAGAAGCTGCAAGGCCGCCATGGCGGCCGCGGCGACGTAGGTGAGGGCCGCCGCCGACAGGACCTCCCGCACCGCGCCCAGCTCCTCCCGGGTCACGTAGTTCCCCGACTGGAGCACAGCCACCGCCCGACGGGAAGCGTTGTATTCCACCGGAAGGGTAACTAAGGTAAACAGGACCGCGGCGGCAAAGAGGAGGATCCCCAAGTTGACCAGGAAGTCGAACTGGAAGATGAGCCCAAAGAAAAAGAGGGGGAAGGCGAGCTGTGAGCCGATCATGGAGATGGGGACGATGGTGGAACGCAGGGCAAGGGGGGCGTAGCCCTGGGCGTGCTGAAGGGCGTGTCCGGCCTCGTGGGCCGCTACACCCACCGCCGCCACGGACACCGATTCCGGTGCGGACAGGCGAATCGTCTTGGACCGCGGGTCATAGTGGTCGCCCAACGCCTGTCGTGTTCGATCGAGCTTGACATCGAACACCCCGCCTTGGCGGAGCACGTCCTGGGTCACCTGCGCGGCCGTGACCCTCCGCGAGGTGGGGACGTTCAGGTACTTGGCGTACGTAGAACGGACCTTGTACTGGGCATAGATAGCCAGAATCAAGGCCGGGAGGGTGAGGATCAACGTCTCAGGATAGAAAAGCCACATCGTTGCACCTCCTTCAAGGAAAGCCGAAGCGAGTATACAGGGGGAGAAGGCCATAGGCCGGATTCTGTCGAGGGGAGCCATGGATCTAGTGCGGCCTACCCGGAGGCATTGGCCGGGCCAGCCTCAGGCGCCTCCCTATTTGGCCTTGCTCCGGCTGGGGTTTACCGTGCCCGAGCACCTCGCGGTCCCGGCGGTGGGCTCTTACCCCACCGTTTCACCCTTGCCCGCGCCCTGTACGGGCCGCTGGCGGTCTATTCTCTGTGGTACTTTCCAGGGGTTGCCCCCTCTCGGCTTGCGCCGAGCAGCCTGCCCAGGGGAGTCCGGACCTTCCTCAGGAGACCTCAGCTCCCGCGGCTCCCTGACCATCTCCCCCATCCTCCGGCCCTCGTCCAACGACAGCGAGGGCACACCGCGATTGTACCACGGTAGGAACGACGCCGCTCCAAAGGACGGAAGCAGTGGGGGCACAACAAGTGCCGTCCCAAAAGAAACAGGCCCGCCACCCCAGCCAGGCCAAGGAGTACCGGGAGCACAGGGAACCGAGTCGAGGGCTGAGCCGGCTTCCCCGTCCCTTGGGTCAGAAGTTCCAGGAGGTCCTCGGCCAGGGCGATAACCCCGTGGGCCGGTTGGCCCCGGTTGGCCCGGGTCTCGGCCTTGGACAAAAGGCCAAGCCAAGCCTGTTCTGGGAGGAGTTTCTGTGCGGTAGGTCCAGCCCAGGAAACCACCTTCCACCGCCGGTTGTCACCGCGCAGGAACACCACAAGCACCGCCTCGGGGGGCAGGGACCAGGCCCGAAAGACCTCCCTGACATAGGTGGACGAATTGGCGAACGGGTCGTGCCAGCTGGCCAGGTACACCAGGGCAACCCCTTTGGCCTTTGCCTGAGCGATCAAGGTGGCCAGGCGTTCCCGCTCCGAGCGCTCCAGGGTTTGCCCGTAATCGTTGATGTCCCCGACGCGGCGGGGGAGCTCCTGGGCAGCTCCTACGGCGCTCGCCAGTACAAGAACCGCGAGCAGTTTTCGCACGTGACCACCTCACGGCCCTCCTTGACCCTTGTCAACGTGGCCTCGGCGAGCCGCAGGTGACACCCCCCGCAGGTTCCCCCTTGCACGGGGACCACCGGGCTGCCCACGGTCCGCCGCAGCCGCTCGTACTGCTGAAGCAGATGGGGAGGAACGAGCTCAGCTTGTGCGGCCCGTTGGGCAAGCAGCCCCTCCTTCTCCTGGGCCAGGGCGGCCCGATGGTGAAGGAGGGCCTGGAGTTCCTCTTCCAACGCCTGGCGGCGCTGCCGGAACGCGGCTTCGTCTTCCTTGAGTTTCTCCGCGTCCTGTTCCACCTGATCGGAGAGGAGGAGAGCTTCCTCCGCCAAACCGTCGATCCGCGACTTGAGGAGCACAACCTGGTCCCGCAGGTACTCCATCTCCTTGTAGGGCAGGATCTCTTGCTCCAGCTTGCGCTGGTAGGTGCGGATTTTCTCGTCCGTGGCATCCACCTCATTCATCCGGGCCAAGCCCTCGGCGCGCAGCCGGCGGTGGCTTTCCTGGCGGGCCTTCATTTCCTGGTCCAATTGAGCCACGCGGGCCTGAAGACTTGCTTCCTCCCCTTGCAGTTCGCTCAGCCGCCCTTCGGTGAGGCGGATCAGGCGGTCCGTGTCCGCCAACGCCACCAACCGCTGCAAAGGCTCGTTCATTCCTCCACAACCTCCAGTGGGGGGAACCTCTCGGCAAGCAACGAAGCCAAGTGTTTCACAAAGGGGCTCTCCGTTTCCCTGTGGCCAAAGGCCGCTACCGTCAACCCCACCTCCGCGGCCTGTTGGCCCTGGTGGTAACCGATCTCCCCGGTGATGTACAGTTCAGCGCCCGCGGTCCAAGCTTTCTCCCATAGGTCGCCGCCGCTTCCCCCGCACACGGCCACCCGCCCCACCTGTTTCCCCAGGTCCCCCTCCACCCGAGGTTCTGAACAGCCCAGGGCCTCGGCGAACTTCTCCACCACCTCTTTGGCCGTGCGAGGAGAGGGCAAATTCCCCACGCGGCCAAGCCCACGCAGTTCCGCTTTGTTCTCCAAGGGATAAAGGTCGTAGGCCACTTCCTCGTAGGGGTGGACGTGGTGGATGGCCGAAAGCACGGGCTCCAACCGCTCGGCGGGAACAATCGTCTCCAGCCGCACTTCTTCCACGTGCTGTTCTTGGCCGACCTCGCCCAGGAACGGCTGGGCACTTTCCTCGGGCAAGAACGTGCCCGTGCCGGAGGAACGAAACGAGCAGTGCCCGTACTTCCCGATCTTTCCTGCGCCCGCGGCAAACACGGCCTGGGCCACCGTGTCCACGTAATCCCCCGGTACGTACACCGCCAGCTTGAGGAGCCGGCCACGTGGCGCCAAGGGACGAACCGCTTGCAAGCCCAGCATCCCCGCCAACACCTCGCCCAAGCCCCCCTGGGCCGCATCGTACGGGGTATGGAGGGCATAGCAGGCCGTGCCCTGGTGAAGCAAGGTCCGAAGCTTCTGGCCCAGGGGCGTTGCGGGGAGTACTTGCTCCAAGGGGCGAAAGAGCAAGGGGTGATGCGTGAGAACCAGGTCCACGCCCCCCAGACGGGGCAGGAGGCTCAACTCCAAATCCAGGGCGACCAGAACGCGCCGACATCGGGCCTCCAGAGGACCCACTTGGAGACCGGAACGGTCCCATCCCTCGGCCAGGCTGGGAGGAAAGCGGTCCTCAAGAAAGGCCACGACCTCCTGGCGCGTCATACCCCATGCAGTTTAGCGAAATGCCTTCGGGGCGCAACGCACGCCGCTGCTCCTTCCTCGCTTCCCCCGCGGAGTTCTCGTCAGCCCTATAATGCGAGCGCGATGGCCGCGATTGAAGTGCGGAACGTGGTCAAGACCTACGGGGGATTGTGGGCCCCGAGGGTGCAAGCCCTGCGCGGGGTTTCCCTCATTGTTCAGGAGGGGGAAATCTACGGGCTTCTGGGCCCCAACGGGGCGGGGAAGACTACCCTCCTTAAGTGCCTGCTGGGCCTGGTCCGCCCAGACTCCGGGGAGGCCAAGGTTTTGGGCCTTCCCGGAGAGAATCCCCAGGCCCGAAAGTTCGTGGGGTACCTTCCTGAAGATCACGTGTTTCCTGGCCACCGCCGGGCGGTTCCTGTCCTCTGTTTCCACGCCTCCCTTTTGGGCCTTTCCCGCACCGAGGCCCGTGACCACGCTGCCAAGCTCCTTGAGCAGATGGGCCTAAGCGAGAAGCGGCGGGCCAAGGTCAAAGCCTACTCGAAGGGCCTGCGGCAACGGCTGGCCCTGGCCCAGGCTCTCCTAGGCCAGCCCAAGGTCCTCATCCTTGACGAGCCCACAGCCAACCTCGATCCCCTGGGCCGCAAGGAGGTCAAAGACCTCCTGTTGCGCCTCAAGGCCGAAGGAACCGCCATCCTCATCAGCTCCCACGTGCTCACCGAAATCGAGCGCATCTGCGACCGCGTGGCCATCCTCCACCAGGGCCGCCTCCTCAAGGAAGGGTCTGTGGAGGAACTCACTGCGGGAAACTCCCTGGAAGACGCGTTTGTGAGCCTCATTCAGGCTAGTTCGAACACCTACGGGAGCCAAGCATGAGAGCGCTGGGAATCTTTGTCCTTGACAGTTGGGCCGACGCCTTGGCCCGCAAGGCCTCCCTCGTCGTGGGCCTTCTCATCGCCGTCCCGCTCGTTTTGATCGCCGTCGCCCTCCCGGTGGAGCTTGGTAGCACCCCGGGCACGGTGCGGATCACCTCGCCTTGGATGATTTTCCTTGAGGAGCCCGGGGGACCTCGCCCCATAGACCGCGAACTGCCCGTGGAAGAGTTCGTTAGGGTCGTCAACACATTTGTGGTGGCTTTTCTGAGCGGGTGGGGGATTCTCATGGCGCTGTTCCTCACCGCGGGCCTTCTTCCCCGCACCTTGGGGAAGGGCCAGGCGGAGATCGTGCTTTCCAAGCCTATTCCCCGCTGGTCGGTCTACTTGGGCCGATACTTCGGAGCCGTCACGCTCTTTCTGGGGGCAAGCCTGGTGGTGATCCTGGCGGTGGCGGGGATTCTCTGGGGTAGAACCGGCTTTTTCTCCGCGCGGGCGGTGCTGAGTGTCCTTTTGGTGAACCTTGTCTTTGCTGCCCTGTACGCTTGGACTTGTCTGGTGGGCCTGGTCTGTGAGCGGAGCGGCCTTGCGGTGTTGGGGGCTGTGCTCGTTTGGCTTCTTTGCGGCTTTTTGGGGCGCGTGCACACGTTTTACCCGGACATCGCGGCCTCGCCCAAGCTGTGGGTGCGCCTGCTGGGCGGGGTTGGTGAAGCGCTGTACCGCGTGCTTCCCCGCACCGAGGACTTGGCCAAAGCTGCCCGGGAAGTGCTGTGGGGCCAGGGCCTGGGCTGGACCGAGCCCATCTGGGCCACGGCCCTGTCCACCCTGACCCTGTTGAGCCTAAGCGTGCTGTGGTTCTACCGCCGGGACTACTGAGCCGCGCAGGCCTTGGCGTCGGTGAGCAAAAGCTCGTCGTCGACCACACCGACCTTGCGGAAAAGCCCGACCAGGTCCTCTACGCCCAAGTTCGCCTTCGCGGCAGCCCCCAAGTCCAAGAGCACGCGGCCCTTGTGCATCATGACCAGGCGGCTGCCCACCCGCAGGGCGTGGTCCATGCGGTGGGTCACCATCAGGCTTGTGATGTGGTGGGCCCGCACAAGCTGATCGGTGATTTCCAGGACCCGCTCGGCGTGGGCGGGGTCGAGGGCCGCGGTGTGCTCGTCCAAAAGGAGCACTTTGGGCCGGGTGAAGGTGGCCATGAGCACGGCCAGGGCCTGGCGCTCCCCTCCGGACAGATAAGCTGCCCGCTCGTTCAAACGCTTCTCCAGGTCCATGCCCAAAACCGCCAGTTCCCGGCGGAAGAAGGCCAGGCGGGCCCGGCCCAAGGCCCAGCGCAGCGTGCGCGGGCCCTTTTGAGCTGCCAGGGCCAAGTTTTCGGCCACCGTGAGGTGGGGGGCTGTGCCCTGGCGGGGATCCTGGAACACCCGGCCGATAAAGCGGGCCCGCCGGTACGCAGGCCAAGCGGTCACGTCCTGGCCCCCCACGGCAATGCGGCCGCTATCGGGCCGGCACGTCCCGGCAATCACGTTGAGAAGCGTGGTCTTCCCTGCCCCATTGGACCCAATCACCGTCAGGAATTCTCCAGCACCCACCCCAAGGTCAATCCCATCTAGGGCCCGAACCGACTCTTTCCCCAAGCGAAACGTCTTGGACACCCCTTGCAACGTGAGCATTCAGCCCTCCTTTCGCAGCCGCCAGGCTGGGGCCACGAGGGCTGCCAGCACCACCAGGGCCGTAAGCAACCGCATGTCCGAGGCGGTGAACCCCAAACGCGACCCGTAGCGCAGGGCCACCCGAATCGCCCCTTGGTACACCACCGAACCCCCCAGGGCCGCCAACAGCCCCCATCCCACGCCCCGCGGGCGAAACAAGATTTCTCCGATGATCACCGCGGCCAGGGAGGAAACGATCGTGCCGATTCCCATTCCAATGTCGGCAAAGCCCAAGTACTGTGCGGCCAATCCTCCGGAGAGGGCCACCAACCCGTTGGACAGAGCCAGGCCCCAGGTCAGCTGGGCCGCGGGGCTCAGACCGTAGGCCTGGGCCGTGGTGGGGTTGTCCCCGCTGGCCCGCAGGGCCAGGCCCAGCTCGGTTCGGAAAAGGGCGATCAACAACGCAGCGCAACCCAGGCCCAACAAGCCTGCCCCGAGCACCTTGGCCCAGTCCCCGGGAACTCCGGTGAGAATGGACAGGGTGCGGAAGGCCGAGGGGCGGCCGAGCAGGGGCAAGTTCGGCCGCCCCATCACCCGCAGGTTCAAGGAGTACAGCATGATCATGGTGAGCACCCCGGCCAGGAGCCCCTGGATGCGAAACCGCGTGGAAAGCGCCGCGGTCCACAGGCCCCCAGCCATCCCAGCCGCGGCCGCCAGGGCCAAAGCCCCAAAGGGATCCCACCCCCGGCTGATGAGGGTCGCCGTCACCGCGGCCCCCAGGGGAAACGTCCCGTCCACCGAAAGGTCCGGGAAGTTGAGAACCCGAAACGAGAGGTAGACCCCCAGGGCAGCCAGCCCCCAGATGAGGCCCTGCTCCACCGCAGCCAGGAACAGCGCCATGGCTTACTCCGCTTTCACAAGCCTGCGTCCGCCGTACAGCACGGCTGTGGCCCTATCCACGATGGCCTTGGGGAACACGTAGCCCATGGCCTGGGCTGCATCGAGGTTCAACAACACCTGAGTCCCTGCCTGGCGCACAAACGGAATGCTGCTGGGCTTCTCTCCCCGGAGGATCCGCACCACGATCTCGGCCGTGAGCTTGCCGTGGTCGTAGTAGTCAAACCCCGTGCAGATGAGAGCCCCGCGCTCCAAGCTCGTGGGGTCGGCCATGAGGAACGGGATCTTGGCCGTCTGGGCCACCTGGACCACCGCTTCCAAGGCCGTGGCCACGGTGTTGTCCGTGGTCACGTAGATGGCGTCCACCCGCCCCACCAGGGACTGCGCAGCGGCCAGCACGTCCGCAGTGCCGGTGACCGAGGCGGTCACGATGGTGAGCCCGTAGTCCGGCGCAGCCTTAAGGGCCATGTCCGTAAGTACGGCGGAGTTGGTTTCCCCGGGGTTGTACACCATCCCCACCCTCCGCGCGCCCAGGGCCTTCAAGAGTGCCAGGTCCGAGCGCACGTCGATGAGGTCCGAAGCGCCGGTGACGTTGGGGTACTGGGTGAGCCCAGCCCGCACCGGGTCCGTGACCGCGGAGAAGACGACCGGTGTGGCGGTGCCCCCGAACACCTGCACGATGGCCTGGGAAGAGGGCGTGGTGATGGAGATCACCAAGTCAACCCTGCGGGCCTTGAACTCCTGGGCGATGGCCACAGCCACGGCGAAGTCGCCCTGGGCGTTGAGGTAGATGTATTGGACGTTTTGCCCTTCCAGGTAGCCGGCCGCCCGGAGGCCGTCGACGATCCCCTGCCGGGTGGCGTTGAGCGCCGGGTGGTCCACGATCTGGGTGATGCCGATTACGGTGGGACGGGCCAGCCCCACCAGTCCCAAAACCAACACCATACCGATAGCTGTCAGCGTCCTCACTTTTTCCTCCTTTGTCAACAAAAAAGCCGCGGTTTTCGCGGCTGGGGGCATGCCTTCGGGGACACGAAGGCACGCCCTACGCAAACCAATACCCAAAGAAAGGTTGCGTTCTGGCGATCACCTCCCTTCCCAGGACCCTGGTCATGGTGGCCCCCTAGGGGATGAACGAGGAGACCGGGGCCGGTTCGTAGACGGGGTCAGCCAGCTGCCCGGCCAGGAACTCCTCGTAGGCCTTGAGGTCAAAGTGCCCATGCCCGGAGAAGTTGAAGAGGATCGCCCGCTTCTTGCCCTCCTCGCGGGCGGCCAGGGCCTCGTCCAAGGCGGCTTTGACCGCGTGGGCCGTCTCCGGAGCGGGGAGGAAACCCTCGGCCTGGGCGAACTGCACGGCCGCCTGGAACACCGCCGTCTGGGCGTAGGCCCGACCCTGAACGATCCCGGCCTCCACCAACGCGCTCACCGCAGGGGCCATCCCGTGGTAGCGCAGGCCTCCGGCGTGAATGGGGGGAGGCACGAACTTGTGGCCCAGGGTGTGCATTTTGAGCAGGGGCGTGGTCGCGGCGGTGTCGCCGAAGTCGTAGGTGTAGCTCCCGCGGGTGAGGGAGGGGCAGGCCAAGGGCTCGATGGCCAAAAACCGCGTGGGACAACCCTCGCGGCGGGCCTCACGGATGAACGGGAACGCCAGGCCAGCGAAGTTCGAGCCGCCCCCCACGCAGCCGATGACCACGTCCGGGAACTCTCCGGCCATCTCCATCTGGACCAGGGCCTCCTCCCCGATCACCGTTTGGTGCAGCAGCACGTGGTTGAGCACGCTGCCCAGGGCGTAGTGGGTGTCCGTGCGGCTGGTGGCATCGGCCACGGCCTCGCTGATGGCGATGCCCAAGGAGCCAGGGTGTTGAGGGTTCTCGGCCAGAAGCTGGCGGGCGAAGGGGGTCTCCGGGCTGGGGCTAGGCACAACTTGCGCGCCCCAGGTCTCCATCAAGACCCGGCGGTACGGCTTATGGAGGTAGCTGGCTCGCACCATGTACACCTTGCACTCCAAGCCAAAGAGTCTGCAGGCGAAGGCCAGGGCGCTCCCCCACTGCCCGGCCCCGGTTTCCGTGGTCAGGCGCTTCACCCCTTCCTGTTTGTTGTAGAAGGCCTGGGCCACGGCGGTGTTGGGCTTGTGGCTACCCGGTGGGCTTCCTCCCTCGTATTTGAAGTAGATGTGGGCTGGAGTCTGGAGGGTCTTCTCCAGGCGGCGGGCCCGATAGAGGGGAGTGGGGCGCCACAGGAGGTAGGCCTCGCGCACGGGCTCGGGAATCTCCACCCATCGCTCCCCACAGGCTTCCTGGGCGATGAGGGCTTGGGGGAACAGGGTGGCCAAACCGTCCGGTGTGAGGGGCTGCCCGGTTCCAGGATGCACCGGGGGCGGCAAGGGCGTGGGCAGATCGGGCACGATGTTGTACCACGCCCTGGGCACCCTTTCCTCGTCTAGCAGAAACTTGTACTCCATGTACACCTCCCTCAAAAACGAAAAACCGCAAGCTTGCTTGCGGTTTAGTCGGGCGCACCTCAACCCCAAAAGAAGGGAGGTGACGCCCTCAGTTGAACCAGTACCAGGCGAAGGACTTAGCCCCGGCGATCACCTCCCCACGACGAGCATTCTGGTCCACGCCTTTCAGATACGCCAACTAACGGCCGGTGTCAAGGGGGCCAGTGGTGGCTGCGGCAGGGATGACCCGGCGCTTCCAGGTTCCCCGCTGGGCCCACAGCACCATGGCCACGCCCCCCAGCACGTTGCTGAGGGTCATGCCCACCCACATCCCCGTGGTCCCCAACCCCAGGGGGTACCCCAAAAGCCAGGCCAGGAAGACCCGGAGGGCCCAGAGGCGGACGATGGCCATCACCATGGGGGGCACGGTGTGGCCCGAACCTCGGAACACCGCCGCGGCCGCGTCAAACAGCCCAAAGAACGGAATGGAAGTGCCGAACATGGCGATGTAGAAGGCGCCCTCGCGGATGACGGCCGGGTCGTTGACGAAGATCCCAAACAGGGGTCGACGCACGGCCAACGTCACGAAATACAGGCCCACAAGGACGACAAAGGTGGTGGCGATCCCCCGCCGAGCAATGCTTTCCGCCCGCTCGTACTGACAAGCCCCCAAGTTTTGGCCGATCATGGCCACCAGGGCACTTCCCGCCCCCCAACTCACCACGTTGATCAGGTTGATGATGCGGTTGCCCACGGTGTAGGAAGCCACCACCGCCGTGCCAAATCCGGCCACCAGCCCCATCATCACCACAAACCCCAGGGAGGTGCTGGCTTGATCGACCACGTTGGGGATCCCCACCTTGAGGATCGGGAGAAATTCGCCTACCCGCGGCCGGAGGTCTCGGAGGTGGAGTTTGAGGCCCACCCGGCCCGAGCTCAACAGGAGCAACCCCACCGCGGCAATCCCGGTCCGGGAGAGGATGGTCGCGGCCGCCGCGCCCGCCACCCCCCAGGCGGGAAACGGCCCCCACCCAAAGATGAACAAGGGATCCAGCACGGCGTTCAGAACAAGCGAGGACACCCCCAGGTACATGGTGAGGCGGGTGTTCCCCAACCCCAGCATCAGGCCCCCAAAGGCCTGGGCCAAGAACATAATGGGAAGCCCCGCGCACTCGATGCGCAAATAGGTCAGGGCCAGGGGATAGATCTCGGAAGGAGCCCGAATGAGGCGGAGCACGGTGGGGGCAAGGAGAAAGCCGAGCGTACCCAGCACCGCCGAGCCGAGAAAGAGGAAGGCGAGGAGTTGGCCGGCGGAGCGCTCCGCGCCCCGGCGGTCCCTGGCTCCGAAGTACTGGGCCACAAATGTGGCCCCTGCCCCTTGAAGTCCTCCAGCGAAGGACATGAAGAAGAACAAGATGGGCCAGGCCATGCCTGGGGCGGCCATGGCCGCCGTGGAGAGCCGCCCCAGCCAAAAGGCGTCCACCAAGTTGTACAGGGCCTGGAGGGCCGCGGTGACCATCACCGGCCAGGCCAGGAGGAGCATGGTGGGAAGGATTGGCCCAGTCAGGATTCTCTCCCGTGCGTGCGTCGGTCTCATCGCAGAAGGGGGAAGTATACGCGAGAAAGGAGCTGGCGGGGACCGGCTATCATCGTCCTCCGGAAAGGAGGCTCCCCCATGGACTGGAGACTCGCGCTGACGACGTTCGGCACGGTGTTCCTCGCCGAGCTGGGGACAAGACCCAGCTGCTGGTGTTCAACCTCGCCGCGCAGCACCGCGCGCCGTGGGCGGTGTTCCTCGGGGCGTCGCTCGCCCTGTCCGCGGTGAGCCTCCTCGCCGCGTTCGTGGGGGGACTGGTGGGGGAGTTCCTGCCGACGAAGTACGTTCAACTAGGCGCAGGGATCCTGTTCTTCGCTGTGGGCGGCCTCGTCATCTACCGAGCGATCGGCGCGTGGTAGGTGTCCCTCATCCCTATCACATCGATACCGTCTGAGATACCGTCCCCGCCTTCGGTCTGCGCATTATCTACGCGTATCCACCGTAGTCACCTTAGATTGCAGCACTCCCCCGCGACAGCGATAAACATTACAGTGTGATATGCGTCATCGACTTCGGCACGTCAGGTCGGTAAGCTCCCTGGAAGATGAAAGTCGAACGTTCTGGAGGGGAATGATGAAGACGCGTCAAGCACAAGTCCTCGTTCCACTCCTCCTTGGCCTGGGGTGTCTTGCTGCCGCCCAGACCGTTGACCTGGGCTGCGGAGGGATCGTGATCGGAGAACGAGAGTCACCTGCCGATGCAGTACCCAAGCGGTATCGCGCGTGCGCGGCGCCACCAGGTCTTTCCTGAACGGGAATCCGATTTGACAGGCCAGGCGGGGGGGTGGTAGGATCCCGCTTGAGTGTAATGATCATCACAGAAGCACGGTCGGAGCCAAAGGAGAGGAGCATGAGCAAGCAGGTCGCGATCTTGCTGATGGCGGCGGGGATCCTCGCGGGCTCGTTGGCGATGGGGCAGGCGGTGGACCTGCAAGGGCCCATGAGCTTGGCCTGGTGCGATTCCGGAGATTTTCAGGTTGTTTTTGTCGCCGCTGCGGAGCAAACAGCGTCCCAGATTGTCTTCACGGTGACTCGGCCCAACCCCAACTTCTTCTACGTGGCGGGAAGTGCCGCCCTATATTTCCCAGACGGAACGTCCATCTCCGTCGAACCCCTGCCTTCCGGGCTCAATCTGATCTGGAACGTGGACGAACTCCTGGTCTACCCTTACGTGCTTGACCCTGGGGAGAGTCTGTCCTTGGAGTTTTCCTTGGCCACCACCTGTGGGACACTCTCGGGGACGCTCTTGGCTCGGGTGGACTTCATCTTGGACGGGAACCCCTTCTGGGTGTTGGATTCCCAAGGGATTGAAATCCTTCCCGGCGCAGTTCGGCTGGAAAAGCTGCCCGCGGTGGTTCCAGCGCGGGTAGGGGAAGAGGTGACCTGGACGGTTCGTGTGGAAAACAGCGGCCTTGGCCCCATCCGCAACGTGGTGGTTACCGACCTCCTGGACCTAGGCCTGGCCTACGTGGCCTCCACGCCCCCGGGTACAAACGTGGGCCAGACGGTAGTGTGGGAACTGGATGAGCTTCAGCCGGGGGAGGTGGCGGAGCTCGAGCTTCGGGCAAGGGTGATCCGCTGTGTTGGGCTAGAAAACAAAGCCGATGCGCGCTTCGGCTGCGACAACGGGCCAGTCTGCTTTGATACCGCCGTCCAAGGGGGCACCGTCACCGCTTCGGTCCAGCTGATCCTGGGCCAGCCGCTTTTGGAAATCCAGCTCCCCGAAATCCGCATCCCCTACTGCAGCACGTCGGGTGTGACCGTAGTCATCCCTGTGACCAACGTGGGCGATGGCCCGGCGAGGGACGTTCGGATCTGCGCGGACTATTCCCCGTTTGTAGTCCAACGCGTCCAGGGCGGTGCTTCGTACGCCGGGGCCTGCTTCCACCTCCCCGATCTCGAGCCCAACCAGACCTTCCATCTCACCTTCGATCTCTACTACCCGGGAGATTGGTGTGCTCCGCTCCCGATCATGAGGGACGTTTTTTACTTCCCTAATTACAAGAACGACTGCGGCGAGGAGTTCTTCCCCCCCGTGCAGTTCGGGAGTTTTTGCATGGCGTGCGACGACCCCTACGGGCCACCCACTCTCAACGTAAGCCTCCTTGGGGCCTCCGAGGTCCACATTTGCGATCCCAACCTGGCCTACGAGGTTAGGTCCAGCTTTTCGGGCCTTCCCTGCTGCCCCCGCCCTTGTCAGGGAATGGGGACGAGCGCGATCACCGTGACCCTTTACGTCCCGCCCGGATTTACGGTGCAATACGCAGGTGATGGGGAGTGGATCCCCGGCCCGGATGGGACAGGGGGCAGAATCACCTGGACCTTGCCTCCGGCCCAGGTGCTCCAAGTGCCCGTGATCTTGGGCTCGCCGGACGTTTTGGCCTGCGGCTCAGTCCGCACCCTGACCCTCGAGGCCACGGCCACGGACTGCTGCGGATGCCCGCTCAGCGCTCAGACCTCCATTCCCATCGCCATCGAGTGCCGGGACCTCGTGAACAGCGTGAAGGTGGCCTCGCCCAGTCGGCAGGAGAAGTGCGAAGTCATCCAGTACACCAACACCTACACCTTTGCCGATAGCACCCTCCTTGACGAGGTGGAGTTCTGGGAGCTCGTCTTCATAGAGCAGGCGGCCAACAACCAGCGCTACGTGCCGGGGAGCCTCACCATCACGGTGAAAGGGAATTCCGCCGACCCCTTGGTCCTCAGCGACGGGACGCCAGGCGGCTACTTGGAGATTCAGGGCATTGATTACCCAGGGTCGGTCCGCAACAGTGTCCTTGTGATTACTTACGACCTCGAGATCACCCCCCAATCCCAGCCTTTGGCCTGCCCCGGAACCTACGGCTTCTACACCTGGTCGCGGCTGAACCTTGGGCCCGATTGTGAGGAAGATGACGTGTGCACGGCCTACTGCAACAAGCAAGAGGCCCTGTGGGTGAACGTGGAAAACCCAGAGATGAGCTTGAGCATCGTGGGCTTGCCACCTCTCATCGATGAGTGCGGAACTTACCCGATCATCATCACCCTCACCAAGACTTCTTCGGCCGATCCGGGCAACGTCGCGCTTGTCTTGGAGCACCTCAACTACTACATCGTGGACCTAAGCGGCATCCAATGCACCGGGGATGTGACCCCGCTCAACTGCACGAATCCCGAGGACCTGGGCACAGCCTACGGCTGGAATTACGGAAACACTTTTGTGGGCGCTCCACCGGGTACCCGGTCGGTGATCACCTTGGAGGTGCGCAAGCGCTGCGGTCCTGGGCTGGCGCTGCGGGGATGGGCCCGCTACGAGAACGCCTGCTCCCAAGTGTGCGAGGTTAGCGCATCCACAACCCCCTCCCTTCTGCGCACGCCGAGCCTTTTCGTGTACAAGACACCGGAAGTTCTCTACGCCACCCGCAACGAGCTGGAATGGACGATGTACGTGGTCAACAGCGGTTCGGGGTATGCCTACGACGTGTGGGTAGACGACCTCTTGGGCTCTGGACTCGAATACGTTTCCTCCACGGTGGTGCCCGGGGACGGGGTGACCACCAGGTCTGGGGAGGACCACCGTGGAAACCCGATCAACGGAGTTTCCTGGAGCATTGCCAGAATGCCCCCAGGCCAGCAACGGGTCATCACCCTCCGGGCCCGCATGGTGTCCTGCTCTGGGCTTACGAACGAAGTGTCTACGGCCTCAGGATGTGGATACCCCGTGCCCGAGGATTGCCGGCCCCCGGTTTCTGACTTCGCGCGCGTCTTGGTCCCCTCCCCGAACATTATCGCCACGGTAGTGACCATGTCGCCCATTTCCACGTGTGCCGTTCAAGACGCCACGATCAGGATCCGCAACGCAGGGGACCCCGCGGTGTACAACCTCACCGCAGAGGTCGCGCTCCCCCCCGGGATCAGTTACGTCCCCGGATCCACCCAGTGGCGGAAGAGCGGGGGAGACTGGGCCCCTGGTGACGATCCGGTCATTCTGGGGTCGACGCTGACGTGGAGCGTGGACGAGATCCCCGGAGCTGAGGAGCTGCGGTCACGCCAGAACCTGGAGATCCAGTTCCGGATCGGTGCCGACTGCTCATTTTCCGGAGGGCCCCTTCCCGTGCAGGTGAGCTACACCAACGTGTGTGGGGAGCCGGGCACCGCACCGGTGGGCACGTTCCTCCTTTCCCCGCGCCAGCCCCAAGTTGCGGTTACCAAGACCCAGATTGATCCTGCGGCGGGAGGGCCGATCGATTGCGGAGCAAACGTAACCTGGCGGATCGAGGTCCGGAACACGGGCCCGATCCCCGTACCCTACGTCTTGCTCGAGGACGAGATGGCCCCCGGATTCACCTACGTCTCGTCCAGCCCGCCCGGGACCAACCTGGGTTCGGTCACGACCTGGGAGATCGTGGATCTCCCCCTGAACGGGACGGCGACGTTCACCCTCACCGCGAAGGCGCCCGGGGCCGGGGATCCCTCGTGCACGGATCTGTCGAACACGGCGCGCGCCTCCTGGGGCTGCCCGCCTCCGGACGCCTGTCTCACCGCGGTCCCGGTCTCGGCCACGGTGCAGGGGACGCGGACGCCGACGGTGAGCCTGTCCGCAGCCCTCGATCCCAGCTCGATCGAGGCCTGCGGCGAGGCGATGCTCACGTTGACCATCCAGAACACCTCCACGGCCACCGCTCGCGCGGTGGACGCACGGATCACCCTGCCCTCCGGGCTCTCTTACGTGCCGGGAACGACCGAGATCAACTGCGGAGGTGGATTCGTCCCGTCTTCGGATCCGACGATCCTGGGGCAAGCGCTCACCTGGTACAACCAGGACGATCCGAGCGTGAACCTGTGCGCGGAGATCCCGCCGGGTGGCTCGGTGCAGGTCCGGTTCCGCGTGAAGGCCGACTGCTACGTGACCGCCGGCAATGCCTTGATCCGCGTGTGGTACTACGACTGCTGCGAGACGACCCAGCGCACGACCGACGGCTCCCGCTCGATCCCCCGGGCTACGCCGACCCTCACGATCACGAAGCTCCCCGCCACCGTCCCCTTGGACTGCTTCGACACGGGGAGCACGGTGGCCTGGCAGATCCGCGTCCAGAACACCGGGACAGCAAGCGCGGACTGGGTAAGGGTTGAGGACACGTTGGGGGCGAACCTGGTCTACGTGAGCTCAGCCCCGACGGCAACCTGGATGGGAGGCCAGAAGTGGGGCTGGGAGTTCGGCCCCTTGGCCCCTGGCGAGTCCAGGGAGGTGGAAATCATCGCTCGAATGAGCCAGCCCCCCAACGACTGTTCACCAACCCGCCGGACAGACACCGCCAGCGCCTGGTGGGGCTGCGGCGAGTTCGACGGCGATCCCAACACCCTGGAAGGTTGTCAAGGAGGCGGCCCTGTCACCGCCACCGCTCGGGCCACTGTACCCGACCTTTCTCTCAACCCCACCGACATTGTCCCCGTCCTGACCTGCGTGGGCGACGGAAACTACGCTGGGCAAGTCCAACTTACGATTCGCAACCTGGGTGACGCCCCGGTCAACCGCGACTTTCGAATCACCTTGAGCGAGACGAACACCGGCTGGTCTGTCTCCGGGCTCTATCAGGCCAACTTCGGAGGAACCCTCCCCATCCCCGCGGGAGGAACTCGGACCATCACCATCCCCAACTGGCCCGTATCCTGCGGCCCGTGCGCCTACGCGTTCACCGTGACGCTGGACGCAGATGACGTTTTGTGCGAGTGCAGAGAAAACAACAATACGAACAGCAGGACCGTGACCATCACCCTTCCGGACCTCGTGGTGCGGTCCCAGAACCTGAGCATCACCTGCGCCGCGGACGGACAAATTAGGGTCTCCGGTACGATCACCGTGGGAAACAACGGATGCGGAACCAACCTCACCGCGAACATTCCGGTGCGCTTCACCCTGTACAACCAAGCCGGCTGTGGTGGCGTGGTGCTGGACCAGTGGACCCAAACCCTCACAGGGGTCAACATTCCCTCAGGTGGGCAGCAAACGTTCACCATTGCTAGCCGGCTGATCTCCCTCAATGCCTGCACCACCGCCGGAAACTGCGCCCTTTCCTTGCGGGTCGAGCTGGACCACACGAACTCGATCTGTGAGTGCGACGGCACAAACAACAGCGCGTGCGTGGACGTGCCCGTGAACATCCCCGACCTCGTGGTGGCCTCGGACTCCCTGACGCTGACCTGCGCAACCGACGGCCAGGTGAGGATCTCCGGGAACGTGACCCTGGGGAACATCGGGTGCGGGAGCGCCCTCACGGCGAACGTTCCGGTTCGGTTCACGTTGTACGACCGGGCCGGGTGCACGGGGACGGTCCTCCACCAGTGGACGGAGACGTTCACCGGCGTGAGCATCCCTTCGGGCGGAGGGGAGCAATCGTTCAGCCTCTCGAGGCTGATCACCCTGAACGCGTGCACCGCAAGCCTAGACTGTGTTCTCTCCTTGCGCATCGAGGCGGACCCGACAGGAGTTATCTGCGAGTGCAACGGAACGAACAACGCTCGCTGCCGGAACTTCGCTTTGGAGATTCCCGATCTCATCGTGGCCAGCGAAGCACTGAACGTGAGCTGCGCGGGCGATAACTACGTCCGCATCACTGGTGCGGTCACGATCCAAAATATCGGCTGCGGGGCCTGGAACGGGGATGTCCCGGTCCGAATCACTCTCTTCGACCGAGCCGGCTGCGCCGGAGAAATCCTCCACACCTGGACAGAGTTCTTCCCGGCCAGCTTGCTCCCTGGCCAAGGGGCCACCTTCACCGTAACGGACCAAGTCCTCAACCTCAACCTGTGCACCGCAGCCCAAAACTGCGC
>OGCL01000334.1_pt1 | contig 52880 bp, 49 predicted proteins | sample 1570041 | NCBI WGS metagenome assembly OGCL01 (sample SAMN06266162, study PRJEB24511) | hot springs metagenome | isolation source: Hot spring water | place: South Africa: Limpopo | collected 2015-06-22
TGTGATCTGTGGACGCTCGGTTCTCAGATTAGCATGGACACCCCCACCTCGCGCCAGCAGGTGGGGTGAGCTTCATGCCCCCCGTCGTCGTTAAGTTTTGGTTATGGGTATTGCCATTACCAGTTTTGTGGTTTTATTGCTGCTGACGGAAGCGGTGCTGATGGCGCGGCAGTGGGTGCTCCCCTTGCCCATTTTACTGGTGGCGGCAGCCGCTTTGGCGGTGGCCTCGAACTGGTCGTTGTTTCGGCGGGATTGATTGGGGATGGATGGTGCTGGCACCCTGTTGGCCAAGGAACCGCATGGGCACGTCCGGCTCAGGGAACTGACCTTAACCTGTTTGAATGAGCTACTGGCATGGCATCAGACGCACCATGCGGAGTTGAGTGAGCACTGGGCACCCCTCTACGATCTGCGCGATCGCCTCGGCCAGATTCCATGGCAAATTGTGGTTCTGGGGCGGGTGAGCCGTGGGAAGTCGGCGCTCCTGAATGCCCTCTACGGCGAGGTCATTTTTCCGGTGGGGGCAGTGCATGGCACGACCCAATGGCCGCGGACGGTACGTTGGCACCTAGAGCACCATGTGGTGGATTTAACCGATACCCCCGGGCTTGATGAGGTGGCCGGTACTGAACGGGAAGCGATGACGTGGGGGGCAGTTGCCACCGCCGATTTAGTGCTACTGGTCACCGATGACAGCCTCACGGCGGTGGAAATGGCAGCCTCTCAGGAACTAGAGGCGCGTGGCATCCCCTACCGATGGGTGGTAACGAAAGCCGACCTTGGAGCCATTGCCCCGGCTCCCCTAAGCAACGTCAGTGTTGTCAGCAGTACCACCGGCCAAGGGATGAGCGAACTGCGCACCCATTTACGGGAGTGGTTGAGCCACCATGCTCTCGCGGCGCGGATGACTCACATTTTGCAGCAGGCAAGTACGATTGAGCAGGCTGTTGGGGCAGCGCTGGCAAACCAGTCGCGATCGCGGCAGCTACCATGGCCGTGGCTGGGGGGACAACTCCTCGGCAGTGCCCTGCTCCCGGGCGCGGGAGATGTCTTATTGGCAATGGTGGTCACCCTTGGTTATCTGCGCCACCAGTGTCGCGCCTATGGGTTGCCCTTTCCCCTCCCTGCTTTTGGTGGCATGAGCCAATTTTTGCTCCTATGGTACGCCGCCATTTATGTAACCTCTTGGTCAGGGTTCAGTATGGGTGCTGAACTGTGGAGCATCAATACGCCGCTGCTGCTGCAAGGAGCCGTCATCCTCTGGGGCTACCAGCAACTGCGCCGCAGGCTAGCCACCTACCTACAACAGGGGTATCAGTGGGGTCGCCTAGGGCCGCAGCGCCTCTTAGGGCAGATGGCTCAGACCCGCGCCAAGGTCACCGCTTCCGGTTGATCTTGGTACTTACCCTGCCGCCTCTCGTAGCTCACATCGCAGGGTTCCCCTTCAAAAAAGAGGAGTTGTACTACCCCTTCATTGGCGTAGATGCGGCAATCGGCACTAGAGGAGTTGGAAAATTCTAAGGTGAGGTGGCCGCGCCAGCCCGCTTCGGCGGGGGTGAGGTTGGCAATAATGCCCGCGCGGGCGTAGGAGCTTTTGCCAATACACAAGACGGTGACGTTTTCTGGCACCTGTAGGCGCTCTAAGGCTACCCCCAGACCATAGGAGTGTGCGGGCAGAATAAAAAAAGCACCATTGGCATCCTCATGGAGGGGGGCAAACTCTAAATTCGCGGGGTTAAAGTTTTTCGGATCCACAACCGTACCCGGAACATGGCGGAAAATCCGGAATTCCTTAGGGCTGAGGCGAATATCGTAGCCGTAAGAGGACAGCCCAAAACTAATCACGGGGCGATCGCCGAGCCGTCGTACCAGTGTTGCCTCGAAGGGGTGGATCATCCCCTGGGCAGCCATGTCGCGAATCCAGAGGTCATTTTTAATCATTGCGCTGACTAGAACCTCCAAATAACCAATGTAGGTTGACCCCCACCCCCGGCGAGCCTTGTCCCACTAAGCCACCGGTGGGAATGCTGCTGCCTGCCGCATTACTACCATAGACATCAATGCCTAGCCCCCACCGCGGAATCACGTAGCGCAAGCCCGCACTAAAGACACCGGTTTCACCAAAAACGGGGGTCGCCTCGGCAATCAGCTGGAAATTCCGGACAACTTCCACATTGACCCCTAGGCCAATCCCGGCCACCACCTGCTGATTGGGGTTAAAAAGGGCTAACTTGGGGTTAAAGTACAGGGCAACCGGGTCGGTGGGCTGAAACATAAAGGCAAGCTCTAACCCCCCAATGGAGCGACTGCCACCGCCCCCCTGTTCAATGCCACGGTTAAAGGAACCTTGAAAGGCCAACGAGAAGGGATCCCCTTGCGCCTGATCCAAAAACCGGAGCTTGGCCGCCAGCCCAAATTGGAGGTTACCACTGTAGTTGATGTTTTCAATGAGGGTCTCGCCCCGTTCCCACTGCTCAATGGCCACGGCAAACTGGGCATCGTAGGCCAGCCCAACGCCAACATTAAAGCCGGTGCCAACGGTTCCTGTGTTGCCCCGCAGCCGGAACATCCCCGGATCGAGGGTACTGGCGGAGGTGAGGGTAATGCCATCGAGAATGAGTTGACGATCGCGATCGCTAAGGGGCTGGCGTGGGCCGGAACGAAAACTGGCTAGGAAGGGAGGGGCAAAATCAGGGCCAAGATTGAGGGCATAGCTCAAGCCCGCCATCACACCCACCTGATCCGCTCCCGGTAAAAACGCTAAGGTGCGGGTGGCGGGGGTAACACCAAAGGCATTGGTGGCGGCCAGATCGATACTCACTGCAGGGTTCACAAGGAAGCGCACCCCGGCGCTCCATACCGGTAGATTGACAATGGCACCATCACTGGCTCTGACGGCATTGCCGCCGGGTCCGACGGGCATATTGACATCGGCAAACAGGTTAAAGCGGGGATGGGGCTGCCAACTGAGGCCGGTACCGAAATTAACATTCGTACCGTAGAAGTCTCCGCCGTTATTAATCGTATCGGGGAAATAGGTAAGGTTGGGGGTAAAGTGCCACTGGAACTGAGGATTAAACGTATAGGTAATGGGAGCCTGCAATGAGGCGGCCACGGTCCATGTGCTGGCAACACCCACACCCGGCACAAAGAGAAAGTTATCGGAGCGCACCCGCACCGCTTCTACCGAGCCAGTGACGGCCACGGCGAGATTGTTACTGCGATGAACTTGGTACTTTAAGCTACCGGCGATCGCCCCGAACTGAACATTGGGTTGCAGGCCATTCACAAGGCGGCCAAGGGGGTCGTCGAAGTAATTACCACTCAGGGTGAATTGCAGGCGATCGTTCACGGCATAGTCAAAGGAGCCAAAGAAGGTTTGCAGACCGCCCCCGCCCCCGGCCACCTCTGGATCGTAGTTGCGGATGCCCCCCCGAAGCTCGGCGGTTTGCTCCGGCAGGATATTGGCGGTTTCAAGGTTAAACAACCGGGTGGGGGGTTGCATCAAGGATGGCAGCCGGAAGGCGGGTTCCTCGACGATGACGAGGGTTGGCGTAGGCTCCTCGGCCACAGGGGGCAAAATGGGCTGTGCTAGCTCGTCTGGGGTGGGCTGCTGCCACGTTCGCTCCGGCGGTAGGGGAGGAGTGGTTTGCCATTGGGGGGTGCTGTCTGCGGTGGGCGCTAACTCAAAAGTGGGGCCGGTTCTGGGACTCGATTCGATTTGCCATTGGGGCGCACTGGTCTGTGCCACCGCCGCTAGAGGCAATAACACACTAGAGCCTAAGGCGATCGCCAGCGTCCATTTGCCACTCATGAGACATCACTCACACCATCTTTCCCAGTTAAACCGATCACCCTCGCTTCTGGCAATGTTAGGGATGGCTTATTCCCACTCAATCGTTCCGGGGGGTTTTGAGGTAATGTCATAGACAACCCGATTCACCCCCGGCACTTCGTTCACAATGCGGCTGGAAATACGCTCTAGCAACTCGTAGGGGGCGCGGGACCAGTCAGCGGTCATGCCGTCTTCGCTGGAGACAAAGCGCAGCACCACCGGATAGGCGTAGGTGCGCTGATCCCCCATGACCCCGACGGTGCGGATGGGCAACAGCACGGCAAAGGCTTGCCAAAAGTGATGGTACATCTCAGCGCGATTCACTTCCTGGCGCACAATGAGGTCGGCATCGCGCAAAATTTCAAGGCGCTCTGGCGTGACCTCGCCCAAAATACGAATCGCCAGCCCCGGCCCCGGGAACGGATGGCGGCGGACAATTTCTTCCGGTAGCCCCAGCGATCGCCCCACTTGGCGCACTTCATCTTTGAAGAGCTTACGCAACGGCTCCACCAGCTTAAACCGCAGATTTTCCGGCAGACCGCCGACATTGTGATGGCTCTTAATTTTTACCGCCACCCGCTCACCCGTCTGCGGATCAATGTTGGTGTTGGCCGACTCAATCACATCTGGGTAGAGGGTGCCTTGAGCCAAATAATCAAAGGGACCGAGCCGCTGCGACTCTTCTTCAAACACGCGGATAAACTCATGGCCAATGCGTTTGCGTTTTTCTTCCGGATCCGTCACGCCCTTTAGTTGCGCTAAGAAGCGATCGCGGGCATTCACGTACTCCACTTTGATGTGAAACTGCTCCTGAAAGAGCTTTAAGAGCCGCTCTGGCTCCCCTTTGCGCATGAAGCCTTGGTCAATAAACATACAGGTGAGTTGATCGCCGATGGCACGGTGCAGCAAAAAGGCCAACGTGGAGGAATCGACCCCCCCAGACAGCGCCAGTAGGACTCGCTTATCCCCTACTTTGGCACGCACTTCGCGGATGGCCTCTTCCACAAATGCCGCCGTCGTCCAAGTGGGTTCACAGTCGCAGATGTGATAGACAAAGTTGCGGATCAGGGCAATACCGCCAATGGAGTGCACCACTTCCGGATGAAACTGCACGCCGTAGAGTTTGCGCTCTGGGTGAGCGATCGCCGCCATAGGGGTATTGTGGGTATGGGCCAGCACCCGAAATCCGGGGGGTAACTCGGTCACGCTATCCCCATGGCTCATCCACATAATCGTGTCTTGCTCAACATTCGTGAGCAGGTCCGTGGGATCATCGATGGTTAAGGCGGCTTTGCCGTACTCACCAGCCGTGGCTCGCTCAACACTGCCCCCCAACTGCTGCACCATGAGCTGCATCCCGTAGCACACCCCCAAAATGGGAATTCCTAGCTCCCAAATGGCGGGGTCGCACTGGGGCGCATTTTCGTCGTAAACCGAGTTCGGCCCCCCCGACAGAATAATGCCCTTGGGAGCCAGTTGCACCAACTGGGCGGCACTGGTGCGGTAGGAAATGACCTCAGAGTACACTTGCGTTTCGCGAATTCGGCGGGCAATCAGTTCCGAGTACTGAGAGCCAAAATCCAGGATCACAATGAGTTGCCGTTGCAAGTCTGAGGCGACGGGAGTGGCAAGGGGGGAAGTAGCAGGTTGAGTCAACGTAACAGTCCTTAAAAATACCGTGATCAGGCGAGGAAGTGGATGTATTTCCTTCTATTATGACCCACCACGGCAATGTCCCTAGTCCGCTGGTGCGGCTCATCTAGCCCCTGATACGTTTGTCCTGAGTTGCCCCATCCCGAGGCGGGAAATCCATAAGCAACACTAATTGATCAAATTTGAAAGTCAAGATTCTGCCATTGGCGTAACATTGAACGTTTTAGTATAAGCTTCTTCTTAACCCAAAAACAGAAATTATAGATTAATTTCTATGGGTACTCCTACTGCTGATCGGTCTAGCCCGGCGATCACTTGCCTTGGCTAGTGCTTACCGTCATGGAAGCCAACCCTCTTAACCTCTACCATTTGCCCCAAGGAGGAATGACAACGTGGATTTCTTGTCCAATTTCTTGATGGATTTTGTGAAGCAGTTGCAGTCACCCACCCTCAGCTTCCTGATTGGTGGGATGATTATTGCTGCCCTTGGTAGCCAACTGCAAATCCCGGAATCGATTTGTAAAATTATCATCTTCATGCTGTTGACCAAAATCGGCCTCACGGGTGGCATGGCCATTCGCAACTCCAATCTGTCGGAGATGATTTTACCGGCAGCCTTTGCGATTTTGTTAGGGATTTTAATTGTCTTTATTGCTCGCTATACCTTAGCCAAGCTGCCGAAGGTAAGAGTGGTCGATGCACTCGCCACCGGTGGACTCTTTGGTGCGGTGAGTGGTTCCACCATGGCTGCGGCGCTGACCCTTCTTGAGGAGCAGAAGCTGACCTTTGAGGCTTGGGCCGGTGCCCTCTATCCCTTTATGGATATCCCGGCACTTGTCACCGCCATTGTGCTCGCCAATTTTTACCTGAATAAGAAACAGCAGCGTGCCGCCTACGCCTCTGTGGAAGAATCCTTAAGTAAGCAATCCGTTGCGGCGGGGGACTATTCTGAGCCTCCGTCTTACCCCAGCAGTCGCCAAGAGTATCGCAGTTTGCAACGGGGGTCTGGCAATAAGCGGGTTGAGATCTGGCCTATTGTGAAGGAGAGCCTGCAGGGGCCTGCCCTCTCTGCCATGTTGCTGGGTATTGCCCTTGGGTTGTTTGCGCGGCCCGAAAGTGTTTACGAAAACTTTTATAACCCCCTCTTCCGTGGTCTCCTCTCCATTTTGATGCTGGTCATGGGGATGGAAGCCTGGTCCCGGGTCAACGAACTGCGCAAGGTGGCCCATTGGTACGTTGTCTATAGCGTTGTCGCCCCCTTTGTTCACGGACTGATTGCCTTTGGCTTAGGGATGATTGCCCACTACACCACAGGATTTAGCTGGGGCGGTGTTGTGGTGCTCGCGGTGATTGCTGCCTCTAGTTCCGATATTTCTGGGCCACCCACCCTGCGGGCCGGAATTCCCTCGGCGAATCCCTCCGCCTACATTGGCGCTTCCACCGCTATTGGTACCCCAGTGGCCATCGGCTTGTGTATCCCCTTCTTCCTCGGTCTGGCGCAGACGTTTGCTGGCGGCTAAGGCTCCTAGGAGATGCAACACACTAACTCAGTTAATATCCATGTATTGTTGAAGGAGGTAATCGGCATGGCCAAGCCAGCCAAAAAGCTTGTGATTATCACAGAGAAGATTCTACTGAAGAAAGTTGCCCAAATCATTGAGGACTGTGGCGCGACGGGCTACACAGTGCTCGAAACGGGCGGCAAGGGCAGCCGTAATGTGCGCTCTTCAGGGCAACCCAATGTGTCTGACACAACGGCGAATATCAAGTTCGAGGTTCTGACCCACGACCGTATGATGGCCGAGAAGATTGCCGACCAAGTGGCGGTTCAGTTTTTTCTAGACTTTGCTGGCATGATCTACATCTGCGACGCAGAGGTACTGTACGGCCATAGTTTCTGCGGCCCAGAAGGCTGCTAAGGTTAACCCCCCCGAGACCCAGAACGCTAAGTTTTGGGTCTTTTTGTTAAGGAAGCACGTCGGGTCTTGGAACGTGACCCGCGCTACACTTCGCAAACCTGCCATTGCTGGAATGGGTAGTTTACATTTTTGCTAGGATTTGCTAGGAGATAACAATCGGCTCGCGAGTGGTGGTTTGTTGCAAGGTGCTGTGGTGGGCAATCAGGTAGGCGATCGCGCGCCGAAACGCGGCAACCTCCTCTTGGCTAAAGAGTAAGCGATCTAAGTCTAGGCTGCGGATGGTTGCGACTAGTCCCTCACGGTAGGGGCGATCGCGCATCAGCCGCAGGGCGCGCTGAATGTACCCCTTGGAATCCCTCGCCACTAGTTCCTCTAGCCCTACTTGGCGCAGGAGCGCTGAGCCAATGCGATTGTACCATTTTTGCCCTTCGTAGGTCACAATGGGCTTACCAATACGCAACGCATCAACGACCGTATTGCCGCCACCAAAGGGGTAAGGGTCCAAGGCAAACGCCCCTTGCTCCATCAGCGCCATATAGTCTGCATAGGGACATGGCGGCACCACGCGAACGTGGTCAGCCCCCAAAATAGCTTGTAGATCCGCAACAAAAGGCAAGAAATTATTAGCCCGTGCTACCCCCGTCCCAGTAAAGAACTGAAACACCACAGGTTCCTCGCTCAGCCGTACAATTTCCTTCAGAAGGTGCAGCAGTCGATAATTAACCTTTTGAGCGTACCAACTGCAATTAATGATCAGGGGCTGGCTCGAGGGGAGTGGATACTCCGGCTGATACTGCGGGCGCACACAACTGACTCCGAGTCCCGGAATTAAGACCAACCGCTCACTGTAGTTTTGCCGGGCAGCAGAGGCAACTTCCACCGCAGCACCGCCAATCACGTAGTCAATTTCGGAACCAAAGGTGCTGACCGGATGACCATACCCCATCACTTGAATGGGGGCTAAGCGCAGATTCGATAGCAGAATGCTCTCGGCATTCATGCCCACATCAGGGTAGTACACCAGCATGAGGTTGTGTTTGCGCAGCGGTTCTAGATCTAAGCGCCCCTTCACCAGTGGTAAATAATGGGTCTCCGTAAAGCCCTGCCGATCGGGGGGCATCTCAGTATTACCAAAGTAGTAGAGCACTACCTCGTACTCCGCCTGCAATGCGGCGACAAAGGGCTGAAGAATGCGATACACCGAGTGCTGCGGATACCAATTCCCAGAAATGACACCAATGCGCCGCGGGTTCGGGTCACCCTCAAGGGTTGGGTACCCCTTTAACATCTGCCGTACCTTGGCGTTGAGTTTTTGTTTGAAGGGGCGATCGCCCACCGGGTCAATGTAGGTCGCGGCAAAATTCATGTGGTGAAAATCCACTACCGGGTCTAGGCGATCGTCAAAAGCGGCCATGTGCGCTTGGAGGTGGCGATGGCTACCATCACTGACACACAGGGAATAATAGTTGCTAAAAAAGTAACAATACCAGTAACTCGCAATAACCGGCGAAATATCAAACAGCCCTTTGACGGAATACCGTGGCGTGTTGCGGGCAGAGTAAAGGGTAAGTAGCTTAACAAAATTATTTTTTTGCTGCTCTAGCAGAGCAAGGTAGGGATCCGTTGTTTTGAACTGAGAGATCGCCACAAGGTTGGAAATTAGCCCAGATGAGGCTAAGAAAGGCTCCACGTAGCGATCGCTAATAATGTAATCTTCTTGGCTAAAAAAATAGAGAAAATGTTTAACAAACGTGTTAATGGCGTACTGCTGCTGCGCATCTAAGCTGAGATAAGTGACCTGGCCAAAATAGCCAAGCACGTGCAAAAATTCCTCGGAGAGGGCATCCCACTGCTGACGGTGATAAAAATCAAGCAGCTTATCGGGCTGGAGCCGCACAAACGTCGGGGATGAGGTTGACATCAACACCTCGGGGAAGCGCAGTTGGTTTAGATGCTTATACAGCTTAAGTTAGCTTAAGTTTTCGGCTCAATGACTCCGGCAAGCAGTTAAGAACCTGTTAAAGGTGGCAAACTAATGGGAACTGGCAGTGCCCTGAGGGATATTGTTGTAGATTTGACAAGTGTTGCAGATGATGTCATGATACGATAACTTGTTTCCCCTGATTATAAGGGAATAAGCAGGCCATTTTGTAACTTTTCTTGATGTTTATCTAAGTATTCAATACGTCTTACTGCCACGGAACTTACGGATGAGTAGCCCGACCATTGAATCCATTCTTCAAGAACACCGCCTTTTTTATCCCCCCGCTGACTTTGTGGCCAAGGCGCGGATTAACTCTTTTGAGGCCTATGAGCAACTCTGCGCCAAGGCAAAAGCGGATCCGGCGGCATTCTGGGGAGAGCTAGCGCAGCAGGAACTCGACTGGTTCGAGCCGTGGGAGCAGGTACTCGATTGGCAGCCCCCCACCGCCAAGTGGTTCGTCAACGGCAAAATGAACATTACCCATAACTGCTTGGATCGCCATTTGCGTACTTGGCGCAAAAATAAGGCGGCCTTAATTTGGGAGGGGGAACCCGGCGATAGCCGCACGTTTACCTATGCGCAGTTGCACCGCGAGGTCTGCCAGTTTGCCAATGTGCTGAAGCAACTGGGGGTTCAAAAGGGCGATCGCGTCGGTATTTATATGCCGATGATTCCCGAGGCGGCCATTGCCATGTTGGCCTGTGCCCGTATTGGTGCCCCCCATTCGGTGGTGTTTGGTGGCTTTAGTGCCGAGGCGCTCAGAGATCGCCTCATTGATGCCCAAGCTAAACTGGTGGTCACTGCCGATGGGGGCTGGCGCAAAGATGCCATTGTGCCCCTCAAGGATCAAGTGGATAAGGCCTTGAGCAATCACGGGGTTCCCAGCGTCGAGCACGTTTTAGTGGTACAGCGCACCCAGCAGCCGATCACGATGGTGCCCGGTCGCGATCACTGGTGGCACGACCTGCAAAAGGGGGTGAGTGCCGAGTGTGCCGCTGAACCCATGGACAGTGAGGAGATGCTCTTCATCCTCTATACCTCCGGTTCCACGGGCAAGCCGAAAGGGGTGGTACACACCACCGCCGGTTATAACCTCTACACCCACATAACCACCCAGTGGACGTTTGACCTGCAAGACACCGATGTTTATTGGTGTACAGCCGATGTGGGCTGGATTACCGGGCACAGCTATATTGTCTATGGCCCCCTTTCCAATGGTGCTACTACCCTGGTGTACGAAGGGGCACCCCGCGCCTCTAATCCGGGCTGCTTCTGGGATGTGATTGAAAAGTACGGTGTGACTATTTTTTATACAGCGCCCACGGCCATTCGCGCCTTTATTAAGATGGGTGAGCACCTGCCAAAAGCGCGGAACCTATCCTCGCTGCGTCTGCTGGGTACCGTCGGGGAGCCGATTAATCCGGAAGCGTGGATGTGGTACTACCGGGTCATTGGTAACGAACGCTGCCCAATTGTGGACACGTGGTGGCAAACGGAAACGGGCGGGCACATGATTACCTCGTTGCCCGGTGCCATACCAATGAAGCCCGGCTCCGCCACCAAGCCCTTCCCGGGTATTTTTGCCGATGTGGTTGATTTAGAGGGCAATCCTGTTGGGGTGAACGAGGGTGGCTATTTGGTGATTCGCCACCCTTGGCCGGGGATGATGCGCACGGTCTATGGGGATCCGGAGCGCTTCCGCCGCACCTACTGGGAGCATATCCCGCCGCGGGATGGCCAGTACGTTTACTTTGCTGGGGATGGGGCGCGCAAGGATGCCGACGGTGATTTTTGGGTCATGGGACGGGTAGATGATGTGATTAATGTCTCGGGTCACCGCTTGGGTACGATGGAAATTGAGTCTGCCCTCGTCTCCCATCCAGCGGTGGCCGAAGCTGCCGTTGTGGGTAAGCCCGATGAGGTCAAAGGGGAAGAGATTGTGGCCTTTGTTATCTTAGATGGCAGCACGCCCGCCAGCGATGCCCTGCAACAGGAGCTGAAGCAGCACGTTGTGAAGGAAATTGGTGCTCTGGCACGGCCAGCGGAGATTCGCTTTACCGATGCCTTGCCCAAAACCCGCTCAGGCAAAATCATGCGGCGGCTACTGCGCTCCCTTGCGGCGGGGGAAGAGGTTGCCGGAGATACCTCCACCCTTGAAGATCGCTCGGTGCTAGATAAATTGCGTCAAGGAACTTAACAGCGCGGGAGTTGGATGGCGATTGGTATTCGCACAAAAACGCTCATTTTATTGGCAACGGCGGCCATCTTAGGCGGCGGTCTTTTTTTGTTTGAGCAACAACTACCAGAACCCAACGGCGGTGATCAAGCGGTCAAAGCCCCCCTCTTTCGCTTCCAAGAGGCGGATGTGGTGGCTCTGAGGATTGTTGCGCCCCAGTACACCCTCAACCTCAAGAAGCAGGAAACGGGAACTTGGCTCATTGATCGGGAGAAGGATGTGCCTGCGGAAGAGGGGACGGTGGTGTTTTTATTAAATTTATTAGCCACGGGTCAGCGCGATCGCTCCCTTGATGTACCTGCGAGCCGTGCCGCTGACTATGGTCTGTCTCCCCCCAAGGCCACCCTAGACATTACCCTCAAGGAGGGTAGCCAGCATCAACTCTTGCTAGGCAACCCCACCTTTGATGGTCTGCAACTCTACGCCGAAATTGACCCTCAGCCGGAGCCGCGGGATACGATGACTGTGACGCTGGTTCCCTTGGATCTGCAAAATGCGATTGAACGCCCCCTAATAGAGTGGGAGCGTCAGCCAACGCCTACACCGAATCCCACAAACAATCCCTGACGGTGTCATTCTCCCGCCCTCTGGCTGTCAGGATGAGTACGGGTAGGTGTGGCCAATTAGAATTAAACTAACGTTCTCAGCCAAAACGCTGATGTGCCAATGATTCCGCGGCAGTTAGTTCTCCGTAATTTTTTAAGTTATCGTCAAGCAACGCTCCCTTTTGCCGGTTTGCATCTTGCCTGTATTTGTGGTGCCAACGGGGCGGGCAAGTCGTCTTTACTGGAGGCGATTGCTTGGGCACTGTGGGGGCAAAGTCGCGTGAGTCGTGAGGATGATGTCATCTATTACGGTGAGGTGGAAGCCGCTGTTGATTTTGAGTTTACGGTGCAGGGGCAGGGCTATCGTGTGGTGCGGGTGCGCCGCCGACAACAGGGAACGGTTCTGGAGCTTCAGCTAGAAACCGCTGCAGGCTATCGCTCCCTCACGGGGCGATCGCTTCGGGCAACCCAAGAAAAGATTATCCAAATCTTGCGTCTAGACTACGCCACGTTTGTGAACTCTGCCTACCTGCGCCAAGGGCGCGCCGATGAATTTATGGCCAAGCGCCCCAGTGAGCGTAAGCAAGTGTTGGCGGCACTGCTGGGTTTAGAGCAGTACGAGCCACTGGCAGAAGCAGCCCGCGATCGCGCCCGCGACTATAAAGCCCAAATGACCCTCCTTGAGCAACAGCTTGCCGCTGAGGCCGTGCAACTGGCACAACAGGCCTCATTGCAGGTGCAACACCAGCAGTTAACGGCTCAGCTTGAGCAGCAGCGCCAGCGTTTTAGTCAGCAGCAGCGGGTTGTGCAAGAGCAACAGGCGGCAACCCATGCCCAACAGCTACGGCAGCAGGAGTATCACAGCCTCCAGCAACAAGCGCAAACCCTTATAACAGCCATTGAACACTTACGGCAACAACACAAAGCCATTGTTCAAGAGCAGACCGCGATCGCCCAGTTGCTAGAGCGCGCCCCTGAACTGGAGGCGGCGGCGTGCCAATGGCAGGAGTTAAAAGCCCAGGATAGCGAGTGGCAACAGCGCGTGGCCGAATACCAACGGCTGCGCCAAGAACGCGATCGCCAGCAGGCCATCCTTGAGCAGCGCCGTCAAGAATTATTGCGAAGCCTACACAGTGTTGACAGCCAACTTCAGCGACTCCAAGAACAGGAGGAACAACTCACGGCACTCATTGCCCGCGAGCCAGAGATCCTCAGTGCCCTTGAGCACCTCGAGCAGGCACGCGCCCAACTACAGGCTCTAGAGCAACTGCAACAGCAGGTCTTGCCGCTGCTACACGCCAAGCACCAACTTGAGAGCCAGCGGCAGCAACACTATCAGCGCCTGAAAAGCCGTCGGGAAGAACTGCAACAGCGACGGCAGCGCCTCCAGCAGCAGTTCCAGCGCCAACCCGAATTGCAACAGGCGGTCTCGGTCATTAGTGGCCAAATTGAAACCCTAGAAAAACAACGCATCTATCAGGAGCACCTACGGGAAAAGGGTCTTGAGCGGCGGCGGTTTATGGAGCAGTTGCAGGCACGTCAGCGGGAGTACGAACGCCAACTGGGTCAACTGGAGCAGCGGCTGGAATTGCTGCAGCAACCTGATGCGGTCTGCCCCTTGTGCCAGCGCCCCCTCAATGAGGAGCATTACCAGCAGGTGGTGGCCCACAATCAGCGCGAACGGGAAGAACTGCTCAATCAAGTCTGGGTCATTCGCGAACAACTGGCGGTCTCAGAGCGGGAAATTCAAGTCTTGCGGCGGGAGTACTTGGCGGTGGGGTATGAAGTATCGCAGCTTACGCAGCTATTTGAGCAGCGGGGACAGCTTCAGCAGCAGATGCAGGCGGCCACCGACCTTGAACCCCAACTCGCGGCTCTGACGGCGGAGTTGCAGGAACTGGACGGTCTGTTACAGGCAGACGGCTGGGACCCAGAACGCCTACAGGAGCGACAGGCCATAGAGGCACAGTTGGCCGCCCTGAATTACGATGAGAAAAACATGGCGATCGCCCGCGGTCAAGTGGAAAAATGGCGCTGGGCCGACAGCAAACAGCAGGAACTGCGCCAAGCCAAGCAGCACTATGCTCAACTCCAGCAACAACTGCCACGGCTACAGGCGCAACAGCAACAGCTTCAACAGGAACTGCACACCCTGTTGCACACCTCTGTCGTCGCCGTTGCCCTACAGACCCTCGATGCCCAACTGGCAGCCTTGGCTTACGACCCCAATGCTCACGCCACCGTTCAAACCGCCTTAACCGCCTTACAACCCCAGTTGGAGGCTTACCAAGACCTACAGCGGGGGCGATCGCGCCTCCCCGAACTGGCGCAAAAACAAGAGGAACTCGACCGTGCCCTTGCCCAGCAAACGAGCCAGCTAGAGGCCATTCAACGCCAACGGCAGCACCTAGAGCAGGCCTGCACGGCCATGGCCGAGGCCGCCGCCGCCCTAGAGCACCAACAGCAGCAGCTTGCCCAGCAACAACAGCAACTAGAAACAGATTTGGCCACCCACGGTAAACTCACCGCCGCCCTAGAGCAACTCACCCGACTGGCCCAGGAACACCAGCAACGCCAGCAACACCTTGAGCACGTACGCCACCAGTACCGTCTCTACAGCGAACTCGCCCAAGCCATGGGGAAAAATGGCATTCCAGCAATGCTCATTGAAACGGTACTGCCTCACCTCGAAGCAGAAACCAATGCCATCTTGGGGCGGCTCAGCAATCATCAACTGCATCTCCAATTTATTACCCAGCGCAGTCGCCAGCGGGGCAGCGGTAAACCCATTGACACCCTTGATATTCTAATTGCCGATTCTCGCGGTACGCGCCCCTACGAGAGTTATTCCGGCGGTGAGGCCTTTCGGATTAACTTTGCGTTGCGCCTAGCTTTAGCCCGACTGTTGGCGCAGCGCTGCGGCAGTGATGTCCAGTTTTTAATTATTGACGAGGGCTTTGGTACCCAAGACGCGCAAGGGTGCGAACGGCTGATTGCGGCCCTCAATGCGATCGCCCCAGAATTTCAGTGTATTTTAGCTATTACCCACATGCCAGCACTCAAGGAGGCCTTTCAAACCCGCATTGAAGTCACCAAGGGGGAGCACGGCTCTCAGATCAGTATTATTGCTTAGCCAGAACGTCACCATCCTACGAGGGGGAGCTATTCTGGCTGGCTACGCAGGTCAGTGGTCAAGTCCACCACAAACTCCGTCAGCGCCCCTTGACGTACACCACCGTAGAGGACATTCACTTGCCACACCCATTGGCGGCTCCAGTCCAGCGCCGTCAGCCACCCACTGCGACGGTGGTAAGCCCCGGTGTCAATATCTAGCCAGCCGTTGCCCCGCACAATGCACCCGGGTGAGACACCGCGAAAGGTAAACGTAATGGTGTGGCCGATAACAATGGTTTTATCGGCAAAGTAGGGGCTGGGGTGAGTTAAAAATAAATCCCGAATCCAGCAACATTCCCTATTGGTTTGGGCCGCCAGCGGTCGCATCGGATCAAGCCCCCCATGGACAACAAACACCTCCCCCAGATCGTAGTAGAGGGACACCGTCTCAAGCCAGTCAATGTGCTCCCACAGCAGGTCGGTTGACCGATAGCTAGCTAGGGTATCGTCGCCGCCACTATTTGACCAAACAAAGAGGCGGCTGGGATTAAGCTGCTTTTGCTCAAAGGTTAGCAGCATCATATCTTCGTGGTTGCCGCGCACGGTCGCGTACCCTTCTTGACGCAGGAGTTCAACCACCGCTGCACTGTTGGGGCCGCGATCCACTAAATCGCCCAAAAAGTAGAGGCGATCGCCCACCCTTGGAGCCACTAGCTCCAAAAGACGACATAGCCCTTCGTAGTGGCCATGAACATCTCCAATAAAAATTTGGCGATCGCCCACCATGGCTCCCCTAGGGTGCACTCACCGGCGTTAGAGAGAGAGAATCTGAGGTTGGTGCGTAGGTTGTGTTTTGGTAACTCGGCCCTAGCAGAGTAGCAACCGTTAACACTTGGGGAGGGGTCGCATCCGGTGGATAGAGCAGATCGACCGTTACATTGCGTTTTTCCCCCGGGCGCATATTTAAGGTCACCAGTGGCTCACCCCGCTGCCCCCGCCGCTGTACCAAATGAACATAGCGCTCTTGGGGTTGCCCCACATCATCGGTGAAGCGCACCCGCACCGTGCCGCGGAAAAAGACTTGGGGCGCGGGCGGCTCTAAGAATTGCAACGTAGCACTGCGGTGATCCTGCTTCAGGGGGGTTTGCAACGTCACCACAACCGACTGGAAGCCGCGGCTGTTATTCATTAACGGCAGCGTGAAACTGTAGTGAACCCCATAGTTACCGTGGGCGTAGTAGGCCGTATCAGGGTACCGCGCCAGCATGGGGGCACTTTGAACTTGACCCGTGCCAAGGGTGCCGCGGTGCAGCGTACTAATGCCGTAGGAGATGGCGCGCCCGGGTGCCGGAATGGTTAGAGCCGCCCCCTGACCATTTTCATCCGTGAGGGTGGCCTTCCACTGCGACCCCTGACTAATGCCCGCAACGCGACCATAGAAAAAGCGCGGGGGGTTGCTATTGGGCGGACTTGGCGGAATATCCCGTGGTGTCACCAGTTGCCCCCGATGCAGCATCGTCCACCATTCCTCGAGGGTGGGGGCGCGCTCGGTGCCGTGCTCACTCAGACGGGCAAACATCGACATTTGAGCAAGGTAGATCGGCCCACTACTTTGCAGGTGCATCAGGGTCGAGCGACCATTCGAGGATGACACCTCCCCAAAGGGACTGGCATCGGCAATCAGAGGCAGCATCGGGCCAACAGTACCGTCTTGATTCACCATAAACTCGGCGCGGGCGCGATTAATCACCGCATTGGGGAACTTTGTCGGCAGTGGCAGGGGCAAATTGCTGATCATCCGCGCTTCCCGGGGTGGAATGGTCACCTGCGAGGGGAAAAAGGTTTGGCGCACCCCCCGCAACACCTGGGTGGTGACACGGCTACCCGGACCCGAGAACACGTAGCCAATGGGGTTGTCAAGAACTGCCGGTAAACTGCGGAACGGTGCATCGGGTGTACTTAAAAAACTGGCCGCTTGGTAGAAAGTGACCGTAACGTGGCGATCGCCGGGGTTGTAGGCCAGCAGCCCCAAATAAATGGTTGGCGTACTCACCGCGCGGTTGGATTGGGTAATGTGGTGGGCAAAAACATCAAAGCGCCCTTGCAAGGGAAAGTTTAGGTGGGCGGCGGGCTGCCATTTCCCTTGGGGGGGAAACGTCGAGAGCAAAATGCCCTCACTGCGCACCATTTCCGGGCTATTGCTGTTAAAGACGGGGATATTGTCCAGTTGCCCGGGCAGCGGGCGAATATCTTGGGGGAAATAGGCAAAATTCGTCGGTGTGACGTAGGCGGTAGCCGCAGGGGCAGGGGGAGTACTCACCGCTGGTGCGGAGCCGCCAACAGGGGCAGCATTGGCTTGAACGATAACACTTGGTTCTACCGACTGTTCCTGAACAACAATAGGTAACTGTTGAGGTGGAGTAGGTAAAGTGGCTTGAGCCAAAAAGATGGGAGCCAGCATATTATGTCCAAACCACAGCATAATAATGAGAGAGCACTTCGCAAAGACGGACAGAGCTATTTTCTCTGCCCCAAAGTTGCATTACCAAAGTATAGCCCAGCTTTGCAAGAAATCTGGTTGATACTGCATAGACTTAACCCTTGACCAGTACCTCAAGGGATGCGGTTCGAGGCGTAATCCCTGCTGTAGCCTTGGTTTGTGGGCTTTATCGCCCTAGAGAACAAAGTGACCTAGGCCAATTGTCAATGAGCTTTACACCCCCCGCTGCGCCAACTGGCGGCAAGGGCAGCCGCGGAATGTTGAGCGAAGCTAAAGAAATTCAACAGAGTCTTAAGCTTTTTGCTGAGATGTTTATAATTCTTTCAGAAGTGCTTGCCCCTTCTCCTGTGAGGATAAAGTAACGTCGGTACTATGAAGCCTCGTATCCTAATTATTGATGATGATCCCGCGATCGCCGATGTCTTGGCGATTAACCTGCAAATGGCAGGCTACGATGTCACAAAGTCCTTAGATGGTATGCAGGGGCAAGCATTAGCCGTGCAGATTGCCCCAGATCTGATCCTGCTCGATTTGATGCTGCCTCAGGTGGATGGCTTTACCATCTGCCAGCGCCTACGGCGAGATCCGCGCACCCAAGACATTCCCATTTTGATGCTGACGGCTCTGAGCCAAACCCGCAATAAGGTGGAAGGGTTTAACGCCGGAGCCGATGATTATTTAACGAAACCTTTTGAACTTGAGGAGATGCTGGCGCGGGTACGGGCGCTATTGCGGCGCTCTGATCGCATTCCAGCCACCGCTGGCCATCGGGAAATTCTGAGTTATGGCCCGTTGACCCTCATTCCCGAGCGGTTTGAGGTGTCGTGGTTTAGTAAAATCATTAAGCTGACCCGCTTAGAGTTTGAGCTACTCCATTGCCTGCTGCAACGCCACGGCCAAACCGTCTCACCCAGTGAAATCCTCAAGGAGGTGTGGGGCTACGATCCCGACGATGATATTGAAACAATTCGGGTGCATGTTCGCCACCTGCGCACCAAGCTAGAGCCGGATCCCCGCAGCCCCCAGTACATTAAAACGGTTTACGGTGCGGGTTATTGCCTAGAGTTGCCCAGTCAAATCGAACCGGCAGCGGTCTCCTGATTTAGGGATCGCAGCATTTTAGCCGCGAGCATCGCCGCCCCAAAGCCATTGTCAATGTTCACCACGCCAATGCCGGGGGCACAGGAGTTGAGCATGGTGAGCAGTGGTGCAATGCCCCCTAAGTTGGCACCATAGCCGATGCTGGTGGGTACGGCAATCACGGGCGCACTCACCAGACCTGCCACCACACTGGGGAGGGCACCTTCCATGCCCGCCACCACGATCAGGACGTGCATCTGCTCAAGGCGATCGCGCACACTCAGCAGCCGATGAATACCCGCCACCCCCACATCCCAGAATCGCTGTACCGCAAAGCCGGACAATTCCAGCGTAATGGCGGCCTCTTCCGCCACGGGTAAGTCGGCAGTCCCCGCACAGACAAGGCCAACCTGTCCCCGATAGCAGGGCGGCAGAATTGGCGCAGTGCTACAAATTTGGGCGACTTCAAAGTAGTGCAGCCCCCCCAAGCGCGATCGCACCGCCGCAAATACCTCCGGTGGAATGCGGGTGGCCATGACACAGGGATAGTGGGGGCGCATCCGCAGCAAAATTTCAGCAATTTGCTCTGGTGTTTTCCCAGGTCCCCAGATAACTTCCGGAAAGCCTGTGCGCTGCTGCCGCTGATGATCAATGCGGGCAAAATCACCAATCGGCTCGTAGCTCAGGTGTTGCAGTTGCCGATGAGCCGCCTCAATGCTTAAGTGACCTTGGGCAAGCGCCTCGAGTAACTGCCGCAAGGGATCGGTCTGCATTTAACCTCCAATCCCCAACTGACCCGCTAATCCGGGGGCTAAGGGAATCAGCGTGGCGGCCATCAAAAACAGCAGCAGCAGCCCCAACCCCGCCCGAGTATCGTCCGGCTCGGTCATTTCATCCAAACTGGGGCGATCGAGATCCCGCTGTAGCAGCAGAATAATTAAGGCCCAGTAGAGCGCTAAGGGGTTCACAATTGCCACCAAGCCCAGAACAATCAGCGTCACCCAGGTCAGCCGCTGGGCGGTTTTAATGCCGTAGATGGCCTGAATCATCCGACCGCCATCCAATTGACCGGCAGGCATCAGGTTCAAGGCCGTAATAATTAGCCCCAGCCAGCCCACAATGACGAGGGGGTGAACCACAATTAACTCACTTTGAAGTTGCGTGCCCAAAAAGAGGCGAGACAGGGTGCCCACTAAAATCGACCCCTGAAAGAAGAGGGTGGGTACCTCTAGGCCATTGCTGCTGGGGGAAAGGACTAACCCCGTACAAAGGAAGAGCAATGACAATGCCCCGGAGGCGATTGATCCGGCGGCGGCAATATCAAACAATTCACTGCGATTCCGCAGAAACGATTCAATGCGAGTTACAGACCCAAACGTGCCCAATTGCCAAGCCGGTAGAAAAAAGGGGGGGCTAAGTTGCGCGCCGTAGCGCTTAGCCATCAGCCAGTGGCCGAGTTCCCGCACCCCGGCAATCAGGGCTAAGCAGAGGGCAAGGGGGAGCGATCGCTGAAACAGACCCGGGCTATTGAGCAAACTAAAGCCTTGGAGGATTGAACTGGTTTCCAGACAGGTGCCGAGGGTAGCCACCGCCAGTAAAATTGCCGTCAGCCGCTGTAATACCCGCGAACCGGTGACGGGTGTGGTGGCTGGCAGTACAATCACCACGGCCTTGCCTTCGCTATTGGGCACCATAAACAGGCGGTAGCGATCGGGTAAGGCCGCTTGCAGGCGTTCTGTGAGGATCTGATGCACCGCCTGGGCATTGCCGCGCAGGTTCCCGCGACAGATGACTCCCCCTTTGTAGGGAATGTACTCGGTGGCAAAGTAGGTATCAATACTAAAAATACTTTGGATGCCCTGCAGGTCTTCCGCCGGTAAAGAGGGGGGGGAGGGTATCGCGTCGCTGCTGTCTGCCGTCGTCTGGGCACTCTCGGGGGGGGCATCCACCTCCGGTCGCCCGGATCGCAGCAGGGGTAGCGCCACATCGGAGGTGGCGGCAAGAGAGCGCAACCAGCGTCCAAGGGCAATATAAGCGACGATGGAGAGCACCAAGCTAAACAAGACAGCGGCAAAGTTGAGGACAATGCCAAGACTGAAACTGCCAAAGACCACCAACCATGGCAGCATCAGCACTAGGGTTTGCAACCAAGCAATAATACCAAGTTTGCCGTAGGGTAAGGCCCGGTAGAGTCCCCAACCCAGTAGGGCGATCGCCCCGGCTAGTAAGCCAACGGTAATGATCATAAAATCTCCTCCACGTCCCCCCGCTTCAACCACCGCGAGGATAGCTACATTTGCTAACGAATCGCCATTGTGGTCAACTGGGTGAGCACCTGACTGGCACGTTCACTAAACTGCTGCATACCATTGGCATCAAAGCCCCGCTGCGACATTAATGCTAAGTCATAAACGTAGTGGCACAGTTTCTCCACCAAGGTGGCCGTGTCTGACTGGCCGCTGGTTTGGATGATGGTGCCCTGACTGAGGTTCAGCAGATTTTGGATCAGGGGGTGACTGGTATTGACCACAAGGGTGTGCTCCTCCGGTAGTTGGGGCTGAAGTTGCTGCTGCATCATCGCCATCATTTCCTGCATCCGCCGACTGGTTTCGGGCAACAGGATCATTGCCGGGGGTGCCTCGCCATGGGTGCCGGCTTTCAGCGCTTCTGTGCGGATGGTGAGCTTGGGTTTTTTGAGTACCGCCTCAAAGAGGGCTTTAATTTGTTCGCTGCGGGTTTTATTGGTGCCCGGATCAATGATTTCGCTACTTTTATCTTTGTCAATGAGGATGTCGTCTAGTTCGGCATCGACCCGCAGGAATTTAAGCTCACTGTAGGTGTGCTCTAGCCACGGCACAAAGTGAGTGTCAATAAAGCTGTCCATAAACAGCACTTCAATACCCTGCCCCTTCAGAAGCTGGACGTAGGTGGCTTGGTTCACCTCATCAGTGCAGTAATAGACCCGGTTGGCGTGGCGCTCCTTGTTCCGCTCGAGGTACTCCTTAAGGGTAGTGTAGGCTTGACCATCCACGGTGATGCCCCCTTGGGTGGCCCAAGCATCGTCACTATCGGAGGCGGTGAGCGTGGCAGTTGTGCGATAGATCAGAATATCCTCGACCTGTTTTTTGAACTTCTCATCGTTGAGGGAGCCAAATTTGACAAAGGTGCCGAGGTCTTGCCATGAGCGCACGTAGGTGGCGGGGTCTTCGCGGTAGAGTTCTTTGAGGCGATCGCCCACCTTTTTGGCAATGTAGTCGGCGATTTTGCGCACGGTGCGATCGTTTTGCAAAAAGCTGCGGGAGACGTTGAGGGGAATATCGGTACTGTCAATTACGCCCCGTAAGGGGAGCAAAAAGCGGGGAATGATTTCTTCGCAGTTGTCGCTAACAAAGACTTGGTTGCAAAAGAGTTTGATTTGCCCTTTGGTAACATCAATATCGGGGCGCAGCTTCGGAAAGTAAAGAATACCGTTGACCACAAAGGGATAGTCGGTATTCAGGTGTACCCACAGCAACGGATCCTCTTGAAAGGGATAGAGGTAGCGATAAAACTCGAGGTAATCCTCTTTACTGAGGCTGTTGGGGGAACTCTTCCACGGCGCAATTTGCTTATTAATTTGCTCGCCATCGAGTTTAATGGGAACGGGCAAAAAGTCGCAGTATTTGCGCACGAGTTCGCGAATGCGCGCCGGTTCCAGGTAACCTAGTTCTTCCTCTTGCAACGTCAGGGTGACGGTCGTCCCCACTTGGGTACGCTGACCATCTTCGAGGGTAAACTCCGTCGAGCCATCACAGATCCAGTGAACGGGGGTGGCTCCCTCGCGGTAGGAGAGGGTATCAATTTCCACCCGGCTGGCCACCATGAAGGCGGAGTAAAACCCTAAGCCAAAGTGACCAATAATTTGTTGATCGCCCTCTGCTTTGTACTTTTGGACAAACTCTTCGGCGCTGGAAAAGGCCACTTGGGTAATATACTTTTTCACCTCCTCGGCAGTCATGCCCAGACCGGTGTCGGCGATCGCTAGGGTTTTGTTCTCTTTATCGAGGGTAATGGTGATTTCAGGGTGATCCACATCGCCACTGTAGTCGCCAGAGCGCGCGATCAGCCGTAATTTTTGAATGGCATCCACCGCATTAGAGACAAGCTCCCGTAGGAAAATTTCATGATCGGAGTAGAGCCATTTTTTAATAATCGGAAAAATATTCTCAGTATGAATCGAAATGGTTCCCTGTTCCAGCATGATCGGTTCCCGTGAGCGTTACTGAATCACTAGACACAAGCACCTAATAGCAGTGCCATCTCCTTGATCTAGTGTATCGGCAGTGGTTGAGTCCCCTGTTGGTGGATAACCGATCTTTCCGTGGCCTGCCAAAGCGAGACAATCACGCGGTTGGCCATCAAAAACCCTTCCGGCGGTCGCAAGCGGAGGCGATCGCCTTGGCACTCTAAATAAACTGGATCTATGTCCTGGGCCGCGGTAACCAGTGCCGCCACCCACTCTGGGGGAAATTCTTGCCCTAAGCGGGTGAGGCATAGCCCCTCCTTCAGGCGCAAGCCCAGCATCAGCGTCTCTAGCCAGTAATCCCAAAGCGTGTCTGGGGGAAGGCTCGCTAAGCTTTCCGGCAGCGTTTGCACCCAAGTGTAATACTCGCGGCGCGTCCGTGGCCGACTGAGGCGGCGATGATTCAGATAGCTGGTGGCCCCCATACCAAACCCGTAGTACGGCTCATTCCGCCAATAGACCTGATTGTGACGACAGGCCGCCCCCGCTCGGGCGTAGTTGGAAATTTCGTAGTGCTCATAACCCGCCGCCGTCAACAGGTCATGGGCAAGGCGGTAGGCCGCCGCCGCTTCCTCTTGCGAGGGTAAAGGTGTGACCTCTGGCTGGTAGCGCCGACTAAATACCGTCTGCGGCTCCACCATTAAGTCGTAGATAGAAATATGACTGGGAGCTAGGGCGATCGCCCCCTCAAGGCACGCCTGCCATTCATCTAGAGGTTGCTCCGGTAGTCCCGAAATTAAATCCATACTCCAGTTGGTTACCCCCGCCCCATGGAGAGCCTCCACGGCGGCATAGACATCAGCCACCCGATGACTGCGACCACACACCTGCAACAGCCGATCCTCAAGAGCCTGTACCCCCAGACTCACCCGATTGATCCCCGCCCCCAGATAGTCCCGTAATTGAGCCAGATCAAACGTTCCCGGATCCATTTCCATGGAAATTTCAGCCATGGCCGCAATTCCTACCTGCCGATCCAAGAGCTTTAACAGCCGCTCAATCTCCCGAGGGGGAACTAAAGAGGGTGTGCCACCACCAAAAAAGATCGTTTCTAAAGGGCTGCCAGCACTGGGGGTATGCTCAATTTCGTAGCAAAGCGCATCAATGTAGTCCTGCAGTAGTGGCGAAGACGAAGCTAAGGGTTGATTCCCCACTACTGTAATTGGAAAATCGCAGTAGAAGCAGCGCCGCCGACAAAACGGGAGATGCAGGTAAGCTGCCGTGACTATGGCTACCTTAAGTGTCATTTGTGGTTAACTGAAGTCAATTTCTTCAACAGAAGTATAGAGTTTATACCATTGGTTTTGCCGAATTCTAAATTTAGTGCCATGATTATGACCGGTGCGAGCATCAAAATCAACAAGAACTGTACCATCTTCAATACAATTCAAAAAACCATCAAAGGAAAATCCAGATAAAACGAGCAGCTTTACATATTTGAAAACCTCGTGTCCATTTTCAACTTTAGTATCAGCAATAACATAAAAAGAACTTTTGATTTTAGAACCTATTTCATATTTCAAATCATCTAAACCCCAATATGGCTCGGGATTTAATCCTTGCAAAGCCACTCTAGTTTCTACTGACTTTAGCCAATCACAAATTTCTGGATCTGAGCAATCAGCTTTAGATGGATCAAAAACAAAAACTAACTTTCCTTTTGATCTATTTAGAATTAAACGGAAACCACGATTGGTATATTCTGTTGCTGTTGTTGTTGAGCGGAAATTTTTTTCTGTGATTGGGTATTTTCTGCCTGCTTCTTTATGTTGCCATCCATAAAGGGGTAATAAAATTTTAGAGACTATTTTTGTGCCCCGTGGTGAAGGCTCGATATGTTTGAGAGTTATCAGTGAACTTGTATGCAGTCGTTGACCTTTGAGTTCCCACTCCTGCATATTTGGAATCGGTAGATTATTTTCTTGAAGTCCCAACAAGTTTTCTAGGGTGTTTCCCACTGCTCCGTCATTACGACTAGTTCTTATTTTTCTAATGCTGCGATGCCACCCTTGAGCCGCCACATCACGAATACGCTCAATTAGCTTAGTCTTTGTGAAAAGCTTCACTGAGGTGGTCTCCAGAAGTCTAATAAATACTCGAAGGTTGTCCCCATTGTAATATAGTTACTAGGCCAACCAAATATCCCCACCTTATTAACGATATTAGTTCTATCCCAAATAATGACATTTCAAGCTCATAGCCCCGTTTTCTGAGTTCCTCAACAAGAGCGATATGAATGGTAATCCGTTGATCTTCCCACCACATATCAGGAACATTAATCACACAATGAGCCTTGGGCTTTAATAGTGGCAAAAATGCTGCAAAAATATCCCCCATAGCTATGGTGTATTCTGCTATAGGCATTATGCCTAAGTCCCGTTCATCCTGTGAGTACTGCTCAACTTTGCCAAATTGCTCATTACGGCGGTTTCTTCTAGATTTATTTGTCCGCTTACGATTTAGCAAATTTGCATAAGGGGGAGATGTCCAAATCAAACTTATTGTTTCAGGCTCTAGATAATTAGGGATGTTTCTGGCATCATCCTGAACGGCAATCTGCTGAGCGTTATTGAATAAATTATTTGCAGCCAAACGTTCATGACATAGTTGAATATATGCTTCATTCAAATCAAAACCGACTGCATTACGATTGAGATCCTGAGCCGCCACAAGAGTTGTGCCGCTTCCGACAAAAGGGTCAAGCACAAGCTCACCCTCGTGGCTAAAGAGGCTAATGATTCGCTTGGCTAAGGCAATTGGAAACGTTGCTGGATGTAAATTCTTATCACGAATATCTCTGCCTTCATAGGAAAATTGCCAAACTCCAAGTTGGCACTTAATCCATTCTTTAGCGCTGAGGCAATTGATATGATTTGCTGGGCAAGAGCAAGTTCGGGTATGGGCGATCGCGATCTTGTGCGGGCGGTGAGGAACTGTATTTTGGGGAGCAGTTAACTCTGTCGAGCTATTTGTGTTGGTGAGCAACGTGGCCTCTACAATGCGTTAAAAGTCATGAAAGAATCATGAGAGAATTATGTCAGAATACATCTGGCACTAATTTAACATACCTGACTCATGCTGGTTCATTAATGCCACAATTCATCATCACGCTTCAATCAGAAATTTGAAGGGGAGGATGCTTGCAGGTTTTGCTAAAAATTGCTGTTTCAAGGGCGGTTAAACTCTTTTCAAGGTCATCGTTGACAATTTGGACATCAAACTCGGGAGCAGCAGCAATTTCCGTTTCCGCTTGTGCTAGCCGCCGGGCGATCGCCGCTGCACTATCTTGACCGCGACTGCGCAGCCGCCGTTCTAGTTCTGCAAGGGAGGGGGGCAAAATAAAAATGTGACGCGCTTGGGGATAGGATTGCCGCACTTGGCGTGCCCCTTGCAGTTCAATTTCCAGAATCACGGTTTTGCCCTGTTCAATGAGATGCACCAGTGGCTCCCGGGGCGTGCCGTAGTAGTGCCCGGCAAATTCTGCCCATTCCAGCAGTTCACCCGCCTCAATCATGGCCTGAAAGTCTGGCACCGAGACAAAGTAATAATCAATGCCATGGGTTTCTGTGGGTCGCGGTGGGCGGGTTGTGGCCGAAATTGAAACGGCCAGAGCAGGGTGGCGTTGCCGCAGTTGCCGCAGCAGCGTCCCTTTACCGACACCACTAGGGCCGGTAATGACAATGAGTTGTCCGGGCTGGGGCACGGTAGGGGTCATAGGCCAACACATCAGAAACGTTTTGATCCTACTCTGTTCGCTGCGGGATTTATCATGGACAGCAGCGTGGTTGAGGACTGCTTGTGAAGATCCATGTGCCCGGTGACACTGAGGGTGCCCGCATTGAAATGTTGCCCCTCATTGATGTGGTCTTTTGTATTCTGACCTTTTTTATTTTGGCAGCGGTGAGTTTAACGCGGCAGCAGGCCATTACTCTGAACTTGCCTCAAGCCAGTACCAGTCAAGCCCAATCCCAGAAAATGCTGGTGGTGAGTATTGATCCGGCGGGGCAACTGTACGTGGACAAGGATCCGGTGAACCGCACTGAACTATTTGAGCAGTTGGGCACCTACCTGAAGACCAACCCTGATGGGGTGGTGATCCTGCGCGCTTCGCAAGTGGTGAGTTACAACGAGGTCATCCAAGTGCTGGATTTACTGCGCTCGGTGGGCGGTAACCGCGTTGCCCTTGCTACTCAGCCCGTTGAGGAGCCGGTGCTTGGCAGTGATCCACTCCCGACCGAGAATCTACCGAGCCTGCCAGAGGCTGAGTCGCCCTCCCCTGAACCAACAGCTAACTAAGGGTGGGCTGCTGTGGAGTCCCTTGCCAGCATTCCCACGCCGCCGCCGCAGTTTCGCTCGGGTTTTGTGGCCTTGGTGGGTCGCCCCAATGTCGGCAAGTCCACGCTATTTAACCATTTGCTGGGACAGAAGGTGGCCATTACTTCGCCGGTTGCGCAAACAACCCGCAATCGACTGCGGGGCATTCTCACAACCCCTACCGCCCAGTTTATTTTTGTGGATACTCCGGGCATCCATAAACCACACCACCGTCTGGGAGAGGTGCTGGTTCACAATGCCAAAAGCTTGCTCAATCGTGTTGAGGTGGTCTTGTTTGTGGTGGATGGCACGGCACCCCCCGGGACGGGCGATCGCTACGTGGCTCAACTGCTGACAACAACGAAACGCCCGGTGCTGCTGGCCGTGAACAAAATGGATCAGGTGGCCGAGGCCGATCGCCAACCCCGTCTGCACGCCTATCAAGCCCTCGGCCCATGGCTCACCTATGGGTGCTCTGCCCGAACGGGGGAGGGGGTGGAGCCATTACAGGGGGCGATCGCCCAGATGTTGCCCCTTGGCCCCTACTACTACCCACCGGACATGGTCACCGATCAGCCGGAGCGGTTCATTATGGCGGAACTGATTCGTGAGCAAATTTTGCACCACACCCGTGAAGAGGTGCCCCATTCGGTCGCGGTGACAATTGAACACGTGCAGCCCCAAGGTAAAGTGACCCGCGTGAATGCGGCCATTTACGTCGAGCGCCCCAGCCAAAAAGCCATTCTCATCGGCAAGGCAGGACACCTGCTCAAGCAAATCGGCATAGGGGCACGGCAAGAAATGGAAACCCTCCTTGGCGGCCAGCTTTACCTCGAACTGTTTGTGAAAGTGCGCCCCCGCTGGCGGCAGGATCGCGCCCGTTTGGCAGAATTAGGGTATCGCCTCGAAACCGATTAGCTATGGGAACAACAGAGAATTTACGGGTTGGGGTCGCCGGTCCGGTGGGCTCCGGGAAAACGGCTCTTGTTGATCGGTTGTGCAAAGCTCTGCGCGATCGCTATCGCCTTGCCGTTGTCACGAATGATATTTATACCCAAGAGGATGCCCAGTTTTTGGTGCGTTCTCAGGCGCTGCCGCCCGAGCGGATTCTGGGGGTTGAAACGGGAGGCTGCCCCCACACCGCCATCCGCGAAGATGCCTCCCTCAATTTGGCGGCCATTCGCCAACTAGAGATGGCCCTGCACCCCCTTGATCTCATTTTTGTCGAGAGCGGTGGCGACAACCTCGCGGCTACCTTTAGCCCTGAGCTAGTGGATGTCACAATCTATGTGATTGATGTGGCGGCGGGGGACAAAATTCCCCGTAAAGGCGGGCCGGGCATTACCCGGTCAGACCTGCTGGTGATTAACAAAATTGATCTGGCACCCTACGTCGGTGCCGATTTAGGGGTGATGGAGCGAGATACCCAAAAAATGCGCGGCGATCGCCCCTATGTGATGACCAATCTAAAAACCGGCATGGGTTTGGCGAACGTGATTCATTTTTTGGAGCGGTACCTAGCGGCTTAGAGGTTGCGGCTAAGACCATTCAATTTCGCGCCGACCGGCGAGGGCGCGGGCAAGGGTAATTTCGTCGGCGTAGTCGAGGTCACCCCCCACCGGCAGGCCAAAGGCAATGCGGGTCACGGTAACAAAGGGGCGCAGCAGTTGGCCCACATACAGGGTGGTTGTTTCCCCTTCAATGCTGGGGGGAATGGCCAAAATCACCTCCCTAACATGGGGTTGGCTGGCACGCTGAATGAGGGGTTGCAGGTGCAACTGCTCCGGTGTAATCCCTTCCATCGGGGAAATTAAGCCCCCTAGGACATGGTATTTGCCGTGGTATTCGCGGGTTTTTTCAATGGCAATGACATCGCGGGAGTCGGCCACGACGCACAGGGTATGCTCATCCCGCTGGGGAGCCGCACAAATGTCGCACACCGGCTCTGCTGAAAGATGAAAACATACCGAACACAAGCCCACCTGCTGTTTGGCATCGAGGAGCGCTTGGGCAAGGGCTTGGATGTCGGCTTCGGGTCGTTTGACGAGGTGAAGCGCTAAGCGCTGGGCAGTTTTAGGCCCAATGCCCGGCAGCCGCTGCAACTGTTCAATGAGCCGCGCTAAGGGACGGGTATAGACGCTACTCATGGCCGCTTAGGGAGCAACAGCAGTGGTCAGGGGGGCGATCGCGCTCAGACGGAGCTTTGGGTGATCAGCGATGGCCTGTTGCAGATTCCACTCATTTTTGAACAACAGCACTGGCCGCCCCCAATTATCCTTGACTGTGACGGCATTAAAGATCCGTCCAGCACTTTCGAGAGCCTCCCAGCCGTCAAGAACCCAGCGAGCAACCGTGTAGGGGAGGGGGTCAAGGCGGGTCTCCACGCCGTACTCGTTCAGAAGGCGAAACTGTACCACTTCAAACTGAAGCTGACCGACAGCGGCAAGGATTGGCTCGCGCTTGGATTCATCGGTGGAGTACATAATTTGCACCGCCCCCTCCTCCCGCAGTTCACTTACCCCTTTTTGAAAGGACTTGAACTTAGAGGGGTTGGGGTTGCGCAGGTAGGCAAAGAGTTCCGGTGAAAAACAGGGAATGCCCTCGTACTCAAGTTTTGAGCCAGTATAGAGGGTATCGCCAATGGCAAACATCCCCGGATTATTTAGGCCAATCACATCGCCCGCATAGGCAGTTTCAATGGATTCACGGCCTTGGGCAAAGAGTTTTTGGGGACGCGAGAGGCGAATCGTTTTGCCCGTGCGGGCATGGAACACGGTCATGTCCTTCTCAAATTTGCCGCTACAGACACGCACAAAGGCGACGCGATCGCGATGTTTCGGATCCATATTGGCCTGTAGCTTAAAGACAAAGCCGCTGAAGTCTTCTTGGCAGGGGTCAACGGCGCCGCGATCGCTACGGTAGGCCGCGGGGGGCAGCCCATAGGTCAAAAAGTGCTCAAGAAACAGACGCACGCCAAAGTTGGTCATGGCACTGCCAAAAAACACAGGGGTCATTTTCCCTTGGTGGACAAGGTCTAGATTCAACTCAGCGCCAACGCCATCGAGGAGTTCCAGTTCGTCTTTGAGTTGGTTGTACTCAAGACGGTAGGACGCAATGTAGGGGTCAATGGCAGGGTCACCCAAGGCAATGACGGTTTCAGCAGCCGCGCGGGCACCATGGCTACTGCGCTCAAAAAAGTGAAAATGTTGCTTCAGGCGGTCATAGACCCCGCGAAAGCGATCGCCCATCCCCAGCGGCCAGTTCACCGGATAGGGAATTAAGCCCAGTTCCTGCTCAATTTCATCAATGAGTTCCAGCGGATCGCGGCCCGGACGATCCAGCTTGTTAATAAACGTAAAAATGGGCAGCCCGCGCAGTTGGCACACTTCAAAAAGTTTGCGGGTTTGTGGCTCTAAGCCCTTGGCAGCATCCACCAGCATCACCGCATTATCGGCAGCGGCAAGGGTGCGGTAGGTATCTTCACTAAAATCTTGGTGCCCCGGCGTATCCAGCAAATTAATCTGATAGCCTTGGTAGTCAAACTGCAACACCGTTGAGGTGATGGAAATGCCCCGCTGCTGCTCCATGGCCATCCAGTCAGAGGTGGCTTGCCGCTGTGCCCGCCGCGCCTTGACGGCACCCGCTTCGTGGATAGCCCCACCGTAGAGCAGCAGTTTTTCGGTGAGGGTGGTTTTCCCAGCATCGGGGTGAGATATGATGGCGAAATTACGCCGCCGTCTGACTTCGTGAGCAATCTCCGTTTGCAAGTCGCTGGTCATGGCAAGATACGTCACTGCCTTCCTAGTTTAGCAGACCCACTTATGGCACACCCTTTCGTGTTAGTGACGGGTGGCGCGGGCTTCATTGGTAGCCACACCGTCCTTGCCCTCCAACGCGCTGGCTTTCCGGTTCTGATTCTGGATAACCTAGAGCGCGGCCACCGCGACTTGGTAGAAGGGGTACTGCACACGGCGTTGATTGTGGGGAGTACGGGCGATCGCCCCCTGTTAGACCAGCTATTTCAGACGTATCCGATTGGGGCGGTACTCCACTTTGCCGCCTATATCGAAGTGGGCGAATCGGTACGCTATCCAGATTGCTTTTATGCCAACAATGTCCACGGTACCCTGACCCTCTTGCAGGCCATGGTGGCCGCCAATGTCCCCTATATGGTCTTTTCCTCAACGGCGGCAGTCTATGGGATACCGACACAGGTGCCCCTGACGGAAACCGACCCTTGTGCGCCCATTAACCCCTACGGCCGCTCCAAATGGATGGTGGAGCAAATGCTCGCGGATATGGAGCGTGCCTATGACCTCAAATCGGTGATCTTCCGTTACTTCAATGCTGCCGGTGCCGATCCCCACGGTCGCCTAGGGGAGGATCACCATCCCGAAACCCATCTGATTCCCCTAGTGCTCCAAGCTGCCATGGGACGGCGACCCCACATTAGCATCTACGGCAGTGATTACCCCACCCCCGATGGCACCTGCATTCGCGACTATATCCACGTCAGTGATTTGGCCAATGCCCACGTACTGGGGTTGAAATACCTGCTAGAGGGGGGCACCTCAACCATTTTTAACCTTGGCAATGGTCAGGGGTTTTCGGTACGGCAGGTAATTGATGCCGCCGCACGGGTCACGGGCTGTGCGATTCCGGTGCAGCAGGGCGATCGCCGCGCGGGGGATCCCCCCGTTCTCATTGCCAATGCCGATCGCGCCCGACAGGTTTTAGGGTGGCAGCCCCAGTATGCCGATATTGAGGAGATGATTCGTCATGCGTGGGTATGGCATCAGCACCGTCACAGTTGTGCCTAAGTTGCGGCAAGATAGAGGGTGGAATCACGAACTCCACACTGTTGCTGTTAAGGTTTTAAGGTTGGCCTGTGACTAAGCGTATTCGCAATACTGCCCGGATGGTTTTGGGTGTTGTCTTTGGCATTATCGGCGTGGTGGGCTTTATCCTCCCCCTCGTGCCGGGCACTCCTTTTCTGCTAATTGCCGCTGCCTGTTTTAACGCCATGGAACCTGAAGAGGCACCAGCGGCAACGAGTCATGCCCAAGCCCCTGAGTCGGCACCGCCAATGGCATGAAATATTTTTTCCTGACAGCAGGTTGGCAAATTGGCCGTGTTTGGGAACCTCAGGGACTATGGGATGTGCAGGCATGGCGGCGAGCACCAATTATTACCCGCACCTGTCTGTATATTCTGGAGGGCACTGAAAAATTGTGGCTCTACCAAGTCGAGGAAAGTATTGTCATGGTTGAGGTAAAACCTCGCCATCCCGATCCCCACTCCCCTATTGGTCAGGTGACACTCAAGCGGTTAATGGGCGCTGAGGATGTGTTGACGTACCTATGCACAACCCCTGCCATTACGGCCATTCAGGTGGATAAAACCCACCCGCCTGCTGATTTAGCGTCCCCATAGCAACCCCTACGATCTTTGGGCGGACGTTTGGAGGCATAACAGGATTCTACTGCGTCTGCCGCGTGCTAGGTGGGCAGGCACAAGAGACGGAATCCGCAGGATCGTGTTAGAGTTTTGCAGAACAGGTGTGTGATGTGGGAGTGAATCAATGGGTCTGTGCTGGCGATCGCTCGCTGTTCTTAGGCATGACTGTGGTTTAGTCTCAGCCCCTTGGCCGTGCGTCTAAGTGCAGATCATGAGCTATTTTGCCTTTGCCCTGAAACGATGGCTAGCACTTCCGGTGGGGGCGATCGTCCCAATGGCCTTTAGTGGGTTGCTAGCGACCACCATCCCAACCCAAGCGGCAGTGGCACCCACCGATGAGGCAGCCACGATCGCTGGGGTCACGGATCTTGCTGACAGCACGGCCACCCTTGCCCAACAACCTCCCGCAGCGGAGCGCCAACCGGTACTCATACCGCTGAACCCGGATCCCGATCCCCTTGCATTACCCGAGGACGTCACCCTTGATCTGACGCAACCCCTGACCCTTGATCAGGCCATCGAGGTGGCCATTCGCAATAACTTGGGGCTGCAAATTAGTGAGTTGCAACTTCAGCGGGCGCGGGCACAACTGAATCAAGCCCTTGGCCAGCTTTACCCCACGTTCTCGTTCCAAGCCAGTGTGGGGCAAGCCACTCGCCCTAGCGGTCAGCCTGCCTACTTACCCCTGAATTTTCAGCAACAACTTTCGCTGCAACAACAACAGCAACAGCAGGGACTACAAGAACTGGCCAGTCAGCAACTCGACGCCAGTCGCAGTTTAGCCAGCCAAGTGCAGCGGCTACAGCAACGCTTTCAAGGCCCCCAACTCACCGCCTTTGCCGATCAACAAAACCTTGAGTTGCAGCAACAACTGCAACAACTACAAAACAGTGCCACCCAAGCCGCTACTCCGTCTTCCTTTACCCCGATTACCCTTGCCCCTGTGAACCAGTTAAACTACACAAACTTTTTCACCAACTTGTTTGGGGCAACCGCAGGGGCAACCTCCAACGCCGCCCTAGTCATGAACTACACCCTGTTCACCTCCGGTGGACGAGCCGCGGCCATCCAAGCGGCCCGAGACCAGGTGCGGTTTAGCGAACTGGAAGTGCAACGGCAACTGGATCAGTTGATTCTTGATGTTAGCTCCGACTACTATTTGGCGCAGCAGGCCAAAGTACAGGTACAAATTGGCGAAGCGGCGGTGGCCAATGCCCAAGTGACCCTCCGCGATGCCGTTGCCTTTGAGCGGGCAGGCATTGGTACCCTGTTGGATGTGTTAACCGCAGAGGTAAGCCTTGCCAATGCCCAGCAAAACCTTAGCCAAGCCCGTAATTTAGAACGTTCGACGCGGCGGCAGCTCGCACAACGATTGAACGTCAACCAAACCGTCGATGTGGCGATCGCGGACCCGGTAGAACCCGAAGGCCAGTGGCCCTTATCCCTTGAGGATAGTATTGTCCTTGCCTTTGCCAATCGGGTGGAGCTAGAGCAACGGTTACTCCAGCGCCAGATTGCCCTGAAAAATCGTCAAGTCGCCCTTGCTGCCATTCGCCCACAGGTGAGTCTGTTTGCCAGTGGCAACATGCTCGACAAGCTCACCGATAACCTCGACCCGCGCTTTGGTTACGGTGTAGGCATTCAAATGCAATTGACTCTATTTGATGGCGGCAGCGCCCGCGCCAGTGCCGCCCGCCAAGAAGCCCTTGCCGCCACCGCCGAAGAGCAGTACGCCAACCAAAAGAATATTATCCGCCTTGAGGTGGAAACCGCCTACATTAACCTCAAAGCCAATGAAACGAACATCACCACCGCCCGCACCGCCGTTAGCCAGGCCACAGAGGGGCTGCGCCTCGCTCGGCTGCGGTTTCAAGCAGGGGTTGGGACGCAGCAGGAGGTCACCAACGCTGAAACAAACCTCACCCAAGCCCAAGGTAACCTTTTGGCGGCCATTTTGAACTACAATCGCTCTTTAGCTGCACTCAAGCGGGCGGTGGGCTATCCGGGACAAACACGGCTCAGCGGTGGTACCCTTGCAGCCCCTACCCAAGAGCCGTAATTTAGGATGAAGTAGTATAACGAGTGCGCATGGGCGATCGCAAACGAGCATTAATTACCGGCATTACCGGCCAAGACGGCTCTTACCTGAGTGAACTGCTGTTAGAGAAAGGCTACGAAGTTCACGGTATTATTCGCCGCACCTCCACCTTTAACACCGACCGAATTGATCACATTTACGCTGATCCTCACCAAGAGGGTGCCCGGCTACGGCTGCACTACGGCGACCTTACCGATGGCGGTACACTACGGCGGATTCTTGAGCTAAGTCAACCGGACGAAATCTATAACTTGGGAGCGCAGTCCCACGTGCGGGTCAGCTTTGATGCCCCCCAATACACCGTCGAAACCGTTGCCATGGGGACGTTGCGGCTACTAGAGGCCATTCGTGAGTATCAAGATCGCACCGGTAACGCCGTGCGGTTTTACCAAGCAGGTTCCTCCGAAATGTTTGGCTTAGTGCAGGAAGTGCCCCAGCGGGAAACCACCCCCTTTTATCCCCGCAGTCCCTACGCCTGCGCCAAGGTCTATGCCCACTGGCAAACCGTAAACTATCGCGAAGCCTATAACCTCTTTGCCTGTAACGGCATTTTGTTCAACCACGAATGTGTGACCCTCAACACCCCACTGATTGTCCGAATCAATGGCACAGTGAACGTGGTCACCCCTAAGGAATTGATTGCCTTGCGCCGGAAAGGGCCAAATGTGCAGCACTTTGACCCCTTGGGCGTGGAGGTGTGGGACGGTCAGGGGTGGACATCTGTGCTAGCCATTACGGCGACAAAACGGCGACCCCAAGATCCTGACCATGCATTGCTTGCGATCCATGGGCGAGGCGGGGTAGTGACGTGTACCGCCCACCACACCCTAATCCGTTCTGATGAAACGGAATGCCGCGCTGACAGCCTAGACATTGGTGATACCTTACTGCTGGCAAAGTCCATGCCGCCTGCACCCGGGTGGACCGCGGTGACACCGGAGATGGCTGAATTTTTCGGGCTGATCGCGGCTGACGGTTACGTTCCTAGCCACGATCGCACCGTCGTCCAGTTCACTAACAATGACCCATACCTGCAAAAGCGCATTGCTGAACTGTGGTCACGCCTATTTTTGGGGAATGCACGGTTTTCAGTCGGCGTTTCTGGGTTTAACTCCGAGCCAGTCGGTCAGACCTATCTCAGCGGCTCCGGCAAGGCAACGGTACAGTGGCTACGCACTCAGTTGTACTCGGATGACGGCTTCAAGCGCGTCCCTCCACTAATTCTTAACGCAACCCCAGAGATTCAGGCAGCTTTCCTCAGCGGCTACTACGCAGGCGATGGCTTGCAGGCAGGTCATGGGGAAAGCATTAAGACCAATAGCCCGCTCTTGGCGCAGGGCTTATATTGGCTGTATGCTAATCAGGGCAGAAAGGCATCCGTTTACTTAGAGCAACGGCAGGGCAGACACTACTATCAGCTTAACCTCCCAACAGCCACCCCCTTAGGCAACAAGGGTCAGCATTTGAAAAAAAATGCCGCTGAGGTTCACAAAATTGAACCTGCTGCTATGGCTGATGATGAGTGGGTCGTTGACCTCGCGACGGCATCCGGTCGGTTTGTGGCGGGAGTGGGTAACGTTGTTGTCCATAACAGCCCCCGTCGGGGGGAAACGTTTGTTACCCGCAAAATTACCCGCGCTGTTGCACGAATTGTGGCGGGTTTGCAGGACAAGCTTTATCTCGGCAACCTTGATGCCCGGCGAGACTGGGGCTATGCCAAGGACTATGTGCGCGCCATGTGGCTGATGCTCCAGCAGGATCAGCCGGATGACTATGTGGTGGCTACGGGTGAAACCCACTCGGTGCGCGAGTTTTTGGATTTGGCCTTTGGTTATGTGGGGCTAAACTGGCAAGACTACGTGGAGTTTGACCCCCGCTACTTGCGACCTACGGAGGTGGATCTCCTGTTGGGGGATCCCACCAAAGCAAAAACCCAACTGGGATGGCAGCCCTCTGTGACGTTTCCGGAGTTGGTGGCACTGATGGTAGAAGCCGATCTCCATGCCGTAGGCCAAGGGCAAAACGCACCGCAGTCCTCTTCGGAAACAGTGCTGGATGTGGTGGCCAATCGACAGTCCATTAGCAAGGCAGACTAAATGACCCTCACACAGCAAAAAATTCTGGTCACCGGTGGTGCTGGCTTCCTTGGTCGCCAAGTGGTGGCACAGTTGCAACAGGCCGGTGCCGACCCCGCTAATATTACCGTGGCGCGATCGCGCCAGTACGATCTGCGGCAGCTTGAGGCCTGCAAGGCGGTGGTACAAGGGCAAGATATTGTCATTCACCTTGCGGCTCACGTGGGGGGCATTGGCCTGAACCAAGCCAAACCCGCCGAACTGTTCTACGACAACCTGATGATGGGAGCACAACTCATTGACTGTGCCTATCGCGCGGGTGTGCAGAAATTTGTCTGCGTGGGCACCATTTGCGCCTACCCGAAATTCACCCCCGTTCCCTTCAAGGAAAGCGATCTCTGGAATGGCTACCCAGAAGAAACCAATGCCCCCTACGGCATTGCCAAGAAGGCACTGCTTGTGCAATTGCAAGCCTATCGTCAGCAGTACGGCTTCAACGGCATTTATCTGTTGCCGGTGAACCTCTACGGTCCAGGGGACAATTTTGACCCCGCCAGTTCCCATGTCATCCCGGCCTTAATTCACAAGATCCACACGGCCCAACAGCGCGGGGAGAGGACAATTGAGGTGTGGGGGGATGGCAGCCCCACGCGGGAGTTTCTCTACGTGGAGGATGCGGCGCGGGGGATTGTCATGGCCACCCAAGCCTACAACGAGCCGGAACCCATTAACCTCGGCACAGGAACAGAAATTAGCATCAAAGACCTTGTGACGTTGATTGCTGAACTGATGGACTTTCAGGGCAAGATTCACTGGCAAACAGAGAAACCCAACGGTCAGCCGCGCCGCTGCTTAGATACCTCCCAAGCAGAGCAACAATTTGGCTTTCGGGCGCACATTCCGTTGGCAACTGGGTTGCAACAAACGATTGCATGGTATCGGGCAAGGCAACCCAAATAAACTCAAATAAGAGTGCGGACGGAGGGACTTGAACCCACACACCTTGCGGTACTAGAACCTAAATCTAGCGCGTCTGCCAATTCCGCCACGTCCGCAGCCCTACTAGTTTAACCTACTTTTGCATCCCTTGATAAAGGTTGCCATCTGACTCTATGCCCCTTTAGGGAGTGATTAGAATCACCTTCAAGGATGAACACAATCACCCCTTAGAGCTAGCCCGTCCGTATAGGATACAAAACATCGGTTGTTCCACTCCTGTGCTCCAGTTGTGACTACCGCACCTTACAACCGTTGTGTTTGTTCCAAGGCGAGGTCATTTTATGAGTCAGATGCAGCCGCGTCCCTTAATTGCCTGTATTGATGATAGTCGCACGGTACAGCTTCAGGTGTCTCTTGTGCTCGAGAAGTCTGGTTACCAAGTGCTGACGTTTACTGATCCGGTTGTGGCGGTGCCGCGCCTGATTGCCGAGCCGCCCCACCTAATTTTGTTAGATATTAATTTGCCCGGGGTGGATGGCTATGAGATTTGCCGCCAACTGCGGCGATCGCCCAGTCTGGAGCAGGTGCCAATTGTCATGCTCACGGCCAAAGATGATCCGGTGCATCGCATTCGTGCCCGGGGGGTTGGCGCAGTTGATTACATTACTAAGCCGGTTACGCCGCAGGAGTTGCTCAAGCGGATTCAAAAATTGCTGAATGTGGGCATCTCGCCGGTGGGGGCGACTTCCCCCGATAAACCTCGCCTGCACGAAAATATGCCCCTGTGGTCAGTGGCGCATCTGCGTCTTGCCCTCTCGGCTGAGCAGCAGCAAACCCTGACGAATGCCATTCCAAAACTCCAAGCTGCTGTGAACAAGGCACCCCAAGACCCTAAGCCCTATGCCAAATTAGTTGTGGCCCTGTACCTCACCAACCAACTGGCCGCTGCCCGCGAGACGCTGCTGAAGCTGATCGCCCTTGCACCAAACGAGCTTAACCACTATCGCAACCTAGCATGGCTAGAGGAACAACTGGGGAATGTCCAGGGGGCGATCGCCCACTACGAGTACATTTTGCGCCTTGATCCAACAGATCAGCGCTGCTGCGGGCGGCTGGAGTTCCTGCGCCAACAATTCTAGGTTTGCGCCTAGGCACTGGCGGTCATTCCTAGGATTGTTTATCATAGTGACTACAGGTTAGCACTGCCCGCCTCTAAAAATTGAGTATTTCTGTTAAGATAGGCTATTTATCTGCAATACGTGTTGATTTAGTGTTGATTTAATTTACTTTAGGATATCGCCGTGTTGACGCCCAGTGATGCTAGTACCCTCCCCCCCATTCGCTCCCTTGAAGACGCAATTGATCGCTGTCAGCGGTTGGGGCTGCGGCTAAGTCGGCAGCGCCGTGCCATTTTGGATCTGCTCTGGGAAGCGCAGGATCACCTCTCGGCACGGCAAATTTATGATCGCCTTAACCAAGCGGGCAAAGATATTGGCCATACGTCGGTGTACCAAAATTTGGAGGCGCTTTCAGAACACGGTATTATTGAGTGTGTTGAGCGGGCGGATGGCCGCCTGTACGGCAACATTAGCGACAGTCACAGCCATGTGAACTGCCTCGATACTCAGAAAATCCTCGATGTTCACGTTGAGTTGCCCCCAGACCTCATTGCCGCAATTGAAGCCCAAACGGGGGTCAAAATTGTTGACTACCGTATAGACTTTTACGGCTACCAACATCGCCCTACCCCCTAAGGACACACCGCTGTGGCAAATCCTGAGCACGTTGAGCGTCTCCAGCAGGGAGTTACTGTCTGGAATCAATGGCGTGAAAAAAACAGTGACCTGCGCCCGGATCTCGGCCATGCCGATCTAACGGGAGCCAATCTTGAGCTTTACAACCTGACCAATGCCAACTTAGAGCAAGCCAACTTGGCGGGGGCAGATCTGCGGAATGCCTTGCTCAAAGATGCCTACTTGGTGGGTGCCAACCTTTACATGAGCGACTTAATTGAGGCCGATCTACAGGGAGCCTGTTTACAGCGGACGACCCTAGCGGGCGCAGACCTCTATAAATCCAACATTGCCATGGCGGATTTGCGGCAAGCGAACCTTGTGGGGGCACTGCTGCGGCGCGTCAATTTAGTGGAAGCCACCCTAGCCTACGCCAACCTTACCCGTGCCAACTTGTTTCAGGCTAATTTGCACCTTGCGGATTTCAAAGGTGCCATTTTGCAGGAGGCCATTCTAGAGAGCGCCAGCTTAATTGAAGCAAATTTTGAGCACGCTATTCTGATTGCCGCCAAAATGACCAAGGCCAATGCCCGTCGGGCTAACTTCAGTGGCGCGAACCTGTACAAGGCAGAGATGGATGGCATGGATCTGCGCAATGCTCTCTTAGATGAAACGATTCGCTGATGGTTGAGTCTGACCATCCAACCATCCCCGTAAGTGACACGCCGCCTATTGAGCCGCACTCCAGCGATCGCTAGGCTAAAGGAAAGCTCTTGTGGAGAGGTGGATATGTTTAGCGAGTCGGAGCATACACCGGAGGCGATCGCCCAGCGGCGTTATCGGGTGCGGATTAGCCAGTACATTAGTGATGGCTGGCAAATTTACAGTGCCAATGCGGGGGGCTACATTGGCTTTTTGCTGCTCTCAGCCCTCATTAGCGGTGCCCTCAGTAATGTTCCCGGTGCCGGACCCATTATCAACGGCATTATTTCTGGGTTGCTCTTGGCGGGCTACTACTTTGTTGGGTTTAAGATTGCCCACGGCCAAACCCCTCAATTTACTAACTTTTTTGATGGCTTTAAGAACAACAATTTCCTCCCCATTTTTCTGACGAACCTGATCATGGGGTTGATCATCAATCTTTTTGTGGTGACCGCCTCCTTCTTCTTTGTGGTGGCCTCGCTGCCCTTTTTGCAGCGCATCCTTGAAGAGGCCAACGCCCAAGTCCCAGAGCCAGATCCAGATATTGAGCAGTTCTTGCGGGTGCTCGAGCAGCTGCCCCCCATCCCCGATGGTTTGTCCCCAATTATTGGGTTGCTGGGGCTAATTATCCTGCTGCCGGGGGTGTACTTTGGCATTTGTTATACCTTTGCCATTCCCCTTGTGGTAGAGCACAAATTTGACTTTTGGCCTGCCCTAGAAACAAGCCGCCGCCTGATCTCTCGCGATTGGTTCGGCTTTTTCATGCTGAATTTCACGATCATTCTCATCAATGTGCTGGGGTTGTGCCTGTGTTGTGTGGGGCTACTGGTGACGGCTCCCCTGAGTACCTGTGCGATTGTGGCGGCCTATCGCGATATTATTGGCCTGAATCCCAGTGACGATGCAATGCCATAATGTCTAGCTCGGCTCTTCCTACCCTCGCAGATCTGTCTCTTGATCCCTTTTGGATGCCGTTTACGGCCAATCGTCAGTTTAAGCAGGAACCGCGGTTGCTGGTTGCGGCAGCGGGGATGTACTACACCAGTATTGATCGGCGGCAGATTTTGGATGGGACAGCGGGGCTGTGGTGTGTGAATGCCGGCCACTGTCGCGCTGAAATTGCCCAAGCCATTGCCCAACAGGCGGCCACCCTTGACTTTGCCCCAACGTTTCAAATGGGGCACCCCGGGCCGTTTCAAGTGGCCGAACGGCTCAAGGCCATTACCCCCGAGCCGCTGAACCATGTGTTCTTTGCGAATTCTGGCTCGGAAGCGGTGGACACCGCCCTAAAAATTGCCCTTGCCTACCATCGCCTGCGGGGAGAAGGCACCCGTCAGCGGCTGATTGGGCGGGAGCGGGGCTATCATGGGGTTGGCTTTGGCGGTGTTTCTGTGGGGGGCATTGCCGCCAATCGCAAGTTTTTTGGCTCGCTGCTGCCGGGGGTGGATCATTTGCCCCACACCCACGCACTGGAGCACAATGCTTTTAGTCGCGGTCAGCCCGCTTGGGGTGCCCACCTTGCCGATGAACTGGAGCGGCTAGTAACCCTGCACGATGCCTCTACAATTGCAGCCGTGATTGTGGAACCCCTCGCCGGATCAACGGGGGTGTTAGTGCCTCCTCAGGGGTACCTTGAGCGCCTGCGCGCCATTTGCGATCGCCACGGCATTCTGCTGATTTTTGATGAAGTGATTACCGGCTTTGGCCGCTTGGGTGCCCCCTTTGCCAGCCAATACTTTGGCGTGACTCCCGATCTCATCACCGTGGCTAAGGGGTTAACGAACGGGGCGGTGCCCATGGGGGCGGTGCTGGTGCGGGATGACATCTATGACACGTTTATGCAGGGAGCGCCCGGCCAAATTGAATTTTTCCACGGCTACACCTACTCCGGCCATCCCCTCGCCTGTGCAGCGGCCTTGGCCACTCTGGATCTGTACGAAAAAGAGGGGCTGTTTGAGCGGGCGGCAACTCTGGCACCCTACTGGCAGGAGGCGGTGCATTCGTTGCGGGGACTACCCCACGTGATTGATATCCGCAACTTGGGCTTGGTGGCAGGTATTGAATTGGCGACTCGCAACGGCCAAGTGGGAGCGCGGGGCTATGAGGCGCTCTGCCGCTGCTTTGAGGCCGGGTTGCTGATCCGCGTTACGGGGGATATTATTGCCCTGTCTCCGCCCTTGATTATTGAACAGGCCCAGATTGATCAGATGGTTGAGAGGTTGGCACAGGTACTGCGGGAACTTTCCTGAGGGCGGGGTCGTCGCCAAAGTTACTCCCCTACTCCTCACTGTGGAGGTTGTTATGGTTCGCTCCCTTGGTCTTGTCGTTGCTAGTCTTGCCATCCTAGGGGCGATCGCCCCCGTGAGTCGGGCTGCATGGCCGCTCTTTCCCAATCAACCCGGAGTAGATGTGTTTTACCCGGGGCTGGGTTCCTTTGGTCAACCCCAAGCAGCTCCCCCGGCACCAATTATTTACCAGCCGCCCGGTAGCTCCCAGCCCTACATTATTGCCCCCATGCCCGGTCCCGGGCAGTCGGTGATCTACCAGCAGCGAACATTTTTCCCGCGGGTTTATGTGCCTTCTGGCTTTGCCCAGCCCACGGTTTATCCCTATCCTTACCCTTATCCCTACCCTTGCCCCTGGTACCGCTGCAAGTAGGGGCACTATAACTGCTGCAACCACTCGATCAGGAGGGGGTTCACTAGCTCAGGGCGATCGTCGTGGGGGCAGTGCCCCGTATTGGCAAGACGCTCAATGCGGATGGGGATACGATCCTGATGCGCCTCAAAGTGTTTGACCCCAGAGACGGGTGTCCAAGGATCCACTTCCCCCCACAGCACGAGAATTGGCACCTGAACCGCAGGGAGTAAATCCACAATTTTGGGTCCCGGGGGTGCGGCAATCACCCGCGCAAACACCTCCTTCGCGCCCGGATCAAGGGCGGGGCGATGCAACAGTTCAACTAGCTCATCGGTAATGGCGGCGGGGTTGGCATAGACTTGGCCAAGGGTTTTGCGGATCCGCTCCGGCTGCCGAATTTGATCAAAAATAATGTGGCCAATAATTGGCGAGGCCACGAGGGCGCGAAATAGCTTGGTAAAGAGGGTTTGTGACCAGTTCAGTTCGTTGGGACGATGGTTGAGGCCGCCCGCACAGTTAAGGACGCTAACGCCACGGCAGGTATGGCCGTAGTGGGCCGCCATGCGCAAGCACAGCAGGCCGCCAATGGAGTTCCCCACCCAGACGACGGGTTCGCCAATGTGGGCTTGCCAAAAGTCCGCCAGTAGCTCTGCCCACAGTTCCATGCTGTAGGCTAAATTGGGCTTGGCGGATGCCCCAAACCCCAGTAAATCAATGGCATAGACGCGATAGCCTGCCTCCCGCAGCGCCGGAATGTTTTTGCGCCAGTGACCAATCGAAGCGCCAAACCCATGCACCAAAACAACCGGAGCGCCCGTGCCACTGACGCTGTAGCGAATGCGATGGCCGCGCCACTGCCAGTCAGCGGTGGGGAATGGGGTCGTTGGCGAAGCCGTGGCGGTCATAGGGATCCCCTACAAACTTGCAAAGTGAGTTACCCTCTAAGATAACAAGCTTCACGTTTTGTAACAATTATGCCAACCGCACTCATTACTGGGGCAACCGGGGGATTGGGGCGAGCCTTTGCCACTGCCTTAGCCGATCGCCACTACGATTTGATTTTAACGGCTCGCTCTGACGCTGCCCTAGAGGCTTTCGCCAAGGAACTGAGGTTCTCGCGGCAGGGGCGCGTGGTCACCATTCCTCAGGATTTGAGTGTAGCCGGAGCCGCTGAGCAACTCTACGGGCAGGTAAGTAGCCAAGGACTAGATGTGGATTTGCTCGTGAATAATGCCGGATTTGGCGACTACGGTGCCTTTGCCGATCGCGATCGCCAGCGGTTGACGGCCATGGTACAGGTGAATATCACTGCCCTGATGGAACTGACCCACCTCGTCTTGCCACCGATGCGCCAGCGCCGCCGCGGCACCATCATTAACGTGAGTTCCATTGCCGCCTTTCAGCCCCTGCCCTACTTGGCCGTGTATGCCGCCACCAAAGCCTTTGTGCGCCACTTTAGCGAAGCCCTGTGGGCAGAACTCAAGCCCCTTGGCATTCGCGTGCTGGCGGTGTGCCCGGGGCCAACGGCCACCGAATTCTTTGAGCGCGCCGACATGACTCGCAATCCGGCGCTTATCAGTGGCCAAGACTCCCCCGCCCAGATTGTGGCCGAAACCCTTGCGGCCCTCGATACCGACGTGGCCACCCTCGTACCCGGTCACGCACGGAATCGCCTGTTGGCGGTGGCAGGTCGCCTCGTACCGCGGCAATGGCTGGTGCAGCAGCTAGAGCCCCGCTTCCGCCCCCCCGCTGAGCAGGAGGAGTCCTAAAAACGAGCCGCTATTCCAAATGCCGTGGAGAATCATCGCCGCCCCAAGGTTTTGCGATCGCCAGTAGGTGTAGCTGAGCACCGTCCCCAACACCGTTAAGGGCAGCAAATCCGCAAGGTTCAGGTGCGCCACCGCAAACAACAGCCCCGTTAAGACCATGGCCGTGCCTAGGGGTAAATGGGTTTGCAGCGATCGGAACAAGAACCCCCGGAAGAGCACCTCTTCAAACAGGGGAGCCATCACCGCCACCATGACGTAGAGCAGCGCAAACGTACCGTAGTCACGGCTTTGTAAGATCACCTCTAGGAGGGGGTTCCCACCCCCCTGATTTTTCAGCAGCGCTTGGGATAGCAGCGAGGTCAACAGCACTAAGGGCAACGCCGCCACATAGCCCCCGCAACCCCACACTAGGGCACTGCGCCAACCGCCCTGCCACCGCAGCCAATCCCAAGGGGGCTTACCAAAGCGTCTTAAGAGCAACCACAGCAACCCGTACCCCGCCACCATCATCACGCCGTAGGTAGCCAAGGCGTAGAGGGTCTGCTCAAACGCTGAGGTCAGGGGCACGCCACCGGTGACCAGCGCCCGCAGCAGGGGCATGACCACAAGGCTCAGGGCAAAAAACGTGGCAAACCAAATCACCATGACTTCCCAGATGGTCTCCCATCCCCAAGGCACTGGCGGTAACGCTGATGTACCCTGCTGCCGCCGTCGTAGGTGCTGATAAAGCCACACCAGCCATAGGATGACCCCCAGACCACTGCCAATTAGGGGTGTGCTGCCCACCAAAAGCAACCGTTGAAACGCTGCCGCTGCCCGTATCTGCTCTGCGGCGGCCAACGCCCTCAAGGCATCGGGTCGCTGTTGGAGTTCATAGAGCCGCTCAAGGGCGCGATCTCGAAACCAGCCCTGTAGCTGCGTTTTCAGGAGGGATTCCGCCTCCGGTAACAGTTGGGGGGGGGAACTCCACAACCCAATGAGCACCGCCGCTGTGCGCCGCGTTGCCCCCTGCCCCATCTCCGTGAGGGGCTGCCACGTCTGGAGGGCGCGATCGCGATCGTTAATATCTGCGTACAATAGCCCCAATTGCAGGCGCAACCGTTGGTTCTGGGGAGTTGGCGGCTCTAGGGCTTCAGCATAGACACGAATGGCCGCTTGGGTATCTCCCACGAGGCGATCGCGGGTTGTGGCATCGCCAATGCCCTGCCATTCCGCCGCTTGCAGCGCCAAATTGGTCTGAAACAGATTAATTTGACTTTGGGGTTGCGGTTCCAGATAGCTGCCGAGTAACGATACACTCACCAGTACCGCCACAAGAATACTGAGCACAGCCAGCACATACCGCTTAAGGGACATCATGTTATTTGTTGGGATGACAAGGGGGCTGCCAAAACCTTAGCGGAAAGCGGCAGAGAGAATCAATGAACCACCACAGCACGCCTGCGTATATTTACGGTTGGGGCTGTTTAGTCACGGTGCTAGGCTAGGTAACAGCGCTTGTATAGAAAACGTTACTTGCCAAAATGCTTGGCCTCTCTTGGCCAGAAGGCAGTTCGCTGTTATGTGTGTTCAAGGGGGAACGAACCATGTCCTTCTCATTTCAATTTACGCTTAAGCAAATTATTCTTGGGTTATTTTTAACCGCCGCCAGTGGTGTGTTGCCCGTCCTGCTCACTCAAGCGGCTAGGGCACAAAGTGTAACCGATAACTTGGATGTGACGGCCACCGTCAAGGCCTCCTGCAAAATTTCCGGTGTGACGGCCGTAAACTTCGGCACCTACGATGCCCTCGGTACCCACTATGCCACAGCCCTGGATACGAAAGGCTCCGTAAGCGTGAGTTGCCTACCCACTGTCAAGGCCAGCATTCAGCTTAAGCAAGGTACAAATCCGGCAACGGGTTCCACCTGTACGGCTCCGGCGCGCCAAATGAAAGGCCCCAACGCGGCACCTTTGCCCTACGGCCTATTTAAGGATTCGGCGCGCAGCCAAGTATGGGGTTGTGATAGTTCTACCGCTGTAGAGTACACAGCAGCCAAGGCCACGGCAACCACGTTTGACATTTACGGTCGCATTCCGGCGGCTCAGGATCTGCCTGCAGGGGTGCTAGATACCCTCGAACCGGGTGCCTACAGTGATACGGTGCAAATTGTGGTTTCGTTCTAGGGTGCGCATTCTCGCCAGCCTTTGGGGGGTAAGCCTACTTGTAGGGCTGCCGCTGTTAGCTAGGGCACAGTCCACGGAGTTTTACCTGAATGCGGTGCGCGTTGATCTGTCGGCACGGCAGCGAACGGTGCTGCTCACTATCACCAATACAGGCGAGGCACCGATTGACTTTGAAGTCAGCCTGCGCAAGTGGCAGCAAACCTCCGATGGCCAAGATGAACTCGCCGAAAGTGATGGCGGTGTGGTGGCCTTTCCGCTGCTGCTCTCGGTGCCGCCGGGCGAGCAGCGCAACTTGCGGGTGGGGGTGCGGCAGCCGCCCCTCGATCAAGAGGGCACCTATCGGCTGTTGGTGGCCGAGTTACCCTCCCCCAATATTCCCGAGACTCAAGGGGCACAGTTGCGGATTATTAAAACCTTGAGTTTGCCTGTCTTTATTGAACCGGTGACTCCCCGGCGCCAAGGGGAGTTTGTGAATGCCAGCATTCAGCAGGGGCGGCTGAGTGTGACGCTGCGCAACACCGGCAATGTGCATATCCAAACCCTTGGCCTCGTAGTTCAGGGCAAAAGTGACCAGGGCACCGTCATTTTCGAGCAAACCTTTGATTCGGTATATGTCTTGGCGAATCATCAGCGGGAGTTGCGTAACCTACCCTTGTCGCAAACCAACTGTGCCCAAGTCCGCCAAGTTACCCTCCAAACGGTGGCCACAATGCCCCCCATTTCGACCACCATTGCCACCCCCAATGGTGTTTGCCGCTAGGGCGAGCCTTCTGGTTGGGTTGTTCAGCCTGAGTGCTGTGCCGCCTCTTTACGCCCAGGCCCCCAGCGATACCGCTGCCATTTATAGCCTTGAAGTTAATGGCGTTGCCCGCGGCGATGTAATTGTTGTCCTGCGGGGCGAGGATGTGCTCATCCCGTGGCAAGACCTCTTAACGGCTGGCCTAAGCGAAGTGGGGGGCAGCCGCGAAATTATTGAGGGTATCGAGCATGTGTCGTTGCAGTCGTTAGCGCCTGCTATTCGCTTTGAGCGGGATGATGGGGCACTGGTGCTACGGGTGCAAGCGGTGGCAGAGCTACTGCCGGAAAATGTCATTGACTTTAATCCCAGCAATGCACCGCCGGGCATCCGTTATAGCCAACCCCTGAGTGCCTACCTTAACTATGGTTTGTTTTGGGATAATTTTGAAACCCTCACTGCGGCGGCGGAAATGGCGGTGAGTTTTGGCGGTAATGCCCTGACCTCGACGCTGGGGATCAGTGCGGATGGCAGGCTACAGCGGGGCTTAACGGCACTGACACTAGATAGCCGCCGCCATTTGACCACGCTGACCCTTGGCGACAGTTTTGTCAGCACGGATCTGCTGGGGGGGGGTGGGCTGTGGGGAGGCATCCGCTGGGAGCGCAACTTTAGCCTCAGTCCCTACCTGATTCGCCAGCCAGCCTTTGATCTGCAAGGGGAACTGGCCACCCCGGGCACGGCAGAAATTTATCTCAATGGCTTCCTCATTCGCCGCCTTAGCTTACCGCCGGGGCCATTTACCCTTAAGAACTTGCCCTTTAACGGTGGCTTTAACCGCGTGCGGGTGGTGGTGACCGATGCCGAGGGCAAGCAGCAGGTGTTTCGCGGCAGTTATGTGCAGTCAGCGAGCTTACTGCAACCCGGGTTGTCGGAGTTTATTGTGGCGGCGGGAGTCGAGCGCCAACGCTTCGGGATTGACAATTTTAACTACGATGGCTCGGTGCAGATGGTGGCGGCCTATCGTCAGGGCATCCTCACTAATTTGACGCTTGGTGGTCGGGTTGAAGCCAATGCGGATCTGGTGAATGGCGGCCTGAACCTGAGTACGGCGTTGCCCATTGGCACCCTAGATCTGGCGGCAGCCCTGAGTAGCACCCAAGGCAAGCTAGGTAGTGCAGTGGCCGCAGCCTATACCTATCCGGGAGCCATTGCCTTGAGTGGTGGGGTACGCCTCCGCAGTCCTGATTATGTGACCACGAGCCTTGGCCTAGAGGGCGATCGCCCCCTCTTGGATGGTTTTGTCAGTACAACGTTTAATTTAGGTCCCCGGATTAATATGAGTGCCCAATACATTTTTAACAATCCCCGCGATCAAGCCCTGAGCCAGCAGGCGAGTGTGTTGGCACAGGTGCGCTTGCGCCGCAATCTCAGCCTTCTTTTGCAGGGGTCGCGCTCGTTTTTTGGCGATCAGGCACCGGTGGATCAGTTTAGTGTTACCTTTAACTATTTTCTAAACAACCAAGTCAACCTGAATGCGGGTTGGCTACAGCAGGGCACCCAAGGGGTACCGTTTGTGAATGTATCCCGCTCACTGCCGCCTGGGGTGGGCTATGGCTACCAAGGGCAAGTGTCCCAAGTCAATGAACAGGGACTGGCTAGTGGTGTGTTTCAGTACAATGCGCCCTGGAGCCGCTATCAAATTGGCTACTCCCACGCGGGGGACAGCGGCCAAGCGTCCCTAGGGCTGGAGGGGGGCATTGTGGCCATTGGCGGTGAGGTGTTTGCCACCCGCCCAGTGCAGGGTAGCTTTGCCTTGGTGGAGGTGCCCAATGTGCCCGGGGTACGCACCTACCTCAGCAACCAAGAAATTGGTCGCACGAATCGCCGTGGCAAGATCCTCATTCCCGATTTGCTGCCCTACTACGGCAATGATTTGCGCATTGAAGATCAAGATATCCCCCTTGATTTTGCCATTGGCCAAACTCAGCAACTGATTGCACCGCCCTTTCGCGGGGGGGCGATCGCCCGCTTTGATGTGCGCCGCAGCCGTAACTACGTGGGGCGGGTGGTTTTATTGCGGGGTGGCAGCCGCATTATCCCCAGTCTTGGCCAACTCACCCTGCGCCAAGGCGACCAAACCAGTGTGTCACCCCTAACCGCCAATGGTGAATTTTATTTTGATACCTTAGAAGCAGGCACCTATGCGGCAGAACTTGCCTACGAGAAGGTTCGCTGTAACTTTACAGTCACCTTACCCGAACCCGATGATTTTTTTACTGATGTGGGGGAATTGACGTGTCAGCTACCCGACTAATCTTGCTAGGGCTGCCCCTGCTCTCGCTGCTGTGGGTGAAGCCCGCCGCCAGCCAAGGGACTGGCTGTCAGTTTCAGAGTGTGACGGGGCTGAACTTTGGCGTTTACGACCCCTTTGCGCCCGTGGCTTTAGATAGTACCGGCCAATTGCGTTTCGTTTGTTCTGGTAGTGGGGCAGGGAGCTTTAACAACCGTCCAGTGACGATTTATCTTAGTCCGGGCAATAGTAACAGCTTTACGCCGCGGCAGATGAGTAGCGGTAGCAACCGCCTTGACTATAATTTGTACCTCGATAGCGATCGCAGCGTTATTTGGGGGGATGGCACCAGCGGCAGTCGCCAGCGCGGCCCCTTTATTCCGGGCAACAATGTTGTGAATACCCTAACCATTTATGGCCGCATTCCCGCCCAGCAGTGGGTTGCTCCCGGCACCTACAGTGACTCCCTGCGGGTAACCATTCAGTTCTAAGACACTGCGGCTTGCAGCGCTGCCACAAACGCTTGGTGTTCGGGGGTGGCAATGCCCTGCTGTAACACTGCAAGGACGGTGGCCAAGTCATTGGCCAGGAGGTGACTACCCGCTAACCAGAGTCCGGGAAATTGCCGACTACGGAGTATCCCGTCTGCATCCGCTGGTAGGGTGCGGTATTCCCCTGCCTCCAAGGAGAACCAATCGATCTGTGGATTGTAGGTACGCCACACGATGTATTCCTGCACCCCGTTGCGGCGGTAAACTCGCAGTTTGTTGTGCAGGTCATAGGAGGCGCTGCTGGGGGCAATTTCGACGATGAGTTCGGGTGCGCCTTCGATGTAGCCATCGTTGCTAATGCGAGAGGTCCCACCCTTTTCCAGGCGCAGCAAGGCATCGGGCTGGGGTTCGTTATCGCTATCTAAGCGAACGGTGGGATTGTCGTGACAGGTAATGCCAGGAGTTGCCGCACTATAAACGCCTAACCAGGTGATGATGTGGGCGTGGGGTTGGCTATGGATGACTCGAACTGGAGAACTCACGTATACAATCCCTTCAATCAGTTCGGCTTTTTTGAGGTGGGGCATGGCGGCATAGCGGCGCTCAAATTCGGCGCGGCTGAGGCGATCGCCACTTTCCAGGGGGGGCAACTGCTGGAGTCGTTCGGTGGTCATGGGGTGGGTTGGGCAGGAGGGGACTGGCTTTCCAAAGTAACGTCTTCGTAAAGGTCGGCGAGGTTGCCACGCCAGTCGATGCTGGTCAGTTGGAGGGCGGCTTGGTCGGCGGTGTAGGATTGCAGTACCCACAGCCCCGCGGAGTTGCGACGGAAGGTTTCAACCCGTTGCTGGCGCGTGTTAATCAAGACATATTCCTGCAAGCTGTCGAGGGTTTGATAGTGGATAAATTTGTCACCCCGGTCAAAGGCTTCGGTGGAGTCAGACAACACTTCGACAATTAAGCAGGGAAAGCGTTTGTAGATTGAAGTTTCCTGGTCGCGCGGGTCACAGGTGACAAAGACATCGGGATAGAAGAAGCAATTGCGCTCCTCGATGTGGACTTTCATGTCTGCGATGTAAACTCGGCATCCGGTTCCCCGCAGGTGGGCACGCAGCAAGGCTGCGACGTTGAGGGCGATGGTCACATGGGCATCGCTGGCTCCAGCCATGGCCACAATTTCCCCGTTGAGGTATTCGTGCTTCACGGGGCTATGGGCTTCCAGTTGGAGGTAGTCGTCGGGGGTGAGGTAGGGCGGCTGAGCAGCGGTGATCATGGCGACGGATGATCCTCGGTGTGGACGGTCAGCCTTGGTTTAAGGGGCTTCCAGGCGTTGATAGTATTCTACCAGGGCAGTCTGGGCGATCGCCCTCAGCGCTTCTTTGTCTTCTGCCGTCAGGCGTTTCCATAACACGGGGTCAAACTTGAGGAGCGTCAGTTCTTTGAGTTGACGAATAAACTTGCGTCGCTCGAATTTTTCAAAGGGATGCGCCATCATAATGGACTCAATTTCAGCATCACTCAAGTCTGCAATGCGCTCCATCCGGCTGCCAGGCTTTTCAAAAGTAACAATTTGGTTTTCTAGCTCGAGAAATCGCCATAAGCTACCGCTTGTCACAGTGCCATAAATTGTAGCAACAGCATTTCCTTGTTGCTGGTTAAACCTTTGTGCTGCTACCATTTCCGCGATACATTGCCCCAGCCCTGCATCCAGTTCACCTTTTTTGGCTGCAACGATGACCGCAACCGGGGCTGTAATAATCACTTGTTCAGGCGATTGACTAATTAAAAAATCGCACGTTCCATTGAGTCCTACCGATGGATCGATGGTAAAGTCAGTACCCGAAAATAGGCTGACCTAATGATGTAAGGTCTCTCGTACTTCTAGCAAAAGTGGACTGATTAACAGTTCAGATCTCGCTTTTTCCGTGCCAATGGCAACAGCTAATGGAAAACTACGTTCCAAAAATTCTTTTAGATAGGGGCTGGGACTGATGGGCGAAACAGACGATAGAAATGAATCATCCTGCGTCTGCAAGCTAAAATCCTGTAAGACTTTTCTGAGACTAAAATCACTGTAAGCCATCACTATTGCATCGTCAGAACAGTAGTAGAAATCTCCACCAAGGCACAAAGCAGACAAAGTAAGTTCTTGGTGTCCTCTGTGGCTCTGTGGTTCTTTTTTTGCAACCGCCTAACCATCTGGCTCTACCCCCAGCGCTCTCAACTGCTCTGCTAATCGCTGCGATCGCGCCTCGGCTTGGGCTGCTTCTGCCATCGCCTGCGCCGCCGCCTCTGCCGGGGTTGGCACTAACTCCCCCGACGG